>Ga0179593_1322978_pt1 | contig 14158 bp, 12 predicted proteins | sample CZODoug2_1_08_16_FD_185931 | JGI IMG/M metagenome (GOLD analysis project Ga0179593, IMG submission 185931) | Vadose zone soil fungal communities from Angelo Coast Range Reserve, California, USA - CZODoug2_1_08_16fungal (PacBio error correction) | ecosystem: Environmental > Terrestrial > Soil >...
GGAGTATGTAAGCGCAGAGGGTCTCAAGGAAAGAGGGGAAAGGGTACCTGGGGAAAAAAGGGTTGTGGAGGGAGACAAATCACCCAACGTAGGGGAGGGGCGATCTAGTATAGGCGGCGTTCAAGTGGACGGTTCAACCGACGCAAACAACGAGTAGGACGAGCGGGAATGTCAGGAGAGAGGGGGGGTCGGAAGAGACGGGGAGAAGAGAAAGAAAGGGGGCGAAGAAAAACTAAATCGGGACCCTTTGGAAAAATCTGCAACACCTTTGAAGGGGAATTAAAAGGGGAAAAGCGCGAATTCATCTCCTCTTATGACCGGGGGGAAGCCTCCTGTACATAAAGTGCCATCAGCAGACCGTACATGATAAAAGGGGGTCTCGGCATGGTAAAGGCATAACCACCTCGGGTTTTGGGAAAGGAAACTTGTGGACAGCTGGATCTGTTGCTGCTTCGCCGACCGTGAACGGGAAGAGAGAAGGGGGGGTGCGTAGGGAAAAAATTCACTATCGCACAGCATAGCTTAAAGACTGGTCGTAACTGGAGGAGGTGATGGGGGGGGGAAAACGGTCTATCGGGAGAGGGAGGCGAAGGGGGGGACGGGACAGACGAGGAGAAAGAGACAACAAAAGTTTCTGGTGCAAAAGGGCATCTCTCCAAAAAAACCTGAGCTAGGGGAGAGCAAGGGGGACGACATAAAGGCTCGATGGGAGGGAACTCAGGGGGAAAGCTTCTGGTGGTAGGGAACCAACAATCTCGTGAATCAATAGTCAAATGCAGGAGTGCCACCGCCACGGCGGGCTGCCGGGGTCCGATAGGGGGGAAAGGGGAAAATCGGACCATCAGGAAAAAGAAGCGGGAAACGGGGGGAAGGAAGGTTAATCTAAGACCTGGGCCAGCCGGAAAAACGCGTTTAAGAACGTGCAACCGTCCTCTCCATTCCACGGAGCGAAGGGTCATTCGATCTCCTAATAAAAGGCCCGAGATTCATCAGAGGAGATAGGCATTCCCCCGAGAGATGTCTTGAACTGTCTCTACTTGCATTGCCAAACCTATGAGAGAAGAAAAGGAGGGCAAGCCTGGAAAGAGAAAAAAGTATGGCCATTAGAAAAAGGGGACGCCCAAATCGACTGATCCGCCCTATTTAGACCGTCCCACCAACGTGTGACGGCAGGACTAAAGAGAATGAAGAGTGGACACCCCAGTCGCGCAGCCGGGTGAGAGACATCAAACGGCGGATTCACATTTACCCAAAAAGATTCGGGGACCCGAGCCCAGATGGGGGAAAAGGGGCTTTTCACAGAGAAGGGATTGAAGGAGAAGAGGGTCTCTGTGGGACTGTGGTTCATGCTAAAGACTTCACTCGTTTAGCCCTAGGAATCAAAAACGGAGATAGACCCATGAACGACAGAGGCAGAGGTCACATAGTTCGGCAAACAAGAGGTAAACCAACGTGATCAGAAACTTCAGTACTCAAACTGGGAATCGCCGCTTTCAATCTAGGGGAAAGGCCGATAGAGAGCAGGTAAAGAGAAAGAGGAGATCAAATAGTAAAGGGAAAGGAAAATGTTAAGTCTACTACGGACTGCACAAGTCTTCCCATTTTTGACGGGAAAAGAACTTCCGTATAAAGGCCGGGTAAGGAAAAAAAAGGGGGCGGGACCGCCAGGGGGAAACAACAAGGGTGTGGAAAGATACTGGTGTCCACGGAAAAACCCTCAATCCAGGAATTCTAAAGACGCAAACTCAAATTAATCAAATAAGGTCACCCGACGATTTAAGGGAAAGAAAAATCGCAAGGGGAGGGGGGAGGGGGAAGGTAGAGAGGCAAAAAATAAATAAAACAAGGAAAAGGTACAAAGAAAGCACTCTCTTTCTCAAGTAAATGATGCCGGAGGGGGGCAAACACACCAAACGAAGATTCGGAGGAAAGGGAAGGGAGTGCGGAGGTAAGATAGGAAAACGAATGATATATCAAGCCGGCCCAGGATCGTTTGGACTTTGCCCATACTTGGTTAAAGGTGAAAGGATTTGATATCACTTGGGGATGTTGGGGATTGCTAACCGGTAAACAGGGAAGTTGTTTAGTGTTGAATCCTTCTCTAACACCGACGATTAGCAGAATTCAGTGAATGAAAGCTCTACCTCCAAAAGAGAGAAGAACCACTTACCGGGGGGGGGGAATGAAACTTGCGTGCGGGGAAAAAAACATTTGGGGGTGAACCACAAAAAAAACTTTTAAAAAAGCACTTAATCATGGTTGGGGAGGAAGCGGCATCAGGGAGGGGAAGTTTAGCAGAAACGGACGGGTTATTTTAACATCCAGCTACTTGTGTATACCAACAAGTTTGAAGGGATTGGGACGGGAGGGCCGGACCGGGAAAGAGGGCTATACTCAAGTCCAAGGGTTGGTCCAATTGGAACATACAGGAACAACTAACTACATGGGTGGTAAGTGGGGGTTTTGGAAAAAAGGGACGACCGCTAACGAACCTCGGAAGGGTTCAGGGGGGGGGGGGGTAAATGCTGGCCAAAAAGAGAGAAAATCGCGAGGAATTGGAGGTCGGGAGGAGTTGCAGGGGACGCGACAAGGGAAAAAAACAGTAAAAGGACATGATTAAAAGGATTACACGAGGGGTGATAACTGAAGGTTCGAAGAACTCAGCCACTTAAAAGGACCACAGGAGCGTGAAAGATGGACAAAAAATGGGTGAGAAAATACCGTCCATTTGGTCACTGCGTACGGAAGAACTGAAGCGCCAGGGGGAAAGGGGTTGGTCTACAAAGGGAGTTGGTTGGGGGAGGGGAGTGCATTCAGGTCTCACTACAGCGGACACAAATAAGTTGGAATGGGAAGTTTACGGGGCAGCAGAGAGAATCTACAAGGACTGAAAAATGGGAATGGAGAGGTCTTAATCTGAAAAGGGAAAGGGCCCAGCCGGGAACCACCCAACAAACAACGGGAGGAAAGATAGAGGGCGACGTGAGGGGGGGGGGGGGGGGGGGGGGGGGGGTGGGGGGGGGGGGGGAATTTAACTTTGAAGTCACTAGAAAATGCCATTCACGGGTAATTGGACGTGGGTCTGCTCACATTCACCGGCATCGGGTGGGGTAAAGCTTGATTATGCCACGCTCATGAAAAAGGGCAGAAGAAAAAAAAAAGGAAAGGGACCAGAGGGAAGATCCAACCGTACCGGAAGAGCAGGCTGCGCCTAACGCCAAGGGGTATAGGCGGGAGGGGAACACCAAGGGTAAGGAGGTGAGGTGGAAATGGTCCTTTGCGAGTGGGGAAAATAACCCTGCGACAGGGCACACTCCGTGTAAGAAATTGATAAAATTGCGGGGGGGAAAAGGGCGTACTTGGGATGATAAGACATACCCCCCATGGAAAGTCAAAACCGCCGAAACCATCAAACTGCTGAAAGCGGGACAAAAAGGGACATGAGGACGGGGGGGGGAAAATTTAGTAAGGGGAGTGGCAATCAAACGTAAAAAACTGTTAAACGGTTTTAAGAGGTGACCGTAGAAAAGACATGAGGTCTCTTACTTAAAAAACTACGGCAAAAGGAATAAACAAAGGAGGTGGAAAGGGGGCAACAGAAGAAAGCACTGGGGCCTTGATCAGGAAAAGAAAAAGACTGCCTTTCAAAACAAGAGAAGAAATTCAAGGAGGGACCCAACCGTCCATCAAAGGAAAGAAGGTAAGAAACGGTAAGGGGTGGCTTGTGTCATCAGCCCCTTGGGAAATATCTCGGCAGCAAAAGGCCACTGGGGAGGGAGTATGCTAGCCATCGGGTCAGGAATACGTGTGACGAAACGCCTGGGAGAAGGATTACAAGAAAAGTAGAAAAACGAGCTCAACAGTAGGACTTTAGCTCTCAGGGGCAACACGCGCACCCCTTAGTAATGAAGAGGAGTCAGAGGGAAAGGGAGGAAGAGAACTGCTCAGGAGGGGAGCTTGTCTTCAAAAGAAACGTGGTTGCCCGAAGCGGCATAAAAGCTCGAAATCAGGCCGCTAACAGCAATGACGGGTCGAAGTTAAGGGGAAGGAGGGACCGAAAAAAAAGAGATCCTGGTGGTCGTGAACCAACCTCGCGACGTAGTTGAAGTTTCGGGCGGCGGGTTGCTGGGGGACCGTTTTCAGCGGGTGAGGGATCTGGGCAGGGAGCGGAAGGGGGTTGAAACTCTAGTGAACACCATGGGGCCTTGGTACTTAATTGGGCAAACCAGTGCGGAGGCTTAGAGCAGAGCCTAAAGCTGCCGGGTGGTTTGCCTCGTAGTCAGCACCTTCTAAATAATATTACTAGGAAGGGGGCAACGCTAGAGGGGATCACGAGCGAGAAATAGAGGGAGAGAACGGCTGGGACGGGGTCGGACCCCGGGATCTTAGGGGTTGGGGAAAGAGGTTGGTGCTAAGCGGTCTGGGAGGCAAGGGTGTCCACTTCGCAAAGGTACGAAAGAGGGTCTAAAAAAGAGGGTGGTTAGGGCCAAAGGAGGGAGGACCAGGGAAGTACAAAAAAGGCGAACTCGTCAAGAAGGGGGTCAAATAGGAGTCCCGGGGCCAATCATCCATCACCTGGCGATTGTAATGTTCGGAGGGTCGAGGATGCAGAGCTCGAAGGGGGAAACATCGTGAATGTGGGGGAGGCAGACCGAAAAAGTTGGGTCACGTCAGGGAAAAACACCTAGTAAAAAGAGGTTGGAGTCAGATCCGAGGTAAATCTCAAAAGCAATTTTCAGGCCTTCCCAAAAAATGATTCTTATTAGCCAAGCTGGATAGCCAATTCAGGGTGACTAGAAGGAATGCGACGAGAGCGTGTTGAGAAAACTATCTCTCGAATGAATGCCAGAACACGGGCGGGGGACGCGATCAGGGGTGGGTGCAAGAGGAGAAAGTAATAAGGTCATAGACAACGGTGTAAGGCTCCTAAATTGACCAAAGAGTGCCGATTGTGACAAGCGTATGCGGGAAGAGGGGGCAGTGCTCACGTACTGCGTGGTAACTCTTGGTCACGATGGGGAGGGGAACATCAGTCCCCACGCACAGAACAGTTATGAAAAGAAAAACAAAGGCAAAGGAAACAAAAAATCAGATAAGAGAAAAGAATTGGTATGGGGGAAAGAACCCCGGAAAAGGCGGGAGGAGAAAAAGTGCCAGCCGATCATAATGGGAGGGTCAAAACCCATTTCAAACGAACCATTCATGCGGGGGTATACAAGATGATGCCGTTTTCAACTTACCCCTAAAGTGAGCAGTGTCAGATGTCGGAAAGGAAGACCGGTTGGAAAAAACCTCAGAGAAGGGGAAAAAACAGAAGACCGACCGGGAAACCAGAGTAAAATGCAGAACCACGAGAGAATTCTATCTCGGACTGCAAAGGATAACGTAGCTCTCTACATAGCGGGGAGGAGATAGACACCTCGGTTAAAAGAAAGGGAAGTGACCAAAAAAAAAAGGGGCAAAAAGGGAATGAAAAAAGGCTAGAAAAGAGAAGGGGATCAGGTAAGGTACGGAGATAACTTGTTAAAGGGAGAGCTCAAGGACATATATCGACTTTACCACGCTCGACTTTGTATTTCGGTCGACTCAATTCAAACTGTTTGTAAGGAATCAACAGGAAAGGGGTGGCAGCGGAGAAAAGGGAGGCACTGATTTATGAGCAACGTGTCACCGAGGGCTTTACCCGTACCATCATATAGCAATCCTCGCTTCAGTTCACTCTTAAGGGGGGGGGAAGAGAAATAACTTCTGGGGAAGAAAAGGGGAAACCGTTGGGGAAGAGAAAGATCGTATAAAAAGAACTCATAATGGGTGCAGGCTCAACTCAACCCGTCAGGAACACCGTAAGGATCATAACACTCTAGAGAAAAAAAGACTGGAGGAAGATTGTAAAATATATCTATAGTTGCTTATGAAGGAGAGAGGGGGAAACGGATCGTGGTTCAGGGAATAAGGTGTTCTGCTCCCAGGAAAAAAGTACTTGGGAAATAGCGGACTAACGAGTTCTTGGAAAGTCGATCAACGGGTACTTTTCACAAAGAGGTTCCAGCGAAAAAACAGCTATTGAGGAAGAAAGGGAGATTCGGATAGAAAAGGGGGCAAAGCGAACAAAAGGTGGGAGAACAGACTACCCCCTTTCTAAATACAACTTGGAAGGTGTGAAGAAAAAACGGGGGACTGAAGAAAAAGAAAGATATTAATTGGCAGTAGAAGAGGAAAACGGGGACACAGGATAAGAGGCTCTACAGGACATCGAAGGGGAAATCAGTGCCATCACACAAAAGTACCGGGATAAAAGTCTCACTGTACAAATGAGGGGGGGGGTACTGAAAAGGGGTGGAAAAGAGGAAAGTTTTCTTCCATCATAGAAACGCCGGGAGGGTACACGTACTGAAAGGATTAACCACCGGGCGTGGGAGTAGAGCTCTCAGAGAAGATAGGGGATGACGGTGTATATCGTTTCAACGGGGTAGGAGAGGATGGCCGTCAGAGGAGGGGGAATAGTCAACAGGACGGGAGGCAGTCCTGATTCAGCTCGGGCGGTTCCAACGGCATCAAAATCTTCCCTTTCACCAAAAAAAGAACGGATGGGGTTGGTTCGGCAAAAGGGCCGCTGTCTTCGATTATCGGCAGACGAAAAAGCAAAGGAAGGCTGGGGTAAAAGGGGTAAACCCATAATAAAAGGCTCTGGGAGGCGGGGGGGGCAACTTCGAAGGGAGAGATGTGAGTTCTTCAACCTCACGGCTGGTGCAGTTCGATAGTGGTCAATGCCATCCCATCTGAACAAAGGGAAGGGAAAAGGGGAATGCAAGGTGGAAGAGAGACATTACCGCACCTTTAGGCGTCGCGGGAGGGGACGCAAAGAAACTAAACCTGACAAGAAGAGCGCGGCAATTTCACAGAGAGAGAGAGGGAAGAACAGGACCTCAGGGGGAAATTCACATCCCTCAGAGGAAAGGTAGAAAGCCCAAAACCTATTCTACGACGGCAATTGGAAGTACCCCCAGTGGAGTCCTCCCCCCGACCGCCATGGGGCAAGCCGGGAAAGGGGGGGGGAAAAAGGACACTAAGAAGGAGTAGCCACCGGGGAACGGTATTCTCAAACCACGGTCATTCTAGGCGGGACAAAAAATTGGGCAGGAGAAGAAAAAGTCCGATGTGGGGGCCAAAAGGTCGCCTAGGTGATAGCAATCTTACCAGGACACTATCGGACTTTCAAACTTTGAAAGAAGGGGGCCACCGGATTGGATGAAGGGACTGGCTTTCAGGGAGTCTTAGACTTTTTGTAGACCTTTCGTTCTGGGACCTTTTGAAGGAAAAAATACTTGTGTAGCAAGAGGGCTCAGAGGAATATAAAAAGTTACTACCGCGGTTCAACAGGGGATCAAAACTAGCTAACACCAAGAGAGAATTTTAAAAAGTAAAAAGAAGGTGAAGAATGAAGAGTGAGCTGAGGTACTTGCCTATACGGAAACAATACTGGGGTAAAGAAAGTGCGTACGGGAGATAAGATACTAGGAAGGGGTAAAAAGGCGGAAAGGAGTCATGGTTAGGGCAGCCTCTCTCACGGAAGGTCCTCCGCACTTACACAACAGTGACCAAATGGGGAACAACATTTTGTGAAAGACACCCATTGCGAGTGGGAGGAAAATCCATGAAATAGCCAAAATCCAGGAAAAACAATAGACCCCGAAAACGCCCAAGAGTACAGTTTCTACGCTCGAAAATCGAGGGGAGGCAACGACAAATCTCTAAGGTGAAGGAGGGGGGGGAAAAGGGAATCTCAGGGGGAAATCACCAGGAAAACTATTTGGCCACTCATCTTTCTCAGTAGAAGGAAGATGAGTAACGGCCAACAGGGTTAATATGATGGAAGACCGAAGTAGGAGTCTTGAGAGCCGCGACATACCTCATAAAACTACGAATTAAAAGGAGAAGGCAGGGGGAAGGTGTGGGTCGTTTAACGTCGGAACGCTCACCAAGGTATTTCAGTAATCTAAAGTACCTTGGATTGTTACTGTTCTAGGATGGAAGGGGGGGGTGTGGGTGTAGGGGTAAAAAAGAGGCCAAGCTACAACCGCAGTAAGGCCCGATGGAAAAAAGGGGGGGGTCCCATTTTGGATATATAAGCGCGAGAACGGCAAGCCGCCGAAAAGTACCTATTTCTTACCGGCGGCGGGGGGGGGGAAGGTACTTTAAAGAATGAAATTGGGGACAGCGAGGGGGTTTGCAAAGTCCCGCTTGGTCAAAATTTACTAAACAACGACGGCAAAGTTAAAGGGGATTCTTGGGTGCCAGACAAACACTGATCAATTTTGGGGTCGTAAGGGGGGGGAACGTTGGGAAGGGGGGGCCTGAAGAAATCGGGTCTGAGAAAATAGTAAATTGGTTTCGTGGAAGCTGAACGACCCATTTGTTTAGTTTTGCCAGCGGACTAATGACAAACCAGAAATGTTACTGGGGAATTGAGCAACCCAAGGGCACGGGGTGGAGGGAACTTTACTGGGGAATTGAGGAATGGGTCATCAGGAAACCAACCCATAGCAGTAGAGAAAAAATGATTAACACGATGTCTGGAGGGAGTAAATGGGGGGAGAAGAATAGCCCTTAAGACAAAAAAAACCGAGACAATTGTGACTGAAATTCAAGAAAAGATAAAGTTTGGGGGAGGGATTGGAACTGGGAGGGGAAAAGGAAAAGGGGAAAACTGTCGCCGATTTGGGTACCAAGACTTTCGGTGTGGGGCATTGTCTGGACAGTTATCTTGGGCGAATCCATCGGCAAGAAAAAAACCCGACAAAGTGTTCAGTTTGCAACTAGAAAAACTATCAGATACATATCTGGAAAGGGCACCTACTGGCGTGCTTGCGCTATACAAAGGACTACACCAAGCCAAAAGATCCGCAAAACACAAAGGAGGAAGGATAGATCGGCGGGTAATGAATGGGGGGAAAGGCAAAGAACTAGCACCAGGAAGAGCGGGGGGGGAAATTCGCGTGGGGAAGGAATGTAATGACCCGTCACCAGTCAATAGTTGCAGGGCTGTAGGGGCCCAAGCTCAGGCCAGAAAAGACTAAGGCATAAAAAAGAAAGGTGACCCGTAGCATTGGGGGGGATGCCAACCGGACGCGCGCAGTGTCATACAGAAACGAAGAGAAGAAATCGAAAAAAGGGCGGGGAAGTAGGGAGGGCATGTGCCTTCATTCGGGTCTGACCGGTAAGAAAACTTAGACAGCAAGATTGGAAGAAATCCGGGAAAGGGGGAATTATTTGAAATGATATAAAAAGACGCACCAACGAGAACCCACTCGCCTCTGTCAAGAGGGGACCAAGGAAAACATTCTACGGAGGGTGGGTAGACGGTTCTAACAGTGGTAAAACTAGAACCCCTGGGGGGAAGGTGTTCAACTAATTAAAGGGGGGAAACAACGGGAAGGAGGTATAACGGTGCCGCAGTGCCAGTCTCAAGCGCTGCGAAAGGGAGATTAAGAATGGAGGGGGTGAACGGAAACAGAAAGTGAGTTTGCATGGGGGTCTGTAAACTGGGGGGGGGAAATACTCTGACGTACGCCAACAAACCGTCGGGGTCACCTGTACCTTACAAACTCAAAAGGGGGGGGGGAAGGCTAAAAGGGGGAGTGGGAGGGGGTTTTAAAAAGGTCTATATCTACAGATCATAAACAGGAACAATATTAAGGTCGTACAAGAGTGTGAGGACAGGAAAAGGGGGGGGCACAAGAAATCTATGCAGCACAAGGTGAAATCCACGATAGAAAAAAATAAATCACCGGGGCACATTGGGGTCTGTGAATTCAACATAAATACCCCAAGGGATCCTGGAATAGGGGAGGACTAATTCATGCGGTGCCCTAGCTAAGCCGAAATAAGCAATTGAAATTCAGCATCCGGAGCTGGGTGTTGGTTTCCTGGAATAAATTCATGCTGATAATTCTAACCTCGTTAAAGGGGGAGGGAAAGCCAAGTGAAGTGGGGCTCGAAGAGAGGGAAAGTGGGTGGTCCTTCGAGACTCTCAACCAACACACTCCTCGCGTATGTGTCGTAAAGAAAGCGATATTTTAGAAAGTCCACTGGGGATGGAGGAAGGGGCGGGGAAAGTGTCGGGGAAGGGGAAGTGGGGATCTGCTAATGGGTGACATGTTGGTAACTTCCCTCGGCATGTTACCCACCAAGGGGCGGGGTGCAAACTGAGGGTACAAAAAACGCAAATTTGTAAGTTGCCTGAAAACGGAATAGGTGAGGGAGCGTCCGCTGTCTCAAAAAATGGGAGGAGGAGGACCGAAAGGGGTGGAATATCGGAGGGAGGCAATTAACCCTGGAAGTAATTAAGTTGCGGGCCAATGTCACCTTCGAGGGTCTAGGGGAAGAATATTCTGAAATATGAAGGAGTCCGTCGGGGGTAACGGTGGACCCTTATAGGAGGATTTTTTTCGTTGTGCATCTGCTTTCAAGGCATATTGAGGAAAGGTTAGCTATCTGGAAGAAAAGATGGAGTAAAAGAGGTCGCGGTGAAAAAAGGTAGACTCCATTGAAAATTACCAGCAACGAGCTATGATCGCATCAGACATAGAAAAGTTGAAGGGGAGGAACTACGAATAGTTTAATGGGCTCTGAGATGAGGGATATAGACGCGAGCGACCAACGGGGTCCACAGTGATGTGTGTAGCTCTCAAACCCGTTTTGGGAAAGGGTAGAAAAGGAACGGGAGGGGGACGACAAGTCAGAGGGTGGGCAGTACACCTCTCCTGTAGTTAAGGGAGTAAAGGGGGGGCTTGAGAGGAGAACTGGAGAGGTCCCAGGAATATTCGAGAATTGAAAATAGAAGAGATTTGGTTAATACGATCGCCGAAGGATGAAGTCCTATTCAACTCAGTAAAATTCGTATAGAGGAATTGGGCAACTATCGAGGATGGCAGCCAGGGAGAAGGAGTCAGACGGTGGTAGGGACTAAAGGGAACAGAAAAAAGCCCGAAAGAGCTGTCACGCTTAGATCGGACAGAGAACAGCAGTTCCGAAACTCCGTCATGGTGAATGGGTAGTATGTCTGGGACCAAGAGAAAAACAAAGAAAGAAATCCGGGGAGGAGGAATTCTTACGCATCGCTCCTTGCAACAATTGAACTCCGAGATGGGTTAAGTGGGGGTGACGAATAAAAAAAGAAGGAGTTGCGGGATAAAAGAGGTTGGGCACTCGAACATAGAGAAATGGATTCTAAACTGAAATAGAAAGACAACCTCTCTGTGGAAATTGTCTGAAGGAGATTTACGTTTCAAGACGTGTTTAAAATCTGGGGAAAGAAAAATGGGGGGGCGGGTCCCTTCCGGCGCCTGCTGGAAAGTAAACATAGAACGTGGAACATCCGAGGAACGACAGGGAAAAAACCTAGATAACTCCGCACAGAAGTGGAATAAGAAGAACCCTAAACAAAACCCAAAAGGAGGGAAGCTAATGGAGCTAGTTCTCTTCGTGTGAAGACAGAAAAGACCGCGGGGAAAATCCCCGTTGAAAGTCAAAAACAAAAGGGGGGGTGGGTGATTTCGAAGGGTCAAAAATCGAAATAATGATAGGAGTCTGAGGTGAACCGTGAGAGGAGGATGTCCCCGGGGGCCTACGAACTGGACATTAGTTTGGATGGAAGGAAAAGGTGAAGGGCCAAAAATGAAAAGGGGGTACTCGGGGAAAAAGGATAGAAAGTTGCTAAATCCCAGTATTATCGTGCCGTACCAAACGAGCAGAGCCAGAGGGAAGAGCCGGACTTGTGATAGGGAAAGGAAAGAACGGAGGGGAAAAGAAGAGGGGAGAACGACCGCAAGGGGAAGGGGGGGGTGTAAGAAGCGAGACAAAAAGGGGTTTAAGTGACAACCACAAAGAGCAATACTATCAGGGTCAATCGATCGACACTATTAGAAAGGTAAATAAGATAGAAGTGGGATTAGGAAGAATCTTTCAGGCAAAGATGGGTATTGACTCAGGGTTGGGGAGGAGAAAGAAAACAACTTCTGACGGAACTAAGGGCTAAGTCTGGCGATTTCAACGGGCTGTTTCAGACTCAAGCAAAACGCACACAGGGAGTGAAGGAGGAGGGGCTGCTCTCTTATTTTGAATGAATACGAAGAAGAAGAGTGCAGAAATTGGGCGAGAAAAAGAAAAGGTTCAAAACAGGTCATCCGATTCTACTTGACTTCAAAAATCTTCCTGGCAGGAGAGTAGGAAGGGAATCTATAGCTCTTAAAATACAAGAAGGGAAAAAAAGAAGGAATCTAGCCAAAGAAAAGGAAATGAGATGCTGTCCTCGCCTGCACGTGGAAGAACTTGGGAAGGGGCAAAGAGTTATCTTGGTCGGAAAAAACCCACGACGGGAGGTAAAGAGCAACGGGGGGTAAGGGCGGGGATTCGAGGGAAGTTCCGAGTATCAAACCCGGCGGCAGAGAGGTGCGGCAAGTTTGAACGGTCGGTCTCGAGGCACCAGAGTTCTGGGGGGGGAAAGGTCACAGTAACAGAGACGGCCGGGGAAGAAACCTATTCAAGAGAAAGGGACGGGCTGGTGCCAACTCTCCTTCAACCCCTAAAACATTAATCTGGTGCTCGGGCGCCAGGGGGGGGGGGGGCCGGAAGACAATCGTATGATAGGGAGTGACATATCACGCAAATTCGGGGTTGTGGGGGGGGCCCACACAAGTATACGGCCGATGGAAAGCTTTAGGGAATTAGCAGATTGTGAAGGGGACCGCAGAGGAATGATACGAAGTTGAATGGGTTTGTCAAATCTTAAACTCTTCACCAAAGGTGAGAGGGGGAGGTCAAGTAAGGAAGATTAAAGAGCGACGAGTGACAGAGGGCAAGGGCTCGTAGCTGGGGGGGAGGCGAGGGAAGAAGAACCGTGACTCCCTGATCAGCAGATTGTCGATAAATTATCGCAGAAGAAAAAAAGGCCGAGGGGAGGAAGAAGGCGCGCGAGCGGACTGACACAACGAGACGTCGACTTAAGGAGAGGAAACTTGCTGGAGGTTAGTCCTCAACGAACTACCTAAAATACTGACCTATTTCCGAGGAGAGGACGCAAAAAGAGGAAGACGACCTGAAAGGTAGGAGAAGGGGACTCCAAACTGCTGGACTGAGAGATAAGAAAACAGGACTCTGTTTGGAACAACCCGGGCAAGCGCGACGAGCCGCTCTCTCTCACAGATTATCCCGAGGAATTAGGGTCTTACATTTCTTGAATCGATCGGCTCTGTTTGGACCTTTTCTTCAGACGTGGGAAAAGAGAAAAAAAACTAGGGGTTGAGAAAGGAGGAAGCTCGCTAAAGGGGATACATATCTCCATCAGTCCTAACAAACGGCTACCCAAACTGCCGCCCTGGAAGAGGAGAAGCTACGAGTTATATCAGAGGGGAATGGGGGCCTAATGGAGAGGAGTAAAGGGGAAAGAGGAAATAAATCGCAAACAGAGAGAGCTACTGGACAAAAAAAGGTGTATTAATGCAAATGGATTGACGTAAAAAGGGAAAACGTGGGACGGGGCCATGGACAACATGGTTGGGGAAAAAGAGAGAAGTGTCGCAAAGGCCAAGGGAGAGATGGGAAAGGGAAATTACACTAAGGGCCACACGCACCCTATCTATTTACTAGAACTTAAGAGGCTGTAGGCACTACCAATAGAGAAGGGAAGTATCAGGGGGGGGACATGGAACGCAGGAAAAATAAAATAGAACGTCATTTTGCTTTGAAAGGCACTATGCGGGTCCAAGGAATCTGCTATGCTGCTAGAAAAAAACCAAACACCGAGAATGCTGGGGGTCGAAGGGGGGGGGGGCCGTGAGGGGAGGAGGGAGCTTACGGGACACAGACCTGCCGGAAAGGAACGCCAGAGAATATCAGTAGGGTCTTTTTGGGGCGGACTCTCGAAACTGTTGGAAAGGGGAATTAGGGGAGAAGAAGAGGTGAATGGAGACGGGAATAAGGGATGTTGTTGAAGGGGAAAACGAAAGAGCGTCAACACGCCGGGGGAAGAGAGAAGCTACCTTGTTATCACTGAAAGGAATCGAAGGTGGTCCACAAACGGAAGGGGAAGGAAGATCGTACCTTGGTTAAAGGGGGGGGTACAGAAGCGAAGGTCGGTTACCCGGAGGAGGGAGGTTTG
>Ga0179593_1348185_pt1 | contig 14158 bp, 15 predicted proteins | sample CZODoug2_1_08_16_FD_185931 | JGI IMG/M metagenome (GOLD analysis project Ga0179593, IMG submission 185931) | Vadose zone soil fungal communities from Angelo Coast Range Reserve, California, USA - CZODoug2_1_08_16fungal (PacBio error correction) | ecosystem: Environmental > Terrestrial > Soil >...
CACGCCTTAACGAAAGATCAACCCGAAAAAAAAAAAAAAATTGAAAAAAAACCGTGCAAAGATGGCAGTCGGAGCAGGGAGGCGACAAAGGGGTCTCCATTATCGGAGAGAAGAACGTTAAAAAGAACACCCCTAAAAGAAAAAAACAAAAAGAATGAAAAATCCCAAACAAAGGAAAAACGCGGTCGGGGTAAAACACGTGGCGCCCCGACCACAGGAAAGTCTAGGGGCAGAACAGATTGGCACTCCGGGGAGAAAAAAAAAAGCGTCCTTCTGAAATAAGAACTATGGGACGTGGACAGCCCCTATCAGGCCAAGCGCTTCTGGTTGGGCACAAAGGGGGAAAATACGTCCGGACCAGGAACTCCGAGGAAAGCCTCAAAAAAGGCAAACGGTGGTCAAGGGGTGGGGGGCGGAAGGAGCACGTCTCCTCAACAACATCAAAAAGATCATTCCCGCCGAAGCGGGACTACAAAGAAATGAATTCTTCTTAAACACCTCCTCACATGGACCGGGGAGGCCTCAAGCGTAAAACACGGCACCCCAAGAGGCTACAGGGGAAATGGTTCCTCAGCGCCTAGATAGCCGCTGGTTCAGATATTAATACAAGAAAAGGCACCCGGGAAACAAACGGCCTGCTGCAAGTGGGACAGGCCTTAGAGGGAACGGGGTCAACCGAGGAAGACTGTACCCCCGACCTTAGCCCAAAGAACTCAGAATGTAGTAAGGGGGAAAGGAAGGATCTCTTCCGAGCAATGGGCTCTATAATTTATATTGGAAGACAAACAACCACGCCGCCTTCGCGTTTACGGGTCACAAAGGAGTGTAACAGGGAAGAAAAAAAAAGAACCTAACGAATTAAAGTCCTCTCCCGAACGCCAAGGTACCATAAAAAGTCAGGTGGGGTGAAATAAAAGACTGTCCACGGGGGCGAGAACTAAGAGGCCCTGGGGTAAAAACAAGGATAACACGGATCGGAGTGTCGCGTTGAGGGGGGAATAGAATTGGACCGGGGAAATCCGCCTCGAGCGGGCGCGGGATGGCAAAACGACAAAGGTAAAAAAACCAAAGGGTTTTAAATCGGGCAGGTCGAAGAAACTGGGGGGGGACTGTGTAGAAACCATAAAAAAAAAACCGGAGTGCTCGCTGCACACAGGAATGTCACGTGAATAAAGGCAACATTGTTCCATTGAGCGGATCACGAAATTCTGGTGGAGAGACCACTCAGACATCTTGCCTCTGTCGCTCGATAGAGGGGAAAAAAGGTTTGGACATGTGGGCGCCCCCAACTCAGGCGTCACGGGAGGTAAGTGGAAGAAAAAAAACGAAAAAGCGGGCCGTCGAGACGGGGGAGGCCATCAAGGGAAAAAAAAAACGGGGAAAGAGATCCGTAGCTAGAGGGGTGGGGAAAAAGGGGACTGCACAATGGTCGAGACAAGAAAAACAAAAAGGGAACGCTTTATGCAGATCCACACAAAAACTAGCAAGAATTGAGAGGGGGGGTTTGAGAGGACGGGAATGGGAAAGAATTGGGAGTGGGGGTAGCCACGGACGGGAGGACTGGGCTGGGCGGACACGTAAAATAAAAAACATTTAACGCGGGCGAATTGCGAATCTAGCGAAACATCGTTCCTGATAACAGGGGGGATCCAATACGAAAAAGGACGGCTGTAAATCAAAGAAATAGGAGCAGCGGAAAATGTCGACGCGGATCCCCTATAGGGGGACCGAGCTAAAGAGAAAAGTGGGGTCTACCGTAGAGCGGAAAGATAAAAATGTATCAACGCTATTAAACGGACAGAAAGGGCAGGCGGTCATAGATTGATGAAAGAGACCCTCATAAAGCGACTCACGAAGGGGGTGGAAAAAAAGATATTACCAGTAAGTGGGGACGGATCGCCAACATGGAGTTTCTGAAAATGTGCGTGGGGGCCGGGCCAACTTAAAACAGTAACTTCCGACCCAGCGTCATTTCAGAAGGAAAAACTATCCTCTGAAAATTTGAAAAGTGACCTCACGTGGGGCCGTAACTCATGGTGTCAAAAAGCAAACGAGCAAAGGGAAGTCTGAGACGTCTAAAATGGTGGTAACCGAAGAAAAGCGGGGGGGAACGTAAAAGCCCACGAGACATTTCGAAACAACCACGCCACCTGAGGTGCAACGGGGGGAGGACGCACCCTCGCAGGCAAAGGAAGCGCACCAAACACTTACACTACAAAAGTTGCAAGCACGCAGGAAAACCAATTCACAGCAGACCCAACGGGTGTACAGAAAAAAGAAGGGGGTGACGCGAGGAGCAGGGAGGACATCGTCAACAGAGGGCAGGCAGTCGAATCGAGAAAAATAGAAAAAAGATCCATGGCAGCTAAACTACCAGAGGTTGATCTGAAAGTTCCTAAACAAGGAAGGGCGAACAGGATGATCAGGGACGCATGCATACGTGGAAGGCAATAATTCGGGCCACAAGTTTCACTCGGACGTGGTTTTCGACGTCCATGACCGGAAAAAGGGAGTCCGACGGCCTTCGGCACACTGCGGCACGGTACGAAGATTTTGAAAACCCTCTAGGCGAAGGACCCACCGAGGGAGCGAAAAAAGGAAAATGGCAGCGTGGAAATAAAATGCCCAAAAAACGCAACCGGAAAAAATTTCGGCTCCGGGCAAGGGAACCGTAGGGAAAAACCGGTCGTAAAACAGCAAAAAAAAGGGGGGGCACGTTTGCAACACCAAGCCTGGAAGACGACAAACTTTGCGGGCTGACTAGAAGAGATAAGATATGCCCAAGCAACTTACAGATTCCCAAAAAAAACGTCGAAAACAAAAATCAAACCGCCGAGGAAAACAAGGAAAAAAACCTATAAAAACGCGGCCTCAAGTAGGCAGGGCCTTCCTAGAACCCAAACATCTCATAGGACGAGACGGAAAGCGATCGTTACCAAGAAAAAAAAAAGGGTGGCAAAAGGGGGGGGGGGCCCAAAGACCGGAGAATCAAAAAAGATGCAAAGAAAAAAGAAAGTCCGCTACGCTTACAACAATCACAGCGCTCACTCTTAAGGGCCCGCCTCGTGGAGCGGCTGCACAAAGCACGAGCACCGCTCGGGGCGCAAAAATTTATGTAAAAGGCGGGGTGAAAACTAAAAAGTATCAACATTACCGAAAAGCATAGAAACTCGAGAACATATCCCCGAGCAGAAAATATGCAAAGGAAAACCACGGAAGGAAAAGGAGCTAGAAAAAAGGGGAAAAAAAAAAAAGGCGGCACTTCCAGGGGGGCCAAGGGGACTGGAGGGAACGGAAAAAAAAGCGGCGGACGCAGAGTCACAAAAAAACAACGAGAAGGTACACGGTACAGACCTCGGAAGAAACGGCAACAACTCGTCACCCAAGCCGAGATAAAAAACCTCCCAAAACACGACAGAGGAACGAAATTTCGCGCGCACGGAAGGCTGTGGAAGCGTGAAAAAAACCAGAAATGGCCCAGTGTTTCGGAAACACTACGGGGGGAAAACTAAAGTCACAGAAGAATGAGAGCAGGAATCGCAGCGCCGGCATGTCAAATAGAAGGGGGGGGGACCGGCCTTCACCAAAGTGAAAAATGGTCTATCAAAGACACGCACCCTACTAGGACAAAAAATGCCCGAGGGGTGAGGGGGGGAAGATCGAACAGGAGGCTGAGGGACCCTAGAGGGAGGCCTCTCTAACACGTCAGATGCACCTATCCCCGCAGACCTATGAAAAAAAAGGGCGAGAAAACGAAGAACAGGACAGATCTAGGGCACGGTGGACGTGCCTCGTGCCGGCCAGGGGCAGTCTGGGGACTTCAGATCGATCTGGCAGGGAGAGAAAAGGAAAGTAAAGAGCATCTGGGAACAGCCACGGGAATACGGAGTAGGATTCCAACGTCACACAAAAAAAAATACGAGTCGCAGGGGATCAGAAAATATCGGATACAATCGGGGGAGAAACGGAAACAGACCTTAATCCGGAAAAAAGAAAAGGGGCATCCTCAGGATGCGAGAAAAAAAGCAAACGAATCACTTCAAAAAAAATCCCTGACAGTCTTACCTTGGGAGCAACCAGGACACACTAAAGGAAAAAAAAGAAGCAAGACCGGCGGGGATCAATAGAACAACCACACCAGGAGGGGAAGAACGGAAGAGATTGAAAAAAAACGCCTGGGCCAAAATTCGGTCCGACAGAAAGCTAAAAAGTCGCCCGTTAAGTGAGACTCCGGAGCAGCGCAGCCGGCGGGTCGTGTGGAAAACCGTGTGCGATGGTGAGCCCTTGTGGTGAAAATGCAAGGTGGGGGGGACGGAACGGTGCTAAAGCGGACGGGCGCGCGAATGGTACCGACGGAAAGGAAGGTCGAAGCCGATTTTAGGAAAAAGAAACAACGGGAGGGGGAGGAGGGGGCCAAAGTTCCGTACAAAATTGAGAAGCTCAGCCTGTAATCACAGGTTGCCAAGCCGGAAAAACCCCAAATCCTGGTGGTAACAGCACCGCCCATCAACATAGCGGGCCCGGGGAGGCTTCGATCTCGGAAAAAAAAAAAAAAAACAGAGCATAGCCCAATAAAAAAAAAGCGGTGGCAGAAACAGTTGGGCTACCTGGGCATCAGAGACCGTGAAAGAACCGATCGGTAAGCACTCTTCCGCGTAGGGGTCATAGCTCGAAGCCATGGGGGCTGGGGCAAAATGAGTCGCGGATCATACAGCAAAAGGGACAAACCGTGCACATCCCGGAAAACTAGGAGCAGGGTAAAGGCCGGGAGGAGACGAGCCCCCTGAACTCGTCAGGACCTCGGGAACCGATCGGAAACACCGGAAGGTCTAGAAAAAACGTACGTGCCTGGTGAACTAAAAGTTCATAAGTAGAGTCGACTCAAGGTGATGCAAAATGAGACGTGCGTGAGAAAGCCTGATGGGGGAATCTTTGGGGGGAGGCGGGGTTTTTGTTTCACAGGGGAGATCGAGTAAAAAAAAAGGTGAAAACGTGAAAAATTAGATTGGTTAGAAAGCAAAACTTGATCACATAAAGCCATTCCACTGACAAGGAGCAGCGCAAAGGTGAAAGGTACTCCGCAAACAAAAAGAGTGGACAAGACGGGGAGCGCCATAAATCCGTGGGGGGGGGGGGGGTTTTAGCAATCCGGGTCAATGGGAGAAACAAAAAACCACCCCACTCAGGGGAGACTGTAACGTGACCTCGAACGCGAACCGGTGGGGATTGGAACAAACCTTAACTCAAAAAGCATAACAGACACGCAACGGGGGAACCTCACCGAGAAAGTGCGGTCGCGGTGGGGGGAAAACGGCCAACGAGGCGACACCAAAAACTCACGGATCATTACGCGCAACGTAAGGTAAAAGGGGGAGGTAGACACGCGGCTGCTAGCAAAAAAAAAACAAGGCAAAATAATTAGATGGATCTATATGGGATGGTACCTGCAGGTCAACCCCCTTCAACAGTGTAAAGGAAATAATGAGTATAGTCCCGGAGGGAACCCGGGGGGATCAGATTTAGTCCCTCGGACAAAGCTCACGTTCGACCCGATAAATGCCGAGGGGGTCCACGGCGCGAATGGTTGTGCGTCGAACGACCAGTCGTGGCATTTGGGCTCTCAGATGAGGGGGGGTATCTCCTGTTTCAAACTAGCCGCACGAGGGGGCTCACGAAGGAGTGGGAGAGTGGAAAAAAAAAAAAAAAGGCCCAAAGAGGGAAAAAAACAAAAGGGGGGGGCTGCAACGCAAGAACGCCCCGAACAACAAGCTCGGTGGCCAGCGGGGCATAACAGAAAACCAACAGGGGACAAAGGGCCCTCGGAACGGGAGATCGGTCTGTCGAAAACCTCGGAGGCCAACTATACCAAGGCAGAAATGTAACCGAAGCATGGGGCGGGATCCCATTTGAGAATGGACAAGAACAAACGCAGCCGATCACTGCAAACAAACGCGGACGCAATGTCGGTGGCACCGGGGCCCCGAGAGACAGAGGGAAAGAAAGAGGAGGGGGCATCTCTAACCGAGCGGATCGTGATCTTCACCAATAAACAAACGAGAGTTGAAGGTCACTGCTCCAATTGGTCATGGAGTGGCGAATCACAAAACCACAGGGACGTCTGTCTGGGACCTCCTTGGGGGGGTGCCTATGGCAAAGCAAGAGGCAGCGCCGTGAAAAATCGGACAGGTTGACGAAAAAGAGGTTTGTATGGGCAGGGAAACGGAAAGATTACCAGGGAACTTTGAACTTGAGGGCGTTAATAGGGGGGTCTATAAGAGGCGAGTCTGGGGAAGAGGCAAGCCCCACGTGAAAGGGCAAACGGTTCGGGCCCGCGGAAATAAATGAGAGATGGCCCACGGGGGAGATGGGGACCACTAGAAGCAATGGTAATCCCGAAACCAACGGAGACGTCGGAAAGACGGGTTCGGAAAACTAAGACAAAAGAAGGGGTGATGAAGGGGAAAAGTCAAAGTGAAACCTGCGCGCCTGGGAAAGAACACATTCAGCTAAACACTCGGTTGAAGGGATCAGGTGTCCTTGGGGTGGGGTGGATTTGGGTTGTTTTGTTGGGGGGGTTAGGGGGGTTTTCGGTTTTGGTGGGTTGGTGTGGGTCTTGGCTCTGGGGGGGTTTGTTTGCAAGTTGGACCCTGAACAGGCATTTTCAAAAAAAGGCAAAAGGCAACAAAAAGACTTGCAAAGACCCCACCGGGGGGGGCGCTAACGACAAAAAGCCGACTGGCAACGCAAGGGAAGAAGAAACCTACAGGTGGGCCCCGAGTGTGATGTCCGCCGTGGGAACCTGGGTGGAGGGGAAGAAAGGCACTCGTTGAAAGACATTTGGATACACGGCCAAAAAAAGAGCTCAAGTCAGAAATAAAAGGGAAAATCACAGAGATTGGAGCAACGACGGGGTCAGAGAGAGAAAAAAAAAAAGGTCCCTAGAAAAAAGAGAATCCTTTCGGAAGTCAGCACTAAAAAAACCCCGACGCGATCAGGGGGGGGGATTCTTGAGAAAAGAAGGAAATCAGTCCGAGGTTGGCCTACGCCGAGGAATCAAATTGGGACGGCGGTAAAAACGGAGAAGTAGGAAAATCCCCAGGATGATGACGAGGGCTCAACAATCAACCCTACCAAATGGGGGTATGGAGGCCTCTATGGGACTCCGCAGACCCTCAGCCAAAAAATTGTTAACCCGTGTTCATTTTGTCTCCCAAGGGAAGTCAGGCAACCGGGTCAGATCGGATGACGACACAAAAACGAGTCAAGGAGACCTATAAAGAGGGTGGGGGAAAACGGCTGGAGGTGGCGGGGGGCTGCGTGGAAGGGGACTAGTGTTTGGAGCCCAGAGGCAAGGATGGGTGGGAATATGGGGGGGAGGGGGAAGGGATGGCAGAGGAGACGGCTCAGGGGGAAAACTGCGGACGGTACCGTGGGCGGGTTTTTGCCCACACACCCACCCAATCGCGTAAGGCGAGCTATACTCCTGACAAAAACCCAACAGGGGGACCCTATCAAGCCCTCCTAAAAACAAAATCCTAGTCCCGGGAACGAGAGGACAAAAAAAAAGGAAAGCAACGAATAACCGAAAGGAACAAAAACGCGACCCACCCTGGTCGTGCGCTACAACAAAAGAGGAGCCGGAAGGGAAGGAAAGAGGCGGATGCTTCAGGAAAAGCAGAACGGAATCCTCCTCAAAGGTTGGAAAAGAAAAAAAAAAAGGACTGGAAAACACTTCGGAACTAAAGGAATCAGGCAAACGAAATGGGGGAAAGAAACAAAAGGGTTCTTAGAACTTGCGAGGAGCCGGGAATTGCGGGCCGGAGGAACCTCACGCATTCGCTGGTCTACGATCAAAGGGGGGTTTCTAAGGGCACACCTATCTAAAAAGAGGGTACAACCGGGGGCTAACAGAAAAGGTGAGGGATGGAAACGTGTGACCTCTGGCCTTTGAACTCTATCAACTGGGCGCCAAGAAAGGAAGGGGGGCCAAATAACCAGAGGAAATTTTACCGGTACAAGAATGTGGGGGAGAGAAATGGTGGTGAGTAGGGGTGGGGGAGGGGGGGGGGGGGTGTGGGGAGGGGGAGGGGGGTGGGAAGAGTGGGGGTAAGGGGGGGGTGGTGGGAGTAAGAGGGGGGGGTGTGAGGGGGAATGGGGGGGTGAGGAGGGCGGTGTAGGGAGAGGGGGGGGGAGGAGGGGTAGAGGAAAAAGTGGGGTGGGAGGTGGGCAAGGTGGGTAAGGGGGGGAGGGGTGGAAAGAAAGGGTGGGTGGGGGGTGCTAGGGAAGGTGAAGAGGGGCTGGTGGGGGAGGGCGGATGGGAGGGGGAGGATGGAGTGGAGGAGCAGGGTGGGGGGACGAATATAGGAGTTGGAGGGGAGAAGAGGTGGTCGGGTAGGGAGGGAGGGGAAAAGAGGGAGGGGGGAGTGGAATGGAGGCGGGGAAAGGAGGAGCATGGGGTAAGGCGAAGGGGGGGAGGGAGGGGGGGGGGGGAAGAGGAGAAGGAGAGGGGAAGTGAGGGGAGGAGGGGGGGGGGGGGGTGGGGGGGGGGAGTGCGGGGGGGTGGGAAAGAAGGGAGGGAGGGGTGGGTGGGGAGTAGGGGGGGGGGAGTGAGGGGACGGGGATATAGGAGAATGTTGGATGGGTTGAGAAGGAGGCGATGGAAGGGGGATGGAGGGTGGAAGACGAGGGAGCGGATGGGTAGAAGAGGAGAAGGGGGGAGGGGGAGAATTGGGTGGTGGGGGTTGGAGCGGGGGGGGAGGTGGGAGAGGGGAGGGAGTGAATGGGAGGGCAGGGTGTGTGGTGAGGGGACTAGGATGGTGGGGGTGGGAACGGGGGGAAGGGTGGAGGTGAGGGGGGGGGGGGGGGGCGAATTGGGGACAAAACAAGTGGGAGGAGGGTGGGGGGGGGGAGGGTGAGGGGGGTGTGGGGAAGAAGGGATAGCGCGTTGAGGGGCTGAATGGGCGTGAGAGGGAGGAGGATGGGGATTGGGGAGGTGGAGGAGGGGGGGGGGCGTGTAGGGATAAATGGGGGGGGGGGGAGTATGGAGGTAAACGGAAAGAGAGGGGGGGAAGAGGGGGGGCTAGGAAAGGGAAAATGGGGAGGGGTGTGTGGAGTCGGGTTGGTGGGGCGGGGTGTGCAGGGACCAGTAGGTGAGACGCTGGGGAGTGAGGGAGGGGGGGAGAAGAGCAGGGCCCGGAGGGGCGTCCGACTTTGTGAGGCAAAACGTCTTTGTGAATCAAATGAGAGGTCCTCTATTCGGTGGGGGAAGGCAGGGGGGTCGATGGAAAAGGGAAACGTTGATACGGGGCCGGGGGTTCCATGGTTGTGCTCAAAAAGCGCACCCGGGCGGTCCCACGAAATAAGGCCCGGATGGGTGGGGGGTCTTTGGTACAGGTACCAGGAGCACCTTATAATAAAAGAAGTAAGGACAGTGCTCCATAAATCTTCGTGCACAATCCAGGAGTTAGTCTAAAACTTTAGCAGGGGAAAGATAGAGTACTAGCATATTTCAGGGGCAGGAACTCGGTCCAGTGGCCAGGGGGTGACCTTGACTGGCAGCGGGAAAATCATCTTGCACAAAATTCGGTCGGAAAATCATAAAAACAGAGGTCCATGTACTCTTAGCTATCTTGTAAGGAGCTTATGCAGGGTGGGGTTTTGGGGTCGTCAGGCAAAAAATTAAAATCGGTGGACCAAGCTCTGCACGGGGACCTGTTCCCCCTGCAAACAATGGGGGGGGGGGGAGAGGCATGGAGCGGAATTTGGGAGGACAAAGTCCCTGACTGGAGTGAAATCCTAATCAACCGAGCCGCGGTTTCTCCAAAAAATCAAAAAACCCCATGATTAAGGAGATCATCAGAATGACTGCGGCGGGATGGTGAATTAAACATCAAAAGCGCATAAAGGTTAATCAGGCGAGAACTGACCAAGATTTCACGGAAGACTGTTGAGAGGGCGGGTTGCAAGCGAAAACACGGCGGCGACAGGGTTTGTGGTAGAACAAGGGGGGAGAAAAAAAAACACAGACCAGGAAAGGGGGGGGACTTGGGAGGTGGCGGCAAAGGGAAACAGGGTTTTTTGTGACCTAGGAAAGCGAGAGGCAGCCGAACCGCGTTACACCCACGGAAAAGCGTCGCGGCTAAAAAGACCATCCATGGGGGAAGAAGACAAAGCCGTGTATTGATTCATGATCACGGGGGCAAAACAATCTCTCAAAAAAACCAAAACCCCTGGAGAAAAGAAAGGATCTTTGACCCCTGTCAGCTAGCCCGCAAGACTCCCTACGCCCTTTGGGGGGGAAATCAAGCTGACTACTAAAAACGGAAAGGAAATTCACAGAAGAATCCAGGAGATCCCTAGTACCGACAAACCTGATTCCAGGCCAGAAAACGCCCGAAGAAAGGAAATTCACGTTTTGTTTGCGGTGGGGACGAGAAAAGCGGGGCCAGCAGAGTTTGACAACAGCCACAACGGCGTAGAACGGAAACCACGGCAGTCTTCCAAAGAGCAAACCAACGAGACGAAGATGGTGATGACCAAGGGTGGAAAGTAGATCCCAGAAAGGCGAAAGGTGGAGTAAGAAAAGCCGCGCTGATGGGGGTGGGGGGGGGGGGGGGGGGGAAACGGGGGGGAGGGTTAGGGTACTTCGGCCTGCCGAACCTCCTCCATCATTCGCAAAAAAACCGAAACCTCGGTAAAGAAAAGTACACACGGGCGTCCACCATCCATGGAAAGGAACTGGCTTCGCAAACGCATCCTTCTGCAAATCTCATACGGATTAAAATGTACTCAGGGAAAGGGCAGGCACGAAAAGAAAACGCATGGATCTTGAATGAAGACGGGGGAAATGCACGGGGGAAACTCAAGAAACTTGCATGTGCCGCAACCGAGGAAGCGGAGGGGGGTAAAGGACCTCAGCGTGTACCGCCGCAAAGGCCCAGACAGCAACGTATCGCAAAGGAGATCAAAGACTTCACGATATAAGGAAACTGGAAAAACTGGGGGCACAGTCAAGCAAAACCAACCTTTTCGGCACGTAGGGGGGGAAAAAAAGAAACAGGGCCGAGCGAAGAAAACAACTCTTGAGAAAAACATCCATCATTAATCCAAAAAACTGCGGGTGGACGGAAGCATCAAGGGAATTAGTGCCGCGGAGCCTGGGAAGAGGGGCATGGCAGATATAAGTGTGGGAGTCTTAAATTTTGAAAGTATGAAGGGGTGGACCTGGACGTCCGGGTTTGGGGTGACCCCGCGTACGCATATAGAGGACATTGAGGCTATCCGGTCAAAGGGAACACTTCAATTATCTCGGGAAGGGACAGGTCAGAGGAACTAAAGGGGGGGGAATTGTCTCAAAGTCGGGACGGATAACGATTTGTCACCATAGGCAGAACACGCGTCTGTAACGGGCGGGGCCGGATCAAGTGCGGGGGAGCATAAGCAAAACAAAAATCGTTGGCCGGGGGCTTACAGTCTCGATAGGGGACGGAGGGGGGGTAAAGAGGGGTCCTCGAATGCAACAACGGGGTACACTGATGAAGGATGAAAGCAACGACTTCCGTATCAGGGATTCCACCCTGGGGAACTCGCCGTTGGAAAAAGTTAAGATGAAACCAAAATGAGCGAAAAAAAAAGACAGGGGAAGACAGGTGGCAGGCCCAGCAAAACGTAGACCTCCCCGGTCACCCGACAAGGCCAGTAGAGAGTCAAAAGCCGGCCTTAAAAGCATTGAAGGGGGGGTGGGGGGCAAGAAGGAGGGAAAGAGGTTCTGCATTAAGCGACTGTGAAACTCACCGCGCGGACGACCGGGCCAAAAGTGGCCGGAGATGCAGGTAAAGGGCAAAGAGGATTTAACCCCAGACAACCAGTGGACTCACTTGCAACATGCCTGGGGGAGACGGGGAAAAGATCGCGCAGAACACGGATTAGGGGCCCAGAGGGGCGACGGAGCTGAGAAATAATCGAGCATGGAGGAGGAGGTAATCACGGGGCCGGCCTCAAAGAACGGCCTTGCGGGCGGGGGAAGGAGGAGACAAAAAGAAAGAAAATAGGAATCGGCAGCACGGATCCATGAATCCTTGCAAATAATGGGAGGCGGGGAGCCCCCAAGGTTTAAGTTCCGATGGGAGTGGGAGGGCCTGTCGCTGAAGGACGGAAAAAAAACAGGCTTCAAGGGAGAAAAATGGGGAGCTAAAAGCGAGGGCAGTGAAACGTAAAAAAAAGAAAAGGCATTATCGTGGGTCAGCTGTCACGAGAAAGGCGGTGGCGGCCGGAAGGTGGGCAGGTGACAGTGAACCTTAAAGGCGAGGTAACTTTGGACAGAGTCCAAGAAAACTGGATGAAAACGGGGGGGGTGGGCCAAAGTCGAGGATCACTTGAGCGGTAACACGTGTTGGAATAACTACAAAGGGTTTTCCCCTAGTATAGGGAACAGTCCACAAACATACCATCAACAGGTTACGAGTAGTTACGGCGAAGACGGTCTATCAGAAAAAAAGATAGATCGAGTAACGAAGCGAAAGCAACATCAAGAGAGCAGACCAAAAAGAGTGGATACTTTATCTCACGCATGGAACGGAGATATAGGTTTCATCTGAGGGAGGTGACGTTTGTCAGCGGGCCGCAAAAGAAAGGGCAGCAAGGGGGACAGACTCTATGGGGTTCAGTCGGGACAAAAAAATTGAAACGTACGGCCGATAAGAACAGGCCACTGTAGGGGCACCGCTTCCGGAAAAAGACCTATTGGGGTCACGGGGAGACGAAGCCCAAAACGGAGTTGGGATGCCGAAAAAGGGGGGGGGGACTGCACATGATTAATGCAACGGACAGGGAAAACCGGCGACAGGGCGGCGGAGAACGGGAAAAATTCGGAACAGCAAGTAGTAGACTGGGGCCCCGGCAAAACGCGCCACGCTAGAAAAACAAAAGAGAAAATGGGGGGATCCAGATCGTGGAACAACAAAAGTAACTGGACCTAGGTCGAAGCAAAAGGGCAGGACACAAGAATGGATCAGTTCAAAGTGCGACGGGGGGGGGGGGGGGGGGCTACCAGAAAAAGAAAAACAGAACAGGAAAACATCGAGGGAAGCACGACCGAACTCGGGACTCAGTGAACTGACATGCTGGAAAAAACATAACAATCGGCACCTCAAGAATTCAAGAAAGCTCAAGCACACCGCGAGATCCTAAGAAAAAAGGCCGGCTTCCCAGACGCTAAAAAAGGCCCGATGAAGGTGGGACAAGGCAAACGGAAGGAAAGGCTCCGTGGGGCACAGGCAATGGGAATGGGGAAGGAATGCGAACCTAGAACCCCCCTAGGACAAGGACAAAACAGCTCAGAAATGAGTCCAAACACGAGACAAGAAAAAACGCAGCAAAAAAGTAAGGCAAGAGCTTCACGATGAAAAAAATGGCACTAAGTAAAGGGAAAGGGCCAGGGGGGAAGAGAACGCACGAATCCAACAACGGAAGAAAAAGTCACGGAAAAGCGAAAAACCAGACCACATTGAAAAAGGGGCCGGCCAATCTAAGTGCATGAGAAACGCTAACAAGCGCTCCTACAAGTGGGACCGGCGGAGGGCAACTATTGAAAGGACGAGTTCCACCATCGAAAGGTGTTCGGAACAGACGGTGCTGACGATGTAAGGCAGCACGGGAGAGGAGCGGCAAGGGTCCACTAAGCAGGGACTTGGAGAGCCTTCTACCTGAGTATAAGACAAGTTGCCAGGGGGGGCATCCGAGAAAAAAAAGATGGGAAGAAGTCATGTGAGGCACAAGCAAGGTCTGAAAAGGGGGAAAAAAAAGCCAATCACGCTTCACGATCAAAAGGAAGTGGAGGGGAAAGACCCGCCCTCCATCCTACAGAAGAAAAAAAAGGAAGCTTTGGTGGACGCCAGAGATCGGGATGGAGAGGAAAAGAAAGAGCGGCGTTGAAGGGCTCTGAATGCAAAAGCCCATCACCGAAAAACGCGCTCTTAAAGCATAGACGCACTGAGCCGACGGAGGCCGACATCTTAACGTAACGCCTCGTTCCCACAGAACTTAAGTATAAAGGGGGGGGGTCATCAATGAGAACGAAAGAGCGAAAGGCAAGAGCAACGGAAAAAGGGACTAACTGGTGAACGCTGCTGCCCAACAGAATATCAAGAGGACAAGAAAT
>Ga0179593_1454531_pt1 | contig 14158 bp, 21 predicted proteins | sample CZODoug2_1_08_16_FD_185931 | JGI IMG/M metagenome (GOLD analysis project Ga0179593, IMG submission 185931) | Vadose zone soil fungal communities from Angelo Coast Range Reserve, California, USA - CZODoug2_1_08_16fungal (PacBio error correction) | ecosystem: Environmental > Terrestrial > Soil >...
ATGACCCACCGTCCCGGAAGACCAGAGAAAAAAAACAAAAAGGGGGGGGAGCCAGGCCTGAAAATGCGGGGACACGTCACTGGTAGGGGAAAAGCGCACCGGGGAAAGAAAAGAGATGAAGAGCCTACGAGCAAACCGTCCAAGGTTTTGGGCCCGGGGCCGACGGGACTCGGAGATTAGGGAAAAAAAAAAGTATCGGGGTTATCCACCAAATTCGAACCACAACCGGGGTGGTGTAAACCCGAAAAGGGGGTGGGGGGAGATGTAACATGAAATATGAAACCTCGGTCGAACACGTACAAAAGGAAGGAAACTGTAAAATGTCGGCTGTCAACAATGGTGAACAGGGGTTGGTTGGGAAACCGGGGGGTATGCAAGAAGGGGCAACCAGCTGCTGAAAAACAGCACAAAAAAAAGAGGTGTCACCCGAGGAAGGGGACCCAAGGAAGAAAACACATCGGGAAAAAAAGGCCGACGGGGTTGCCGCAAAAAGGCAAAAATGAACCAACCGGGACGAGGGCAACAACAAGGGGGCGGGACCCGGCCGTCAAAGCAAAAGATTTTTGTGGGGGAGGAAACACAGAAAAAATATAAAACAGACAATAAAGGGGGCGGGAAAGGGACGGTCAAAAAAAAAGTGGGGCCCAGTAACCACACGGTGACACCACGGCGGCCCAATACCATCCGTGCGTGCAGAGGAAACGCCCGCATCTTGTCGAGCAGCAAGCACACCGGGGGAAGGTTGTAAAAAATGTCCGTTGGGCAAAAGGGTCTGGGGCGCGGAAAAATTTAAACCACGGGAGACAACAAAACAATTGAAAGTGCACGGCAAAAGAAAATCAAGTTAGAAAAGGCAGGGTCAAAAAAAAGGGCAAGGGAAGAAAGTGAAAAAACGGGTAGGCGAAGTTCTGAGATCTAGCTGAAGGTAACGTCTGAAAACCTTGGGGAGTGCCGACTGAAAAAACTCCTTTTTCAATCTTCGACGGAAGTAAAAAGCCCAAAAAAAAACCAAAGACAGGGGTCGACGGTGGTCTGTGGCAGAAGGCGCGTCTGAACGAAAAAACTTGAAAGGGGGAGCTGGAAAAAATATGGGGGGAGGGGGCCGACAAAAAACTTGTTGACGTGCCGATGGGGAAACGCGGTTGGGGGGGAAGGACAAAAAAAAACGGTTCACAAGTTCAAATGGGTGATGACGTTGGAGAAGAAGGGGACACAGAAAAAAAACGTAGGAAAAAAAAAGGTATGCGGCCGGAAAAGATAAGCACAAACCTGAAATAACGGTTGCAAAAAAGGGAAACGGGAGGGCGAAAGATCGGAAGTCTGATATCTTGTGGTCAAAAAATAAAGAAGAGGGGGGGTTTGAAAGGGAATCGTTGAACAGACACAGCTGACTCTTTCAAAATGGGGAAACGCTTGAGTGGTTCAGTGACACATGGTCGGCGGGGAAGTAATAAAGAAAAACCTACCAAAACGAAATAAAGAGTCGGGGAGGAACCAGCGGGGAACGGAAGAACTCCCAACCTGCAGGGAGGAGGTCCGAGAGTGAGAGGGTCACTGTGAACGACCGAGTAGCTCAGAAAAAAAAAAAAAAAGGATTGATGCAAAACAAAAAAAGGGTGAGAACGGTCGCCAGTGCCATTGGAAAGAAGGAGGGAGGGAAAAAATGAAACTACCGGGGCAACGAACAGACGAATAAAACAGGGGTCTGTGAAAAAACCGACCGGCGGGGGCGGCCTTCTAGACTGTGGATGTCGCAAAGAAGGAACTCAAAGTGGACGCCCTGACAAACACACCCTGAGATAAGGGCACAACTACGTGGACCGGAAAAAAAAAAACAGATGAATTGTCGGCAAAGGAAAGGCAAACCAGGAAATAAAACCGGGCTAAAAAGCATGGCGGTGGGACAAGCAAGGGAATATTAATGGAAAGACCCGAGCCGACCAAAACGGGGGAAAAAAAAAAGGGAAAAGAAGCAAACAAAGAAAAATCGAGTTCATAACAGCCCCGACAGGGGTGGACCGCTTGAGATTTCACAAAAAAAAAGAAAACAACAGAGACACTCAGTGTAAAATGCAACAGGACTCGTGGGAAGGAACCCCCCTGCTGGAGGAGAGGCCAAAAAAAGTGCACGTAGAGCAAAGCCAAAAACCTTCGGGGGGTCACCCAAATGCCCTCTCAGGGCCATCTACGGTGACCAGACCACATAAATAAAACGAGCTAGACATATGGGTGCTAACCCTCGGGGGAACCCCATCGACTCCTCGGGCCGCGACGGACAGTCCAATTCACTCTCAACCTCGCCAGAGGGGTAGTCGTAAAAAAGCATCAAGGGGTAAAAGCAAGAGGGAAAAAAGTAGGTCAACGGGAGGTAGGGGTGCTAAAAAAGGAATACCAGCGGGTCGCCGAGAAGATCAAATATATACCGGAAACCGAGGAAGACAAAACAGACTCTCTGCAGGCGGACCCCCGCCTTCGAAAAAAAACTAGAAACGGCGAAAGACCGCAGCAGCGAAAGGGAGGGCCAAAATCAAACGCGTCAACGAAAAATAACAGGCAAAAAAACGTAAAAAGTGGGGACGGTTGTTGGAAAGGGTCTTCAACCTCGAAGGTGCACACGCAGAAAAAAAATTCCAAGTGGAAAAGGAGAAGGGGCATAAAATTGCCAAGGCGGAAAACGGCGCACAGAAAAAATACGCCAGCGCCGCTGCCAGAGGGGAAGAGGAAACAGTGGGGGAGGGCGTCGCCCAGGGTTGTCAGAAGACGGGTCATTGAAAAGACCAAGGGGAAGACGGCACCAAACAAAAAGACCCCCTCAGACAATAGAATCGAAACCAAAAAACCCAAAAGACCAAGCTTAATAAACAAAAACCTTGTTGGCTTACATGACCTTAACATGTTTGCAAAGAAAGTTTTCGCAACGGGGAAAGTCGAGAACCATGCTAACGGACGGCCACTAGCAAGAACTTCAAAAAAAAAACCGACAGCTCCAGGGCCGAGGGGCGGCAGGGCGGAAAATACCAGGGAATTGGTCGGTGGATGGCCATTTACGCGGAAAAACTGGATCTGGCAGAAAGCGGTCTGCTGCGGACCAGAAAGGAAGCGAATCCACGCCCGGAGTTTAAAAGGGGCCCCGGTAGGGACCGGAGGGCAGAAAGAGCGGGGCCGATGTAGAGGGGCCCCCGTGACAGGGGGAGGAAAAGGGAGAAAACTGCATGAAGGAGTTGGCAAAAAAGGGCCTTCAAATCGTCTCCAGGGAAACAAGGGAAACGAGCTCACTAACGGCAAACGCAAGATGGGGGGGACAGCCCAGTGTAGGAAAAAACAAGACCCGCCGAAATACTTCCCGCGGGGACTCAAACCTTTTGGAAAACACTCTGCAAAAAAAAAAAAAAAAAAAAAGAGAGGTGACTTTGCAGGGGGCAAACCTCAAAAATCATAAGAAAGAAGACGCGATCGGAGGGGGGGAAAAGGAAAACATTGCAAAAACTGAGGGCCCTCGTGAAGTGTGGCATGACGTGGTCACACACGGGAAAAAATCAAAATGCAAAAGAACGCGTTACCAAATCCAAACAACGGCTTGTGGACGGATGGGGGCAGCACGTTGGGGCCAGTAAGGCTCAAAACTCGGACTAAACCGGAACAAATAGACCCCATAATGTCACAGGGAACTGGGGTAAAAGAAAGAAAATCTTGCCTCCAGTCAAACCATAACTTCAAAAAGCCTGAGTCAAAAAAGGGAAAAATGCGTATGTAACAAAAACTGGGTTACTGTTCCTCTTTGCTTCATCCGGGGGGGAAGAGATTTCAATCAACTCCTGGAATCCATGGGAGGAGGGCCGGTGTTCGACGTAAAAATGCGAATACAAGGGAAAGGCAAGAAACGCCAAGGAACAGGGCACAGGATAAGGTTTAAACGAACCGCTAGTTACTCAAAAGGGGGGGCGAAAAATCCCGAGAAGCGCAAAGCTGGTCGAAGAACAACCTGAAAGAGGAGGAGAGACTAGGGGGCATCATAGAGCGCTTAAGGTTGACCAAACAGAGGAGAAAAACCTGGTCATGAATCTACAATATCTCGTAACGCGGCGGGGAGAAAAGAAAGTGAACACATTGACGAAGGCCAACAGGCAATGAGTCGGAACAAAAGAGGGCACTCACCAGAAGAAAAATCTGGATGTAAGAATATAGCAACACCAGGGGGGGCCCCTAAAACAAACAAGGTAATCCCAAAACTACTGAGGAAACACCAAGATACGCAAACATCAACCCTCGGTCTCCGAAGGAAAGGACCAATTGCAAGGATTCAAAAAACAGAGAGTTGAGGGTCATCCCACGGGCAAATTTACGTCGAATGGGGGAATGAGCTGTCCGCAGCCTAATGTACCTACGCCCAAGAAATGGACGGTGGGACAAGACCAATCCAGAAAACGAGCCGGTGACGCCCGGAAAACGCAAAAAAGACAACACACCCAACCGCGCGACAGTCCGGTTCCCAACTCAAGGCGAGGCTTAAAGAGACGGGAGAAAAAAGGCTTCTGTAACGCCAGGCTGCAACGGGGAACAAGGGGCAAAAGGTGCTTTAAATACCCGAGAGAAAGGCGAGGAAAAATCCACTACCAGGGCGGAAAAGAGGGAAGAGGACCCATCTGAAACCAATCAGCCCACAACGAAACGGAAGGGCATTGACCCGGAAAGGGGGGGGAAAATTACGTAAGAATAGACCTTGTGGGCGTCCAGGGGGAAGCCACACGAAGGCGAAACCAAAAAAAAAAAGTAAAAGACACAATTGCACGAAAAGAAAAGGCCACTATAGACAACCATCAAAAAAATTACCAGCGCGAAAGATGGCCTGGACCGCGAAAAAAAGGGAATTGGGAAAAAACGAGGACATGGGACTCACATCAAAACAAAAACTTGGGGGAGGGGAACATAAGGGGTTTGGACCGACAAAACCCGGGGGGGCCAGGGAAGGCCCACAAACGTGGTTCCAGCTGGACCCTTTGCAAGCCAGGGTTCTGCAGCAACAACACACACTCAACCATGTGGGGAGTTCACGGGGGAAAAATGATACCGCCGTTGGGAAAAACAAATGGGTTGGGCAGGTAAAAGAGGAGAGGGGCCTGCATACAGAACAAAAAAAAAATGGTGAACCACACGGTGTCCAGGGGGGGTGTCAAACCAAGGGCCGCCTGGTCAAAGAAGAGGCCTGGGAGGGAAAAGACCCATCCAAGAAACATCTGGGTTCCCAACAGCCATACGATACAATAAACCAGGAACCAACCAAGCAGAGAAGGGGGATATTGACCGGCGGGGAGCGAGGAAAGTCGAAAAAAAATTAAAACGGGAGGCTCGACCCGCAGGATTCGTAATACGAGAACAGCTCGCGACGGAAAAACCCAGGAAAAAAAATCGAAGGGGGAAAGGGCCTGCTTCCAAAGCCGAACGCCCAGAAGAAGGAAGCCGAAGGAAAGGCAAGACGAAGCCTAGGACCTCAAAAAAAAAAGAAGGGAGAGAAGGAAAAAGAGAAAGGGGCCCAAAGTCTGGAGGAAAAATCATAAAACCCTAACAGCTGGTGGGGGAAGCAAACAGGGAAAATTGAAACGAGAGAAATTAAAGTCCTGGTGTCGAAGCAGGGAAGAAAAACGATGACGTCAACCTAGTTGCAACCGGCCCTCAATCATGGGGGGGGAAAAAAAAAGTCAGACGAGGAGTTCGGGAAAAAATAGCAACTGGAACCAGCCAGGAAAAAAAGGTTTTTTGTGAAGCTGTTGGGGGAGGGGGGAAAAATATCAACAAAAAAAAGATGAAAACAGGGGGTCCGAACCGACCAAAAGAATCTTGGACCAGGGGGGTCGCAAGTGGAACACAATGAAACGGGGGGTGGGGAAAACCAGGGGGGGCTGAAAGCGGAACCAATCTCAAAAAAAAAAAAGTCAATCGCCAACAATCTGGGGGGACACCAAAAAGTAATAGCAAGGGTAAATCAAGCAATAAAGACAGTCGTAGGTTTGAGCAACACACCAGGACAACGAGGTCAAAAGCGTGGGAACACCTTTGGCAAAAAAAAAAAAGTACCGGGAAAAAAAGCGAGTGGTTGGGGAAAAAAAACCCTGATGAATAAGTTCCTAATGTGTGAAAACTTTGTTCTGGACAAAATGTCCACCTCGGGGGGAACCCAAAAACCCACTCAACGTTGAAAGCGTGAGGGGCGAAAAAGACCTGAGGTAAAAAAAGGTAGCCGTCTAGAAAATAGAAAAAAAGAGCTTTGGAAAACAGTTTCAAAAGAAAAAGCCAAAAAACACGCTGGCGGCATTTTGGGCAAATGGGGGGAGCACGAATGGATCGCAAAGCAAAGACTCGAACAGGGAAGGCCTGGAGGCGACGCAAACGCACGGGAAAGGGGGAAAAGGAGGGGGGGCACAAATACCCTGTCCGTCGTTGGGAAACGACGTGGGAGGGGGCCGAGGGCTCGCCTTTGGGAAAGCCGGACAAAAATGACCCAAAAGAAAACCAGGTCAAAAAGGGTCCGGCTAAAGTTGCAGACTGAAAAACTCAAAGCCTCCCTAGCCGAAGCCTGTGGGGAGAAAAGGAAAAGGAGAACGGGGAAAGGGAGGGCAAAGTCGCCTTGTTGAAAAAAAAAAAAGGACGAAAAAAGGAAAAGGGAAACCTGAAGGAGGTCGAAGCAAAATCGTTAAAAAAACTTAGAAAGGGCAACGAACGAAAGAAAGCACAACACGCCCCCTCAAAAAGGAAAAAATGGACAAAACGTGGGGTTGAAAACATAAAGATCGGAGACCTTGTGACAGGAAAGGAGCGTGGGTGTGGGGAGGCGGAATCGGGGGGGGCACGAACAACGAAACGGATCGGTTCCGAAGGAAAAAACGGGATGAAAATGGGCCAAAACGATGGATAGAACCTCCTAGCTGACAGAACAGCGTTGAATAAGTGAACCAAGGTGTTAAGGGATGGCACACCCTTTTCCAGGTCAGAACTAACTGTGGCGGGGAAACAAGGTTGGGGCTTCTTTGCCCGTAATCGAAAAAAGAAGCAGGGAGGTGGAAAGGGGGCTCGAACTCTGGGAGATGTCAAAGCAAGGGGGGGTGCAAAAACAAGGGAGGGGGGGGGGACGAAATGGGGATCACCTCTGAGCGCACACCTTGGACTGTGGGGACGGGAAAAACCACGCAGGGACACCGTTCAGCCGGAGGGGTCGACACTGGAGGGGTAAATACGAAGGGAGGAAAGAATGGGGGGGCACGCAGAAATCCACAACGAAAGAAGGATGAAAGGGTCGTTCCGCCCAAACAGGAAAATTGTCATCGAAAAAAAACAAAAAGGCAAAAAATCGGGAACTGAGCAGCAATGCTTTGGGGAAAAAAAAGGGGGGGAAAAAAAACGAAAGACAGATGAAGAAAAAAACCGCCCCGGACAAAAAGGGGTCTCAGAAGATCAAAAGCACAAAGCGGAGGGGAGGTTTTTTTTTTGGGGTTTGGTGGGGTTTTTTTTGGGGTGGGGGGTGGGACGAAAAAAAGACGCAGTGGGGGACCCCGGTTCCCAAGAAAGGGGTAAACAACGAAACAAAATGGGGAGCGCCAAAAAGTGAAACGCGTCAGGGGAATCGAACCAACTGGCAAGCAATAAGAAAACCCTCACCGTCGGGGGGGGGACACCAAAAGTTCCATCGCAGGCCATACGATAAAGAGGGGGGACAAAACAAAATAAAGGAAAACCGATAAATAGGAAGACCCAAGGAGGAACGTGTTCCATCAAACGAATAAAAAGACCAGAACTAAACCTCGGAAAGGGATGAAAAAAGTACCCGGAAAACAGAATCACGGCCCTAGGTGCTAAAAAGGGGGCCCGGCAAATGGGTCAGGCGGGTCCTTTTGTGGTACCAAAAAACAAGGGCCACGGGGACATCGTCGAACCGGCGAAAAATCCTGCGGGTAAAACGGGGGAGGCCAAGGAGCACAGATGAAGAGTAGCGGCCGCAAGGCCATGGAAACAAAAAATGGCGAAAAAAAAACAATGAAAAACGGGGCGAGGATGAAAAAAAACACCAAGGTCCCTCACCGCAATTTGGAAACGTGTACGTACAACAGGGGGGGGGGAGGAAAAAGAGAAAAAATCCGGACCGCAATGCCAGAGGGAGTGCAGAGAAGAGGGTCAGAAAGGGGCCCCAGGGGAGAAACGCAAAAGGGCAAAAATCAGAAGGCGCGTGAGGTCCCAAACTCGAAGGGCGCAAAGGGAGAGTCGGGGGGGGGAAAAAGGGGAAAATCACTCAGAAGGTTTTTCCAGTGGGGGAAACGACCAGGAAAGCACAGGGGGACACAACAGCAAAAAAAAAACATCGAGCTACAAAACCACACCACCCAAAGGGGACTCCGCTAATTTGTGCCGTGGAGGGCACAATGGGCAGGGAGGGGTGGCTTCACATGGACTCCCATAGAGAAAAAACCTCGAACCCTTGGAGGCCTCCAAAAAAAAAGAAAGATGTACAAAAAAAAAAAGCGAAAGGGGGCAAAACGGCAACCGGGGGCAGGTCTCCGTGTAATTGGACCCGGCGTGGACCCATTCCCGCTGCAAAAAAAAGGACATGGGCTCAACAAACGGCCCAAAGAGAGGGGGGGGGAAAACAAAAACGCCACTTAAATTGGGTGCAAAAGGTAAAGGGAGAAAAAAGAAGGAAGACAGAAAAGAACTCTGCGCGTGCTTTCGGAAGACGGGAAAGAGGGCAAACCAATACTGTGGAGAAGGCAACTAAGGAACTCCGGGGGGACACCGCAAAAACTACTGAGGCGTAAAAAGAGGGGGGAGCCTGGGTCGGGCCACAACAAACCGGCCGAAACTGACAGCGTCGAACCTGGTTGGTTGGGCAACTCAGAAGGCATCCCGAGATGCCTGCATGACGAGAACTCAAAAAGATATAAAAAAAAACAAGGGGGTAGCCGAGTGGAAAAACAGAGGGTTTCAACAAGGGAGGCCGGGGCAGGGGGGTAACAAAAAAGGAGGGGAAGACGATGCAAAAAATGGAAAACGGAGGTGAAAAAACCCTAAAAACGCCAAACCAAGAGGGGGCTGAGGGCGGAGGAATGCACTTATACTAAGGCAAAAACCCGGCGCTCAACAAATAAAACCTTGTTTGGTCAATAGGGGGGGCATCCTTTCAAAAAGAAGACCGTCAGAGACCCCAACTGTGGGAAGCGCGCACCGGGAAAATGGAAGGGTGGGGACGTGGGGTGGGGGAAGGTTCTCGTCATGCAATCGGTGGTGAGAAGGCAAAAAAAAAGCTGCAAAAGAACAGGACCCCGGAGGGGGAGGGGGGGGATCTTAAAAGGGTCGGGGAAATTTGGAACGAAAAAAAGTCCACCTCTAAAAGGACCGGTAAAAGAAAAGGGCAGCGCAAAGAAATAGATAAAAAAAACAAAAAAAAACGAAAATCACAGCGAAAGATGAAAAAGACGAAAGCCTCCACGTCCAAAACGGTCTGTCCGGACGGGGTTCAGCATCTCGGGGACTGGAGTCAAGGAAAAGGCGAAAAAGGCTACAGCGCCTACAAGAATAAAAAAACGTGTCGGGAAAAACGTATTGGAAAACGACAAAGGGGGGACTCGTAAACGGCATCGACCTCCAAAAAAAGTAAGGAGGCAATGGTCGGTCGGGGGGAAAATGTGGGAAATAAGAAAACTCGAGCATCGTGAGTCAAAAAAATAGTGCACTCTGCCGAACCCAAGGGTGCCTGAAAAAACTGGAAGAAAAAAAAGGGCAAGCAGGTACGTGGGCCCAATCCTAAAAAAAAACAACGCTTAACTAAAAAAAAACCTACAGTGAAAAAAAAAGAAAGAAGATTCAGCGGGGAAATTTACATACAACCACGGAGGCAATAATCGGAAAACGGGGGTGGAAAGAATTTACCGGCCGCTAATGTAGAGGCCCCCCAAGTGTGAAAGCACGACAACACGTCATCCCGGAAAAGGGGGGGACCTAAAAAAAAAAACACTAAAAACAAAAAATAGGGAAAGCAAAGTGGCAAAACGGCCAGAATTCGTGAAAGGCAAAGGCATCAAAAAGGGAAAGGAAAGGAGAAATAAAAAGCAAATTAAAAAGGAAAAAAAGAAGGGAATACAGGTGCAGGAAGGGCCCTGGAAAGCTCGATAAAGGCAAGAACCGTCATCTGAAAAAAGGGAGCCCAAAGAACGGAGAGATCGCAGCGGAAGGAATCCCTCAAGCAAACAGGGAAAAGGCACAAAGGACCGGCTTGCCGGGCAACGGGGGGATTGCGCCAAGGGGCGACCATCGAAAAACGGGGGGCTCCATGGAAAAAAGCCGCGCCAGTAACCCTTACATTTTCAGGGAAAACTGGACAAAAAAAAAAGGGGGAAGAACCTAGAAAGAAGAGAAAAAAAAAAAAAAAACTCAAGCAAAAAAAAACGGGAAGGAAAGAGAAAGAGCAAGTGGTAAGGGGGTAAACCACTGGACAGTGCTGAAAATCAACCATGGGACAGGGAAGAAAAAAAAAATGTGTTTCACGACAAAAAACCCAAGGGAAAACGACGACACTGGTCCGCCATCCCGGGTGGAGAGAAACGGCAAGTAGGCAAAAAAACGCGGAGAGGGAAAACGATGTCTTTTGCAAGTTGGCTGAGAAAAATGCAAAGGGTGGGAAAAACCAAGAGGGTTTAAACGAAAAAGGGGCGAGGTGCCAGCGAAAAAAACAGCACCCAGGGGGGGGGAACCCCAAAAAGGGGGTAACCATTGGTGGGAAATGTGGGGGAGGAAAAAATGGGAAAAAACTGACGTGAAGAGGGGAAAAAAAAAGGACATGCAAAAGTCTTACAAAAGAAAAAAGAAAATAACCTACACCAAAAAAGAAACCACCAACGGGACCTGCGGGATAGGGGGGAAAAAAAAATCGATCGCTAGGAGCCGGCAAAAAATGCTGCGCTCAGGAACCAAAAAGAGGACTCGGCACATAGAGCACTCGACAAAACGAACGCGGGACAAGGACTCGAAGGGGGAAGGGGAATTCAGCCCCAAAGGGATAGGGATAGAGACGGGAACGGGTTGGGCAGAAGAAATCTCTCGTAAAACAAAAAAAAAAAGGAGGTGGAAAATAAGAGAGGAAGACGACAACAACCTCAAAGTCACGCTGACCGAGGAAAAAGGAGTGGACCCCGAAGACTGAAAATTTTTGTGTTTTGGAAAAAAAAAAGGCGAGAATCGAAAAAAAAAAGAGTTTCAGAGCAGAAAAAAAGCGATGACGAAAAAAATATACAAGGGGGGCGGGCAAAAATCCGGGCAAAAAAAAGGTCAAAAGGAATCTCATAGGTGGTCGGCCAAAAAAAATTGAGGAAAAGCAAATCATCCTGGTTGGGTCCGAGGGGGGAGTTTATAGTCCATGGGGGGAAAAAGGATGAAATGGAAAGCCTCCAAAAGGGGTGCCGGAGAACTAACGGTAGAAATTGGCACAATGGTAAAAAAAGTGGTTTGTGGTGTTAAACAAGTGGGGGTTCAAACGGGAACGGGGCAAACAAAAGCCAACTGAAAAATCCGCAAAAAAATATCCGTGGTTTAAACAGTTCGGAAAAACCAAATTAGAAGGGAGGAAGAGGCGAGCAGGGTAAAAACTAAGAAAACCTTGCAGCATGCACAGGTAGCGGGAAAAAAAAGGGGGGGGAAAGGCCTGCACGGACGATTTGGGTGTTTGGGTGGTCGAAAAACCAAAAGGGTATCCATCACCCAAGTGCCCGTAAATGTTTCTGGGGCTTCCCAAAACTGGGAAAAGCGGTTTGTGGGAAAAGTAAAAAAAGGGGACAGGAGAACGCCAGAAGGTCGTCGAGCAAACAACGCTTGTCTACCAACCGAAGAAAAAAACCACCTGGGAAAAAAAAAAAAGTTGGCGGAGGAAAGCAAAAGGGGCGGCGGAGGGGACGGCACAACGGGAAGAAATGCCGAAGGGGGGGGGTCGGAAAAAAGCAAGAAGTCAAGGAAAGAAAATAACGGCCGATAGCGGGGAGTGACAGGGGAAACGGAGGGGGGAGATAGAGGGTAGTAGGGTGAAAAGACTGGGTACCCCGAGGGGTGTTCTATGCCCTTTGGCGCCATTTTTCTACTCCGACTGGGAAAAAAGCCGCCCTGGCAAAAAACCAAGAAGGGTTTCAATTCTACGTGGGACCATCTAAAAAAAAAACGACGGTAGAAAATCGGCAGGTGGCCATGTGGGGTCGTTCAACGTAAAGGGGTCTGCAGGGGACAACAGGTGCAGGGGTTGCAAGGGGAGGGGCGCTGGACGGGGTTTTGGGAAAAAAAAAAAAACAAACGGCCAACCTTGTCCGGGAAAGGACGGTGGCAAGGCCACTTTTCGGGGAATAACAATAGACAAAGAAAAAGAAGGAAAAAAACGACCCACACAGGATGAAGTAAGGGCAACACTTTGGGCCCCCGTGGGTGTGTATTGGGACACAAAGACGAAGCGCTGATGATAGGGGGGGAAAACGAGCCCGGGAGGATAGAAAAAACCCCCGTTGTATAGGGGAATAGCACAAAACCAGCGGCTCTGTGGGTCATCTCTGGCCCCCAACCGTGGGGGGCGAGGGGCAAAGACAAAGACAGATACGAGGGGATGAGGGACCAGGCGTCAAACTCAAGAATTAACAGCAAGGACGGGGAAGAATGACTGTTGGAACGAGAAAAAAAAAAAATGGGGGAAAAATAAAAACGGGTTGGTACGGGGGGGGCAACGAAGAAAATACCAACCATACGACTGGGCGATCTGGTAGAAGGGGACACCCGTGCCAATGGGTACTAAAAGCAGGAGATGAGGACACGAGGGCTAACAGGGCCGAAAAAAGGGGCACCTGTAAGTACGCCACACCGGGGGGGTCAGCGTGGGACGGCTTCGCGTGGCGCCGCTGCGGGACATCCGATTGGTTTGGAAGCGCCCAAAAATAAAAAGAAAAACAAAGAATCGACCTCAGGAACGTTGCGGGGGCTGAACCCCGTGGGTGTGTGAACCAGAAGAAAAAGAAACTTCGGACAAAGTAAAAAAGAGCCCTGGCAAAGACAGAAGAACTTGCCAGGTTTACCATCATCAATAAAAAAAGAGAAAAAAGAAAAACGAAAACTACAAGGAACACCAGGAGGCCAAAGCAGGAAGGCCCCGCCAAGGGACAAAAAAGGATGCCCAAAAAAAAGCGGTGGGTTGCCAGGGGAGGGGGCACAAACGGGGAAAAGTACAGGCTCAAAAAAGGACAGGGGGGGAAAGAACCAACGTCGGGAAGAACGGAAAGTGGGGTCGAACAGGGAAAGCGTCAAATCAAAGCCATCCAAAAAAGGAGAAAAGGTTAGCCACATCCCCGCAAAGGAAGCGCATGTGTGACACAAAACAAAAAAACGAAAAAAGTGAAGAGAACCACAGGTAAGCGGGGGTGACCCCGCCCAGGCAAATACAAAAACCGGAAACCAAAGACGAAATGCGGGAACCACGAAGCGGTCCTCTAAAAAAAAACGAAAAAGAGAAAAACAGCGAAAGGCCCTGCAAATGACAAGTACCGCTAGGGGGTGCTCGGGGACGCAGGGGAAGGAAGGCGAGGGGGAAATCAAGGAGGGGAAAGCTTAATGTGGAAGGGACTTACCAGGGTCGTTGGGGGAATGAACAGGGCTCCAAGACGGGCACGAGTCCATCATTAGAGCTCGAAAGATGACCAAGAACGTCTTAAGTAACGCAAAACAATCACTCATCTATAAAAGACGTCCTTAAAACCCCTCATCACGAAAAAAAAAATTCCTAAAAAAAAAAGACCAGAGACAGAAAAAGGACTGCAAATAAGATGGCCCAAAAAAAGGGAGGCCCTCCTAAAAAAGTGCACTAAATACAACGGCAAATGAACAGTTACTGTCTGGTGGAGGGGTCCAAGGAAAATCGTGGGACAACCAAACAAATGTTGTCCGGGTCCGCAGAGACGGGAAATGGAAGGAAGAAAATTGCACAAACAAGGGAAAAAAAGCAACGCCCTCCCTCGCGAAGAAGTCAAAAAAAATGGACACTAAGCAAAGCCGCGGCACAACCTGGTGGCATTCTCGGGCGCTTCCAGGTTGACTGGAAAAAAACCCGTGGGGACGAACAGGAAGGAAAAAAACGGACAACCACATCCTCAAAAAA
>Ga0179593_1520723_pt1 | contig 14157 bp, 17 predicted proteins | sample CZODoug2_1_08_16_FD_185931 | JGI IMG/M metagenome (GOLD analysis project Ga0179593, IMG submission 185931) | Vadose zone soil fungal communities from Angelo Coast Range Reserve, California, USA - CZODoug2_1_08_16fungal (PacBio error correction) | ecosystem: Environmental > Terrestrial > Soil >...
TAACTCTGCAATGCTTGGGTTGGGGGGCAAAGCTCGGGGCTATAGAAAATCGTGGGGAAACCGGTGCGGTTCAGGGAGGTTCATCATTCGAAGACTAACGGAGCAGGAACCTGGGCCTTTCTGTCTCGATCAAAAAGGGGTAAGCCGTGGGAAAGACAGAGTGTGGGATTTCGACGAGGGAAAACTTCTCTTTTGCAGTGCGACAGAACCTTGCAAGCTGGCCGAAGAGAAGGCGACCAAATCTTCAAAAGAGAGCGAAGGGACCTTGCAAAGCATACTTCGAGCAGAGGAGTTCGGGAGGGAGGTGACCGTCATTTTAGAAAGGACCAGATTCTCTTCTATCGAAAAGAAAGGGGAGAGGTGCGCATCTGTGGTGGAAGAGAAAAGTGCGGCAACATACAGGGATTCCTCGGGAGTGAACGAGGGAAGGCCCGTCATCTTCTCGGAAAGGCGTCGGTCGATGGAAAAACCTCTTGGAAGAGGGGTGGAAATGGGGGGCAAGCGTGGATCTTTGGAGGCAACTCAATATTCTGCAGGGGGAGGGAGGGGTCTATATCAATGTTCATAGAGTCAACGGGGACGAATCCGGGGGGGCGGTAAAGCTCTCAGATCTGGGACGGGGGGGGGGCGTGTCATAAAGAGGGGGGAGGTCATTCTTCTTTCTCGGAAGAGGATCAACAGTGGGGGTAAAAAAACCTCTTCTCTGGCCTGAGAAAGAGATTTACAAGGGTTTGAGGTCTAGTTCGAGAAGGTTTTAGGGGTAGGGGAAAAGTGCTTTGCCTATCTTTATCAAGGGAAGGTGGCTGAAGATCATAGGAAAAACTATTCTTCTGAAGTTCAAGAAGAGGGGGGGAAGCCCTCGTTAAAAAAAAAGGTGTGCAGGTCGCTCGTCGGCGAAAAAAAAAAAAATCATCTTGGTCGGGAGGAAAGAGGGGGAGGGGCTTTCGCCTTTTCGCTTTTGGGGAAGCGGACAATTTATAAAAAGAAAACCTTGCACAGGGCAAGGAAAAAGTCCACAAGATAAAGGAGACCTAGGCGAGCGTGGAGTTTTAGCGGGGGGAGCTCTTCTTCATTTCAACTATCTTGGGGGGAAAGGCTTAGCTTTCGCAGGGGAAGAGGTGGGGCGAAAAAAAGGAGATCGCGGTAAAAGTTCCGGAGGCAAAGGGAAAAAAAAAATTCCCTCTACTATGGGGAAGGGAAAAGAAGGGGGTTGATCAGAAAAAGGTCGTGCGACGAAGGAAAAGTCGGAAAGGAAGGAAACGACAGCGAAAAAGGAAACCAGATAGCCGGACGAAGAGGGAGGAAACCGAATCCTCGACTCCTCTCTGCGAAAACGAAAGGGGAAAGGGGATCGGAAGGCGGAAGATCGCCCGTGCAGAAAAGGAGCGAAACGGCCAAGAGACGACGAGCGGCATAAGTACAGTCAAGGGAAAGAAAAACAATACGTGCTTGAACATGGAGGAGGAGGGAACCTGATGCTGTGTCTGCCTGCGCTCGGGTGGAACCTGGAAGGGGGGGATGTAGAAAAGGATCTACCGCGTTGCGCTGCGTGTAAGACCAAAGTGGCGAAAAGAAATAGAAACAACAACAACGGAGGAGAAGGGGGGCGACAGGCGAACAGTAAGAAAAAAAAAGGAAACTCCCATCGCAACTCTTTCTGAGGAAGAGGGCTCTCCCACCTTCAATAGCTCATCGGCCGCCCAAGGGGCACGCAACCGTATTGCTCAGAGGAGAAAGAAGAGATGGGACTATCCTTATGCGTCAGAAGGAATAGTCGACCGAAAAAATTTGATTCAAAGGAAGAATCGAAAGAGAGAGTCGCGATCACAGGGGGAGAAATGACGAGAACAGGGAAGGAGGAGGAAAGTTCTTCCTTCCTTCGGGAAGAATCGTCCGGTCCTAAAGGGTACTCCTCCGGTTCGGAAAGAAGCAGGAACTGAAAAGAAAGGAAAGTCATGGCGCGCCACGAGGGAAGGAAAGAATTTCGGCGGGAGAAAGAGGAAAACATCATCTCTTCTATGTTCCTTTCTACAAGAGGGGAAGGACGCCCCGAGAAAATGAGGAAAAAGAGGGAAATACCAAAAAGAGAAAGCGATTCATCAAGAGCAAGGGGGAAGAAGAATCTTTAAGAGAAACAGGAGGCCACCTCCTCGAAGAAAAGGAGGCGAATCGGGGGGAGCTTATTTTCTGCCCTTTTGATTGAGGGTGAGAGGAAATTATCCATGTGTCCGCTGCCTAAAACCTCCCTAAAGAAAAGAAACAGATATTCCCGAGCGGGAAACACACGAGCGACAAGAAAAAACTCCTCGGAAGGAAACGAGTATCGAGGAAAGGCCCCAAAATCGGGAGGAACCAGCGTTTATCACGATCTCTGGAGTTGGAACCACAAGGGACTCTCCTCGATAAGGAGAAAGAGCTGAGACGGGGGCAGGGGACATCAGAGACTAGGGGGGGGCCGTACACTGTGGAAAAGAGGGAGGGGAGAGCTACATCATATTATCACAGAAAGGAAAAAAAAAAGCTTGAAAAGAAGCTCTGACCTCGCGGGAATCAGCAAGGTGAAGACGAAGAAAACAAATATACACGTAAAGAGGATATCACTCCTTCTTGAATAAAGGAAATCTGGGGAGTCATCCAGGAAAACGAAAGAGGACGAAAAGACGCAATGTTAGGAAGAACCGAATATCGTCTCCACAAAAATCGAGGGGTGCCTACCAGAAAAGAAAGATAGACCACAAGAACCACCCAGGAAAGGGGGGGCCGTAGAGCTCTAGCTCGGTCAACGCGAACATGCCCGGTCAAAGGGAGAAAAACCGGGAACGGAAAGAGCGAGGACCCCGAGGATCTAGGCATAAAGATGGGGAGGGTAGCTATATTCCGCGGCCCAAAGGGAAGTCTGAGCCACAACTATTCCAAGTATATTGGGCTATAAAATTAAAAGAGTAGTATCCCCAAAAAAAAAAAAAAATGATCAACTAAGAAAAAAGCCGGCTATCTCTCATCACATTGGAAAGAAAAACGGTGAGGCGCTCGAATGAAGGGGGGGAAAGCCACCCTTCCCACCACGGGGGGGGGGGGGGGGGGGGGGGTTGGGGGTGTGGGTGGGGTTTTTTTCCGGGAACAAAGACACCCCAACGATTTGCCTAAGATCGCCGGGGAGGAAAAAACCCAATTCACCGCCAAGGGGCAAAAAAAAGGACGGCGAGGCTCAAAACAACAACGGAGGGAGGAGTAGCTAAATTAGCCTCTCCTATTGAAAAAACGGTGCTCCTGGGGTTGCTGCATTAAAATTAACTGAAAAATCGGGGGGGGTTAAAGGGGGGAGGGGCAGTTTCGTTCAAGAAAGAAAAGATTCCCCTTGGGAGACAGGGGGAAAAACGATCTCCTTTTTCGCCGGAGGGGCGTTGAAGATCAGAGAACTATTTCTAAGATGGGGAGGGTTGCCCCTTCTAAAAGAAAATTTGTCAGCCCGGCAAGAGGCTAATCGCCAAAAAAGGAGGCTCTATCTCCTTGAAAAAAAAGGACCTCGAAAAGGGGGGCCTTTTCGGTGGTGGACAGGAGGGATTGGGACCGGAGTAATCTTGGAAGCAGAGAAGAAAAGAAAGGTCTCTGTTTCGAAGGGCAGGGGGGTTTGTGATTGCGTTGAGGGAAAACGAATATGCGAGGGGGGGGGGACTCGGGGAGAAGATCAGAAAAGACATTCGTCGGAAGGGAAAATGCCTTCCTCTTTTTCAGTGGTGCTTTGATTGACATCTCCTAGGGTGCTTCTGGACCTAGGGGGTAGTTATACAACAGGGCTGAAGGAATTTCCTTAAGGATCGTCTTCCCCCTTGGAAAAGCGCTTCAAGAAAAAGGTTTACGCTGGGAAAAAGGGGCTGTCCCTCAGGGAAAGTGATCACTTCTGATGTCGCTGCAGAAGAAGAAAGGGGTCCTGCGACAGGAAAAAAAGCGGCTGGCTCCATCTCTTTAGGGACATCATCGGGAAAAAGCGTTCTCATAGGGAGAAGGAAGGTTTCGGCTGGTTCTCAAAATGAGAGCCTATCGTGGAGAAAAAAGATTTTCTTACCAAACTAAAAGAAGGGGAGGCCCTGGGACTAGGCGGAAAAAAGGGCCGTGTCACGGTCCGAAGGGGGAGTGTAGTCAAGTCGGAAAAAAAAAGCGGGGCCTCATCTGGTCTTGCTCTAGGGGGGGGGGGTGTTATGCAGAGAAGGGGTTTCCCTCAAATTAACAAGGCAAAAGTCCGCCAAGGCGAGGGGTCTGCGATACAATAACGGAGGGGGGGGAGGATCGGTTATCGGCAGAAGAAGTCCAATAGGAGTAGGGGAAGAAACTTTATCTACTTCATAGGGGGAAAATGGTGAAGTCTTTCGGCCGTCGGAGGAAGGGGTAGGGCAAAATACGACGAGATGATCAATCCTCCGAAAGGGAAAGAAATGGCCTTGTTCTCCCATGACGAAGAGGCGGTTCTCAGTGTCGGAAAAAAAAAGTACCCCCCAAGCGTTCGTACTCGCGCTTTCATAGAGAAAGGAGGGCCCACGTAATGCTACGAAAAAGGAAAGGGTTCTCTGAGTGAAGGAAAAATTCCTTCCTTTATCGGAGAGCAGGGAGGAAGCTTGCTGTTCATCCACGGAGAGAGAGGAAAGTGGAACTGCGGGGGGAGGGCAAGTATCTTTCCCACAATCTGGAGAAAGGGATGACCATTTGCGCGCTCACCAAAAGACTATTCTTCTGCAGGCCGTAAAGTGGGTGCATTGGGATTTGAGGGATGAGGGACGAGTTGCGATGCGTGTAGAAGCCTTTCTGTATGCACAAATCTCAACCACACACGGAAAAAGGGAAGAAGATTGTTGGACAGACCATTCTCCATTCTCGTTGAGGGTAAGACGCCCAGCAACGAGGGGAAGAAGGGGAGAAAAATAAAAAATCCAGCAGAAATCATCGCTCAAAAAGGAATACTTCTTTCCTGGGAGTAAACGCCGTGAGATTGTTTGTAATATACTTAAAGTAATAATCAGGTAAAGCGGCAATACGATGCGAAAAAGAGCGTCCAGCAAGAGAAGAGAAGAAAAAGGGGGCGTATCAACTTCTAAATGGAACGAGCCCCGCCGCGAGGCGTCGTCGGCCGATAGGAAGAATTCCGTGATCTGAGGAAGGAGGAAATAGCCGGAATAACGGACAGAATGGGAAAAAGGGTATGTCTCGCACAAAAGTACATTTCTTCTTATCAACAAGGGGGGAACGGCCTCATCAGAGGAAAAGGAAGGTCCCCTTTACTGACTTAGGGGCAACCGCTAAAAAAGGAAATAGGGACAAAAGGAACCAGCGGAAGAAAACTTCATCAAGAAAAGCGAGTGAAAGGAAGAGTTCCCTATAACCTATGCTAAACCGGCAAATGGCTATCTCTACACGAGCAGGAAGGGGAGCAAAGGTGAAGGTTTATGGGAATTGACGGTGCATAGGATCCATAAAATCACAACAATGCCAGCAACTCATACGAAAAAAAAAGAGGAATGGCGATAATCACGAGAAAAGGAAGACGGCCTTTACACGGAAGACCAATGCACCGACTATTCTTACATAGTCAAAGGCCCGCCAAATCGAGGAGGAAAACACCTCGCGTTTTCACGAGACAGCGCAAGAAGGGAAGGAATGAGCAGGCTCCTCGAGAACTAGGGGAACTAGATGGAAAAGACAGAGATTTTCTCCTCTTGAAGGCAGGAAACGTGAGAAAAGAAAGGATCTACAGCATAAATTATCACAAAACACCAAGCATTAGACATCGTGACCAAGAGTAATACGGCTCGCATTACCGCAAAGGGGAACGTTTCAGCGGGGAGTATACCGTCAGCAAAAAAGATCAGGGGTGAGGGAACTCAACATAGGGGAGGAAGAAGAGGCATACACTCCCCACTATTACACCTATTAAGAAAGGCAATCGTACTACGCGTCCTCTCAAGAATGATCGAAACTAAAAGAAAAAAAGGAGGGAAGTTCCGAAGAAGGTTCCGCAACGAATCATTATATACAAAAAAAAGCCAGAAAACTCCCGTGCCCTGGGCCTTGAATCAGGGGCAGCGCAACTACTGTTTACGAAAGGACTACGGACGAAAACACTAACCTACGATTGAGGAAAGGATCAGAGGCCCCACGAGCAAGGGTAGGCATCCGCTTTTCGCGGAGCATAATTCCGGGGGGGGTGACCGGGAGGACAAGGCGAAAAAGAATTTCTATAACAAAGAGAGGGAAGAAGCGTGTATTCCCCACTCTGCGAACGAAAAGCAGCACCAACGGCAAAAGGGCTACCAGCAGGTTAATAGGACGGCGAATTCTGAGGACACCGCGGTCCCCAAGGTGGGAAAAAGTTTTGAAAGAGGAAGGACGCGCTGCGAAAAAAAAAAACGGAAAACAAAGAGCGGGGAAAAGGACTCAATGTCCTTCTAATCTCTCCGAAAAAAATAAGAAGAGATTATAAGAAATGAAAAAAGGCCTCTCTCTAACTCTGTTCAGGAGGGGGCAATCGCGATAAGGGAAAATCTGTTGGTTAACTGGGGGGTGGACCCGGGGGTGAGGGGTCCAAGCCGGGAGAAAAAATCTCGGTGACTGTAAACGGGGAGCAATGTTCTTCTCTATCTGAAGGGGGCGCAGTGGTATGCAGGGCTGTGGAAGGCAGCCCTATGTGAAAGAGCTTGATAACGGGGCATCGGGGGGCAAGGAAGGGGTTCCTCTGAAGAGAGGGGATCAAGCTTCTTCAAGTAGGAGTGACCCTGAGCGATCAATCTTAGGCTATCTAAAAAGGTAGTGACCTGCATTTGAGGGAGCTTCGAGGCAGAAAAAGACTTCACCATCATGGGGGGGGGCATGACGCAAAAAGGGGGTGCGTTCGGGACAAACGAGAGTAGTCAAATTCCAAGGGGGAGTCATCGGGCCCGGACGGCGAAAATGCCCATTTAAAGCAGGGGCACGAGGACATCGTTTGCTTTAAGGAGCCTCGGGGGAAAACTCAATACTTCTTTCTCTCCCGGGATTGGAGATAGCCGTGAAAATTAGAAAAGTGCCGAATCAGAGAGGATCTGGGAACGCTGGGTAAAGCGGCGGTTCCTCATTGGGGAAGGATCATGGAAGGAAAAAATCAATCTCAACTTGGAGGGGAGGAAATCGTCGACCCGAAAAGGGACTGGTTCTCATCGAGGAAAAGATTCAGCAGTTTCGTGTCTTTTTAAAGGGGAAATGGCGCCGATCGTGATCAAAAAGAGAGTCGATGGCGTCCCTGTTACTCGTCTGCGAGGGCCCGACGTCAGGGCGGGGGGAAAGACCGGAAGGGTTGTGCTGAAATCTCCATCAGAGAGGGAAGAATAGGGGGTAAGCGCAAAATATTTTGATTTCTGGGCTCTTGGGGGAGGGGGGGGGGGAGGACGCGGACACAGGGAAAGAACATCACCGGCAACAAAGGGATAAGAAAAGAGACCCATGTCAAAAAAAGGGAGGCGAAGCGGGGGGAAGTGATCTCCGCGAGAGAGGAAGGAAAAAGTGGTAATACGCTCTTTATCTACAGGGAAGGAAGAATGTTGAGGGGGAAGGTGTGGAAAGGGTGGGGGAGAACCGGATAAAAAAATCTTCTTCAGTCGGGAAAAGGCGGGACCTCTACTAATTAGAAAAGGGGACCGCAGAAAAAAAGGGAACGACTCCATTACTAAGAGACTATAGGTCGTCTTAAATCAAAGAGGAAACCGCTTTCATAGAGGCAAAGGAAGCGAATTCCCTACGAAGACAAAGAAAGAGAGAGGGGACATTGCCTGCCAGTCGGCCGGTTAGAAGGGAGAGAAGGGGACGATCGCCGGAGGGGCCTCGGCGCTATTCAGGGAAGAGCGGCAAGGAGTCCGGGAGTACGGGCAGCAAAAGAGGATTGACCATTCGGAAAAAAGGGGGTTTCTCCATCAGTGGGGGGGGGGGGGGGGTCAGTTCCTAATTTCTTAGGGGGAGGGGGAAAAAAAGATGCTCCTGAATACTACTCGCAGTGCAAGAAGGAACTCCTATGTGAGCGTTTGGGTTTGTTTTTTTTTGGGGGGAACACACAAGGAGAAAAAAAGAGATGAGTATTTTTCGACCTACAGGCCGGGCGGGAAAAAAAGTCACACGCAAAACAAAAGAACGGTCTGCTCGTCCCCCTTCACATGCAAACTTCCCTAGGGAAGACTTCAGGCGTTCGGGGAAGCCGTATTGCGAAGAGGTAAAAGAAGATGTTTTGAATATCCTTATGCCGGGAAGAAAAGAGAGAACGAGGAAATACTATGAAAAAAAAGCCATCAATCGAACTCTCTCAGGGGATCTGCAGGGGGGGAGGCAAGGAGGAGCAAGGAGTTCCTTCCTTCGCGGAGGAGTCGATAAGTCTAGCTTTACATCTTCTTCCCGGAAACCGGAAGAACTGGAAAATAAGAAGGAAAGGAGGTTCTCCGAAACGAAAAGGGATTGCCCTGGAAGGAAAAAAGCGCTCATCTCGTGAAGGCTTTGCCAGAAGGACAGGCCCGACATCTAGTCTCCGGTTCGAAAATCTGTCCAGGCTAAATCTGCCACGGGAAGCAGAAAGCTGAAAGGAGACTGGAAAGTCCCGGGGGGGAGCTACGAGAAACCAGTCCTCGCCTCCGGAGGGAGAGGGAAGAAAAAACTTCCCTGTTGCAAGAATTGATTGCCAGTTAGGGGGAAAAAACGGATAAGGGGTTTACCACCAGCGGCCTAAAGGGGGCAAAGCTCCTCCCGCACACATTCTCAAGACCCCTTTAAAAAAAAAAAAAGGAACGATCTGATGGGGGGGAAAAAGGCGACAGCACAACGCGTCGTGCGAACCAAGAAAATCGAGGGACCGAGTAACATGCCGCAGATATTATCAGTCCACCCACCTCGTCTTAAAATAGGAGAAAGAAAACCCATTTTGGAAAAAAAGACAGGTCCGTCTCTAACGATAAAGCCGATGAACGAACAGGACCAGAAGGAAAGCTGGTCGCAGCACTTGAGAGGGGAAAAGCAGATGATAGTCCCCCTAATCATTATTGGAAAAAGCAAAAAATTTAACAAGAAGACTGACCGAGCCTTCGGCGGAAGAAGGGAACCTGAGGACGGGAAGAGAAAAACCTTCCGAGCAACAGACGCGTTTCTGTCAGACGCAACAGCAGCGTATGAAGAGGAAATAAAAGCACCCACGGGAGGAATCATTAAAGGCAATCGACGCCCAATGTCGTCACCTGCGGCGTGAGACGGGAGGAACACCGGTACTTTGCCGCAGATCGGGGGGGGGGACAGCAATCAGGATATACCAAAAAAAAAAAGCGAAGAGGGCTCGCCGCGAGAGAGGGCACTGATTGAGACATAGAGAAGCAACCTAACAGGGGGAAGGAGATCTATGCCCCAGGCGGGGACCGTCTATCTCTATTTGGAGATGATAGAGGAAAACATGCTTGCCTGGCTGCAAAAGGCGACCACTCTATGAAAAAAAATGGATGCCCCAACGACTGACTACTTCACAAAAAGGCAGACCACTTCTACCGAAGGAGGAGCATAAAAAAAGGGAAAGACTCTAGAGGTCTCTCTAAAAGAAAGGAGGACAAGAACAAAAGGCCCACCAAAAGGGACTTCTTCATGAAGAACCCGATCGAATCTCCAAACCAACAGAGGGATAGCTGGAGGAAGTCTTATAATCTCCTCACACCAAACAAAGATAAGAAAAAATAGAAGAAAGAAAAGGGAAGAGGAGGAACGTCGGTGAAGGTCTTTTCGTCAAATGAAGGAAGGAATCAGGGGAAACTGGCTTTGGAGGAGAAGTGAGGTGAAAAAAAATCATCGCTTTCTCCCCGGGGGCGGAACTGTTCTGAGGAAGGGGAGAAGGCGGTGGAATAGAAGCCCTACTTCGAAGAGATGGAGACATTCCTCTTTTTCTCCGAGAAAGGAAAAGCCCGGAAAAAAAAAACATCTCGCTAAGCGGACAAGGATGTGAAAGAGAGGGCCTCGAGAGAGCCCATCGTCGGTTCCCGGGGGACTTTCTTTCCTCGGGGGGGAGAGGGAGGGGAAGCGAGGGCGAGTCTACGTACATAGGGCCTGCCGAGGGAGATCCTGATGGGGAGCGGCCATTCCGCGAATTGACGAGTGGCGCCGATCATCGTCGAGACGGGGGAAGAAAGGGGCGAAGGAGGGGGAAATTTACTGTCCTTACTCGGTGTCATCTTTTGTGTATGAAAGGAAGACAGCGGTTTGCGGGGAGGGGCTCGCCGGGACAGACGGTATATGCAGTGAAAAAGGTCTCTCTTTCAACCTTGAGAAAAAAAGGGAAAACGTCGAAGAGAGCGGGTGCTTGTACTCAAGGAGTGTTAACCCAAGAATACGCAAGAGGGGGCTGCAACGTGGGAAAAAAAAGACTTCTCTTGCTGGCGACAGATCGGGGAAGGGGTCATCATCGCTTTCTCTTTCTGTAGCGTCGCTGCGCATTTTGGGCGGGGGTGGAGGGGGGGAAATCAACCGCGAAGGTGGAGGAAGAGAAAGGCTAGGCGTCGAGTAAGGACAGAGTAAAGGGCGGTTGTCCTTTTCACTTCCTCCGGAAAAATGAAGGAGGGCGAACATCAGACGAGGGGGGAAGATGTTAGTGCGGGCTCTTTGCGAATTGGGGGGGGGTGAAAAAAGGGGGGGGGAAAGAAAATTAACGAAATTTAATAAATAAGGCCAATGCGCGTGGATCGCGACCTTATTCTAGAAAAAGAAAAAAGGTTATAGAAGAAAACTCTTGAGTAAGCTCTTTATCTAAACGCAGGGTCGATGGGGGGGGGAAGAGAACGGGAGAATCGCGGCGGAAGAAGGCACCTTGCGCAGGACACTAGAAAAAGATGGGAAAATCCTGGTGATCTCCTCCAGTGAAGGGGGAGCGCCATGAAAAGAAAGAGCGAAGGGGATTCCTTGCGATTTACGAAAGCGGCTAACGCAGGGGGAGACAGAGGAAAGATCAGAGGGGAGAGTAAGGGAGGGTCTCTGCAATGGAAGGACCAAGGTTTTATCTCGATCGATCGCGTCAAAAAAGTTCATCCACAAAGAGCCGGGTTCGATCTTCCATAAGGATCTTCCAAACCAGTCGATATCGGCTCAAATAAAGCAAGGTGAGAGGGGGCAACCGGGACGATGCTCTTCAGGCAGAGGGATGGAGGGGGGGGGGGAACTATTGCTCCTTATCTACCTCTTGGAAAGAAAAAGGAAGGCTCCTGGGGGAAAAAGGAGGAGGATGTGTAAAAGAGATAGTGGTTGAGAATAACCATAGGCATTGTAAGGGGCAACGACACAGCGCAAAACAAGGGCTCTCACAACCTTCACATAAGGTCTTGCCTCCTCTCATCTGGCAAGAGAGGAAAAAGGAGTGACGTGCAAGGAAGAAGGGAGTAAGGTTGGGTGGGAAATGCCTATGCCAAATAGCTACCGAGGAAAAAGAAAGAAAGGACAGGGGGATTGTCACTTCTCTCTTCCTCAAAGGGGAAAAAAAGAAAGAGAATACGTCGCATGCAAAAAAGGAGTAAGGGAGCCCGTGCATCGCTTGCTTGCGGCGTCCGTAAAATTCAGCCGCGGAAAGGAAAGGCGCTCTGGAATCTGCTGAAGGGAAGACTTACCAGAATGACGATAGGAAGGAGGGGACAAAGAATCGAAATTTTCCTGAGAAAAGGAGGAGAACCAAATGTCTTTCCGCGCATCATAACTATTCTCGTGAAAAGGAAGGGTTCCATTCATTACGCTCGAAAAAACCTGCGATCCTCAGGTTGGGAATACAGGCAACATCTTCCTAGGGGGGATAAATCGGCGGAAGGGGAAAAATGCCTATAGATCATGCTATAACTCTATTCACGCAAACCGGGGATAAAAGTAAAAAAACCAAAAAGGTCGAGAATCGCGGAAAACTCTTGGCAGGGGGGGGTATGCGAAAGGGGGGGGAATCGTTGGGAATTTCATATTTCTTTCAAAGGGGGAGAAGAAAAAATGGGGGGGGGGGGGGGGGGGTGTAAAATTCCTAACAAAAAAAAAAAAAAAAAACAACAAAGGGGGAGAAAAGGAAATCATTCACAGAGGAAGGGAAAAAAAACTGATAAGGACACGAGCGAGCGCAGCCACAAAAGGGTCGATAATTGCTATGCGGAAAGGGGGCAAAAACGTACCAGAGGGACGGGTCCCAGGCTCGCACATCTATATGATCGTACAATTTGTCAGAAAAAAAAAAGGGCGTGGGGAACGATCAAAGCAGAACTATGTAATCCGAGTCTGGGAAGGAAAGGAATCTGCTATTGTGCGAGAGGGGAGTCCGAGGGAAAAAAACTTGTATATCCTTCGGGATTGATGGCGATAAAAGGGGGGCAACTAAAAATTCGATTTATCCAGGAGGGACCGAGGCGCGCTGAACCAGAGGGGGGGGGGGCCAAAAAGTTTTGGGTCTTCTCGTAGACCGGAAAAAAGGGGGCAGAAAGGAAAGCGTATGGGGCGTTTCGGGGGGAGCTTTATGAATTTCACGGCTAAAAAAGCACCGTATTAGCACGTTCTGTAGGAAATAGAAGAAAGCAATGGAAAAAGGGAAGCCGGAATTATCGGCAAGGACGTGCGGTGAAAAAGAGGGGAGGAAAAAACGCAGAGACTTTCTGTGCTAAGAAAAAAAGGAGATCCTGTGTTGCCTTATCTGAGAAAAAAAAAAGAAAATTTGACAGAGGAAAAAGCACCGCTTCTAACCGATCGAGGGTCAACGGGGGAACGAGGGGTTCATAGGGTCAGCTTGGAAAAAGGAACGATCCGCTTGCTAGAAAAGGGGGGTGTCGGGGTGGAAAAATCTTTTTCTTCAGCAAAACGATTCAGAACCCAGGTTAGTGAGTCAGGTGGAAAGAGGGGGTTCCTCAAAGCCCTTCATGCACTCAGCGGCGACAAGGAGAATAGGATTCAGCAGTTTCATAAAAAAAGAGATGAGTCGCCAGGAAAAAAGCCGGACGCCTCTATATCCACTTTCAAACGAAAACAAAAGAAACAAAGCCCTTGCAAATGCGAAAGAGGAGAGAAGGGACTCCCAAAACCTCCTCAGTCAAAAAAAAAAGAGGGGGAAAGTCTAGTTTTCAGGGTGGAAATGTCTTATAAATATAGAGACAACCAAACATGGGTATGAAGGAAAAAGAAGCACAGATCCAGGAAACTGCGTTTCAGCTGGGTGGGACATGCTAGCGGCGATCGGGGAGAGGGGAAAAAGTAAAGAGTTGGGGGGAAAAAGAGGTGCGTGTCCTTTTTGCGTTCATCAGTCGATCGGGAGGGCCAAGGGGTCGCACTTTGGACGGGAGAGGGGCCTGTTGGTGGGCATGGGCGAGGATTGGAAAGAAAAAAAAAGCAGGTCTTTGGAAGGGGGAAGTTGAAAAAAAAAGTGTTGCGTCTCTTTGTGCTAGGCGCGAGAAGGGAAAAAATGGGGCCGCGGGAAAGGTCCTCAAGACTGACTGGGAGGATCTCCTTTACGTAGGGATCTGTTCCTGAGGGGCCATGCGTCGTTTTGGCAGGTGAGGAGGGCAGTATAAGGCACAGTTGCCAGGGATGCGGAGCTAAACGGTCAAAGAAGGTCGTCTTGGGCTGGAGGGCGATCCGTAAGGGCTGCTAGGCAATGAAGATTGAGGAAAAGAGGAAAAGGCAAAAGGGCCGTTAAGATGGGAAACCCTTCCCCCCGACCCAAAGCCTGTCCCCCCACCCACTCAACAAGGTTCCACCCAAAAGTGTCATACACAGGGGGGGGGGGGGGGATTTCCTCTTTGAAGGTGCCAGGGGGGGAAAAACGCTATACTGGGGCATGCAGGGGAAGGATCTCACAAAATGAAAAGAGTCCGCCCTGTAAGCGCGATCCAAGCAGGAGGGTAAGCGCGGCTATATTCTGGGACGAGGGGGCGGGGGAGAAGGTGACATTCCGGGACTGTCTCTGAACGCGCGAAATAAAAAGAGAAACAGACGTCGAAAATGGCGTGCGTTCGCACCGGGGTTGCAAGGATTCTCGTTCAGAGGGGAAGAGAAAAAGTTTCGGAGGAAAAAAGCGGCCGTTATCGTGATGTCACCGCGGGAAGGGGGGAGAGAGGGAGAACCTGGGCATAAAAGTCGTCGATGGAAGAAAGGGTCCGGTCACGGCCTCCG
>Ga0179593_1347584_pt1 | contig 14156 bp, 23 predicted proteins | sample CZODoug2_1_08_16_FD_185931 | JGI IMG/M metagenome (GOLD analysis project Ga0179593, IMG submission 185931) | Vadose zone soil fungal communities from Angelo Coast Range Reserve, California, USA - CZODoug2_1_08_16fungal (PacBio error correction) | ecosystem: Environmental > Terrestrial > Soil >...
CGTGACCTAAAGGGGGAAGGGGAAGAAAATTTCAAAAAGATAAGCTCAAAAAAATAAGCTGTTGGAGGGGAAGCCGGGTTTGTTCCCGTGGGGGGGACTACACCTATCAACCCCCCAAAGCAACCTGGGGGCAAAGTCCGTGGCAGGCAGTTGCCCTAAGAGGTCTGAAAAAGTCCTGCTGGGGAGGAAAGACAGGAACGCAGATCTCTCCCTGGTGTTGGTAAAATTCTGTAAAAGGGTTGGGAAAAAAGGACATTCCAGACCCGAGGGGGGTCCTGCCAGAATTCCTTACAGATGAGAACCGGGAAATATGAGTGAACATCAAGAATACCAATCGGAAGGTTCGGGGGCGGGTCATGGGGGGGACACGGGGGGGGAAAGGGGGAAACGATCAGGGAAAACCACGAAGGATTGGGTCAAACGTTCGTAAGGGGACAAATTTCGGCGCATCGTTGGAACAGGGGGGAACGGAACAGAAAAGGGTGTGTCGAAATATCAACAAAATGGCGGAACGGTAACCAACTCACAAGGTTGAAAACGGAAGATCCTGGATGGTGGTGCGGTTCAAGACGCAGAAATTGTGGGTGAGGTAAAAAAGATCGACGAGAAGGGGTGTGAAAAAGTAAAGGGAAAAACGACACCAATAGCGGAAATCTCAAACGGTTTGTTTTGTTGGTTTGAGGCCCAACACCCCCAGCCAACGGGGGGGAGGGGCAAGGGGAGGAAAGCGAAGCCATTGGGGGGAAGCAATTACGGGTGGTTTGTGCGCCCCAAAAAAAAGGTCCGTCCGTGGGTTGGGTTCGAAAACTATCCGGCGAATTGACACGAGAAGCGTAGAAGAAAGAGGGAAGTTACCTAAGGGAAAAAGGGGCTAAAAAAAACAAAGAAAACCGAAGCTTCAAGCCAATGATGAACTGACCAAGTCCGGGCGATGCAGGATTCCTAACTATTGAGCCCAAATCCACCAAAAGGGACTGGGGGAAAACTAAAAGGAAGAACCAAGGAAGTAAGGGGGAAAAAAAAAGCACAACGCCGGAGAACACAGGTAGGGAGCCCCACATTCACACGAAATAAAGCTCGGGGAAGGAAGAGCGACTACGGAAAGCAAAAAAAACACGGCGGATCCCGACAGGGGAAAAGCGTAGAAAACGAGCCGATCTACCCAGTAACCGAGCTTCGACCCGTGGCAAAAGGGGAAAGAAAAAACTGGAAAAAAAGCCGGGAAAGTCGGGGGGTCCAAACAAGCCCGACGGTGTCGCACAGAAATATCCAGAAATCTAAAAAAAGGGAACCCGCGGAGTGTGAAGGTTTACCCTGGAAAATACGTCCGGCTTATCTAAATAGGCGAGATCACCGAGCGGCAAAAACAGACGCAGAAAAAAGGGAACAGAGGAGTTACAAGGGAAGGAAAAGTTCGGGATGAAACCCGACTTGCGCCAAACCAAAGGGGGGACCGGAACTCGGGATGTGGGACACCGGGCCATGAGCTCAAAAACTTTGGTCAAAAAAGGTACCTGAAGCCCGGATTTTGGAAAGGAGAAAAGCACAGGGCCACCCGACGTCCTGAAGGGATTCTCAAAGAACGGAAAAAAAAATAAAGGGGCAATGGGGTCGATAGGCCCGGGTTTACGGGCTGAAAGAAAAGGGCCCCGCAAACCCGCGGGTAAGGTGACCGGAGCAAATCATCCTTTGGTTCAGACGGGACGACGTTCGCCGGTGAAAATGGGGGGGGGTTGAGGAAACCGGCAAGGGTTTGGGAGTCAGACGTGCGGACCCCCGGATTAAAGGGCAGGAAGAAAAATTGAACCCCGCGTCGTTCAAAAAACGGGGAAAACGGAATCATAAGTTGCCGGCCAGTGGGCGGAAGGGGGAATGCCGCGCGGCAATAAGGAAGACAGGGAAAGCTTGAGGCTCACATGACACGGGCCCCAATCAGGCCGGTACCAAAAAAAAGATAGAAAAAAAATGGAAAAAGGGGGGGGCAGTGGATTACCCGGAATTCAAATCGATTTACAGGTTTACGGTTTGCCAATCCCGGACGGGAGAGGGAACCAGGTACATCAATCACCCTTCCGCGGAAAGGGGAAAGAAAGAAACAGCCCCACCAGGTCTAAAAGGAAAGTCTCAAAAACCCCCGGCAAAATATGACGACCTCACGGTCGAAATGGGTTCATTGAGGAAAATACGGAAAGGTTTGACTATCTTGTGACCCTGGCCTCAAGGGCTTTTCGACGTGGTGGGAGGCCTAAGTGAGACAGTTCTCGCGTCCGGTAAGAGACTATCAGTCAGTTGTTGGTGGGTGGCTCACTAAACAGGGGGGAAAACACCAAAAAAGGGATTCGGGGGGGGGGTAGAAACTCAATCGCATTTTTGGGAAGCCGTAAAGAATGGGACATGGGGGGGGGCGGGAAGGTGAATGGGTGGGGGCTAGGAAAAAGGGCAATTGCGGGGGTAGCGGGAGAGGAAAAAATAAAAACCCAGGAAATGAAAAGGAAGAAAAGCAAACGGGAAAAAGAACCCGGTGGGGGAAGGGGGTCTGGGGGGAAATAGTTTCTGTCCTTAAAAGGAAAAACGAATGTCAAATTTTTAAAACAGGACCCACAGGGGGTCGTGGGAGTGTGGGGGTTTGGTTCAAAACAAGGGGGTTGGGGGGGAGCCCCTTTTCCACTGTCAATTTCGCCATCCAAAACTACCGCCTTAACTTGAAACGGACTAATCAATAAATATCGGGAAAAAAAGAGGGAAATGGAGAAAAAAAAAAAACGTCCTGGGTGATTACACGTACTCTGTAGAAATTGCTTGGGAGGTCTCAGGGAAAAATCAACGCTTTTGAAATGTCTCGGCGGTGCACAAAGGCAATGAACGCGGCAACTATATCATCGGGGGGAAAAAAAGTAAGGGGGGGATATGGGTTCTCCTCCTTCAGGGGGAAACCGTAAGGAGAAAGAAATCACAAAAAAAGCTGGGATTTAATACAAGGAGCCAATCATAGAAAACAGACGAGAAGTCATCCCCTTGAACAAAAAGGGGAGAAAAACGAGGAAGTTCTTGAGAAAAATAGAAGGCCTTTAAGGGGAGAGGATTTGAGGACGGGAAACAAGGGTAACGTCGAATTGCAAAAAGGCACAGACAAACGAAACAAGGAGTGGTAAATGGGCCTAAAACCCTGACCATTATTGCCCAGCACAGAAACACCCCGCATTTTGTTCAGCAGTTTGAGCTTGGAAAGGGGGGGTAAGGTAAAAAGGAAGTACCCAGCAAAAAGAGAAAAATCGCCAAAACATTTCTGAATTAATATGATCAAACACTAACAATGAGGTCCGCGGAAGGGGAGAAAAAAAATGCATCCAGGGGGTGGTAAAAAAACACAAAAGGGATGGAAAGAAGGCGCCGCGAAGAAGGGCGCACCTGCGCCCCAATTAAAAACGGACCGGGGAAGACCCGAGGTAAGGCTTTGCAACCATCCCGGTAGGAACTTGCAAATGGAAAAAGGGGTTCAAGGAGGGGGGAAAAAGGAAACGGTGGGGGAAAAAGGTATTGCAAAGATCGCGCTACGCAGCTCACTGGGGTCACTGGTCAGCGAATGAGAGGAAAACTTACAGCCGAGTGTATTGGCACCTTCACGTGAAAAGGAAAAAATGGAAGGTACAAAAAAAAAAAAAAAACACGGAAGGGGAAAAAAACGGAAAATGAGCCCGGAGTAAACGTTAAGCGGGAAGGAGTGCACCCTTGTACATATTACCTGAGCACGCAATTCACCACGCAAAGGGGGGAGGGGAAAGGCTATAGGAAAAAAAAAAGAAAAAAAGGGGGAAAATTCCAGCCTTCCAAAAATCAGATCCGAAAAACAAAGCACGCTGAAGCCAAAAGCGGGTTCCGATCTGCAAAAACTAAAACCGAAAGAAAAGGAAAAAAGTCGGGGGTATAGTCATGCGTTCAAAAAAAAATCGGGGCTTGTTGCAATTCAAAGACTCGACCGTCAAACCGGCCAATGAAGAGGGGACCAGAAAGGGGCCGGGGGGGGAGGGAGGCGGGCAGGCCCGAGATAAACTCTTTTGCTTTTGAAAGACTTTGTCACATCGCCCTCAGGGGGGGTGTATTCAAATACGCAGTACTTCACACATAGAGTTCGAGGGAAGGTGGGAAAAAAAAAAAAGGGGCGCAAGAAACTCGCCGGAGGTTGTCATATCTTTGCTTTAGAGGTACCGGCCGGGTGGCAAAGGGAAGAGGGGAAATGCACCTATCCCGGGAGCTGATACCGCCCGACGGTATGCAAAAAAATGAGGAAAGGGGGGGCCCGCGCAATCCGGTTACCTCATCGGCACGATGAGGTTGCCCAAAAAGGGGCCGACTTGTCGCAAACTACCCGACTACATGTGTAAAAAAAAACCTGACAGGGGACCAGTTGGACGGGGCGAGGATGGGGGGTCAACGACGAAGGGGGGACCTAAAGGGGTCCTTACACAATTTTACCGTTCGATCCAAGATGGGGGGCCGACGTTTTTGAAACAGGACGGCGAAGAGTATGCAGGGGGGCTATTAGGGGAAAATGCAAACCGGAGTACAGCAAAAAAAAGGGGGGGCGGCATTAAAGAGGATCCCTTCCCAGGGGTCCATTGGGTGGATGGTGGGGATACAAGAGGGTGAGGAAATATAAGCACAAAACAGATGACGAGCAATTGAGGAAAAGAAAGGACGATTATTTGACGGCCCCGAGCTAGCAGGGACAAGGGATAAAAATGCAGGCCGCAGGGGGAAAGGGGTAAGCAACCAAACTTCAGAGCTCAAAAATACAAAAAAAAAACTGTCCTCCTGGACAAAAACAGCGTTATCTGTGTATCGCGGGGAAAAGTTGGGAAGGCAGGACAAAGAAAGGACGTGAGCTTGGGAACGGGGAGATTGCAAGGGGGTTATGATTCATGTTCTTCAACCGGCAGCAGGGAAATGAGGGTCCTGAAACTAAATTCGGCGGGGCCCTAAACGAAGGCAAAATTGACAGATCGGGCAGTTGGGAAAGGGGGGAAAGGAGAGGGGGGAGACAAAGGACTTTGGTCCTACGGATCCTTCCCACGCTGGGAGAGACCCAATGAATGCCAAAAGACACTCGGTTGGGGGGACCTCATAGGAGACACGTAAGCCAGTGTAAGAAGAACCGAAAAAGGGGTTTCAGATGGGAAAAGGTGCATAACCATTGATAAACGGGCAGGAAAACCTCAGGATGAGAGGAAGAGGTGGGAACAGTGTTTTTCACAAGCGATTAACCCAACAAAGGGGGAGAGATAGAGGGTCCGTCAAAAAAAGAAAAAAACAGGCCAGGGGGGGGGGGCCCCGGGGCGTGGAGGATGCGAACCCTGGCCCCGGACTTGATCCAGGGGGCAGACCGCGGATACAGCCGAAAAAAACAAGTCCAAAATTTGGAAGCAAAGATGCGGGTCAGAAACCGGAGGGGGGCTCAAAAGGGAAGGAATCCGAAGGAAAAAAACCAAAAGGGAAAGGAAAAAGAGAATTGATTCCGGCCGGCCACCGGGTTAAAAAAAAAAAAAAGAGGGGCAGAGAGAGGGGTTTGGGAACATTGCCAACTCGAAAATCCAAAAAAAAAAGGCGGAAAGCAAACCTGGAATACGGGGGCTTTCTCCTAACTAACACCAGCATACAAGGAGCACTGATTACGACCTTACAGCGATCTCAAAGAAAGGGGGTTGTTGGGCATAAAAAAATCGGGGTTTTCGAAAAAAAAACCGGGGTGCAAAAAACTATCACGATCGGACAGGGTTTTCAAGGAGAACAGATTCAGGGGAAAAACGAGGATACCGGGGGGGGGGCAACATTCGGAATCAATAATTCGGGGGACTGGGAGGGGGGAATTGGCGGGGCAAGGAAAATCGAAATCTGATGGTGATTAAGTAAAAAAAAGAGTGGGTGTGGGAAGGGGGAAGGGAATTAAAGGGAAACAGTCTCAGTGTTGAAAACTGGGAAAACGGAAAATTTTGGGGGGCAAGCAACTAAATGTTAGGCCTCCGCCGGAACCTTGGTCAACGGAACAGAAACTAAGAAAAGAGTTAAGGGAAAAACAAAATTGGTGCATGAACCATATACCAACTGTGTTTTTTGGAAAAAGACATGGTTCCGCAATATTCATGGGTCACTATAAATAAGCTCACATCAAGGGGTTTTTGGAAAGGGGCGCAAAAAAAAAGCAAACTGGGGGGCCCAGGACCCCTCCCGTGTGGCCCAAGCGTACAAATGTGTATTTGTCCAGCACAAGGGTGGTCGTAGGGGGGAGTAAGGGAGTCCGCGAGGGGATACAGCGGTGGCCGACCGGGGTGGGGAGGGAAAACCAAAATTCCAAAAGTCAACTAAAGGAAACGACTTCTCAAGGAATCAAAACCTTAATGTTGAAGGATCCCTGCTTTCGGCCCGACCTAGAAAAAAAAAGGGAAAGACGAAGGGGAGGGGGCGTGAACATTGGGACAGAAGGTCTATGAAGAATGAGGACCCACCAATGGAAGTGAAAGAACTTGGAAGAAAAAACTGGATCAGGAGTCGGTTGGGACCCAAAAAGAGGGGTACCTGGGGCGGCAACTAGACTTCTGGCAGAATTGGAGACCGAAAAATAAGGGAAGAAACGGGGGGCTCCATGCAGCTTCTTCCCAATACAGTCGGAAAGAGGCAGTATAAAATCGTAACTCCCCGAAGCAAAAAAAAAAAAAAAAAAAAAAAAAAAAAGGATAAAAAAAAAAGGAGACCGGGGGGAGGGGGGGGCCGTCCCAATTAACCCAAAGGACCAATTACCTACCATGGTGTTTGTGACCCACCCAATGGAGGGAGGTGGAGGTTCAACACAAGGTCGCGGTTTTTTCTGCGGATAGATCAAATGACTAAAACGGCGCAACCCAGCAGGGGGGGGAAATGAAAATAGGGAAAGTTGGGGACCAGGAATACTTCAGAAAAAAATAAGATCGGCAAATTAGGTCGAGGCCCTCCCAAAAGAGCAAACAAGGACGACGGCCAAGGGCAAAAACAGGAATGGGGTACCATGAATCACGGCATTCGATCGTACAAATAGGGTGGGGGGCCAGAAAAAGGACAAAGAGATCTCTTTTTGAAAAAATCAAGCCTCTCCGGTGACGAAACTAAAAAAGAGGAAATTAAAAAACTAAAGCAACCCCATCGCGGTAGGAAGAGGCTTGAGGAAACAATCAGAGGCCCTGCATAAAGTGCGTTAATGAAGGTTGTACGGAGAGAAAAAGGGGAAAACAAACAGTGGAAATGGTGGTCACCGGATCCACGCAGGATGAGGGCGGGGGAGGGAGGAAAGTGAGGGGGTTATATCGAATCCGTTTGGTCGTGAAGCTTGCTCACGCCCCCCACATCAGAGGGGGGCAAATGCTGCTTCGTTAACACGAGTAGTCCCGCTACTGAATCATCTGATCATTTTGCGGTAAGGGGGGGGGAATGCCCCGTGGAAGAGCGGGAATAAGAAGAAAATTGCAAAGACCTTCTGTCACAACAGACTGCAAATCACGCCACTGTCAAGCCTTGGGGGGGGGGGGGTGAGATGGAAAAGTGGAAAATAAAAAAAAAGACAACTTTCTTCAGAAAAAGACCTTTGACTGGGGACAAAGAAAAGACGGGCCTGCAATAACTAATCAACAAATTCGAGCAAAACCATCAGAGATCCTGAAAAAGTAGCTAATAAAAGGAAAGAAGACCTATCAACCCCCGCACCCGATGACGAAGGAGGAAGAGGACCTCATTGACCTTTTCATATCCTGTTATGGGGGGAACGAAAAAAGACGAACAAATTCGGGTTCATTTTACGGAACACTGGATTGCGCGAGGGGAGCAGGGTTCCCAAAAAGGGGGGGAAGGGAAAAAGAAACTCCTCGTACAAGGTGGTGTTGTTTGGTTGCAGTTTTCACAAATCGGAAAACACCCAAATGGGAGTCGGCTTGGTGAGACTAAAGGGCGGAAAAAAAAAGGGTTGTGGGGGGGGGGGGGAATGAAACAAAGGTGCAATGGCGTATGTTTGGGGAGATGGAATCAGATGGTGTGTCGGGGAGGGCTTTAACCTGAGAAAAAACCAAGTCAAGCCAGAAGGAAAAAAAAAAAGAACGAAAAAACGAGAGGGCTGGGGGGGGGGGCCAGTCAGGGCCTGCAGGAAACAACGATTTAAAAAAAGGGCAAGGGGCCGTGGACACATGACAATTGGTGGTTTTTTGTGTGGGGCAAAAGGGGGGGGAGCAAGGGAAACTTTGGCCTTCTCAGCAAGCCGCGTACCCCTGACTTGACGGGGTCTATACAGCATGATATCAAAGACTCGTCGGGGGAGGGGGAGGAGGGGGGGGAAAGAGCTGGGGGGTAGAGGGTTGTGTCTCATTGCCGGTAGAGGCTCAGGTAAGGGGGAACAACATAACAACGCGCGAAAACAATCTAATAGAAGTCGGAAAAACAAAAAAAAAAAGGGAGGAGGGGAAAAAGGAGAGAGAAAAGTTTCGCTCTACGGGGCCATGGGGGGGGGGGACAAAGACAAAACGGAAAAAGGGAAAGAGGGATAGACAAGCAAGCAATAGAACAAGAAAGGGAAACATAAAAAACGTCCCACCATAACCGAAGAGAGGAGAGCTGGCCTGAGGGGGCAGTTACAGGGGCGAGGCTTGAAAAAAAAAAAGAAAGAACCAAAGAAGAAACAATGAAAAGGCACGCCGAAAATCTAGGTGTTTTCGCCTGCCAGGGTAACCATTAGGGGCAAAGAAGCAAGCACCAAGCGAGATGGGGGGGGTGTCATGGCTTGGCTGAAAGGTTAAAACGGGTTTGAATCAGTAAAATGCCTAAACAAAAAAAAAAAAAAAATATGAAAGAAGGAGAAAAAAAAATAACGGCCAATTGCCCACAATTTAATCCCTAAAAAAAAGGAAAAGGACGGTTCCAAAAAAGGAAAAAACGGAGGGTAAAAAACTAAAAGACTAATGCCCAAGGGTTTTGGGGGGTAACCGAACCCAAAAATGAACAGGATCCCCAATCTCGCAGCAGGAAAAGGGAGCGAGCCAGGGAAGACCACAAGAAAAAGGTGGGAGCGGTTCAAAAATCAAAAAAAAAAAAGGGAGTGGAAAAAAAAGGGGGTCAATGGCGGAGATTGGCGTGTAACGTAAGAGGGTGCACGGGGGGTGATGCGCACATCAGCGACGGGCGGGGGAACCTGAAAAAAAGGCCGGGAAAAAAAAAAGGGGCTCCCTGGCATCGCCCGTGTATTGGCACCTGTACACTTCAAAAAAGTATCGAAGGAGGATCCACGCCCGACATCGGAAGGGGAAAAAGAAAAGGCAGGGCACCGGATGTGCGTAAAACAAGCGTGAAAGGGGGGGGGGAAAAAGATGGCAAAGAGGAGACCATTTCCACCCTCAACTTCGTCAATCATGGGAGCGTGTTGTGTTTTTTTTTGCAGAAACGAGAGAAAAGGGAAGCAAAAGGGGCGGAAAGAGGAGGGGGAGAACGGACCAAAAGGGAACAACGCTGTGTTCAGAATCGTCAAACCCATCACCGGACGAAAGCCCAAAAAAACGCCAGCTTGGGGAGACAAGGCATGAACTGGGGAAAGGGGGCCGCAGGAGTTTTGGGGAGAAGAAAAAAAAAGTAAACCTTCATGTTATATAAACAGCCCACCCTTTTAAAATTGCTGGTCGACGGGGCAAAAGCGGCGAAAACAAACGGCCGGGTTGCCCCTTGCACCTTGAAACTAAAGGATCCTGGGGAGGGAAGGAAGCCGCATAGCCAGATTTCATACAGGGTGGTCCCCCACGCAAAAAGTGGGAACGTCTCGACAGGCCCTGCGGGCAATGGGAGGGCCAACGGCTTGGCAAACAACGACGGGAAGGGGAGGGGCATCTGAAAAAAAACATGCGGAAAATTTGCCGACGAGAGGGACAAGGGAAAATTTTTGGATTTCACCCGCAAAGGAAGAATGGTCGCAGCTGAATGAGAAGGGGTGAAAAAAAAAACCGAGGACGGGAAAGGGGAAAGACCAGTACATGCGTGGAAAACCCGGTTCTGTACCAAAAAGGAGGTGTAAAGGGTACACATCGACGGTCGGAAAAGAGAAGGGGGCGGAAAGGGGAGGGTGAACAGTCAAAAGATTCAAAGAAAGAAGACTTGGGCGGCGCTGTACGGCGCAAAAAAAAGGGATCGGAGGAGAAGGTCGGGAAGGGGGGGAAAAAGAAGAATCACGGCCCCGACTGGTTGTCGGGGACAGACTTCAAAGAGAACAAGGGGACCATCAAAAAAGGGGGGGATGGGACAGGAAAGGTTCACGTCGAAAATTTCCCAACTTGACGTCAATCATGGAAGAAAGTCGCGATTAAGTTTCGGGGGGAGCGAAGGGATGAGGAAGAAGCAGACATCTGGGTCCACGAGCAAAAGGAGGGGAAAGGGGGGTCGCAAGGGGGTTTACCGAACAAACGGACTGATTAAAACAAAAACCTGGTCCGCACCCTGGAGGGAGGAGTGAAAAGCAAAAAACCAAAATTGGGCCGGGAGACGAAAACAGGCTTGAGACTTTCGGAAAAGAAGTGAAAAAGGGGGGGGGGCGGTGGGGGGAAAGAGGTCTCCAAACCGCGTCTAGCCGCCTAACACCATCAAAGTGTCCGGCGCACTTTAAAAAAATCCGGTTGCCAAGATCTTCAACACGGTTTGCAAGGGGAAAAGAGGAGCCAGTCAAAAATGAAAAAAATTCGGGTTGGGGGGTCAGAAAAATTTATGGGGTGTCAAACGCCTGAAAGGGCAAACCAGACTAAAAAGAGGGGGGGAAGACACCTCAAAGATGGCCGATCAAGAACAGCACACGGGGGGGGAACGAAAAAAAGAACCCAAAGCTTCACGAAGGGTAGAAGTCGCAAAAGAAGGTTCGGTTAAATCTTTAACATGGAATCGTTACATTAAACAGGAGGAAGGATCGGAGAGTAAACCAGGGGGGGCCGAAAAGATTGCCCAACAAGTGATGAGGAGGAAGTCCAAAAAAAAAAAAAAAAAAGGAGCAAAATAAGGGAGAGAGGTACGTGAGACCTTAAATCCTGAACTGTGTAGCCCAGGGCTGAACGGACCAGGGGGGAAATCGCGTGAGAAAGGACGCAAAAAATAAAGGGACACTAATCTTTGGCACCTGGGACCGGTCTGGACGAAGCCGTGAAAGGAAAGAAGCAGAGAAAAAAAACAACAAACGGTAAGAAGATCGTGAATGGCCGGCAAAATGAAAACCAGAAAATGAACGTGGGGTAAAAGAAATCAGGGCTAAACCTACAAATTGTATTGTTGACGAGAAAAAAAAGTGGTCTCCAAAAAGAGGAAAAAAAATCCGGGAATAGGAAGGTTTTCTCTATAACTGGGACTCAGAGGAAATTAAAATCTGCTTTTTGGGGATTAAGGGAAAAAAAAAACGCATCGATCGCAATCCCTGGTGTTGGGGGGACAAAAGGAAAGGGGGGGGGGCGGAAAAGAAAAAAACGCGGGGTCCCACTAAATCTTAACGTGCTTCTCCATGCACATAAAGAAGGGACCTCATACGAAGAAAGGGGAAAAAAAACATTTACCTATAAACCCATCGCAGATCGGGTAATTTTCTGCTGTTAAAGGTTGGCTTCCGGAAAAAGAGGAAGGGGAAGGGAAAATCCAACGAAAGGGTTGGCTAAAGGCATTCAGTCGAAAGCTAGTTTGAACTGGAAAGAAAAAAAAAAAAAAAGGGGGGGTGACTAGAAAAAAGGGCAGGAAGATCACCTTTTAGAACTCCGCAAAATTTTAGAATTGAAAAAAAAAACTAAAGCATGGGGGGGAGAAAACTGGCACGAGCGGGAGAAAAAGAAAAGAAAAAAAAAAAAGCAGAAGGGAGAAAAAACGTGCACAGGACAAAAGCCCATCAGGGGTTTTTTTTGTCTTCGCCACGAAACAAAAAGGGTCTGATAGTCACGCGCAGCCCCGGTGGCCCAAAACGGGAAAAGGGGGGGGAAAGTTGTTTGGGGGGGAGCCCGAGTTTGTTAAAAACACCTTCCTGCGACCTGGAAAGGCTCGCATAGCCAGCAGGGGTTGGGGCATTTCCGATAGAACGCGAAAATAATAGGCGAATCACCGACAAGGGGGGGAAAAAAAAAGGCCCGACGAGGAGAGTCAAAATTGGAAGAAGAACAGACCAAACGAAACCGTGATCGCCTTGGCCAAAGGGGGAAAATTCCCATTTTACCGAAAACCTCCGGCGGAAACGGAGAGGGCAGGGGGACCGCAAGCACCGAAAAAGGGAAACCGGTTCAATCAGCTGTCCCTTCTCAAAAAAGAAGAGTCGGGAAAATAGAACTGGCGACGACCAGGAAATAATCGTTGAACCGAGCACGGGAAGAAGAGCGGGGAGTCAAAAAAGAAAAGTAGACAAGGGTAAATCAAGGTACCGAACCCCTGTAAACAACCGGAACAGGGGGGGACGGAAGTTTTCCAGAAACGCAAGTGAAAGGAAGGGGGTTGGAACGGAAAAAAAGGATAGAAAGTCGAAAAGTTAACACACACACCGAACCCGGGGGGCACTGAAAAATGGCCAGGGGGTCCAATGCCTTCTTGGTTAGCAGAGGCGATCGTCCAGGACTTTCGAGGGGGTCTCCTCGACCAATGCAGAGACGCAACAAGAAAAGGTACGAGGGGAAAAAAGGGCAAAAGAGCTTCCACTGTCCGGTTGTGAGAACAACGACCAAGCACTCAAATAAGGGGGGCCGGGAAAAGGGAGGAGACGGTTTTTGATGATGGGGGGAGCAGTAGGTTCGGGAAGGAGGAGAAATCGGGGTGGGGGACCAAAACCTTTGCAAAGAAAGGGGGGTCATCACGAGAAGCGCAAAAGCATAAAAGGAAGGGCGGGTTCGGGGGAAGGGGCTGACTTATAATCCCCTCTCCACTAAGTTTTCTTTCCTCCAAGAAAAATCTCAAAGTTAATTGTATTCTATCGTTGAAGAGGGGTTGAAAAAAATAGAAGAAACCTGCCAAAAGTCGACCGAAATGATTGGAAATCTGGGGAAAAAAAGGCCAGAGATGGGGGAGACGGTCTTAAAAAGGGCGAGGAAAGAATTTGACATTGGGTGATTACTGAAAACAGTGCTCATAGTAAATATTCCATAACAGGGGAAAAGGAGGGGGGGCGCCATTGTAAAAAAGCAAAGTGAAGGGAAACATCAGAAGGTCCCAGTGGTAAGGAGAGGCAGGGGCCAAAAAAAAAAATGGAAATCAAACCACCATGGAATGACGTTTTAAAGCGGGGGCCAAGCCCCAAAGGCGGGCCGGTACACGATTGCACCAAGGGGAAAAAACGAAACGGGGGGGCCAGACAGCCATCGATCAAATGAAAAAGAACAAGAGAAGAACCCATCCACCGAAGTTCACCCAACCAAAAAAAAAAAAGAAAACGCAAAAACAGAAATACCTACCACGCACCGGACCTTAGGAGGGGAATTGGCCCGTTTAACTGGGCTTGTTGCACCGGGAGCTTTAACCTCACGGGGGGGAGGCGGCCTGGGGCTTGGGCAACAGGGGCAGTGAAAAAGGTCTCGGACAGCTTGGCAATAGGACTATCAGAGGGGGGAAAAGGGTGGTGGGGGGGTTTTGGGATCTTACACCTTTTATTAGAGTTTGAAAGAAACGACCTGACCGCATTGTTGGGGGAAGGGGGAGACAATTAAAGGCAATGGAAGGGCAATTTAAAAAAAGTAGTTGAGTTGGATTTTCACAGATGGTGCAAAGGGGTGGGACCATTGACCCTGAGACCCCAAACCCGTCAAGGAAAAAAGAAACAATAAAAAAAAAAAAAGGCCCAACAAAAGAAATAGCGTGTAGGGATGGCCCAATAATTGGCAAAGGCCCAAGGCAAAGGAAAAGGACACTTGCATTGGTCTTGGGGGCGTGCATTAAACAGGGGGGCACCGAGGGGGTCCCCTGGGGGCCTGTCCGCGGCAAGGAAGCACCCAGGGAAATGCCAGGGGAAAAAAAAGGGGATCGGCCAAGAGAAAAAAAAGAAGACCTTGAAGGGTTGGCTGGACTTGCCAGCTGTTTGGGGGAGTAAAGGGGGAAAGAAAATAAAAGGGGGGAAGAGGGGATCGGCAGGGCACACAAAGGAAAAGAGCGCGGGCAAAACGAAA
>Ga0179593_1357729_pt1 | contig 14156 bp, 25 predicted proteins | sample CZODoug2_1_08_16_FD_185931 | JGI IMG/M metagenome (GOLD analysis project Ga0179593, IMG submission 185931) | Vadose zone soil fungal communities from Angelo Coast Range Reserve, California, USA - CZODoug2_1_08_16fungal (PacBio error correction) | ecosystem: Environmental > Terrestrial > Soil >...
GCGGTCCAGGGGGGGAAGTAAGGGGGTAAAAAATCCAAAAAGGGGTCGAAAGATACCAGAGAAATGGGAAATGAAGGTCAGACTGACTGGAAGTAAGTGGAAATAGAAGGGGCATTTGGACCAGTCAGTGAAAGAAGAGGGGGAGGGAAAGGGAGAACAGTTTCCACCAAGATTTTTAAACAGAACGGGGGGGGGACAAGAGAAACGGGAAACGGCGGAAAGCTGCGAGGAGAAAAGGGGGGGGACCAGAAAAAACACGACCTATCCAGAACAAGGGGACAAGGAAGTTGGACAAGGTCTAACGGGGAAGCCTATGAACCAGATCAACGAAGCCCATGTGTCGCCAGTTTGGTTCTCCTCAAGTCAGACGAACTCCAAAAAAAACATCTGCAACTCCCAAAACTTTTGTGACGAAAAAGAAATTTTCGCGAAAAAAATGGGGGGAGAACTGCAGTTGAGCATACAGAGGGGAAAAATCTTAAAAAGAGAGAAATAAGACGACATATCCATGCCTTCAAGCAGGGTGGGTTCTCGGGAAAAGCAACGGAAAATCATATGACGAAACGGTGTCGGAAAAGAATTGAGGAGGAGGGGAAAGAAGAAAAAAAGGGGGAGGGGAGTAGGCAATCAGGTCAAAGTAAGGGGGGGGGTGAGAGGCCGACGATGCCATCAAACGAGGAGAAGTGGGGGGAACGGTTGGGTTGGGTCATGGTGGTCCCCCCCTGGCTGCGTCCTCATGCCCAAACTGCAAAAATGAAAACCAGCGCCGTGAAAGGGAAGAGAGAAAAAAAAACTTGTAACATATAAGCTCCCAGATACAGAGTGGGGGGTAAAAGAGGACACATCAACTGAAACTGAGGGGGAAGGAATACGAGAAAGTATCAATAAGAAATGAGGGGACAAGCATTGCCTTGTGTCATATAAACGAACCATATCGACTACAAACAAGTGGGGGGGGGGGAAGAAAAACGAAAAAGAGGAGAGGATAAGGCGTAATGCATCGGGAAGGGGGGTTGGAGGGGAGGGGGGTTAGAGGTGGGAAAAAAAAGGGAAGGTCCAACTCCGCGAATGGTTCAGCGAGGAAGGGTCGCAGACGTGAGAATGGGGGGGCGAAAGGCTGGGGCAAGAGGGGTAAGGGACATGGGAAGGGGACCTAACAAAAAAAAAACATCAGAAGAAAAAAAAAAAGACGGGGAAAAAGAAAAGGCACAATTTGAACAGGAAGAGGATCCACAGGAAAAAATCATCTTTAACAAGCATTGGGGAGACGCGAGAACCCGGACGGAAGACCGAAAAAGAAGGTCTCAGTGCGGGGAAAACACAAAAGTCAGGAGGGGGCAGGGGCCATGAGGGAAGACGAAAACCAACCAAAAGGGTTGACAAAAAAGCACGGGAGCAGAAAAGGGGAAAAAAAAAAGGGGGGACCGGGGACGGGGAGGGCCACCATTTGGACGCGGACAGGAAGCACCACAAAAATACCTTGACAAGAGGGCAGCGGACGCCGGGAACGCAGGAAAAAAAAGGGGTCAAGAGGTCGACGCACACCTGCCAGAGGGGGGGGAAAAGGGGATAAAAAAAAAGGACGTCAGGGGGAAGGGGTGAAAAGCATACCAGGGGACGTGCAGAAAAGACAAATACTTCGAAAGAGGAAGATAAAACTGACAAAGAGAAGTCGGGAGGAGGGACTAACACGAAGGAAAAATAAGAGGGTCCTCTCAAGGGTGCAAAAAGGGGAGTGGGTCTAAGTTGGGTAAAGGGAGGAAAAGACAAAAAAAGAAAAAACGGGGGTGCACTGTGCGCAGGAAAAAGGGGGGGTGAAAAACAAAGGGCGGGGAAAAGGGGAAAGGTTGTTAAAACAAAATGGGGGGGTGCCCACAAGGGACATTCCGAGAAAGGGAGGAGGGAGGCTAATCACTAAAAAGGGGGGGACCAAGAAAAAAAGCAAAGGGACGGACAGCTCCCGGGGAAGGGAATGATTTGCTAAAAAAAGACTCAAAACTGGGAAGGAAAAAAAGACCACGAACAGGGTGAGGTTGTGGGGGGGGGGGGGGGGGGGTTTTTGGGTAAGGGGGGGGGGGGGTCGAAGGGGAAAGGGGGCCCACAATCACGATAACCGCGCCCCCTCGCGTCGTTGGGCGATACCCAACGAGTGGTTCTCAAAAAGTGCAGGCCATCCTCGAGAGAAATGGTTTTGGCGCAAGACAACTATCATAATAAAATAAAACGGATGGCTGGAAAGGAAATTAGAAAAGTGGGGAATCCATTGAATAACCAGGAAAGAAGGAAAATTAAAGAAGCAGGTACGGCAAAGGAGAGTGGGGTGGAGGGACTCTGCTTGGGTCTAGAAAATCAAAAGAAGGTGCACAGGGGGGCTCCGCAGGGAAAAAGAAAAGGGAACGATAAAAAAATAGGGTGTTGACGAAGAAAAACTTTCTTGGTGAAAAAAAAAAATAACTTGGTCACTATGATCTACTTAAGAAAGGGGCAGAAAAAGTTTAAGTAGAAATGATGTAAAGAGCGGTGAGGAGCTCCCTCGGGAGGGGGGGGTTTTTTGAGGAAAGGTGGAAGGGAAAGTGGCTCCTGAACTCTCAGTCGTTAAGCGTGCAAGCCGTTGGGAAGAAAGCCGTGAACTACGAAGGAGACGCCGGAAAAAAAGAGGGGGCCCACAAAGGCTCAACAGGGCTACACAAAGGGAGGCAAAGGGCGACAGGGTTTTAAAAATTAAACAAAAACAAACACAAAGGACATAGGGAAAAAGCTGTCCAAGTCGAATGAAAAAATCGTAGGGGTCGTTTTGAAAAGAAGAAAAAAACAGCACGATCACAACCATGAAAATCAGGGAGGGTGGGGGAAAAGGAAAGAGCAGCCGAGAGGAATCAAAGACAGAAAGACGCAAAAACCCTGGCCCAAAATGGAAGGGAAGACCCTATAAAGCCGCAGAACAGGCAATAATAGGGGAATAAAAAAATATAAAAGGTGAGGGGGGAAAACTGCCCGACGCGCATTTGTTTGGGGGTGGGAAAGGGCACAAGAATCCAGCCGAATGTCCAATAAACAAAGTAGGACCTGGAAACGCACGGCGTATTTGAGGCCGAACACTGGAGCTCTCTGATCATGGGCTTACTATCCTCCTTTTCAAAGATCAGCAGGCAAAAATCAAATAGGAAAGACAACAAGGCGCCAAAGCATAGAAAATCCATTCAAACTAACGTGGTCGACTCAGTGGAACACAAAAAAAATGGGGGCCCCGCAAGCAATAGGGGAGAGGGGGGGAGGGGCAGGGCAAGACAATGTCCGGGAAGGAATTGCCTTTGGAACATTTTGGCACAAGAAAAAATAAGTGGCCGAAACCCAAAAAGAAAAAAAGTAGGGGGGACAAGGCGCGCGAGAAAATAAATAAAACACAGGGAAGTTTAAAAAGGCGTCGGGTGGGCATATGATCAAAAAAGAAAAGGGCAGAAAAAAAAAATAATGGGGTGGGGGGGGACTCAAGATCAAGAAAATCGTCTCTGACCAATCTGGGGAGAAAGCCATTGGAAAAAGCGTGACCAAGCGAACTAAAAAGGAAGAAATGGAGGAGGTCGGAAAATAGTGGGAGAATCCGGGGGTTGAACGAATCAGGGGACGCGCGAGCTGGTTGGGGGAGAAGAAGCGAGGGGGGTGAACGTTGAAATAACAGCCCATAACACCGAGTGATGAAGGCAATATTCTAAGAAAAAAAGGGAAACAAAAAAAAAAGGAAAAAAAGGAATAGGAAAAAAAAGGAAGATCGGTCCTTGATAAGCGAATTGGAATAAATGCCAAATAGAACCCACCCCGGGGGTCACCACGATGGGAAGAAAAAACGGGGAACCGGAGTGATCAGAGGGATGAGAGTGAAGACAAGAACGACCTACTAACTTTGGGACGTCAATCGCACTGCAATTGGAGGTAGAAAAAAGGAAAAAGAGTCAGGTGTCCTTGGATACGCACGGCCCCCACCAACGGGGGGCAAAAAAAAAAGGTTGTGGGGGATAGAGGACACGCCCATTGGGGGGAAAATTAAGGGATTTAGAAGAGAGGTCACCTATGGGGTGGAGGACGGGGGGAAGGAAAGGGCATACAAAACTGATATCGGCCGAGACGGAGGGAAAAACGCAAAAAAGGGGAAGAGAACCCTGGGTTAGAGGGCACATTTTCTACGTTAAGGGCGCCACGTTAAACCTGTTTGAGGGGAAGTAAGGAGACAGGTTTGGTTGGAAAAGGAAAGTGACACCTGCAAGTTAGAAGGACAAAGAAGGAATGACTCGGAGGGAATACCAGTGGGTCGGCATCAAAAGATAGATGAGTAAGGGAATGTGGGGGGGGTGGGGTAAAACGCCTGCCTAGGGGAATGGGGAAAGGGGAGGTCGGGGGGGACCAAGAATCCACGGTTCGCCGTTGAGCATATTGATTGGGGTAGGATATAGATGCCTGACCAGGGGTAAAGGGGGCAGGTGCGGCGATGAGAGATAAAAACCGGCGCAAGGGGGGGAGGAAAAGGAGAGGAAAGGGAAGGGACCTGGAGGAGAGGTTGGGTATTCGTTTGAACTGCATCCGACGGGAAAAAACGTGAGAAGAGGACCGCTTTGAAAACGAGGCCGGGGTCAAAATAAGGAGGCATATGCAGGGCGGGGGGGGGAAGAACGAGAAGAAGGGGACTGCGAGCGTGTCAGTCTGTAGAAAACACGAATTTAAACGGCTCCCCAAAAAGCGAAAAAAAATCAGAGGAAAAGATGGGACACAAAAAAAAAAAAGCCGATGAAGCAACCTCCGATCAGACGGCCTGAAGGAAGAGCAAGGACGTCTATACACAAGGGACTTTGCTTAACAAACGTTGTAGAGACACAAAGAAGTGAATCAAGATTCCCATCTTCGGGGTCACCAAAAAAGAGAACTAAGGAAGAGAAGGAGAAGGCACGCAAAAAAGAGGCACGGACCTCAACTTATCAGTACTATAAAATACATTTGGAAAGGAGGAAATTCGAATTCAGAAAAACCACCATCAGGGGAAAAAAGTAGGGGGGGGGGGGGAAAAGGGAAAAAAAAAGGAACAGAGAGGGAAGTCCAAAGCATTGACAAAGTTTGTGTTGAAAAAAAACCAGAATTGGCAATTTCTCGTGTGGGTGCAAGGTACGCAAGCGAAAACCGGAGGATATGCAAGCGCGGGAGGAAGGAAAAAAAGCCGGGACAAGAAGGCTGGAAGGCACAGTTGAAGGTCGCCAACTGAGTGCTATAATGAACTCAAAAAGTCCGCAACGGGGGGAATGCCGTGGTTAACGGTTGTGAACACCTCCAATGGGCCGGAAGGGGAAAAAAGAGACCCAGGGCCCTGCGCCAAAGTCGGATAGGGGACCGAGTCACGCTCAAGGGCACCCGGGGATCAAACTAGTGGAGGGAGTAGAAACAAAGATAGAAGGACGTTGGAAGAGGGGCAAGTGGGGGGGAGCCAAATAACAACAAGGAAAGAGGGGAAATGACTAGGGGAAGGAACTTGGGCGAAACTAGAAAAATCTGGAAAACCTTTTGGGGCGAACCTAAAAAAGGTCCGCAAAGGTAAAAGCCCCGGCAAATCATGTGAAAAGGGGCCGGCAATGGGGGCAAAAGCAAAGTAGCGAAAGGGTTTGCGGGCGGACACTTTCAAACTTTTTTAAGAGGAATGGGACCAGGGCATCCAAACGACCTGGGGGTGGACGTCAGATGTCAAATGGGCAACGGGGGGAATGGAGGGAACGGAAATGAGGGCCGAAGGCAGGGTTGGAGGACGAGGGGCCACCTTTCGTAAAGGGAGGGGAAGGGGGGAAGGGGTTGAAAGGACAAAAAGGAACAGCTTTCAACAGGGGGGAAAAACACAGAAAGGGGGGGGAAATGAGCCATTACTCCAGAATCAGATACTACCACGCCGATGACGGAGAAAAGGCACAAGGGGGGAGAAAAACAAAAAGACATGACAGACGACACTGACACACCTACAAACATGCTTCCCTCGGAGCAAAAAGGTTGGGGGAGGTAACCCTGCGGTTTTGGAAGGCTAGCGGGGTTCCCAAAAAAAAAAAAAGCGAACGCAGGTCAGAAAAAATGCTACAAGGCCAGGGAAAAAACAGGGACGATGGGGAGAGGAGAAAAAAAAAGCCAAGAGAGTTGGCGGAAAAGTTAGAAGGACGTGCGCTAAGAAAAGGGGGGAGGAAGTGGGGGGGGGAAGGGGGGGTAGAGAAAAAATCAAGAAAAGAAAAAACTTTCCCACAAACCAACAGGCCAGAAAGAGGGGGGGGGAACAGCGAGGGGAGGAGAAAAAAAAAAAAGACGGGAAAACTTCTGGGCCAAGGGGGAGAAAGCCAGACTTATGCTCCCTATGAGGATCACGGTGTAAGAGGAAGGAGGGGGATAAAAAAGATGCCGAAAGTAACTACCCCACTAATACTGGGAAGGTAGAGGCCTGGGGAAAGGGGGGAAAAGAGTAGACACTCTTATCAAAAAATCGGGCTAGACAGAAAGAAGTAAAAACACCAAGGTAAGCGAAGTTGCAGAGACAGAGATGGTGCGTGAAGTATTCGGGGGAGTCTCTAAAGGAAGGCTATCAAAAGGAACCGAGTAATCCGGGGGAAGGAATGGAACCAAGACCGTCGTGCAACTAAGGCAAATCGGACCGATAAATGGATTGTACTCAAGGACGCAGAAAAGTGCAAGAAGGGGGGTCAAGTGCGAAAGGGGGCACGTTGAAGAAAATATGGGGACCTAACATCAAAAAGGTGGAAGGGATAAAGGCACCCCTAAGAAGATAAGGGTAAACCTTGAATGAAAGGTCATGTCGACAACTGAGCCTTGAAGCCTTGTGGAACCCGAGTGGGAACGGGGAAAAAAAAAAAGGAACCTATGACTTGGACATGGGACAACACAAGAGACCTGGGTGAGAGAAAAAAAGACTCTAGCAGAGAGGTAAGGGGGTTTGTAAGCAGGAAGAAATCACGACGAGTGAAAAAGGGGGAAAAAAACAAGAGATCAATGGGGACAAAAGAAACTAGAACTCAGTAGAGGGGGAAACTCAAAAAATGGGGAGAAGGGAGGGGGGTGAATAAAATGAACTATTTTCTGAGAAACAAAAACCAAAAAACAAAGGAAGATGGGGGGAAAAAGAGAAAAATAGAGAAAAGGAACCAATAACGGGTCAAAGGGAATAACAACCAAACTTCCACTTCAAGGGTGAGCTATTAAAAGAACACGCCTGGAAGGATCTTCGGGGGAAGATGGTGAAACCAAAAAGGGAGAAAAGAGACGACCTAAGAGTCAATGGGTTACAAATTCGTCAATCCCACTGGTAGAAGAAACGCATAAGGGACTGGATCGAGACCTGGCGGCGCTAAAAAAAAAAAAGGGGTAAATCACAGGGGAAAATGGGAAAATCAAAGAGGTCCCACAGGTCATGAACCCAGCGTTTCAAAAAGCGGGGATAAAAAAGGCTCAAGCCGAAGGGAGAGTGGGAGAAAGAAAAGGAATGAAGGGTAATCAAGGGGGGCAATTCAACCAGGGGGAAAAGGGGGAGGAGAAGCAAAAAACATGAACAGATGGGAGGGAACAAAGATTGCGAACGTGGGGAAAAGAGAAAACTAGCAAATCAGTCTGGAGGCGCAAGAGGAATCGGAAACCACGACCATAAGCTGGGTCAAAGAAGAGTGGGGGAAAATGTAGGGGGGTGGAACAACCAAGGGTAAAGTAAAAAAAAAGAATTAGCCGGCAGTCCACACACCGGGGAATTGAAAACGTGCGAACATGGTTTCAAAAAAAGCAGGCGCAACTGGAAAAAAGACAAGAATCCCGAAAGGAGGGGAGGGGGTGCAAAAAAGCCCTTAATAACAAGGTTGAATATGAGGGGGCTTCATGAAAAAAAGGTCCGATCTATCAATCTTCATAAAATAAGGAGAACAAGAAAAAGACTATGTGGTGGGAGGAATTCGCGCAAACATAGGAAAAAAAAGGGGACGAAAAGTTTCGGCCGAAAGAAGTACGACGGGGGGTCTACATCACTTGCGGGGGGGTAATAGCCGCAGAAGAATGCGGAGGCATCGAAAAATTGGAAACCGAGCAAAGAAACGGGGTTGGCAAGGTGGGGTGTGGGTTTCACCTGGAGAATGGTGGCGAGGTAAAAGAAACTGGAAAAAAACAGGCCCGGGGAGACGTAACAGTTCCGCCAAGTTCTATGTGTAGAAAAGCAGAGAAGACTTCCCGGAGGCAGGGCTCCCAGGGATCACAAAAAGTGCAGGTGAATAGGGGGTGAGGTTTGGGAAGGCAAACAAATATCAACTGCAAAAAGAAAGGGGACAAAAAAAAAGGGGGGTCTAAGGTGAGTAGGGGGAGTATGGACATTAAGAAGTGGGGGCAGGTTTGTCAGAAAAATTTTACAGATTGTAAACGCAAAGGGGAGAAGCTAGATCAAACGGGATGGTGCAATGGGCTCCGAGCTTGCATATGGAAAGGCGAAAAGGGGCGCACAATTTCACCAAAAAAACCGCAGAAAAAGCTGCCAGTTGGTTGAACACGACGGGGTCACCAAAGTCCAAAGCCAGGAAGAAAAGAGACGCAAGGAATAGGAGAAAAAAGGGGGAATGGAAGGAACTGACATGGCGTGCGGATACAAACTCAAAAAAGTACCGCGGCAACGGCCTTATCTGCATCAAAAAAAAAAAAAGGTCTTAAAATATCAGGAGAGGAAGGGACAAAGGGAACTGTGAAAAGTCTTTTAAACCAAAACCATTTTCAAAAAGACACGGTGAAAAACAAGCTGGGGGGCCGGAAAGTTAAAAACAAAGTTTTATGGTTCAACAAACTAGAAACTTCAAAAGGAAAAGGGGGACTATTTAGAACGAAAAAAAAGTGCCGATGTTCGGAGGGGTTCTGACAAAGAGGAACAGACGAACCAAAAGACCGAGGGACATGGGGTAAGAAAAGAAAAAAACGTACTTGGAGGAACCCTATCTCCAAGGCCCAGCCTCAAAAAAAGAATCGTAGGCGCTTCTAAAATATCACACCGAACTCAACACACATCACGGGGAAAAAGAACTGCATGTGGGGGGAGGAAGGGGGCAAGCGTGGGTAAGAAAGCTCAACTAAAAACGATAGCCTGGTTAAAAAGAGGTGCGCAGAACGGGTGGTAAGAAAAAAAGAAGGTGCCTCAGAGGGTGGGGTTCCAGGAAAAAAGGGGAAAAAATTTTACGGAGACTGATGTTTTAGGGCAAAGCGATTTGGGGGAAGCGAATGGAAGAAAAGACACATGGAAGGCGAAGGGAAAAGGAGCAATAGAGCAGGCGGGAGCAAAAACCCGGGTCGAGGAAAAGGAAAAAAAAACAATAACACGATAAATGCACAAAAAAAAAACACTAGGGGGAGCATTGAAAAAAAAAACCAGGAGGAAGCAGCCGACCAAAGCAAAGAACGCCCTAAAAGAAAAATTGTGGCCAAGGTAAACGGGAAAAAGACCGGATGGGGGGGGCTTGGATGAGGTAGAAGGTTGACAAAAAACTAGGGGAACCAAAAATGGCGCCCGGCATTCTAGTACAAGCTGGAGAATCAGGGGGGAAGGGAAAAAGTCGTGGGCCAGGGGTCAAGAAACGCTCAGGGGACAAGAAAAGGACACCAACTGCCAACCCCCAAACCAATAAATTCGAGAAGGTCTCGGAAAACTAGACACGGGGATCTGCAGCACGCATACCATGCTGCGGAGGACAAGAGAAAATGGTAGGGGACCGCGTGGGAAATCTGACGATGAAATCATTGTGTTAACTCCAACCGGGTGCGTGCAACAAAGACGGGCTAGTGACTAAAAAAACTCGGAAAGCGGGGGGGCGCCAGGGAATCGTATACGGGGAATCGCATCAAAAGGTGGGGGTTGCACGGCCAATCGCAAAAGCACGCAAGACAGCCCGTCGAAGGAGATAGGTAACCCTACGTTAATGGGACAATGTTTGAAAAAGACGGGTCATTTGCAAGCTAATTCAAAAGGAAACATCGGGAAAATACGTTTCGGGCCAACTCAAAAAATATAATTGGCCGTTTGAAAAAACAGCTGTTCCAAGCAACCCGGCGAATCACGAAAAATCCAAAAAGTGCAGGGGAAGGCTTTCACAGACTAAAAAAAACACATAGATCAGACAAGTCAAAGCAGGTGAGGTGCGCCACGGACCAAAAAAGTCGCAAACGGAACGACAGCAAAGGAAAACGCGGCCAGTGACCGGGGCGGCAGTTGGACAAGGAAAGCGGTCATCTGAAGCAAACAATACAGAAAAGCGAAGATAATGCAGGTATAACCGAAGCGCTGTGGGTGAATCACCCTCAAAAATACGGAAAAAACGAAAACAATGAAAAAAAAATTCAGAGGAGGGTATGGGGAAAGCTGATGCAGACAAGAGCCCTGAGTTTGGTTGTCGGTGCGAGGACAAGAAGGGGTCAAGAATCAAGTCAGGCAGCAACTAGGAAAGAAGGCAAATTGCCAGCAAAGCGAAGGACACTCAGAGTTTCGCTACAAAAACGTCAGCGGGGGCATGTTTCCAAGAAAAAGCCAAAGGGGGTCTAAGGGGAAAAACTCGGAGAAATGACAAAATCCGAAAGGCCGGCATTTTGGCATAAATGTCAAATGGGGTGAACAAGAGAAAAAAAAAAACAAAAGCAAAAAAGAACAAAAAAAGGGGGGCAGGCGCGCCTCGAAAAAATACATAAAAGGGGAAGTTGAAAAAAGACCACGGTGAGGCAAGTGATTGGGTTCAAAGGGGGAAGGAAAAACGATCAAATAATCAACGAATCGGGGGGAGGGGGACTTGAGGCCAGGGGACTTGAATCGCTGGGAAGCTAAAACGAAAAATGAAGAGGCAAATCAGGTCTCAATGAAAGAGATCATTATTTCAATACAAAACTGCGGGGGAATAATGAAGGGGAACACGGTGCGGGGACGAGGTTGAACTCGGAAATCATAGAAAGACCGCGTTAAAAGACACGGGAAATCGAGAGAGAAACAAAAACGGGAGGAGGAGGAAAAAAAGAGAGAGGATCGATTTTAAACGGTGGACGCGGAAAAGTCATCAGGGAAAATTCCACATAACGTGTCGCACAAACATGGGACCTTTCAGGGGGGTAATAGATTGAGAGAGGATTGGGGCACCAGGAAAAAAAAAAAAAAAAAAAAAAAAAAACCCAGTCTTGTCAGTGTCGTCGCGCGGCAGACAGGAGATCAAAGGCCCGCGATCGTTAAGGGGGTCAAAAACAGCAACTTTTTTTTGGCCAAAATTGGGTTGATCAAAAAATCAAAACCAAAAAGCTTTGACTTCCCGTGTATGGTGAGGAGAGTGCGCAGGCCATGGCAGATAGTTGGGAAGGACCAGTTTTCCAAATTGAGGAACCAAACAGGTACGTATCAGAATGGACGCTCGAAGAACCCTCGAAGGGCCACACGGTTTAAAAAAAACGAAGACGCGAAAAAGGTCGTTTATGAGTGTCCGAGCGGGGGGGGCGCATGGGTGACGCCGCCTGACGTGACCGTGGGCTACTACCCGAGAAACAGGAGATGGACGGCCCAGAGGAAAAGACGCCAGAGGAAGTCAGGCGGCCAAAGAATTCTGGGGAGGGGAGAGTGTGCGGGGGAACAGGGATCTTAGAGGGAGGGATCACATATTAACGCGAGAGATGAAAAACTGTCCCGGTACGGGGCGCTTTTGAAAGTGACGAGTGGACGATCTGCACGAAAAAGGGGGAGCTTGGCCGCACAAGATCAGTTGAATTGGCTTGAGCGAGGTGTTGTAGGCGTGGAAAAAAGAAGTTTAAATGAGTCGGCGGCACCGGCTGAAAACGCGCAAGCAGAATATTTACCGAGCGGGGACGAAAAAGAAGAGGCCGTGGAGAAAAGTTCGGACGGCTCACGGCGCATGAACGAAAGAGAAAAGCGCCGCGGAGCCAGAAAAGGCAGCAAAAACCGACCGAGGCAATAAGGCCGATAACGTGGACCCGGCCCAAAGATCCTCGGATCGAACCGTCTTGCAAAACACCGTGGTTGTCGGGAAAAAAGGGTATCTGAAAACAGATTCCCAGCTAACAAAAAGCAACATGAATGGGGAACCGGATAGCGGACAGGAAGAAACGACACGATGCCGACCCTAGGGAAACGAGGGAAAGGAATGAAATGGGGGGAAAAAGTCGTCAAAAGGTCACGAATTCAACCCAGCCAGCCGTAAATCTGATAGGGGGAGTGAAAAGATCTCCATTTCGCAGCTTCGCCAACGGGGGGATGCCCAACGAGGTGCGAGTTGAAAAAGGGGTGGTGCGTAAGACGACGCAACGTCAGTAGGGATGACAAGGGCACCGAAATTTAGAATCTGCCTCGGAAAAACACGAATGTGAGGCCAATCCAAAGAAGGAAAACTGCTCGATAGGGCAGAACGGCTCCAGAATGCAAGGTGTGGGGAAACTGGAACACCTCAATCCCGAGGAAAATCACAAGTTTCCCGCCCACGGCCGATTAATCTCTTCAAACAGAATCGAAACCAGTTGCGAGGGTGTGGGAACGTAGGTAAAGGAGGGAGTAGCACAAAACATGAGCTGGCCGGTTTAGATTTCTAAGTAGGGTGGGCACGGCCCCAGAACGAGGGGTAACAGAGCCGTCCGGGGAGACCGACGACAATCGCAATGTGTTGGGGGAGTACAACTAACTTAACGGTCCTTCGCCAGGGTCAACCGAGTTGAAAGGGCAAAAAAAAAAAAAAGAGGGGCAAAGGTCACTCGAAGGGTTGGGTAAAGGGGACAACGGGTGCAACGTTGAAGAGGGACCCACTCCACGAACGGGGGGTTTGTTCGCAAGATTTCAGGCCCGGCCGAGGGTTGGCCACAAACTGAATGGTCCAGGCATTTTGGGTTTCAGGGCGGTGAATCCTTGCGAAAAAGGGTGGCTCGGGGAAACCGTCGGCATTCAATAGTCTACCGCGCGGGCCACACAAAACCGATTTGCAAGCAAGCATCCCGCCGCTGCAAAAGTCGCGAAAGGGAAAAAGGGACGAACAAGCCATTACATAAGGGAAGGGACCACAACTCGAGAAGACGCCTTCTCCTATCGAATGGGGTCGGGGTGCAGGACAACTTTGGGAGCGGAAAGCGAGTTGCCCCACTCCCGAAAAACAAAGAAGATGCTGACGGCAGATATCAGAAGGCGGGGGGTTGGGAAGAGCGGCGCAATAAGAGTGGCGGCAACGTGAGCGCCGTGGAGGGCCGGGAGGAAAGGCATATCTCACAGTCTGCATTGTTCCAATACCAAAACCAAACCACAGTGCCAAAAAGAACGGGATTGGCAAAAGAAAGGCGAAGAACGCCTGAGGGGGGCGGCCGGGCGCCCCTAAGAATCACTTGATGGAGGGACCTCGTCATATTTCGCACAAAGAGGATCGAGATGGGGGAACATTGACTCCCCCATATCCACACGCCAAAGATAGAGTCCTTGGGGGGGGGGGTGGAAGGGAAAAGCTGGGACTGCTAGTCTCGGGAAAACTCCATGACAAAAGAAACGGGCTCAACCAGGGAACCAAACGGTTTAAAGCCCGTCCTTTTCACAGGATTACCTTTGGGAGCTCGAAATGAGGGCCGACAGAACCATAAAAACCGAGTAATCCGTGGAACAGGTTTCCGCAGACATAAGTGACAAAAAGGGTACAAAGCAAAATAAAACTCCTGGGTAGGGGGGGGGACGCGGAAAGCGAGGGGACGCAGTTTGCCGAGTTGGTCAAATCGGTAAACATTCCGATGGAACACGTAACATCATGTGAAAAAACTGGGGGAGCCCAAAGAGGGGCGTTACACGGAAGACAAATTGCAAAAAAATAGGAAAACTGTAAAGAAATTCAAAAAGCCAGACTCGTAAGATTCGAACCAAAGAAGTGGAACGGCTGCAAACGGGAAAGGGCGTGACAAAGGGGGGGAGCACCCGGTTTGTGGGAGGAGCCCCGAAAGTCGAAGCGAGATCGGAGGAGACCGGAAAAATTGAACCCGGTCCACTACAAATGAGAGCCAGCTTTTCGCCAAGGGCAAGCAGGGCCTAGAAAGAGATTCCAAAGGGAATATAAAGCCACCTTTGCGCATGAAAAGGTTGGGATGAAGAAAGGAAATGGGCTGAG
>Ga0179593_1440497_pt1 | contig 14156 bp, 20 predicted proteins | sample CZODoug2_1_08_16_FD_185931 | JGI IMG/M metagenome (GOLD analysis project Ga0179593, IMG submission 185931) | Vadose zone soil fungal communities from Angelo Coast Range Reserve, California, USA - CZODoug2_1_08_16fungal (PacBio error correction) | ecosystem: Environmental > Terrestrial > Soil >...
CTTAGTGGTCAAAAAAAAGAAGAGGCAATGGGACACCCAAACAAGGACGCGCTCGTGTTCAGGATCGATACTTGGGGAGAAAAAGCGCTGTCTATGCATCCCTCGCGAGCCCATCTTCCTCAAGACGAGAGATAAGACACATGAAAGACATCAATACGACCTACGTAATACGGGCAACAATGCGACCAGCTAACAAAGACCAGAAAAACAGTCGCTCCCAGGGATCTGCGCATTGCGAAGACAGCGAACCTCGTAAGGCCAGGAACAGGGAGAAAGCCACCGAGAAGACTAAGGAAAATTTAGAAACATAATGCCGCGAGGCGGCATATCCACAAGATCATGTCCGTGGGAGAGGTATAAAGAGTGGGATGGGGGAGCAAGGGGGAAGGGGGACCGAGAGTGGAAGAAAAAAGGATAAATAGGTGCAACCATCATTCACAAAAAATACGCTCAGGAGGTGCAGGGGAACGAGTCACGCCAGGCTCTCCAAGATGCGGGTGAACGAAAAAAAAAAAGAAGCCCGCGTCCGCAGGCGGTTAGCATGAGCTAGTCGCGGCATCTACTCCACAACGTGGTAGAAAGGGGAGCGGGGACGTGTAAGAACCCCCTCGAAACAGGATGGAAATGCCGAAGCCACACAGGTTAACGCCGCAACAATATCATCAACAATGGGTCCGTGGACGCATCAAAAGCCAAAAAAAAGGAGCGAAGCTCAGTAAAGAAGTCGATGCGGATACGCAGAGGCATGGATACTGTGCGGAAAAATGGGAGGGTAAGTCCAAAACGAAAAAGGTTGGCCCAAAAAAAAACGACTAAGGCAGGAAAACGACTCTTACAGAGGGAATAGAGCAGTTCGTTCCCTGGAGAGGGCGTGCAGGGAAAAAACAAAGAGCGAGAGAGACTGTAAAGACAAAAAAAAATTACAAAGCTGGCGTGGCTGGTCCAGGGATGACACTAAAGGTACAGGCAATTGGAAGATGTGATGAGGGGAAAGAAGGGGGGGAAGGGGGAGGGGGGAGGGGGGGGGGGTGGAGGAAAAGGGGAGGAGGGTTGGGGAACTGGGTGGTTGGGCCTCATACCTGGCCAACTGAAGGCGTGCAAGAAAAGGGAAAGAAAAACCCTGCAAATGAACACCAATGGTGGGAAAAAAAGAAAGCATGAAAAAACCGCTCGAGAGACTTCCACTCCGGCAAGGGGGAAAAAACGCAGGCTAATCTAGGGAAAAACGTGCCTAAGCCGAAGGCGTCACGTAGCGACTGATAAAAGGGGGAACCACACGACTGCAAGACAAAAAAACGAAGAAACCCAACCTGCGACAAATGGAGAGCGAAAAAAGTGAGTGAGGGAAGAAGAAACATTTAGGGAGACGAAAAAAGGTTCGTCAAAGGAACGGCCAAAGCAGGCCCAAGAAGTGGGCAAAAGGATGGCAGGGCTGGTAGAGGTGACACGGATCTACGGCCTGCCGGAAAAGGAGGGAAAAACAATATCTGAGGACCCCCCCGACCAAACAAGCAACCACCCCCCACCAAACGGCCCCCACACCAGGCACCGAACCCCGACCAAACAAACACCCAGGAGCGCGGCCACACACGCGCCAAACCGCCACCCCAAAAGACAACCCCAAAAACCCAAACAAAAAAAACAAAAAAACCCCCGCAGGAGGAGCGGCATGGCGAAGTACCAATAACTGACTTGTCGGAAGGAAGAAGGAGACGGGCAAAGCAGAAGCAAGGAGGGACCATCCACTCAAGGGGGAGCGGACTTATCATGCGTCGAGTAAGAAGAGGTCCCCAAAGAGAAAGCGGACACTGTCCGGCGTAAGTCAGATTCTTGGAAGAAAAGGGCCGATGAAAGAAGCGAAGGGGACGGGACAATCACATGAGAATAGTATAAAACTCAGAGGGGGGGGGGGGGGCGAGGCGGCTGTTAATGGGGTTACGGGACAAAAATTTTAGAGGGAAAAGGAGGAAAGGGTAAAAGAAAAAACAACAACCTCAAAAATTTCGGTGCAAGGGAAAGATGGTAAATGGATCGCCCATCCCTCTTAACGCATACGGGCGCAAGAAGATTTCACAGGAAGCCGAGAGCAGGAGCGGCGGGAGCTATAAAGGCTTTTGTTTAGCGGTTTGCATACAGGATCAAAAGGGGAATTACCATGGCTAAAAAGGGAAATCCGACGAACTTAATAAAATTTCATCAGAATCTACTATAAGGACGTGTACCAAAAATGAGAAAGGACGCGTTTAAAATCGACCGGAGGTCACGCCAAGGGGGCGCGGGCACACACCTTGGGTTGGTGCGAAGAATAATGGACCAGAGGGCGGATAAAATGGGGGAATTTTCTCGAGGGGGGAGGACAGCAGGGGAGGGCAAGGACCAAACTCAATCGAGCAAGGCCGATCTCATCAAATCGGGCAATCCAGTCCGTTGCCAGTAAAGAGGTTCAACGGCCTAGGCACCAAGAGGGACAGAACGGAGAGCAAAAAGGGAAGAGAAAAAAAGGAAGGGAGAAAGAAGAAAAAAAAGGAGCTGAGAGAGAAAAAAGATATAGAGGAACGGAAAGGGAAGGGAAAAGAAGAAGAAATAAAAAGAAAAAGGGAAACAAAAACTGATCCGTACAAACTTAGATACGCTGAGAGAGCACCGCGTAATCAAGCCGCAAAAAGTACTCTCAGCGAAAGAACTTGAGAAAGGCGTGATGACAGGAATTTAGTGCAGACGACAGTGAAAGATTACGTAGGAAAAATGACCGGAATAGTTAAATGAAAGACAAAGCACCTACTTCGAATATCGTATCTATACCATTACTCCAGAGCAGTATCAGCAGTAGTGAACACAGGGAGATAGTAAGCACTACCTTACTGCCTGACTATTGGAAAGATTGAAGAATGAAGACTTACCCAACATCCGCAGAGGGGTAACATGCGAAAAGAAGGAAACGATCAGGAGTCTCAAGCACTCCGAACATACGAGGAGCTGTACAGTCGACACAATCTCTACTATTTCGAGGAGCGGGATATCGAAAGATTGTGCTGTGAAAGGAGTAAAAGCCACGTATCGGCCTACCAATCTTGGGCCTAAAATCACCGACAGCGCACAAACTATCAACCTCGATTAAGGAAATATGTAGGGGGGGGGAGGTAAATTAGGAGAGAACGAGTGAGGTAGTGAGTAAGGAAAAAAGTTAGAGGTCATCATACCGCAAAAGGGATAAAACACGAAAGAAGAGGGTCATTGCGTGGACGGTCCGTCGTGCCCCCACGGGTATGAGATCAGTATCCAAGTTGCCGAGGCAGGTGCACTACGCTGAAAAGTAGAATATGCCGAGGTTCTGTGATGCAATGCTGGAGCGAAATATGTGAACAGAAGCAATCAACCTCCGTTTGCAATGGAAGAGCCTGGTAACCCATCGTCGAATGTTGCCAAAGCGAAAACCTCAGCGCCGGCTCCAAGAACGCCGCCTGCTGAGATCCTTGTTGAGGGGCCGTGAAGGAAAAATTCAGAGATAATTCTTCCAACCGGATGCAAAAATACGTACGGGGGGTTAAAGAAAGCTAAAGCACAGTGAAGAGGTGGCGTTGTCGTCAGCATGATTGTGTAGAGAAAGAAAATTGATAAAGGGAGGGGGGAAAAAAAAAAAAAAAAGAAAGGGGAAGGGGAAGGAATGCCCTGTGTTCAAGAGCACATTCGAAAAACACAGGCAGACGATCAGCGACACCTGAGTCAAGCAGCCAGGAAACGAAAACAAAGCAACGAATAACCCGTCCTGTCACGCCTTTCGGGCATAGACCTCTAACACTCAATTCCATAGGATACAATGGTCCACGAAACATGGAAATTTTTTGATCAAAGGGTCCAGAGGAGAAGGGATGCACGGGGGAGTAAGAAACTAACAAACAACGGAAAAGAAAGAGAAATGATCATCACACCTCTGAAAAAGGGTGAATCGCGAAACGGAGGCAAAAAGTACATGAAAAGGGTTCGTCAGATTTTGACGTAAAGGGAGGTGAGTATTCGACGGAGGGGAGGGTTAACAGGGGGTCGAAACAGGATTAGCTAAGGGGGAACTAGGGGCCATGGGAAGAAGGGGAGCATTCAGCGGCCAAGGGACGTAAATAGTTACATGACAAAAGGAAAAAACGCAGTCCACGAGAAAATGATGAGGAGACGAGGGGGGGAAATTAACTTTGCTGCTGGGGTTTAACAATGAAAGAAAAGAAAAGGGGGAGAAGGGGGGGGGAGAAATCGGCGGATAGAAGGACGTTAAGGGAAACATTGGGAAGGGTTCTCAGGAAAATTGATCCCCAGGGGAAAAGTCAGTTTTCTGACGGGATACACATGCGGAGTAACAAGACGAGAGAAAAAAAGAAAGACAGGAAAGGGGGTGGAAGCAGGCCAGTGCACACAAGCAAAAAGGCAGGTAAAAAACAGAGACCGTTGCAAAGGGGTGGGATGGAAAAAATATGGACCGATGTGTTAGTCCCAGGGGAGGGAAAAAGGAAGAGACATATAAAGGGGGGTAAATTGACTGCCTAAAATACAAACCCCTATTACCCGACATGGGAAATAACGAAAGCGGGGGGGGGTCATCGGAGTTGGTGGGATAGAAAAGAGGGATTGAGGTGGAAAAAACAAACAAATGAAGTAGGGAAAATTACAACAATCGGGGGGGGCACCGGCGCGGACAAGAACAAATAAGAAGGGAAAATACACAGTTGGATATACCATGAAAAGGGCAGAAAACTCATGATTCAAAAAAAATGACAAGTACAACAGAAATTAGCAACAGCAGAGGGTGGTGGAAAAAAAGAGTAGACAAATCTGAGGGGGGGGAGGAATTTCAGGGCCGGGTAAATAACTCACCTTTTTTCAAGGAAAAGAGGAAAAAGATAAGAAGCGCAGAATAGATCGGTGCGAAATGGTCCCAAGGGATCAGAAAAGAAGGGGACAAAGGGGAGAAGGAATTAATAAAACGTAAGAGATAAAAAACCACGAACAAGAAACAAAAGTGCATCTGTGGTGATAACAAAAGGAACACAGTAAGAAGATCACCATTAGAGATAAGGGACTTAATTGGCCTTGCCAGGGGAGGGCGTATAATAAAATGGAAGGAAACAGAGGTATACACCCAAACAAAATAAAGGCATACAAAGTTAGTAGGCGGAGAAAACAGGGTGGCACTTCACTGGGAAGGGATGGCAAGTTGGGGAGGTAACAAGGGGTACACCGTGGAGAAACATAAAAAGGGAAAATTAATTTCTGAGAAAACCGGCCAACACACCGGGACAAAACCCCGGGGAAAAGAGGGGGAGGGGGACGTAAAAATGAGACCAGAGGAGACACTGGAAGGGCCACGAAATTAAACACTAGGGACGGCACTGTGGGGGGTTCAGGAAGTTAACAAGCGAAAGGGAAATTGCAAAGAAGAAAAAAAAGACAATGGAGAAAAGGAGAGATTCAAAATCTTGATGGGAAGTGTGTAGCAAAGAAAAATACAGAGGGGAAAAACCGAGAGGTGGTAAGAAAAAAGCGTAAGGGTATGGGGTGACAAAACGAGGAAATACAAAAAACAAACTTACTCCAACAAATAAGGGTCACAGAAAGGAAGAAAAAACAGAGGCGTAAGGTATCAAAATATAGTACAGGGGCAAAGGATCCACACTTAGGGGGGAACGAGGACTATGTAACACCCTACATTTGAATGGAGGAGACATAACAAGGAGGTCGGTAACAGAAAAACAAAAAAAAAGAACAAAAACGGAAGGAAAAAGGAAGGGAGAAAAACAGCTACACTCTACCGAAAAACACAATCCGGTAAGGCGAAAAAAAAAATCAAATCAACAAAAACATAAAGAAAAAAAAAAAGGGGTGACAAGGACAATCGGGAGTCAGACTAAGAAGAGGAAGAAGGTACTGTGGTGGGGGGGGAGCCCGTTCGTGTCCAGATCGGGGTCAAAAAGAACCAAAAAATCAAAAGGGAAAGACGAAAAATCGTGTTATGATCACGGAAAGGGACAACTGTCTGAAGCAAAGACTTACTCAAAAAGACAAAAAACAAAAAAGCCCACAGGGGAAATAAAACCAACGCAGGTTTAATTCATGTAAAAATGAACAACTCACAAAGACAAGCGGTCGAATACTAATGAAGAACGAGCAATGTGGGCGGACGGCAGGTTTCCCCCTCATGACAAAAGGCCTGGTAACACCGGGAAAAAACTTGAAAAAACTAGGGGGTTGGGGGGGTAAGAATCTGTTCTCAAAACAGATATCCAAAAGGAAAAAATTTGACCACGCCCACCGAAAAAGATCAAAAACCTGACAGGCAAAAAACCGAAAAAAAAACAACAGGGCTACAAACCGCACATGGAGAATTAAGCACTCACAAGACGATGCGGACAGGGCCTCGGCACGCCATACACGATGGATTGAAAGTGAAAAAAAGTGAGGTTGGTGAGGGGGGGCACCCGAAAGGGAGAGGCGTTAAAAAGGTAAAAAGATAAATAACATCAAACTACGGTAACTAGCAGATTGCATCAAAGAGGGGTTGGGGCCATCGCAGCAATAAAAAGCAAGGACGGGCACGATAAAACCATTCAACCTGAATAATTGTGGGGGGCCAAACCAAAAAAAAAACACATGCAAGGAATACTCACATAAGGGGCCACACGGATGCCAAAAACTGCCAGCAAATTGGTTGGGCACAGTTGGTCAAACCAAAAATCAAAAACACGGGCCAATTATTAACATGGCGAGCTGAGGTTACAAATCAAATTATGACAAGGGACTAGGTAATTCACACGTAAAAAGAATGTGAGCACGGGGAAAACGGATGGGGCACATCTTTGCAAGAATCGGGTGTTGGGGGGGATGTGAAATCCAAAGCGAATGTGATGCCAGACACAGAAGCAAGTCCGCCACGGAAAAACACCAACGCCGCCGGCACATTGAAGATCTAAGAGAAGGGGGGTAAAAATAGCAATTAAAGGGGCCAGAAAATACCACACGCAAAGGGCAGAAATAAACAACAGAAATAAGGTCAACACCTCACAGTGCCACACTGCCGCGGAGGCGAGGCATAAAAACTAAGGAAAAAAACAGAGAGGGGATTCAGGAAAAACAGAAAAAAAAAACTAGTCAATGGGATCAACATCGAAAAATCAATAAACCGGGACCATCACGGAACCCGAACCGTCCCAACCACAGCCAAGCTCAAATTCAAAAACCAACGCGAAATGATTCCATTCAAACGGAGAGGTTTCCGCAAAGGGGGGGGGGGGAACAGGAGACCGACAACGGGAACGCACCGATACAGCGCAAACCCGGGGATTCAAGCCGTACGCTCAATCCAGTCAAATTCAGCGGGCCTGGTAACAAATCGAAGGTCCGGGACGAGAAGGCGACGGTAGGAACTCTAGCGGGGGAAAAAGAAGTGAAGCGTAACTTGGGATGAGGGGGGGGGGAAAAAAATTTCAGGACTCTGAAAAGGAGGAGGGGGAGGGGAGGAGTTGATCAAAAACAAACCGCAAAAAAATGTCTGAACAGTGAGAAAAAAGATCATGGAGGGAGAAAAAAGGGAAAAAAGAACAATCAAGTATTGAGAAACTAATTGTGGGCCAGAAGGGGGGATGATCAAAAGGAAAAAAGGGGGATTTGATCCGGGGGGGGGGTCACTGTAATAAGTTGGTCCGGGTGGGAAGGGAGTCTAACAGGGCGGCAAAACGCCAGGGGAAACACCTCTAAACAAGGTGATCCATACGCGGTGAGGATTTAGAACTGCTGTTGACTTGGGACGGCTAATTCATGACGGGTGGGGAAGATGGGTTGGATGGGTTGGACCCGGGACTTATTTTGGGGGGGGTGACTGTAAGTGAAAAAGTGATCAAATGGTGGGATTCGGGTGGACAGCGTCCAACCATCCTCGGCAAAGCAGGGAAAAGGGGGGGGGGTTCTGAAGATGAGGTTATCGCCTCGCTGGGGGGGTATGCAGCCTATGCCGAAACAAAAAACAGCGAAGTAAAAAAGCGGCGGGTCAGGGAAGATTGTTGTTTGTGTGGGAACAAACAAGATAATTGAAGTGCACAAGTGAATCCGGTTGGGGTTCCGGCAAACCCCGTCGGGCTCATGAGGGGTCCACCTGAAAACCTGTAACCATAACGGGGTCCCTCAAAAAATTGGGTCAAAAAAAGGGTGGGGGGAGGGGGGTGGGTGGGTTCCTGTGGCAAAAAAAACAAAGCGGCGGGTTGAGGTGGAAAGGGGAACTTGATAAAGACTGGTGTGTTGCCAGGGATTGGACAGGAATTTGAAGGGTACTGAGAAAGGGAAAAAGCGAATAGGGGTACTAAAGATCGAGAACTGCCATAAAAAAAACGTGCAGTAGGGTCTTATCTCAATCATCAAAGTACGCAAACAAGGAGTCACGTTAAGTGATAACGGAGTGGGGGTGAACTGGAAGTCATTGCCGACAAATAAGGGGAACTACGGGGGGTAAAATAGGGCTAGGTCACATTACATACGGCAGGGGAATGGGAGCAATGTTTGTGGGTGTGTCAAAAATAAGTATATATAGTCCAGAAATGGACCGGCGTAGGGTAGGGCTGAATTTGGGGGGGGAAGGGACATGGAAATATGGAAGAGAAAATATAGGCAGAGGTTTTAAACAAGCAAAGAAAACAACAGGGGAAATCGTCGGTGGACAAGACAACATGGGGACGGCAGGCCAAACGCGATTCAGGGAAAACTCGGTGACGCTAGTGCTAACTGACAGCATGGCCGTAAAAATCTGGTACCGGTGAATAGTGAGGGGGGGGGAAAAATCATGGAGAAGAGGTGAGGAGAAGCATATTTGAAACCTATGTGTGAGGGGAGGTGTGATTGAGGTACCGGTAAACGCAAATGGATACAGTACATGGGAAGGACGCGTACACAGAGAGAGGGGATGTGAAAGTTCAATCGTGACCTCATGTTTGGGAAGTTACTCAGACGTAAATGGAAAGGGATTCTCTACCTACACAACAAAGGAAGGAAGGGGGAGGACAAGGAAAGGGTCAAACGTCCCGAACAGAGGGGATACAAAAAAACGCAACCAATCGGCAACATCTGGGTAACAGAGGGAAGGGGAGATCTAAGGACAGTATAGGTTCCCTTGCAAACAAGGGGACATGGGGTCGGGAGACACCCACTAGAACAAACAAGAATACGGGAGGAGTCCAAAGGAAGGTTATGGTCTGGCTCTTCCAAGGGAGGTCAACAATAAAGCACCACGCCTGTGGTTACGGAAAAAAAAAAGAAAGGGATACCAGACACAAATACAAAAAAGCCGAGAAAAGGGGGGAAAAACAAAAGGGGAAAGAAAAAAAAAAATATGGGGCCAACAGAAAAGCAAGCAAAGAAACAGGTTGACTAAAGCCAGAAAACGGAGACAACGAGTGGAAAAGAATTGAGGGGAAAAATATGGGGCGGAAATCGCTACACGTCAAGTGTAAACAGAACGGCCAGCGAAGGGAATGGAGGGGGAAACTCAAAAGGACCAAAAAGGGAAAGACGAAGACCGGGTGGAGGGGTAAGCAATGGATAAACAGAAGAATGAATAGCAAGGACCGCCAAATCACAAAAATTAATTGTAAGTAAGTAATGCAAGACAGTACGGGGGGGGCTACCCACGCACAGAGAACGTGGGTCCAGACAGTAACTAGAAGGACAGAGGGGGAGAAATTAAAACAATACTTCAAGGGCGGAGGGGGGGTAAAAGAAAAAAAAAAAGCTACCCTTCCCGACGCAAGGAGGGTCAGGGTGAAAACAAAAAGTTTGGTCCAACACGGAAAAGAAAACCGATTGAGTAAAAAAGGAAGAAAGGGTTTCCGCACAACCAAAAAAGAGCTTGGGGTGGCAAAGGGGGGGGGGGAAAATACTATTGGATTAATGGGGAATCCGATTAATCTGAAAAAAGTGGAGATAGGGTGTGGCACATGGGGGGAAGCGCAGGTAAGGGCACATGAGTCAAAAGGGGCAAGACTCTGGACTGGGAAATGTATCAAAACAACCGTTAAAAAAAAAAGCCGGGATCGCCCCGCCGATGTACCGTCCGCTGGAATGGGGGGGGGTGGGGGTTCAGTAGTACCCCCAAAAGCCGGAGAGAAAAAAGATATCCACAAGAAACACAGGAATGACCAGGGATGCCCGGCAGTGCCAATTCAAAAGGGGAGAACAGCATCAGTGAAAAGACAACAAATAAGGGTCCCCTGAGATAAAATCGCAAAGAAATAGACACCACTCGCTAAGGTACACACAGAAGTCCAACAGCACTGGTGGCTCACAAAACGGGAAGAAACTCCCGAAGGGAAAGACTCCAGGGTTAAATGTGTGCAGGGACCACCATTCCAAAGGGTTGGTTCCCGCCAACTCAAACCAAAGAAAGGAAAACGAAAGTACATCTCAAAAACAAGGGGAAATGCAGCAAAGGAAGAAATTCATCAAGGAAGTTACACAAAAAGATAAAACAGAACTGGTAAAATCTGTCGCAGCTGACTTGCTCAATGATCTCCGTCGTATAACGAAGAATGTAAAATCCGTCATAATTGGGTGGAATCAAAGTCAAGGGAAAGGGAGGGGCAGGGGTAATGAAATAATTCTCAACACAAAAACAAAGGGGGAGGAAGGGAAAAGACAAAAAGGAAATGGATCGAAACAAAAGCAAAACAAAGGTCTCAAAAAAAAAAGAGGAGGAAAGGAAGCCCCTATCTGGCAGTACGACGAAGGCATTAGATGGGGGAAAATCATTTGTGGGGTCGGGACGGGTTACACGACGGGGGGCTCAGGGGGAATTGAAGAGGAGGACCGTAGCGACAGGGCATAACTGCGGGCTGCTGGTGAAGGAAAAAAAGGGGGACCACACAGCGAAAGGATGTACACATCTGACAGGAATTCGGAAGGGGATTGGGACGGTGTAGAAAGCTGGTGGGGAAAAGGGACGGACAGGGGGGGAAGAGTTGGGGATTTTTAATATAATGGCTGCAGGGAGAAGGGGGGAATAAACAATAAAAATTTATTTGTAAAATAGGAAGGGGTGTCAAGAAAAGAAAAGGCCATAAATGAAGAGGGGTGTCAATAACGAAAGAAGAGGACGAGAAAGGGGACAAGAAACAACAGGGGGACGTCAAGGGAGTAGGCGGGTATCAAGCCTCATCTGGGAAAAGAAAGAACTATGAAACGGGGATGCGAAAAATAATGAGGAAGAGCAGACGGTACAGCGTAAACAGCCCCGGCCACGATAACAAGCAAGAAAAGAAGAAGGAACAAGTTGGGGTTGAATAGGAAAACCAGGAAGAAGGTCACTTGGGAAAAAAGTGTGGAAAAAAAAAATCGGTTTGGCGCTGTGAAAGATTTTCGATTTCGGACACAGGGGGAAAAGGGAGCATAAAGAGATGTCAAAAAGAAGCACCAATTAGGGAAAAAAAAAGGAGTCCCAGATGTGGTATTTTGGGTGGAAAAAAAAAGGACCAAAACCCTTTGAGTGGGGACAAAAAAACAAGCAGGGCGGGAGAAGGGAATGGGAAGGGGGGGTACGGGATGAAATACTGCAGGGGGGGGGGGGATAAATAGAACATTGACCCCAGGTAGGCGGACAAAAAAGAAAGAACGAGGGGAGAAAAAAAAATCGGAGATGAGTTATCACGAAAGAAAACAGTATACGACAGTCCTCGTGGGGGGAACGGGAAAAAAAAACCCCAGAATAAATTGGGTTTAACCAATCGCAAAGTAATGAAAGAATAACGTGTTAAAAAGAGAGTGGAGGGAGGGGAAGGCCAAATTAAACGTACAGAAAAAATCATGATCATAGGGGATGGACAAGAAGTCTGTCATGATCAAACATACGAAAAAAAAGAATGGTAGGCGCAAGAAGGTGGAACCATTCATGGTCTGGAAAAAATGGTGGCGGAAAAATTGCGGTGTAGAGATAAGGGGGACACTGGGAAAATTGGCCAAAAGGGAAAAAACAAAAGGGGGGAACAGGAAAGGTGCTAATGCAACGGGAGTCGTAAACAAAGAGGGAAAGGGAGAACGTACAAGGGAGAGAGGCGAGGGATGACAAAAGAGGGTAGGGAACGGAAATGATTCTGAGAAAAAGGGGTAGGTTTCAATCAATACACAAATCAGGGGTTTGAAGGGAGGGAGGGAGAAGCTGGAACAAGTTTCAGGGAAAAAAAAGCAGAGGGAAAAGACGATAATAACAGTGGTATTGGGGGGGGGTATCATGATGAAAGATGAAAAGAAACGAAACAAAAAAAAGAAAAAAAGAAGAGAAACAAAAACAGAGGAAAAAGCGAACAGAAGAAAGAAAAGAAAAAGGGGGATCAACGGCGACGTGTTAAATACTATAATTAACCGGGCGAAGAGTCACAAAAGAAAAATACGCCATAAGGAAGTTCACAGAGTGCAAAACACAAGAAGTACAGCCATCATTGAATGTTTGGAAGTGTGAGAACGTACAACGAAAAAAAAAAGAAGGGTATGCGTAGCTGAGAAGAAAAAAACAAACGTGGGCAGATGGGACTGGAATCAACAACTAGGTGGGAAGGGGGGGGAAAGGCAAAAACAATAGGCAACGGGGGAAAAGTTAAAAGGGAATCGCATCAATCTGGAGAGGCAACAGGAATGTAATAATCCACCAAATGGGGGAAGGATTGGGACCATGGGGGACAAAACGGGTTGACGGTAGAGAAGCAAATACGAAAGGACATCGGTTGACCCTGGGAGTGCCTTGAAGCAAGCTTGTAAAGACATCACACACCTTGCCTCAAAAACAACGCATAAATAATATGACGGGGAAAACAGGGGAGGGGGAAACGCAAAACGTCCAAAAAATAGTAACAGAAGAGAGGGGAAGGGACGGCGCCGGTTTACAACGGATCCAGTAAACCGCAAAACGCGGTACGCCGGTCCCCGGATGTGTCAAGAAAAAAAGAGATCACAAATCCCGGAGGGGCCAAAAAAAAAAAAAAAAAAAACCGAAAGAGTCCACGAGATCCCCTCAACAAATGCGCCGGCAGTGATAAACTGAAATAATACCCGAGTAGACAATAGTGTCGCAACGCCCAGAAGGGGAAAAGTGGACTCCATTCATAAGGTGCGAGGTCACCCGGCGTCAAACGCGGGGAAGGAAAAGCAGCAAAGGGGAGCGCGAAATGACAAGATCGAACTACGCCGGTGTTACAAGGGAAAGGATAAGGGCACCAACGCAAAAAGGATTTTCCACATTAAGACAAAAGGGGGGGGAAACCAAAAGCAGAACACCTACACAAACCAAGGAAGAGGCCACCAGGGGGGAACACGAAAAAAATACCGCTAAGGTTGGGCCACAGATATGTTCAACAAAAGGACAAACTGGGGATGGATAAGCGGTAGTGGGGGAAAGGAAGGGTTAGAACCTGAATTGTCCGTGTGGCCCCGTGAAAAGAAGTATTGGAAAAAAAGCAGACGGACGGAGGGAAAAGGGCAAACGGAATCAAACCCACTAATGGAGGACACATCTTGTGAAAAAACCAAATCGCAGTCAAAGCTCCCGCCCGCTCACACCAGGGAAGGGGAGGAAAAAGGGGGTGAGTGTGTTATCGGTAGCACTGGGAAGACACGCGCCACGAACGAAGAACAAGAGGGGAAACGAAACAACCTTATACCTGCATGAGACCTGGTAGGGCTCCAAACCTACCGTAAACCAGGACCGTTGTGGGGGAGAGGGGGGGACACGGGGAAACAAAAATAAGTCCCCATGGGGGGGGAACAAACTGCTGAATCAACAAACTAATCCCACGTTCAGCAGACGAAGCCAAGGGAAAGCACGCAGTGAAGAAAAACCTGTCAGGAACCCCCGGCCGAAAGGGGGAGAACGGAGGGGGTTGCTTCCTAAAGGGGGGGGTCTCAAAACAATTATCAATCTCACAATGAGCAACATCGAACCCCGGTCAAATAAAAAACTCAAAAAAAAAGAAAAAAAAGGAACTACCAAAGGACGGGGGAAGGGTGTAAAATCACAAGGAAGCGGACTGTGCTCCAAAATGCAAGTCGGTACCACTGCACGTCCTACAAAGAGTCCGCGTTTTGGATCCCTGTAGAGGACAGAACTTATTCTGTGTGAGATGGGTGTTTTGGGGTAAAAAAAG
>Ga0179593_1584473_pt1 | contig 14156 bp, 15 predicted proteins | sample CZODoug2_1_08_16_FD_185931 | JGI IMG/M metagenome (GOLD analysis project Ga0179593, IMG submission 185931) | Vadose zone soil fungal communities from Angelo Coast Range Reserve, California, USA - CZODoug2_1_08_16fungal (PacBio error correction) | ecosystem: Environmental > Terrestrial > Soil >...
AAGGACTCGGCGTCCCAGGGCAAAGCAGAGAGAGACGAAAGAAAAATCGCGACACAAACGAGAAAATAAGAACCTGATCAGGGGGGCCCAGCAAAAAAAAAGAAGCAAAGGCGTGGAAGAAGACATCGGGAGAGTTCAAAAAGAGAACGCGGGAAACTCCGGGGAAAAGGGACCTCGTCGGTTCCGACGAGAGACACGATGAGCGCCCACGGAAAGAGGAAAAGCTTTCCTTGGGAAGAAGGAAAGGAAGAACCGCGCCGGAAAAAAAAGCGAGAGGAACTTCCAGGAAGAGAGCTGGAAAAAAAGAGCCAAGAAAAAAAAACCTGGGGGCCGGCCGGGAAAAAGACGGAAGAAGGAGCCTTCTCTTCTTGAATAAAAAAAAGGTTGTGGTAAAACTAAAGAGGCCGTTTGTTCGAAAGCGGCGCGGGATTTGGGCGGACACAAAAGGCGAAGGGGGGGGGGAAAAAAGGGAAATCTCAAACCGTGAGACACAGGATCATCGAGGCGCAGTTGGGGAGGGCTCATTAACGGATCCAAAAACGAAAAACAAAAAAAGGTTACAAAAAAGAGAACAATGTCCCCACGTGTCGCACATTTTTCTGAGACGCACAAAAAAAAAAGCGCGTGATCTAGGAAGAGAAAAGACTTATAATAACTAAAAAACAAACGCAAAATCGAAAAAAAACCAGCCCTAAATAGAGAAAAGAGTTCTCAAAAATCGACGGAGGCAGGAACGATCCTGGAGAAAAAAGTTTAAGGGGTAACAAAAGGTCTAAACACCTTATAAACCGAGCAAGACAAGAAAAGCGTAAGATCCTCACCCACCAGCAAGCGAAGAAATCCCAGCAACAAGAGGGAAAACTCCAGGAATCCGAAGGTCAGTTTTCTTACGGGAAATCAAAGATCCGCGGGGGTTGAATCACTCTTACCAAAGAGCTACCAAAGGAGGGCAAGGTCACAAGCGGGGGGGAAAGGAAAAGGCTCGAAAGGGGTGTCACCCAAAGCCGCGCACGGGGAGAGAAAGGATCCCTTTAAGGGAAGGACGGTGGCCGAAAAGATCGCGAGGGGAAGCCTCAATAGGGGAATATACTGAAGGGACGGTCATCACCCTTGGGGACCAAGCGAGCGGGTTCCGGGGGAAAGAAAACCCCAGGCAGGAAAAAAAAAAGGGGAACGCAAGAAGAATTTTTAACAAGGGCTGCAAAAAAGGCCAGTGGTGTGGGGGGCCAACGGATAAAAGAGGAAATCAGCCCCCAAAACGCCCGAGCGCGGGAGAAAGCGTGGAAAAAGGGGGGTTGGGGGGGGGTGTGGCAGAAAAAAAAAAAAAAAATGAACAGGACCGGACTCGGAAAATGCATGACTAGGGACCCCTTACAAACCCAGAAAAGGCACTACAGCAAGGGGGAAGAACATAGTAATGAAACGATATCCAAAAGAAAGAAAGTTCGCGACGAAGGAAATGAGGAGACAGGATCAACGGGAGAAAAAAGAAGGTATCGGTGTTTTGTGCACAGGCCAAAAAGGTCGATAGGGGAAAAGAACCATCTTCTCGCCGGGTCTTGACCTGCGAGAAAAAAAGTAAGTCCCCCCTGAGGAGAATTAGAATCAAGAAACAACAACAGTGAGGAGGGAAAGAAGATCGACTATTCCGAAAACAGGAGGCGAGTTACCTGAAAAGAGCTGAAGAGAAGGGGGGGAATCTAGCTCCAGGGGGTACATAGGTGCGCCCACACAAGGATAAAGAGGAATTTCTCGACTCGAGAATAATCTGTAAAAGGGAGGACTTATCTGTCGAAAGATATCGAGCAATCAATGGAATGAAAGAGGTTGCCTCGGAGGGGGACGGCCCGTTCTTGGGAAAAAAAGGAAAGGTCCGAAGGCATGGATCCTTCGTCGACGAACTGGCCCATCGGCGTGAAAAGGGGGGAGATCCCTTAAAGGAGACGAGACAGGAAAAAATCCCTGTAAGCCCGGGTCTGGAAACCTGAAAGAAGCGGGGAAAAAATGTTCACTTCGTGGAAGACACAAGGACCCGCCGAAGAAAGCACAGAGGAAGGGATCTTCCAAATAAAGGGGGATCGCCAGCTCAAAGGGAGGGGAGTGCTCTCCATAACTGGGCGCGCGGAGAGCGCTTCCAAAAAAGAGAAGGGAGGGGTCGCAGGTACCCCCGCGATGGAAGAAGAAGAACTGGACCGAGAGGGGGGGCGGGTGTTCACGAAAATCCTGGTGATAAGAGTGCAGGCGGGCCCCCCGAGGCGGAAGGGAGCTGCCTGGGAAATGGGATGGGCTATCTTCCTTGGGGGGAAAAGGAAGAGGTCCTTGTGAAGGGTGGGGAAAGGGTTCCTTCCGTGGGGTTGAAGTACTGGTGATAAAAGCCGCTGGGGGGGGAAGGACTTTTTGGGGGGTCGGTGGGGGGGAAGACTTCGGAGACCTTCTGAAACCTCAGAAAGGGGAAAAAAGCTAGAGAAAACTCAGGGGGTGGAAGTGGGGAGAAGTCCGAAGAAAAGGCCGACCATGGGGGACAGGTTGTCCGCTCCCAAGGGTAGCCTCGAAGGGTTTCAAGGGAAAAAGCAACAATCTCGCAAAAAGAAAAAGGAAAGAATGAGCGTCGCCGGGTTTCGAAAAGCGTGGGGGAGCTCCTTCAAAGGGGGGGGGGGGGAAAGCAAGGCAAGGAGAAAAGAAACGAGCCCTACGCAAACCTCGTGTGGAGGAGGAGCCTCTGCTAATAAAAAAAAACTCAATGATATGGGAGAAACGGGGGGCGGTTTGAGCAAAACGACGCCCAGGGGGAAGAATTCCCGAGAAGGTACCCTATAGGGGGGGAAAAACTTCGACACCCTTTCAGGCAAACAGCATCGGCTACCCCCACGGGCGTCAAAGACCTTCCCGGCGTGCTGAAGAAAAGCAGGGAGACTGTGAAGAAGAAACCAAGCAGGAACATCCCGAAGCACGGGGAAGGCTGCGCGCTAAAGAATCCGGAAAAAAAAAAGATGACACGATGGGAACACCCTCTATCATTATAAAAAAAAAAGGCTCAGGAACCAGCTTTTCGAGGAGACCAGACCGGCCAGACGCCGTATACTTACGTCGATAGAGAAAAGTAAATATAGAGGAATAGGAACAGCTTCTTCCCCTGGCAGGAAACGGCGATCTCCTAGCGGAAGCCCCTAAGGAGGAAACAACGAGAGTCTTGTCTCAAAAAACGAGGGCAACGCGAAGAACTTAGTGGAATCCGACTGGTAATCCGAAGCGTCACACAAGGCAGGGGCCCCCGTCCACAAAAAAAAAAAAAAAGAGTCGGTCTCTAGAGGGGAGCGCAGGGAAAGGACCGCGCGTGGTTGGAAAAAAAATCCGCCGCCTAAAGCGCCCACCAGGGAAGAAAAAATCGTAATCGAAGAAAAGAAACCGCGGGAGGGGCCCCTGGGCGGGGGACGGGGAACCGACCGGAAGCCGCAGAAAGGGGGCTTGGTTACGGAAGAGAAGTCGGGCGAAACTCCGAGGAGAAATCTGTCCAGGGGAAAAACAGAGGTTTGCGAAAAAAATCGTTGCCTGCACCGGAAAAACACCACGAAAAAAAGGAGAACACCCGGAGAAAAAAGGATAAGGCCGCGACCGGTTGGGTTGGTGGTAGGTCGAAGGAACAGCCCTGGACAAGGGGGGACTTCTAACATTCACAGGGGGGAGGACCGGGGGGTCAAGCAAAACCCGCCGGCTTTCAAGAGGGAAAGAAAATACAGGATCTCCAGGACCCGTAACACAAAAGAAAGAGGGGGACCGAAAGGTGAGGGATCCAAAAAAGAAAAGAACATGAACTAACTCAGCCCGAACACCACACAGGGAAGGGGGAAACTACCTTCCTAAAAAAACTGACCACTTCTTGAGAAAACACCAAAAGGTAGAAACAGAAAAAAAAGGAATCCCGCAGGGGATCCCAAAGGCCCAGTTCGGAAGAGGGATCTTTTCGGAAAAACGAAACATCAACTGCGGAGAAAAACACCGGGGCAAAAAAAGACATAAGTTGCTCCCAGCAGGAAAAATTTCTCGGACTCGCCGGGGGTGAAACACAAACCGAGGAGGGACGGAAATCAGAAAAAGGGGAAATCCTAGGGGGCTTGCCTAAAACCGAGGAGCCCTTGAAACCAACGGACGCGACACAGAGAGGGGAAAATCAGCCGGTTCAGCAAAAGAAAAAAAAGGGGGTTTCTGTCCAGGGGGGAAAAGAAACACATCTAGCAGAAGAGAAAGAACCGCGCGTACAGAGGGAAAAAGGCCAGGTTGTCGGAAAAATCGTGGAAAAAAAAAGAGTAGCCCATCAAGAGCACAAAAGGAACGAGCGGCTTGGAATCGGGACGAAAGGGGGGAAAAGAGAAGAAATCACCGGGTAGAAATACCGCACTTGGAACAGTGCAGGGGAAAGAGAGTTAGAAAAAGCCTTCCAACAAGGCACGACACAAGGCAGGCCAAAGGGAAAGCTGATACGATAAGACACATCCCTTCTAAAAGAAGGCCACGCGAGATTCGGAACGAGGAGCAGTGTAAAAGGCAACGAGAAAGGGGGGGGAGGTTGGTTTCTCGAAAGGAGGGGTCCGGCTTCGATAACCAAATCTTCTCGGAGGTTTCCGCGAGAAACGCCGTCCTGGAGAAGAGTGATCTAAGCGCACAAAAAGGGGATGAGGAAAAGATGGGAAAGTCAGGGATATCCTACCAGGGAGGGTCCTCGCAAGAAACCGGGCGCGAAAGAAGAGATCAAAAAGAGAACATCGGAGGGGGGGCCAACCCGGATAACTTTCTTTCGGCTGCTCTAGAAAAGCATCCTCTCGGAAAGCCGTGGGAAGAAAAAAGCTTATCGAAAAGAGGGCCGCTTCTGGAGTGACATCGGAAGGTGGAAAAAGTCTACTAGAAAAAAGAAGGCGCTCGCAATGTGAGAGGCACGTCGACTCGCGAAGCCCAAGACGGGGAAGCCAGGGGGATGTGGGGAGAAAAAATGAGTGGGCTACGAAAAAAACCGAAAAAACGCCTGTACTCGCTGAAAGTTCAAACCGATGCATCGGCGCGACAGGAAGGGATCAAAACAGGAAAAAACAACGATCGGTTGGGATAGGGAAAGGCAGAAAGGCATCTCTTTGTAAAAGGAGGGAACAGCCGAAAGGCCTTGTTTATTAAAAAAAGGAGGGGTCTCTCTAGGAGGAGATGAATGGAAAGGAAAAAAAGCCGGGCCGCCGGAAGCTGTGTGAAAAGGAGCGATAAGCGCGAAGGGGACCTTCTCCGGGGGAAAACACGGGAGGGGTTCGCCAAGTGAAACAAGCGGCTGAGGCTGGTCAGCAAAAGCTGCACGAGGAGGAAGAGGGGATTGTCCCCAGAGGGGGGAACAGGGAAAGATCTGCTGTTCATGCTGATAGGCAGTGGGGGAAAAGAGAACTCGGCGACTGGGAAAGGGTTCGCCACCAGGGGGGAGAGGTCGCCTCCGGGCGAAAAAAGGGGGTTTTCAGTAGTGGCAAACCCGCCCGAGGGCGTCGGGCTGGGGTGGTAAGGGGGGGAGGCGGGAAAGAAGAAAAAAACAACACGCCCATGAGATGACCCGCGCGGGGGGTCGCAACATCTACCCAAGAAAAAGGAAACCATTCGGGGGAAGCTTGCCCCTGGGAAGGGGACTCTATGAGGGGTGTTAACGGGAGGAAAAACCAAAAGCGAGGGGGAGCGGGGATGAAACTGAATCTCCGGGGTCAAAGGGTTTTTCCTCGACGGCGGGTGTTTCCGCCAGAAAAGTGACACGGGAAAGAAACAGAACACTACCGAGCTGTCGAAAAAGAAGAGGGGCAGCGCCAGTCCGATGGGCCGAAGCTTCAAGACAACGAAGAAAAAGGGGGGGCTTCCCCTCGGGGGGAGGTGACTGAAAAGGTCCTCCTATCGGGTGGCAAAAGACCTCAAAAGGGAGTCCAGAGGAAAAACACCACGCGCGGGTCCGCCGGGAAGCGTCGGCTAGCGGGATGACCTACTAGGAAAAAGAAGGAGGGAAACTTTTTAAAAAAAAAAACCTCTCGTAAAACACCCAAGGATCCCTTCGGAGGGGGAAGATCCCCTCCCGGGAAAGCTGAGAAGGAAGATCGTGGTAAAAGATGGAGCCTCCAGCTGTAAGAAGCCGGGCCAAAGGGTCTGCCGCGTCCGAAAGCTTCAACAACAACCACGAAAAAAAAAGGAAATATACGAGAAAGAAAAATTTCCGGCCGAAGGATCGAACTCGGTCAAGGGGGGGGCGGCGCCCAAAGAACTCGAATAGAGGGACCCTCCGGAAGACGGAAAGCTTCCAGCAGTTTCAAAAAGAAAGAGGGAAAAGGGACTCGGCAATAGATCTCAAGGGGGACCTTGGAAAGTCGGATTTAACTCGTACTTGAAAAACAAGGACCGGCGAAGGAAGGTTATCTCCTGGGAAAAGGGGGGGGAAAGCTCGGGGGGGGAGAAAACGAATTCCATGGGGACCGCCGAGGGGCACCGCCCCGAATCTTGGAAGAGACTGAAAAAAAAGAATCCGGCAATCACCCGGCAATCCAGAAAAAGAACCAACGGGGAGAGCCGAAGCGATCCATCAAAAAAAGTGTTCGGATCCGCCCCGAGCGGGCGCGAAAAAAAAAAATCGACGGTGTCGTACGTCGGTCGAGGGGTGACTGAACAAAAAGTTGCCGGGCGGTAGGGGAAACCCCGAAAAACCTCGACGAGATCATCCTCGGAGAGATTTGTGGGGCGATGAAGAACCCGACCACGAAACGACCAAAGGAAAAGTCAGCGAAACATTCACACGAAAAAGAGGAAACGTGGTAAAAAAAAGAAAAAAAAGGAGGCGTACAAAAAAAGCGGGAGAACGCGAGGCCGTCTCAAGGGAGGAAAATCGAGAGCGAAACAACCAGACCAAAAGAGAATCACCCGGAGGAACAGAACCGACTGCAGGAAAAACTCACCGCGGCGACCGTTTAAAGAAAGGTAGTCTAACACCTTCATGAAAGGGGAAGACGAGCACCGGAACACGCCCAAATTCAAAAAAAAAAAGCAGATATACGAAAGTCAAAGGAAAAGTCGCACGAACGCCTCGGCCCGACCCCGCCGGAATTCGGTGCTGGGAAGCCTCCATAGGGTGCAAGGAAAAAAACACCGCCGCAGAGAAAAAAGGTCAGCGCGGAGAAAAAAGAAAGGCCTCTCGAGGGAGGGTGGGGGGAAAAAGTGACTGAAGAGACCCCGTCTCCCTTGTTGACGCCTGGGCCGAGCGCTAACAGAAGGGGTGATAAAAGAAAGAAGAAACACAAGGCCTCCTGGAGGGCGGAAAGGGAAGAGATGCGAGAAAAAAGAGAGGGGGGGGAATTCATAAAAAATCGTGGCGGAGGGTGAAAAGGACGAAAGGAACAGAAATCTGCCTAAAAAAGGGGAACCAAAAAAAAGCGAGGTAAACCGCACCGTGACGGCTGGAAGGTCTCGGGGAAAGTAGCCAATAGGCCACACGAGCCGCGCGTTGGGGCCAAGAGGAATAGGTAAAGGGGGAAGAAATCCGCGGACCAAAACGGTTATCCTAGTCTACCCGACAAGAAGGAGCAGGGCCTGGAAAGAAAAAAGCAGAGGACATTCCCAGGCATTGAGACGATAATTAGACAAGAGAGACCATCACTGCCGTTCGGCGGAAAAAAAAGCGAAAGAGCAAACGATCCAGGGGCCCGAGAGCAGGAATAAGAAATTGGGGGGGGGGGGGGGTGGCAGGAAAAAAAAAATTTGTCGAAAAAAAAAAGGGCCCCCTCGATAAAACCATCATGACAGGAATCCCCGGGGCGCCTGGGGCCCCGGCGAAGAATCGCAGAAGGGGACTTGGTCGGATAGAATGATCTATCCGAGAAACAACAAAAAAAGACAGGACCCTCGCTCTCATCGACGAGGGGCGAACAAAATTCCCGGTCGGGGGGGAAATTCCCTCTCCTTCCAATAACAAAACGAAGCTTTCAGGATAAATCATCTAAAGGGGGTCTCCCACAAACGAAGAGTATTTCTCTTTTGGAAACAAAAAAAGAAGAAACTCTCATCCGAAAGGGGGGACCAGTAGCCGTGATGGACCAGAGGTCTCAGACTATCGACAAGAAAAAAAAAAAATGCTGTTCGTAGGAGGGTTGTCCCTGCCTGGGGAAAGGGAAGCGGCAAAAAAAGGGTCGAGAAAAGAGAGGTCAAAAGTCTCTCTGAGGGACTGCAAACCCCCATTCAAACGGGAAGTGGGACGATACCTGGAAAAAATACAAAAAGACCTACACCAGAGGCATTGTTTTAACTCAAACTCTGAAGTCCACCGAAACAAGGAAGGTGTGACCTCGGGACCCTCCACGAGAGGGACCGCACTAATTCATAGAGGAATCAGAAGAAAGGGCCAAGAGGGACGGCCACTGGTTACAAAAGATCTGGAAAAAAACCGAGAGCTTCAAGTATCTGGAGGGCAGGAGCTTGTGACCGACCGAGTCAGTCGAGCCTTCGAAAAAAAAAAAAAAAAACTGCCTCCAGTGTGGTACAAGGGCGCGGTTGAAAAAAAGGGGCTGCAAAAACGGATGCGGATCAAATGATACGAGGCGGCAGTGAAAGGGGGCCCCCTGCCGCGGCTGGGGATTTCTTGTTTAAAAGGGGTGTCCGGGGGGAAGCATGCGTGTGCTCGGCGTCCCTGCAGTTAGGAGCCGAAAGTGAGAACGCCGGGGAGATTCAGTCAGGTGCGAAGCGGCTGAATCAGGAGAAGCTCCGAAGAAAGAGCAGCTTGAGAGAAAGAGGAAGCCAGGGGGGTCTCAGCTCGACCCAAGAAACCATCGGTGCCAAAGGCGCCCTGCAAAAAAAAAAAAAGACGTCGTCGAGTGGGCAACTGCTCAGCAAAAAAAAAGCCCAAAAAAAATCCTTACCGAAGGTTTTTCGACGTGGCTGGGGGTGTTTTAAAAAAACTCCCTGGGGGGGAACGCAATACCGAAACCTCGAAAAAAAACTCGTTCATCGAACCCACTCGGGAAATCCGACCAAGGAACAAGGTCTATGGCGAGCTATTTTCAAGAAAAAAAAAAAGCCCAGGGGACGCAATTGCCGATGGTGGGAGGCCCGATGCCAGATCCCGAAAGAGGGGGTGTGCGCGCGGAGCGGGGAAGGGCCCGGACTAAAAGACCCCCACGTCGCGGGCAAACGTCCCGCGGAGAAAAAGGACGTTCCGAGAACATACTAGAAAAGGCACTGGGAAGAAGAAAAGCCCGCCGTAAGAGGGTCCGTAACCGGACGTAAAACAAACGCGCCCAAGGGCCCACAAAAGGACCCGATCTCCGTGGGAAAAAGGAAACTCAGAGGAGTCGACGGCGGAGAATAACGCCAGACGGTGCAAAAGGGACCCCGTCCGAAGGAAAAACGGATGAGGGAGAAAAAAGAATACCGAATAAAAAAAGGGAGACGGCCGCCGGCAGAGCTCGGCGGGCGTGCAACGTCAGACACGAGAAAAATCTGGCCCGCCCCAGCGAGGCCTTTCTCTTGAAGGAAAATCTGAAGGAGTCGCCGAAGCAGCGGCCGACTGGTAAGATTGTCCAGGGTCTGTTCCCTCGAGCGAGAAAAGAGGAGTTATCAGAACCGGGAGGACGAGACGGGGGGGGGTTCCGACCAGGGAAAAAAAGAAGACCCAGAAAGGGACACGAAAAACCCTATCGGGATCCTGCATCATAGGATACAAGGCATGCCATCAGAGGGGAAAACAAGGGCGGGTAAATCTCCTCCCAAGAGAAGACACTTGAATGGCTTGTATCGCCCAGAAGAAAGACAGAACGCAAGGAAAGCGGTGTCGAGCTCGTCGGTGACGCGTCGGTTTCGGAACACAAGAGGTGGGGAGGGTTAAAGAAACCCCGAACCGGCGAACAAAAGGCGACGAGAATCATACCCGAGAGGGACGAGCGGTTTGCGTCAAAACAAAGACCTACGCACGAAGGGGAGGAGGCGAAACATTCAAAAAGACGGCAAAAGAAAGGGGGAGTCTGCTACAAAACAGGGCAATTGGGGCCCTCCTATGGGGTTCTCAACCTCGCACCCGAACACATACGAAGGAAATAAGAAAGCTCTCGAACTCTACTGAAAACAAGCCGTGCTGCGAAACAATGCCTTTAAAAGAACCGAGGGAGAAAACACCTTCAAGTACAAGAAAACCGACGCAAAAGATCAAAAGTAACAGGAGAGGCAAAGGAAATAGAACATGAAAGAAAAGAAAACCTCGGACTAAAAGAAAAGAGGCCTCCGTATAGGTGAGGACGCATATTGTGGGCAAACGAAAGTACCCTCATGAAAGAAAAGGACTTTCGAAAGAACGCGGGGGACTGAATCCTGCGGTCACCGCAGCGAACGGCGAGAGAAACCTGGAAAAGAGGAATTGAGCGGACTCGGTGGAGACGGCGAACAAGTCCAGAAAACAAGCAGGAGGCCAAAAAATCTGCTTGGCAACAATAGTATGAGTGGCTATAATCGAAAAAACTTTCGGAAAAACCCATCGTGTGCGGGGATCGAAAGAACCAGAGTCGCCAGCGCGTTTGGGGGACAAAAGTACAGCCGTACAAAACCGGCAGGGTGTCCAAAGACGAATGAAAGGCAAGCACGCAGGAGAAGGGAAACGGGGCCCTAGCGCGGCCCGATCTGGGGGAACATCTAATGGGTCCCTACTAAATTGGCAAAGAACCCCTGCAGGAGACCAGCAACTCCTGAACCGCGAGGTGAGACAAGCCAGGCCATTGATGTTTCGCCACGAAAAGGGGAAATAGTCCATCCACGGCTCGTTCAAACACGGGGGAATCTAGGGGAGAAATCGAGAGGGAAAAGATCAAAGGAAGGACGGTTGTTGGGCGGAAAAACCGCCAAGCATCAAGAAGAGAAGAGAAATCGATAAAAAGACTTCGCGCCCGGGGTGAAAACTCGCCGTCCGGGGTAGAGATCGAGGGGCCCCCTAAAACAAAAAAAAAAAAAAAAAAAAAAAGCAACAAAATTTGGGGAAAATAGAGAGAGCATACCAATTTGAAGGAGTCACTCGCCTCAGCCTGACTCTAATGGACCCCTATGAGGAAAATCTTTCTTGGGGGAAAAAGATAACTATTTCAACTCGTTTGGAGGGCCCTTAATCAAAATCGAGCCGACGAAGTATCCGGGAGAAATTCTGTCCCTTAGTAGATCAATGAGGCCCGCCTGCCACGGTGCCTCGGGAAAGGTCCGGCGGATTGGAAAAGAGGAATGCAATGGGGGTCTATAGGTAAAGGCGAGAGAACACGAAAATCACCTAAGAACCCAATAGATGGGGGGTCTAGAATAATTTTTGGGGGAAAATCCTGGAAAAATTGGTCATAAATCAATAACCCAAGGGTGACGCTTTAACAGGGGGAAGGGATCACCAGATAGATTTCACGAAGGGTTTGGGTCTCTAGAAAAACCAGCCACGAAGCGGGTCGCAACGAGGAGCTTGTCGAGAATGTCCGCAGACATCGGAACTTCGGGAAATCGACGAAGTTCTAGCTGAAAAGGAAAATAGGCGAGTACAGGATGAGTCGCCAGGGAGTTCTCAGGACGGGGTGACCGACAAAGACAGAATGGCCCTGAGGACCGTGGTCAAAAAGGTGAAAAGGCCTGCACAAGCGGAAGCGGAAGCAGCACAGAGTCGCCCAGAGGCGGGGAAGGGTGTCCCTGCAGACTAATTCAATGGAAATGGTTTACGGGGTGCTGGGGGAGAAGAAGTGAGGGGCTGTGCAATGTCCAGAAGCTGCCGGGGGGGGGCGCCAAATTGAAAAAAAAAAAAGAACCTTCGGGCGAGCGTTGCTTTGTTGGGCCGGTGGGCTCGCAGGAGGTACTGTGATTCGGAGGCGGGAAGATCAGAACGATCTAAGAGAACGGGTGTCGTCGAACAGGGGCCAGGGAAGCCCTGTTTCCGAAGACTGCCTGTTTCCCGTAAGGGATCGAAGACCTGAGCAGCAAAAGCGTCGGGGACCGGGAGGTCTGCGCGGGGGGTTTCGCCAGGTGGGGAGGGGGTCCGGGGGGGAAAAAAAAAAGTGTTGTTTCAAAGACCGCACGAAAAAACAGACACAAACGGAAGAAAACGATCGGGTGGGGGGGTTTCAGAAGCGGAAAAGCCGTTAAACGACATAAAAAAAAAGGCCAGAAGCTCAAGCCGCGATGGCGAAAGACGGCTGTTTTTCCAACCCCATGGCAGGCAAAGGGAGGGGGGTGCTACAAGGGCTGAAAGGGAAAAAATCCCGAAAGGGCTCGCGGCGGCTTCTGTCGGTAAAAACCACGGCAGGTAAGCTCAGATCCCACCGAAGAAACGCTTGAGAAACCTACTATTACCATACCTCCTGAGGAGGGGGGAAAAACTTTAAAAGAGTCGCAGGGGGCACCTCTCTTAAAGATTCAGGGGAAAAGGTCTTCGGGGAAAAAAGCTCTCAAAGAACCGGGGCCCTGCTGAGCAGGAAAGACCTAAGCTTTGTTATTGGCGGAGCCGGGGGAGGGATGACCCTCCCGGCAAAAAGGAAGCCCAGATCTGCTCGGATCTACTCAAACCGGGGAGGAAATATAGGGGAAATACAAAAAGAGCAAGATGGGCCGTCCTTTCCTGGAAGAGCGCCGGGGGAAAACGGCGGCGAACATCTCCTAACAAAACGAGATCGGGAGGCCCTAGGGGCCGGTGAAAAGCTTCTAGCGGGGGGGAACGCAGAGGTCTCCTAATCGAACCGAAACAAAGCGCGCGGAAGGCTTATTGTCCAAAATTCTTTCTCCGAAAAACTCTCAGAAAAGCCGGGACGGCGACCGGGGGGTGTCGAGCGTGAAACCGCCGCCGAAAAAAAAGAATAGGGAGGGGGAAATGACATCTTCAAAAGAGAATCCGTTGTAAACCGCCGGAAGGAAAAATCGCCTGCTGGCCTTGGTCCGGGAAAGGGGAGCTCCGAACCCGATCGAAGGGGGTCGTATCTCGGGGGGGGGGGGTCAAAAAAGAAAAAAATCTGGGCCAGATTCACGAGGAACAAAGCACTTCCGAACAAGGAAAACTCGTCAAAAGAAGAGCGCCTAGCTTTGTAAAACATCCCAAAAAACCTATCACAGATGTGAGGAACACGAAATCGGCCAAGGGGTGGAAGAAGCCACAAAGAGAAAAGGAGAAGAAGAGAAAGAAAAGAAAAACCGAGGGGGTGGGAAAAAAGTTCCGAATCAAGCGGAGCGCCGCGGAAGAAGCAATAAGAAGAAGACCGCGAGGAGTACTGAAACAAGGGAGACGACCTCGACCTGTGAAATTGGGGAGGGTCCTCACACCGAGGAACTCAGAGCACGGCACAACGCACTTGGCAAGATAGAGGGGGGGCATTCAAACCCAAGAACATAAGGAAAGAAGAACGCGCATTGATCCCGGGGAAAAAAGGGGGATCCAAGAAGAAGGAATCGGGAATTATCCGCATCCAGAGATAGAGGTTTTGCATAACTGAGAAAACCCGCAAACGTACCACGGGCAGCGCCGTATCTTAAGGGAAGGGGGGTCACCAGCGAGAACGCGCCCCGGAATCAGCAACTTGCCCGGGGGTCCCTAGATCTCAAGAAGGGCTAGGTCGAAAGCACAATTCTGCCTCGTCAACTTGTCCTCGAAACCCATCTCAAGTCAGCGAACTAAGAAAGCACCCTCTCCGGGGGGGGATGTGGGTCTATAACAACGGAAGACAAAGGTGACAAAAAGTACAGCGTCAAAAGGGGCATCTAAAAACATGTGTAGAAAAACAAAAAAAAAGGTCAGGGGTGAGAGTAGACAAATCCAGGGGGTAACCACAGGGAAACGTGGGACCATGAGAACGCTTAAACGTCGCTAGTCGAAAGATCACCTAAAAATTTGGAGCTCATTACAGAACTTGCCTGTCAAGGAGGTATACCAAAAAAAATACCCACACCACACTCCCGCAGAGAAGGTCCATTGTTCGAAAGGTGAGACAGGAAGTTACAACATCAAACTTCCGGGGCACCGAGGAATCGCAGCAAGGGACCGATACACGAAAATAGTGAGCGGGGGGGGTTGACAAAGCAAGATGTCCATGAAAGGTGGGGCAAGAGAGAATACCATCCTGGGACTGGCAAGTTTCCCCCATGGGGGCCGTCCGATGAAAAACTGGGAGGGT
>Ga0179593_1196728_pt1 | contig 14155 bp, 22 predicted proteins | sample CZODoug2_1_08_16_FD_185931 | JGI IMG/M metagenome (GOLD analysis project Ga0179593, IMG submission 185931) | Vadose zone soil fungal communities from Angelo Coast Range Reserve, California, USA - CZODoug2_1_08_16fungal (PacBio error correction) | ecosystem: Environmental > Terrestrial > Soil >...
TGTCAACGATTACGGCCCCCAGGAAGAAGGATAAACGACACCCCAAAGGATTACCATTCTCCCGGGAACGGGAGAGGGGGGGGGGGGGGGTGAGGAATACGACCAGAATTATCGGGGAGGACAAAAAATTAACCACATAAATCAGTAAAACGTGGGGCTTGGCAAAAAGGAATGCACGAAAAAGGGAGGAAAGGTCATCCAAGGAATGTGAACCGGGACAAAAAAAGCCCCGGAAAAAAAACATATAGCAGAAAAGAACGGGATTGGAGACGCCAACTAATAACGCCTTGAATCCGAGAACCGGAGAGGGAATCACACGAAAAAGAAAAGAAAAAAACTTGTTCCGGGTACGCCGGGGAAAGTCCAAGGGGTGGGGGGAGATATCGCGTTTTCCGACCCAAAAAACACACCAAGGAACACGGAAGCTCGTATACCGCGGCAAAGCACATGTAGAACAGGGACAAGCACAGGGCCAACACTGGGGGAGGGTTTTTCATCCTGTTAGACAGAGTGTACACCGGGGTCTAAAACGGGGCATTGTTTCGAAAACCAAATCAGGGGGGCAGGGGTAGGCCTTGGTGGGACCCTAGGGAGGGGTCCACCAAAGCCAAAAAGAAGGAGTGGCTGAGAAGGAGGGATCGGGGCAGTCAAGGAGGGAAGGTCCGAGGGGGATTTCAATCTACGTGCGTCCCAGATCGTCATAATCTGAGGTTCCACTGGGGAATCACCCAAAAAAAAAGACTAAAAAAAGTTGGGCGGTGGAAATTCAAATTTTCCCGTAAGTGGAAAAATGAGAGTGGGGGAAAAGGGGAAAAAGTACAAAAATCCCTTGGGTATTCGCAAATGAGGGGTTGGGGGGGGGTCTGGCAAGGAATCCTGTAGCGAGAGCCCTTGGGGTGAAAACTGACACGACAAGTTCTGTAAAGAAATGTCTTTCAAGACAAAATCGTGGAACCATTGGGGGAAAGTGAGGAAAACGCATATCACAGGTACAAAACGAAAAACCCAGGATAGGCAGCGACCACGGTAACTGGTGCGGACTTGGTCCGACAAAACAACGTGGTTCACCCTGCCCGATGGAACCCATATTCAAGTCCAATCGAAACCCGAGAAAAAAGTGGGAGTCAAAAGAGGCGACGACTACGGGGGGGGTTCATCAACAAACACAACGGGTGGGGTTAATCCATTCCAGGTCGAGAATGGCCCGAAGGTGGAGCAACTTGGGGAGCGTGGCGACGCATAGTGGAAAAAATTCATTAAACAAGGGAGTACCTGAAGGGGGTTAGCGTCAAAGATCCTGTAGAATCCAAAATGCAGAGGAAGAGACCGTTGTTTGAAAAAAAAAAAAACCAAAACACGTTGGTTCCTTTTGGAGAAAATCCGAAAAAAGCCCCCGAAACGAATAAGGCAAAAAACGGAAAACGAGTGTCAGGTGGGGTAATGGGTCATAAACCAACCTCCTTGGGGTAGGGTGTGACATATCGGGGAGTGAACCCATGTTTATCCAGGTGAACAGTTTTATTAATCGGGAAGGTCAGGTTAGTTGACTTCGCCAGGGGTACCAACCTCAGAAGGCAGGCCATTGTGATTTTTGGGAAAGACCGGGAAATCACGGTGAACAAGGAGAAAATGAATGAAAATCGATCCCTGAACGTAAAGTTCGGGGTAGTAAGAGGGAAAAAAAAAAAAAACAGCAAAATCAGCAAACTCACGAAAAAAAAAAATAGGGGCAATGACTAAGGAACATCGACGAAAAAGATACCGCCGACGTGACACGCCTCCAGGGGGAAAGACACTGTTTTGAAGGCAAGCAAAACAAAGCAAACAACTCGCGGACAGACGAGTGTGGTGTCTCGCTCTCAACAAACACAACCTGCGGGAAAGAGAAGCTCAAAGTCAAAACGAAGAACCGGGAAATGACACGCTGGAAAGCCTGAAAAAACGTGTCTGGCCAAGCGGGCACGTCCAACACAGGGTCAAGGCGTTGAAAGGACGGAATGGGAAAAAAGTGGGTACGGATTTCTAGAGTGGGGAGGGGTATGGCGGGGTGAACGGAAGACATAAGAACGCAAAACCCACAGAGGGGGGTCGTCAGAAATGGGAGTTGGGGTCACGCGGCAGATAATCCACTACAACCAGACAGGGAGGAGAGTTAGCGGTTGAATGTTTCACGGGGGAAGAACTAAAGACATTAGGGAAGGAAAGAAAATCTCGAAAAGAATGGTTCATAGACTACGACTAAAGAAAAACTACCAAGGCGTGGAGGACCATGCAAACCTGTAAAGTCAGGGGGAAAGGAGAAGAGGGGGGGGGGTGCGAAGTTGAACCGAGTGGGCTCAAGAAAAATTGGGGGGGTGGACAAAAAGTTTAGTCCACTGGAAGAATGTCTAGTTGCGCTACAGGAGGGTAAATGAAGAGGGGGGAAGCGTGGCAAGAGCAAAAACGAGTACCAAGTTCGACCATTAAGGAGACATTCTCAGAATTGGGAAAGTTAGGGGTAAAAAAGTGTTGGGGGGGGTGGACTGCAAAAGGCGGGAATCAAAGGGGGGGGAGGGTATAAATAGGGCGGGATCACTGGGTCAGGAGTCAATAATTCACACCGTCAGGGAAGGGGGACCTGCAAACTGGGGGGGGGGGGGGAAAGTATTCGATAAGAAAGAAAGGGTAAAGTTTGGGAAAGCCTCCACAGCACGGAGGCAAAAACAGAAAACCCGAAGAATCTGGGGGAAGGAAAAAACCCTCATGACGCGCGCAAAAGGGAAAGTTGAAAAAAGGGAAACCATACCATATTCATCTGAGGTTTGAATGCACGACAAAGGGGTTAGAAAGAGCACAAAGAGGGATCCCCACACAAAAAAACAAACCAAAAAAAAACCCAAAAAACCCCCAAACACAAAACAACACCAACACAACACCCAAAAAAACAGACCCCCACACAAAAACCCCAAACCAGCACGAAGAAAGAAGAGCGGGTGTAAAGAGGATGCTCTAAAGGTGAATCCGCTGTCTTACATTATTTGGTGACACCATTATATAAAAGAGGGTCAACGAAAACGCAAAAAAACGACTTGACAAGTGGGTGTTGATGGAGCGGATTGGGGGGGCGAACGTCCGAAAGCCCACCAAAGTTTGACCAGCAAAGAGAAGAAGCAACGCAGGGGGGTTGGGGGGAAAAAAGGGGTTGAATAGCGGGAACAACATTTTTTTACAACGTGAGGGGAGAAAAAGGGGGATGGTGGAAACTGGTAAGGTCTGCATTAACAATTTTGGGGGGGTTGCAAAAAGGCAATCTAGGGGTGAAAAATGGAACGTACAAAAATTGTTGGTCCGAGGAATCACAACAAGAAGTAAATGGAAAGAGGGGTGCAGTTATGATTTCCACGGGGGGTTTATTGGGGGAAAAAAATGTAAAGACAAAAAAGTGTTGTGGAAAAATAATGACCCATCAGGCGGCGGAGAAGGCCCGGAATGGAACAGTGTGCACTTGGTACCCCCCGGACGATTAAGAGGGGAAAAGGGCGCGGCCATGATCAGTAAAACATATGTAACGGAACCAGTGTGGAAAGATTATTTTGAAATCGAGAAGCAAGGGAAAAGCCCCGTTTTCAAACGAAAGACTACCTGTTTGTTTGACAGGGGGGGAGTGGAAAAACTGTCAACAAGTCAGGTTTGTTTAATGAAGATATCACTGGGAAAAAAAGAAGAACCCTAGGTGACGTGGAAAAGGGCACATGGAATAAAAAGATTTGGAATGTTACACAGGGGGTTGGCCGGGGGAAATAAAACAGAACCAAGACATCACAAACCGGGGTCAAAACAGAAGGGGAGGGATCTTAAAGTTTGGGTGGAAGAAGTTTTGGAGACTTTATAAAAAGAAAAATGTTAAGGAAGAGAAGAAACGAGGCCGCAAGTTTGGGGTTAACCGAATACGTTTTGGCACGGAGGGAAAAGTCGACCGCTGGGGAACGAGTATGTTCGTCTCGTCTAAAAGATGTAGGATGACAGACGGGACGGGGGAGGTCAACACCTCGGGGGGAAAAAAAAGAACGATTTTAAGCAGTCAACAGGAGCCTCGGGACAAAATTGGGTTGCACGAAACTGAAAAAATCGACTGCGGGGAGGAGTTAAAAATGGAAGAAATTTAGGGGTGTCTGGGACTTTTTGCAGGCACGAATTGTCAAACAAAAAGATACGAACTTTGTGAAACATAAACGATGGCAAGGGGTGGAGGCAGATCATGCGAGGAACGCATCAGAGTGGCAGCGGCAGAAAATGTTAAGCAAAATCAGGGAGCGAAGGGGAGAGCGAAAGAAGTTTAGGGGGAGAGTTTAGATTGACAAAGCTTAAGGCGAGATAACAGCATTTGTACTAAGAAACGACACTCACGCAATTCAAAGGAGGAAGATACACGAAAGAAGGAAAAAGGTCTGTATTGACGAAAAAAACCGGGGATCGAGTTATTTGTGAAACTGCAAAAACGAACAGTGCGCTCCAGGGGTGTTGGACAAATTTAAACAGTGAAAAGCGGGGTTCCAAAAAGGACGACTGTGATGCCACGGGGAGAGGACGGAAAGGTCGGAAAAATTTGCCAAGGTTGTTGGGGGGACGAGTGGAATCAGGGGTTGGCAGGGGGGGCAGGTAGGGTGATGCCGGATCAGAAGAAAAAAAAAAGAGTACCTAGCAAAGAAGCGATTCTTTTTTTCCGGGACAAGGAGATGAAAGAAGGGGGGGGGAGAAGATCAGGACCATTTCTGGGTGGTGTAAAGGTGAGTTCGCGTAAATGGACCGGGGGCCCACCTGATTTGGGTAGAGTTTAGGCAGGGGAAAGAGGAGTTGGGAGACGGGGGGAGTAAACGGCAGGGAAAGGGTTTTGAGGTGGTGAAAATGGGGGCGCGAGTGTCGTAGAAATCAAAGTTTAAAAGTGGAAACCGAGACGAAATCGAAAAATTTGGGTTTCAGGGGGAGAAGGGGGGGGGGAAGGGTGCAGCGTCGGGAGCACAAACTTCAAGAGCGAAACGGTTTCGGGAACGTGGGGTTCGGACGAGATACAGAAGTTTCATGGATGGGAGAGGCCAGGCCCCAGAGGGTCGTTGTTCGCACGAAAGGAGGAGGTTGGGGGGTTTTTACCGGCGTAAGTAGAACGAAAAATAGAAAACGAGACCTAATGCAAAATACGGAAAGGGCGGGCAGGGGGAGGTAGGGACATCGGTAAAGAAGCAAAAAACAAAAGCCAGAAAAAAGATGTTCCGGGGGGGAAAAAAAACGAGCATAGGATTGGGCATTGAGTCAACGAGAGACATTGAGGTGAAGGTGAAGAAAAGGGGGAAAAAAAATGTTTGGTGAAAACATTGGGGGCTTTCGAGGTTTGTACAGTTTGGGGAAAGGAGTCCCCGTTGAGCGGGGCATGAAAAAACCCCCGAAGGGGTGACTCAGCCCGGGGGGGGGGAAACCGGGGTTAAGGGGGAAACACACGTTTGCACTGACGGAAAACGGTTCTGGAACAAAACAGTCCCAACTAAGGGGAGAGCCGATTTAATCACTGGTGCAAACAGAGTATATGTGGTGCCAAAAACTTAAAGGTCATAACGAGTTAATGATACTGATTCAAGGGGTATTTGAAACCACGCGGTCTGAGCCAGAGACAGCAGACTACCACAACAAAAAAAAGGTGGGCGGTGAAATAGAGATATAGAATCAAGACCTGGTTGGGGAAAAAAGAAAAAGGGTGAATCGGAGATTATTAAAAACGCTTGAAACTGCACGGTAGGGGAACCAGAACACGATGCACACAGAAACTGAACATCTACCCATTTTGAGGGGAAGGTGAGAGGGGGTTCAAAATCACCCTGCGTGAGTTTTTCATATTTACACATGGGGGAAAAACAACGGGTAACGGTTTTCAAAAAAAAAAAAAAAAAAAAAAAAAACCCAGGGCTGATGGTCCTAAAAACGAACATTCGGAGGGGGGAAAAAACGCAACCGTGGAAACCATCTGAGATCGGGGACGAAGTAAAAATAATCGCAAAAGCCAAGGGTTTGTTGAACATGGAAGAGGTGTCCCCGTGGACGGTAAATGCATATCACACATACATCAGTCATAGGGGGGGACTCAATCAAATTCTCCTACGGACCGGGGTTTAATCAAGAATGCCGCGCAAAGAAAAAAAAAAAAGCGTTTGCTTCATAAAATAAGGGGGCCAAAGCCCTATCCACATAGCACGAAAAGCAATCCGGCGCAAAGGGTGGGTGTTTTTTTTTTGGGGTCGGTCGAAAAAGAAAAGGGAGGTACAGGAACCTCACAGCGACTTGACTGTGGAAACCAAAGCTATGGGGGGGGGGGAACGATCCATAAAGAAAGGATGAAAAGAAAGATGTGTTTGGGGCAACGGAACCGCCTTCCCCGAAAAAAAGCACCGAAAAAGGAGGGTTACACGTTCCCAAAGGAACAACTACACCAGCAGTTGGTGCATCACGCACCAAAACACCGTAAGGGTGGGGAGATGGTAACTAATCAAGTGTAAAAACCGGTCCAAAAAACGCAAAGCCGCCACAAAGAAAAGTCAGGGGATTACGAATAGCTGGAACCAGGGGGCCAAAATTTCAAAAAAGAGTCATGGTCGATTATCAAAAAAAGGCAACAATGTGAAACGAATCATCTGTACAGAAAAGCGAAAAAAAACGACCTGCAGAGAATTAAATACTGGGAACGGAAACAAAGACAAGAAAAACCAGAATCGGCTAAAGATGCTGAAAAGAGGTGGGGGGAGGGAGCGCCTTTGGTGTACGGAAAAAGACCTCCAGAAGTTTCGGTTACTCTTGGGGGTCTGTGATCGAGAAAAAGAACCAACGGCACAAAGAACTCAAGGGGGCAGACCAAAAACAATCCCTTTGGGGCTGGTAAAGGGAAAATTTTGTTCCGACTTGGTCACAGGGATCAAACGGAGTAATAGCTGGAAATCACCAGAGGGGAAAGAAAAACAAACGCCCTTGGTGGGTGTCCTCCAACAAAGAAACAGGGCCAGGGTCCGTGCTTGTGCAAAGCAAAGGGAAAAGAGAGAAACGTGTGGTTTTCAGGCAAAATCGTATATGACGTGGGGAAGCTCCGATTGAGATCCCGAGGGAGGGGTGATTCACGGGGGGGGCGGAGTACAAAATGATGATAGGGGGTCTGACACTGAAGAAAAATGTGGGGCATAATAAAATCCTAAACCAACAAACAGAACTAAGGAAGCGAGGAACTAATTCGGCCCCTCAAACTAAACAACGGTCGGGAGGCACAAAAATTCAAACCTCCAAACGAACAATGAAGGCCTTGTAAAAGAGAGAACTGCGAGAGAAAGCAACTTTGCAACATAATCCAACAAGATGGTAGGGACAATCAAAGTTTTCGACCTATGGGGGGGGAAAGTGGAACAACGATTCGTACGCAACAAAAGCCAAAGTTTTAACTATGACTGAAAAAAAGGCGCCATCTGAGGGGTCAGGAATTTTGGTGGGGACAACGCGAAACTCCACCGAGCGGACAATCGAGGTTTGTTCAAGGGAAAGGGAAAAAAAGTAACGACATATTCGGCGAAACTCAACCGGGAGGGGGGGAGCAAGAGAAACAGACCTAACGCGTACTCTGCGAATTCGAAAAAAAGGTGGAGGGGGAAAGAACATAACAATCCAAAAGCCGAAAATAACCGAGGCGGGCTGAAGGGACGACAGAAAACCGGTGACCAGATCACAAGGAAAAAAATCGCAAAAACTTAAGAGAGATAACCTCGGTTTACGGGGTGGATCGTAGGGACGTGGAAAACAGCAAACTCCGAAATAAAAAAAATCTTTTTTTAAAAGCAACTGGTCCTTCTTGAAAACACCCTAGGAGATTGGGGTCGCCAGTGGGGGAAAGGCAGTAAAAATCGTAATTGTAGGTCACTGGGGGGGAAAAACCGGAACCCGGGGTGACAAAAGAATTTGAGTCCTGTGAAGAAAAAAAAAAACGGCCTGGACTCTGGTTCTGGAAAAAAGGGGTTCAAACGAAAGGAGAAAAAACTGGGAACCCCGACACTAACATGTTACCAAAACGTATAGGGGGCCTCTGCATGGAGAAAATTCGTCAAAAAAAAAAGTCAGCCCGTGGTCAAGCAAACTTTCCTGGGCATTGCACGCGCCGCGCCATGGGGGTGCAGAATCTTTCAAAAAAAGGGTCACCTGGGTAAAAATGGGACCGGTGTACACCAGGGGGAAAAAGAAAAGTAAGCCGGTAAAAACCTATAAGGTGGTACAGGGTTAGGGGTTGTGGTTGAAGCGAAAAAAACAACAAACAGGAAAATAGAAACGGGGACAAGCGCTAAACACTGCTGGAAAGGTGAATGAAGAAAAGAACGAGGGGGGGAACACAAAGAAGGGGGGGGGAGACCATTCAAAGCAATGGGAAGCCAGGGGTTAAACTGTTCAAAAAGCTACAGTTGGTTCTGGGGACAATTTGGGGCCCCAAAAAAAAGAAACTCATGGGGTAGGAGCACTTGGGACAAAGGTGGAGAGTGAGGAGAAGGTAAAACAAGGACTCAGCCCAGAACCAAATGTGGAAAGAGTTGGGAGCAAGATGAGAGATCAAGGGGGTTAACCAAAATAAGAAATACTGAAAAAATAAAGAGTTTGGGTTGACAGATGTGACCACTTAACCCGCAAAACTTAACCACCAAAAAACACGTAGAGAAATCCTAGAGAGACTAGAAAAAGAGAGTTTTCAGATCTCCGGAGGGCGAATAATCGAGGGGCAGGTGCGACAACAGCTACAATGGGGGTGAGGTGCCAAAACCAATGTCAAGGCCCACGAAAAGGTAAAATTTATAGGGGGACCACAGGAAAAGGGAAACACAACGTAGACTAGAAATGATGGTTGCTTCCACTATTCCTTTTACGAGGGAGGAAGGGGTGGCTGCAAGTGGGAGGTTTGTTGGTCCTGTTCTGTTGAGTGGTTTCAGGTTTCTTGGGCGTTTTCTGTGTGGAAGAAAGATGGACCATGTAATGTTTGAGATAAAGAAGAAAAAAACAGGGCCCATGGCAATCTCCTACCCCGGAACACGCCCAAGTTCGAGCCGTGTCAAACCAACGTAATAACCCATGCAAAATAGTCTCCCTCACCAGACCCTGGTTTAGACACGCACCGGAAGGCACTTCTGTTGCACAGAACAAACCAAAAACCAGGGGTGGGCGCAATCACAAGTCAAACATACGAGAAGGGCACGTAAGGGTTTGAAGCAACTTGGGGGGTATCAGTTGGGGGCAGAAACGGTGAAATTCTGACCCAGAAATCAGGGGACTGAAGGTGTTAGACTACGAAGAACAAAGCCAATAAGGGGGGAACGAAAAGTTTGGACCAGAAAAAAACCAAAACCTCCTGTTTTTATGAAGCACAAAGTCTCATACCATGACGAGTACAAAAAAGAATCACCATGGGCTACGATTAAAACCGGTTGGGTCAGCCAAAACGGTAGTGTTGGGGGTGAATAAATGCAAGGGAGGGGGGGGTACCACGGGGAGAACCAAAAAAAACGAAGGGGAAAAAAAACTTGTTTATAGAGATAGAAATGGCATGGAGGTAAAGTTAGGGGAAAAGAAACGGGAAGAAAGCCCAAAAAACCAAAGACTCACAAAGGTTGGGGTGGAAGAAGGAAAAGATGCGGGGCGCCAGGCATGAAAATAGAAAGATGGAAGCGGGATCACCAGATCGGACCCTCTGTGTCTTCACAATGGCCGAAAAGGCCACATAGGAAAAAAAAGAGAGAAAGAAGGAAGGCCATCGGACCTAAAGGAAAACGGGGGGCAAGAACACAACTCAGCCAACTTCAAGAAAACAAAAAGGTGGTTTGAAAGGTACGTCCATTGAGACCTAGCACCAAACGCCCTTAAGCTAACACAGAAGTAAGTTGGATTGAATCTCGCTAAAAAACAACACAAAAATTAGTTGTAAAGAGAAGAAGAGATCAATCACTAGAACAACCAGCGAGTTAAGGGTGGGAAAAGTGGGGGGACCAGTTAAACAACTTGTCTGACCGGGAAGCTGGGGACTGTACCGATGGAGGAGGTACTTAAAGGAGGGGACAGAACACATAAATGTTGATAGGGTTATGTGCGGTCGAAAAAAAAAGAAAATAACCTGAAACTGGAAACGAGTCGGGGGGGAAATTCCATTAAGGGTCAGAAGGGGAAAAAAGCAAAAGTACAGAGGGTCGGTACACGCTACACAGAAAGTAAAACGAATTCACGCGGATGTGGGGGGGGTCCCGGGTAGAATGGAACAGAAAAACATAACGATAAAAGGGAAGGCGCAAAAGCAAACTCCAAGGGGAATCAAGAAAGGGACAAGAATAAACGCAAGTTGCTTAAACGTAGGAAAAAGACAGATGGGAGGAAAGCTGGTGGTGGGAACATAGGGGTGGTAAAGTGGGTGGAAATAAAGTGGGTGTGGTCATATCCTGAAAAGGAGATGGCAAAAAAAAAAGCACTACAATGGGAAAAATGAATGAGGATGTGAAAAAATTGCAAAGGGCGCCCAAAGATACCAAGTTGATAACCGGAAGGGAAAAAAGAAAGAGATGTGGATTGGAGGGGAACGGTTGGTGGGGGCGTCGAAACGGGCTAAAAGGGGGGGAAGGTAAGATCACGACTTTAAGACGGGGGCAAGGGTTCAGTAAAGAACTTCCCGTGAGTGACACTGGCGGGGGAAGCGCGGTTTATTCAAACGTCAATGGGGGAAAAACGAAGTGTGGGGGAAGAAAAATCACCCAGCAAAGGGGGAAAAAGTAAACAGAATCGGTAGAAAGGATCCGGGCAGCAAAAAACATAAGGACCCTAAGGAAAAGGGGGAAAGGGTGGAAAGTTCATTAAGAAAATGGGGTAATTGGCGCCAATAGCCGGGGAGCACGAAAGGATAAATTTCTAAACGGCGACGCGAAGCGGGTGGAAATACGAAAAGGGAAACGAATGGAAAGCGCGGCAGGGACGTGGGTGGTGGACACAAGGAAGCGGAAAAAGGGGATCGGCAAAAAAATACTTAACATGGTGGGGGGGGTCGTGTAAAGGGCGGGGGGTGCTCTCAAGAAAAAGAAAAAAGCCCCGAAAGGGGGGCGAAACAGCATCAAGGCCATTTTTTGAAAGGGGAAAGACCAGGAACAACATGTGAAAATGAAAGGCCGGTGGGAAAAAGGGGGCGAAACAAGTTGGGAAGTGGGGTGTTCCTGGCGTGAAAACGTTCAATTCAAACGCAAGTTTTTTGGGTTGAACTCATCAAGCGGATGGGGGAAACAGGTCAAAACAGAATTTTGGGAGGAGGGGAAAACCCAAAACGTAAGATAAAAAAACGGGCAAAACAGAACGGTATGAAGGGGGATGTTATTAACGGGGGAAACCGGGGAAGACCAAAACAGGAGGGGGGAAAGAAGCTTTGGGGAGGGGTCGCCAGAAACTATGAAAGTGGGCAGACCAGTGGGAGGGAAAAAGATTCGAATGAGGGACGGGAAAAGGATACGTGTGAAAACCCGAGTATGGTCAGGAAGGTTGTTATCCGTGTTTGACGCGCGAATTCATTAAAAAAGCAGTTGGGGCTGGGAAAAAAAACCCATTTGGTTAACAATTGGGGAGGGGGGGAAACCAAAGGATAAAAGGGTCCCAATGGGTAAAATGATAGAAAAGGGGGCCACCAGAGGGCGTGGGAGCGGCAAAAGTGTAAATGGAAAAAAGATTGAAATTGTCTGGTTGGTGCGTTGACTCCCACGGAAAGAAAAAGGGGATAAAACAAAGTGGTACAACCAAAAAGGATGAAGTTTTGGGGAGAAAGAGGTGTGGGGAGGGGGGAAAACGGGGGGGGTGGCAAATAAGACAAACCTCGGAGGCAGGAAGGTGGGTTTTGGGAATAAATACTTCGGCGCATTCGAAGCGACGCGTGAAGTGTGAGTCGACTGTCAACTCCCAAGATGAAAAAAGGGGGAGAAAGGGGAAGAAATAGTAGGTAGAAAAGGTGAAAAGGAGGGAGGAAGGGGATTTGGGACGAATGAGGGGCCGAGAGGAAGGGAGGAGGGAAGGGTTTATTGAGAAGGGAGGGAAGTGGAAGAGGTGGGAGGAGGGAGAGGGAAGAGGAGGGGAGAGGGGAGGGGGGAGGGAGGAGGAAGTATTAAGACGGAAGGGGAGGGGGAGGGAGGAAAATGAGAGGATTGTGTGCGGAGGGCGAGGATAGGAAATGAGATGTAGGGGGAAAAGAGGGGCATGAGTGAGGGGTAGGGGAAGTGGGCGGGCGAGGGGGCGGAAAGGAAAGGGGAGGGGGGGGAAGAGGGTGTGAGGGGGGGGAGGGAGGGAGTAGGGAAGGTGGGTGAAGGAAGGAGGGGGGGGTTTAAGGGGCGGGGAGGAGGAGATGGGCGACCGAAGGAAAGAGGGAAGAACAGAAGAGGAGGACAGGGGGGGGGGGGGAGGGCGGGGGGGCGGGGAGGGGGGGTGGTGGGGGAGAGAAGTCTGGAAAATGAAAGGGAGGGACGCGCAAAATGGCAAGTTTATTCACTACAAAGCTGCAATAGTACGCGGAACAAGTGGTTGTCAAAACACGAGAGTAAAAGGGGGTGGACTTGAAAAAAACAGGAACACAAAAACGGTTGAAAAAAATTGGGGCGTTGGGGGCCTCGGGCTCGGCAAAGAAAAGAAGTGCGAACGTGGAAAAGGGCATGAGCGCCGAAAGGAAAATGTCGGGCAGTGATTCTATGAAAAAGCAAATTTAAAGGGGGGAGTTGAGCAGGACAGATGGGGCCAGCAAAAAAAAAAGAACGGTAAGAGGAACGGCGAAATATCTGGAGGAGGAATCTCAAAGAGGATGGGGGGGAACTCAGAGGGCATCAGTTGTACTCAAAGACCAGAACGTAACGCAGAGGAACTGGAAAAAGAAAGTGGCTACACAGCAAAATAAAAAGTTCTGGACTGCGAAAAAAAAAAGGTTCGCCACAAGTTGAAAGGGGAAAAACAAGAAAAAAGGAAAGAAGTGGTGGGTGGAACTGTGTCCAAAGGGAAATTAGAGGCAACCAGCCGACTATTTGGAAAAAAGGCAAGCTAGAGGGGAAAACGAAGGGGGGAAAAAAAGTGAAGCATGTTGGGGGTCGCCGTGGGATAAAAAGGGGGACGGGTCCAGGGAGTCATCCGGATCCACCGGGAAAAAAAGAGTAAACTAGCAAGAAAGAGGGAAGGGTTGTGCAAGGGGGGGAAAGGCGATTCAAGTGCAGATCGCGACAAAAGAAGGGAAAAAGGTGGGAAGAAAGACGGTGATTCGACTTCCGGAAAAATTGGGGGGGGCTTTAGGAAGAAGGAGGACTTGGGAGAACTTTGAAAAGAAAAGGGACAGGTGTTGATTGGAAAATTTGGGGGAGACAAAAATATGCATCGGGAAAAAAATTTCCGCGGCGGGGACCTTAAGGTATACAAATCTGTGACACCGGGTGGTTCAGGGAGCAGCAAGCTGGTCGTTAGAAACGGAAAAAAAACTCCCGAAAGAAAGGTGGTCAGGAGGCCGGGTGGAGAAAACAATCAGAATCAGGGGAAAAAAACTTGGATGAAGCAGGGAAGAGGGAAATGAGGTTAAAAGCAAGAAGAGATGAGCTTGGGGGGTTACAAGAAGGGAGGGGGGAAAACGAAAAAACCTAAGCCCGCACCCTGAGGACTCGCGGCCGGCTGAGGGTCAGGTGGGACCGCAGAGAGGAAGCCAAAAGGAAGAAGGGGGGGGAGAGGACAGTGAAAAGATTGATAAAAAAAAAGCTTGGGATGGTAGAAAAAAGGGGTTTAAGAAAAGGGAAACTCTAATGGCAATGGGTAAAAAATGGCTCGAGGGGGTAAAACGTGGGGGGGGGTGTCAACACGAGGAGGTGGGGTGGAAAAGGGCGCACAAGGTTCTAAAAACGCCCCGAGGGGCAGTGAGGCAACTCAGCAAAGGTTTTGGTAAAAGGTTACAAGGGGGGGACCAACGGTGCACTCCCGGGAAAGCTGGTTGAAAAAACAGCAGTCCACTAAAGGAGAGAAATGGATACTTCACCGGGGCAGAGGAAGCGTGGGGAACCAAAACTACCGGGGGAAGCCGCTGTTATAACCTGAAGACCACGAGGGGAAAAAAAACACCCTGCCCTGAAGCACCAAT
>Ga0179593_1296442_pt1 | contig 14155 bp, 14 predicted proteins | sample CZODoug2_1_08_16_FD_185931 | JGI IMG/M metagenome (GOLD analysis project Ga0179593, IMG submission 185931) | Vadose zone soil fungal communities from Angelo Coast Range Reserve, California, USA - CZODoug2_1_08_16fungal (PacBio error correction) | ecosystem: Environmental > Terrestrial > Soil >...
GGCGCGCATAAGTAAGCAGCGAGAAAGGCCAGGGGGGGCCCGGCTAAAGCAGCTCATACGGGAAGTCATGAGACCAGAAAGGGGGGTTATAGGCGCGCCGCGGGAAAGAATGTTGGGAGGGAGCAGAAGCGAGCGCTGGCGAAGGTAGGGGAAAAAAAACGTGCTTCTCTACTAGAAGCGTTCCCGTCGGTCAATGCGTGGCGAACGCGACCAGGACGTAGGTTTTCGCAGTCGTTCGTGAATTTACGGTGTTTAAAGCCTGTGCATCTGAAGAAAGAGCTTAGACAATTATGCGGTGGCAGAAGGGCAAATCCGACCGAAATAGGGTTTTAAGCAAGACCAACGGCCTGGGAACTAGTTCAGGGGCGTAAATATCGCGCGAAGGAAGGTTGCGGCGGGGCCCCCTACCAAGAACTCAAGTGATCGAGGGACGGCGCCAAGTTAAAAAAAAAGCCCCGGAGTGGTCGATGTCCAGGTGATAATCGTGGCACATAGATGTAGAACAGCAGCCGGGCCAAGAGCCGAAAGCTCGTCCTCTTGGTACAGCATCGCGAAAGGGAACGACCGAAGCAACGTCCCGCACAGTAAGAGGATAAAAAAAAAAAATGGCGAGGATTCGGGCTTGACAAACCCGGCTGAGCCTTGGAGAGCATTCCATCTTCTCGATATGAGGAAAAGACCGAAATTATACCAAAGAATTCGCGCCATCGGGGGCTAGCCACGTGGAGGCAGCGAGGGTGGGCCAGCTTTTTACGAAACAGGACTGGCAATCAATAAACGACATGAAAAAAATTCGCGGAGAACAGACTGCCTCTGCCCCAACAAGGGCGTGCGAGGGAGAGAATGAACTATAAAAACCCCCTTATCAGGGGTCCCATAAACATGCAAAAAAGAAGATATTAGGAGGGCTCTCCGGGATCGGCGACAGAGGAAAAGGATGCGCCCCTCCCTATTTGAAATTCTGATTCATGGCTCGCGCGTTGTATCCAATGGTACTCAATCAAAAGACCGACGAGAAGAGGAATTGATGGACAAGGGGAAAAAAAGTACTCAACAGGGAGAAGCTTTGGAACAGTGACCGCCGTCCTGCGACTCAAAAGGGAAGCGTATGAAAGGGGGGTGCAGTTCTTCACGAAGGGGCTGAACAAAATGGGGTCCTTTCGTGAAAGGTGGGGAAAAAAACCCGTTACTAGAAGGTTGCACTTAGTGCGGAAAAAGGGGGACCCGACAAAACAAAAACCTCGAGACCGATTAAATCCCTGGGGGTCAGCGCGTCGAATTAATGCTAGATCAAAGCTTGGGGGAGGAGAAGGGGAGATCTCGGGCTCGTCGGAGGGAGGAAGTACGAAGGTCGGCTAAGGATCCCTGGTTGGAACAACAGGAATTCTCGAGGGATCCGACCAAACACAACGGACTTCAACATGTGGTCGAGCTTGCAGATTGGGGCATCCGTTGTCCGAAGTAGGAAAGTGCGGCAGAACGTCGGCCCACAGCGCGATGCAACTCGAACCCCTCTACGGATACTGAAGTAAAGGGGCGGGAAATACCTGTATCGGGGGTCCCGGGGGAAATGACGGCAAGGAGGAAAAAAACGAGTGGTATGGCCGCCCAGGGTCGTACTTACGACCGACCTCGAACCAACGGGGGGGGGGGGGGTCCGTAGTAAGAGCTGCGCAGTCGCTTCAAGATCATGGATGGGTACTGTTCAGGCAAGGCGATGTTCTAGACGCGCATGGAGCTAGCCACGGGGAACTCGACGGGGGGGGGGGCACCAAAGAGTGAAGACCCGGACACGCGCGAAAAAACTGAAAAAGTCTGTGCGCCTGACCAAAGTTGCCCCGAAATGTGGCGAGGTTAAAAACGAAAATCCACAGAGGGGAAACCTGTCAGGAGATCGCGCGAGAATACCAATGAAAAAGTCTGGAAGCGCAGAAAGGGGAATTGAGACACGTCCGAATTCTCGCAAGAGGAAAATAGTCGGTTGAACCCTTCTTAAGAAATCGAGTTGACGGCCGCTTGGTGAAAGAAAAAAAAAAAAACGGAGAACGGAAAAGAGAGGGTTGAGCGAAAAAAAACTCGGAGCGTCAGAGAGATAGAACAGACACGCGAGAAACTCGGAAAAATGTCCGCCCACGTAAACAAGAAAGGGGGAAAACACCGCACATTCCTTACTCGGTGCATCGCCATGATCGGGCACGTAGTGTATCACGTCCGTGATGGAGGAGCGACCAAAAAAGGTTGCGGGGCAACAGGGACTGGGGAGGGCAAGGACAAGACTGCTCAAAAAAGCGACGGTGGGAGAAAAAGGATAGCCCAAGCTCATGTGGACGGGACTGCAACGCGTGTAAAACTTCCAAAAGAACATGAATGTCATGCGAGAAAGGAAAAAGATGCAGGTGGGGAGCGCAAATACTAGGTTCTCCGACCGGTGGTCAAGCGTCCTGGTCGGTCGTAAATGGAAAAACTTCGCTTGTGATCAGCGCAAAATCCCAACTAGGGCAGTCGCTTGGCAAGGCAAGAGAAAAACGAGAAAGGAGTGGCGGCCAACTAGATCGGCGGTACTGCCAAAGGCGCGGGGTGCATCGCGACGAGCGGCAAAGGGATCGCGGGAAGGACGAGGGGTTCAAAGGAAAAAAGATCTTGGAACACCATCGGAAAGGGAGGAACCGGGGGAGTACCGTTTGTCGCGTGGGGTCGAGCCCACCCTCGGTGGCTAAACAGGGAAGCAGACCCGGCCGACCCGAGGACCCCGATCCAAAAAAAACGGAACGCGAATCGCACAAAAACCCGCCATCAAAATGATTGAAATAGCACCGAAAGATGGCCCAAGTAGGGGAAGCTCTTGACAAGCCGCCAACGGCTACAGGTAGATAATCTGATCATTCTAGGATGGGGGGGGGGTTGGGGCAGCGCAGAGAGCGCAAGGACTAAGACCTACAAAGGGGGACAGCAATCCGAAAGGAAACCATTTCAAACTAAGCAACAGTAGGGGCAAGAAACTGCAACTGGAAGCAAAGTCAGGAGGAAGCGAGTGATGGGGCCACTTGGATGTTTAAAGAGAGGTCAGGAGAAGTACCTGTTCGTTGAAGGAAAAAGCCCGGAGGGCTCGGTCGCATGAGTAGAGGTGCAACAAAAGTGCGGCAGACTGTACGTGCGAAAGACAAACGTGCGGAGAGGCTGAAAAAGTGATCGCGTAGCAAAGAAAGGGCAAGCATCTCGGCATAAGGGGAAACAATAGTGGGGCAAGGCCACCGATGCTCGCAAAGCGGATTGGGAAGGTCTTGGGGTGAGCAGAGGCAAAGCTAGGTGCAGGCGCGCAGTCTTTCAATAGAGGGCGCAGGACGGAAAAAAGAACAAAAGAAGCCCTAGGCCGGCAGAAGGGCGCAAAATGAGGGAGGGGAGACCCCAGGGGGGACTACAGAGATCTCAGATGAGATCACCGACACCTAGGATGGGTGCGACCAGAGCCTACCCACGACAAGGTACCGACAGTCATGGCGAAGGTGAGGGCGACAAATGAAGGGGGACTAAGAACAACGAGAGGCAGTTGGAACGGCTCCACAGCGATCAATTCGCCCAGGCAATGTGAAGACAAGCCCAACAGGAACCCCACCAGGAAAAGGGATCATGAAGGGGCGCAAGAAAAAAAAAGAGCCGAGGGAAGGAGTAGGGGGGACTACACAAAAACTACGACATAGTACTGGCAAAGCCTAAACCGGGACCACGGTGAAACTGACGGCAGGCGTAAGGGAATATTAAACCAAGGAAAAGAGGGCAAGATTGCGTCAAAAGCACCGAAGGACTCGAAAAATGGTTCAGAAAACGACGGAGGAACCAAACAGAAGTCACAACGCGACTGGGGCGAAAAAACAGGACGAAGAGAAAAAAACAAATGCCCAAAAAAGACCGAATCGAATACGCAAGGGGGAAACCAAGGGATCACATCTCATCGCTCAAATAGCTCGAATAAACTGAGCCAAGAGGCGACGTAAAGAAGGTTTTGGCTGACGGTAATCATTGAATAGAGGATAAACCGACATCTATAATGGTTCTCAGTAAAGGACGAGCCATGCAGAAATCGGAGGAAAAAAACAACAAGAGGGCAAATGAGATGTTGAAAAAAAATGGCCAACATTCCATTTCGTGGAACTAGGAATCATGTCCGGAAAAACCGGCTATCCAGGCGTAAGGAGAACCACCCGAGAGATCGGCGAACGAGGGGCGTTGTAGCTGGGGGGGAGAAGATAGGCGAAGCGATGGATTATCGGGAACTGGAGTCGTCTCGACTTGATTAGAGGGGTTCAACGTCTTCAAGGTGCCATGGGGGCGGTGGAACACCGGACCGAACGGGGGGGGGGTTAGCAGGATCTATTGGGTGAAAGTGTGTTCCTCCTCGATCAAAACTGAATAAACCGGCGATAAGGGAAAAGGAAGGCCGATGGAGAGGGGCTCGGCAACGACCTCGGCACGGATCTGCATTCAAAAAAAACCTGCCGACAGGTAAGTGGTGTCGTAACAGGCTGGGCCTTCTCTGACCGCGAGGTTCGGGGTATGTGCAGGGTAGGACCTACGACGAACTACGAAGAAGCGCGTCATGAGCAAAAAAACGGGGGGTGTTGAAAGGGGGGTCAAGGGTGAGACGGGGCTACGTCTCACTTTGCGGCATGGGCGACTGGGTCCAGGACGGAAAAAAGAAAAAATAGAGTCACTGATAAGACCTATAACTCCTTCAAACGATACGCCGCACCTCCGAAAGACGACGGTACTAAGTCCGTGGGAATCGGAGTAGGGTAGACAAAAAAAATACTCGAGGCGTGTTGTTCATGCCCGGCAGTAAGGAAGTGAGGAATCCCTGTTCAAAAGGTACAAGTCCATCAGATTCGCTAGTTAGGCTCCGAGTGCAGCGGCACGGAAGGGGTGTGAAAAAGAGGAGGGCACAAAGCCAAAAAGAGAATGGATACTATAGCACATCTGCTCCCCAACGGCGAGGAGCAAAAGCTTAAGTGGGGGGCTGAGGGTGAGAAAGATTCGGGCCTGAACGCCGTGGGCAAATGCGCAGAGCCGCGAGGGAGGGAAAAATCGGTATCGAACGACGAAACTTCTCGCTGCCTATCCTCAGTGGGCGGCGGCATGGGAGCAGTCTGACTGGCTTCTCACGTGGAAAAGAAAGGGGCCCAATCATAGAGACCAGGACGATGGAAATCGTACCGGGGAAAAAAACAGGTACTCGAAATTATGAGCTTTGGGGGTACCTGTGGTGCCGACAGGGACGGGCGACTCGAAAATGAGTCGCCAAAAAAACAGGGTTGCGCACGAGGACTGATATGAATGTGGGAGACGTGGGTGTCTGTGGGCCCAAAAAACGGTACGCGAGAAAGACAGCTGCAGGGAAGTGAGCAACGCTGGGAATCGACAACCAACACAAGCCAGGCGGTCGATACCGATACCCTGGTAGACGGAGAGTGCTGAATCGAGTAGGAACGTAAGGGCCCTAGGTGACTTTTGCAGAGGGACGGGGAGAAGACTCAGTAAGGGATACGTGGAAATAGGAATGGCCTCTGGGGACAAACGAAGGAGAGTCGGGGGCTCCCCACAAAGAACTACAAAGAAATAAAGGTGTGGGCTGGAAAGAGGGGGAAAGTCGCCTGAAACCCGCGCCGGACCGAGAGACAGGTCGATGAGTCCGGCAGCGGCGAAAAAAAAAAAAAACGAAAAATGACTCGGCAATGGTAACCGAGAGACGGGAGGCGAGTGGGAAGGAGGAAGACGGATAGTTTATCAAAGTGGGGGAAAAAGGCAAGCGAAAAGCACAGTGCATTATCACCAGTCCGATGGCTGACGAAGAAACTACCTAAGACAAAAAAGGTCGGAAATCGTAAGGAGGAGCGAGAATGGAAAAGGCATCATTCGGCTAAGGCGGACATAAAGATTATACTGAGAAACCGCTGGAAATTAGACAACGGCAGTTGTCAAGCTCCAACCGGCCATAAGTCATAAAAAGAAACCATAAAACCCCGGGGAAAAAACCGTCTTGTCCGCCTGACAAAAAAAAGGTGTGCCCAACCGTGGGAGGGGATTCCGAAGAGCGATAAAGACAATGGCACGACGGGGAAAGAAAGAGCAGTTATCGCGGCTACCGTCGCAACTGCCAACTCAGGTTTAAGGGGGGGAGCAAAAAGGGGGAGACGCCGAGTCTTCGGTGGGGGAGAGCAGTCTTCATCTACTATCGAGGGGGGGAAACTCCGAGAAAAGGACTCTCAGAAAAAAAAAAAGGGAGGAAGGAAAGAGAGATATAAAGGTTTTATGCCAAAGCCTCATCGCTAAGAGAAGACGGCTAAATCCAGATTCCGGAAGCCAGAGGGAGAGTGGGAGGAGTTGACCGCGCCAACCGAAAGAGGCGACTCAAACCCACCAAGAAAAATGGCGGTACAGAGAGAGCACGGTCTTCAACGCTTGGGAGACGCAGCGGGGATGGTCGCGGAGAAAATCACGCAAAACATTGAGGGCCACCGGTCAAAAGAACGTTGAAAAGGAGGGGACGTTCGGAGTAGACGCAGTAGGAAAGGTGCCTATTACATACATGAATGCAGGGGGATCATTTTACCCCGCCATAGGCGAATGAACTACGACCACCGACAGCGGATGCGACAATTAAGGAACGCGGGAAAGCGGAGAAAATGGAGGACAAAAAACAAGAAAATCAACGGGCTGGTAAGCCCCACAGGACCTCAGTGGTTTCAAGTGGGGAAAAAAAGCATCGGAAAACGACCATATTGAAAAGAACCCACTCAAGAGTAGGCCATGCCGAGCAAGGACGAGAAGCTCGCAGTCCTCGACGGTCTCCAAGGCCGAAAAACGAAAACGGGTCCATCTAAGCCGACCAAAGTGCCAGTGCGGGAGGAGTGATGCAGCGAAAGCGAATACAACCCCTCACGGGGCACCAGGAGGACACCGACGAAAGAGTAGTGAAATCCGCTAGTCACCTACTAGAAAGGATGGGCCCTACCGAGAGAAGGAAATATCAGATAGAAAAAAAGAGGGGGGGGGAACATTAATGTAGCGCTAAAAGCAGCCCTACATGGGGGGGGGAGATACCAACAGGTATCTCGATCATAGGAGGGGGGGTGGAGCGGGACTGGGAGCACGCAGAAACGGGGGATCATTACTAACGATTAATTGGGAGGGGGGCCAAAAAAAACATCTCGGATCGAAATAAAAACAAAGAAAACGGCGTTTGAGAGGTCCGACATAAGCCTGTGGCGGCGGACCATTGGGTGAAAGCGGAGAACACAGGGGTCAGGACTGTAGGACCAAAAAATCAGAAACCGTACGGCTATTAAGCGATGATTAGCAAGCACTATGGGACATGGGAGAAAGCAAGGCAGACGCGCAGAATGCCGCCGGGGGGAACGTTAGACAGGGGAAAGTTTCGCAAGAGGATGGACCGCGCTAAGCGCCAACAAAAAACTCGCTGAAGTCGAGGTGCCTCACGTCGGAAAAAGACAAAAGAGGTTCCCGAAATTGCTAAAGCAATAGCAAAAAATCGCATCATTGAGCGGGGACTCTTGGCGTGCAGAAAGGCAAGATAGAAATGGCGCAGGGAGAGGGAGACAGCCAGGAAAAGACAAGCACCTTCGAGGCCGAGAAACGATGTCGCGAATTGAAAAGGGACTTAAAAAGGAACGGAGGCTACGAACAAGCAAGTATCAAGCGCCACTCAAGAGGAGGGGCGACAGAAGTCAGAGATAGCAGGAACCGTACCTAAGGTAAAGCAACGGGGGCGGCGGCTGCGCCGCAGTCGTTTGAAGAAATAAGGGCTTCTTTGCAAGAAATCAAAAATTGGCTACAAGAAATAAGGAATGTAAGACGAAACCCTGGAAAACATAGAGGCCACCAAAACGGGGAGCAAGAAATCAAATCGCGAAATGGGGCTACAAAAACGGAAAGAACGGACCGGCGGGGGACATCACGGCAAAGAAAGTCACCACTGAACGAATGAGGGGCAGCAGGACAGGCGGAAAAAAAAAGGTCGGTTAAGGGGAGCACGCGGCATAAGGTGAAAAAAAAGGACAAAAAAAGGAATATTTCAGGAGAGCGCAACCATACGGAAAACAATTCACAAGCGGGAAGGGACATCGGTGAAAAAATAAGACAAAAATGGAAAGACCTGAAACCGGAATGACGGGAAGCGCAAAAGATAGGGCGAGCTCGCCGATCAGCACGAATAGGAACACCAAAAACAAAGAAAAATAAGAGGGGTGGCTGAAGATAGTACGAGGGGGAAAAAACTTCTAACGGACAGGACCATAGCATCTGGTCCTAAAGAGGACTTTAGAGACACGACAACAAAAAAAACGGATGGTGAAAAGAGATATTTTATCGAAGGAGCAGCTCAATTGAGACAATAAGGTCATCGGTCCTTTCCCGGCTAATCGCATGAACTGGAGTACTCTTGGAAACATTGCCACAAAGATAATTGCGATCAGAAGCTAGGGCTTTCTCGGGGTTCGGGAGCATATCGCGAAGAGTAGAGAGGAGGCCTGCCGGCTCGAAGACGCCCGAGAAGGGTGACATTCTGCCCTAAGAAAAGAACGGGTAAATCGTGGTGGGGTCCGAAGCTTTCGTGAATTCCGGCGAGGGTGCACTTTCCTGACTAGCACCTTATGCAAAGGAATAGGTGGCTCTACGAACGAAGGAGCGGGACGTTAAATATCTGGAAACGAACTCCTGGCAGACAGTCCATAGGTGGCTTTAACGGAGGAGTGCTATTGACGACGAATGAGTAATCTTGAAAACACTATTGAATCAGGATCGACTGAGCGCGAAGAAAAGGGCAACCTTACAGTGGTTTGGGTAGGAGGTTTTCCAGGGGAGGGGTTGCGTCATGGAGATGGGAGGACAGCTGGGAAGAAGGGCCAGAGCCTTCGACTTGTAACTCGTATCGAAAAGGGAAAGCATTCGCGCAAAGAGGAACCTGCGAACAACGCGGTACTTAAAAGTTCAGGCGAGGAGAACGTGGTTCGAATCAAAATCGGGCGTGAATCATTGAGATCATTCCCGCGAGATGGCTAGGAGTGGCGGACGAAATGTTACCTGTAGAGACTCATTCCCATAGGAGCAAGAGGACTGAAATGTACGGGCGGTTTACCAGGGCCCGAAAGAGGAAAACTGGAGCTCCATTCGAGCTACTATAGAAAACGGAAGAATGCAGCAAAGACGGCAGAACGAATCGCCGGGGGGAGAGTTCGTAGGTGGGGCATAAGGGGCCCATCAGGAACAAACCGGGGGAGCACATAAAAGCGATGCTGTTCAGAATGAGGGATGAGACGACAGGAACACTGCGAGCCACGGGTTGAACGGAAAACATGATCTGCCTATAAATGGAAAAGAGAAAAATCGGCACGCCGATTTAGACGAAGACCGAAGGCGGGCAGTGAAAGGGAAACGGGGAAGAAAACTCTGATTAGTTTCAAAGTTGCGCCGCCCAGTCCTGACATACCGGGAATCGCCCATTAGCAACATGGCTGAAGGAGTAGGAAGAGGAGAATGGGGGAGGGATGTACCCCCGCCACCCTTTACTCGGAACTGAAACTTCGAATTAGCGCCTCGCTTCGGACACAAGACAGACGAAGATCGCCGATGAACAGGTAGCCGTGGGGCTGGTACAAGCAGACCTTAAGGGCAAAAAGTTCGGGGCTTGATCGCTTGTGAGAAGGCGGGATGAAGAACTAGGGCGGAGGAGAAGCGGAAAAACGAAAAAATCGAAAAATGTAGAATCCGCCTGGTTGAGCAACGCAGTCATTCGGGCTCCTACCACAAAGCACGAAACGGTTAGAATCGGTCGAAGGCAGAAGGGGGTCACAAATCCGTGAAAAGGAAAAGGAACAAGCACAAAGGTCGAGAAAAGGAGAAACGAGCAATGCAGCGCGATGCACAAAAGGCCTGGTCATGCATTGTAACCGTATACGGTAGAGTGGGGGTCCTAGGTCAAGGAGATTTGGGTCCGATCGAAAAAAGCACAGAGAGTGCGCAGCTGATCAAAAACCCGAAGCTGTTGTATACTGGACTGAACCCGAAATCGGAAGCAGGTGAACCCCACGGAAGTAGATCGTCTGCAGGCTGAACGAGAGGGGACAGAAGGTTCAGTTGGGAGGTGGGAAAGAAAAAAAAAGCGTTTACCTGGGGAGAGGTGGCAGCAAGAGTCCGACGGCGGAATAGGAAACCCGCTCCAAAAAAGCAGCCCTATGTAAAGGAACATGGTCTAAACGAACAGAGGGCCCAAAAAAACGGGGGGCTAATAGATCAGATCCCTCGTAAGGCCGGGCTACAACCGGGGAGCGTAGGTGTCATGAAGTGAATGGCTCGTGTTTGAACAAAACGGAAGAATGTTTACTTTTGCAAGCGAAAACCAAGTGCTCGCCCAAGACGTTAAAGTAGGAGGGGAAAATAGAGAGGACAGGAGAGGAACGGGGAATACTGCTGGGGGGAATTTATCACTCCAACAACAAAAAAGAGGAGAGGATCGAACGCAAAAAAAAAAGAGAAGTCGAAGAATTGGCCAAGAATATGACCGGCACGACCTCGAGATCCGCGCCAACGTAAACGGCTGCATAAGAACAAAAAAAACATTGCGGGGGGAGGAGCGCAAGCGATAACAACCTGATCGGACCCGGGGCTAGAAGGTAAACGTGGGGGATTTAGCGCGCTAGAATAGACCGGACACCATTGACAACAGACGGGTCGGGTCAAGGGCACGCAGAGGCCGCGGGGGGGGTACGTGGAGAGGCCTCAAAAGAAATCGGACTCCACTAGGGGAAGAAATGATGAAAGGAGGTCCACAAAAGAGTTCAATGTACAGTCCCAAAGACATTCAGGGCGGTTAAGCAGCGCAAAGCCAGGAGAGGATCAGTTCGGTCAATACAATAGTCGGACGGGTGAACCCGCAGACCCAATCGTTGCAGGGGAACTTGCCGGGGTCAATTCGTAGGAGAGGGAGTGCGGCCCGAGAAAGAACACGTCGGGGACAATGCAGGCGAGGGACGTCAAGAAGGTCAGCTAGAAATCCACCCGGATGCAGGAAGGAATCGGCAAGAGAAGGAAATTGGGGGGGGGGAACACCAAAAGAAAAAAAGGGCCAGGGGTTCCCGTTTCGTAGGAGGAGCGTGATGTCGGGGCCCTAAAAAACGCCTGCGTGTCAAGAAGAACCAGAACGAGTAAAACAAAGATGAAGAGTAAACCCACGAAGCACGAAACTCCAAAGCACGATAGAAAAAGGAAAAGGGATAAGAATAGTTTTGCAAGGAGGTAAAGCGAGGGAAATCCAGAAAAGGCTAAAAGAGTCGGTACGAAGAGGGAGTAGGTGTTGTGTGTAAGCATAAACGCGGCCAGGAAGTAAAAAACTGCAATCAGTCTACGTAAGGTGGGGCGGGGCCAACAGCAAAAGAGAAGGAGGGACCCCAACCCATGGACACGGGGTGCAAGACCGCAACCCTGGAAAACAAGAGGAAAAAGTTCCAAGTCGAGAAAAAAAGGACTGGTCGCCAAGGGGGTGACAAGCTCTATCATAGGGAAACCGTGTTTTTCGTCATCATCAAGAAGGAAGGAGAGTCGCTGAGGCGTCGAAGAGTAAAGTTCGATAAAGAAGGCACAGACACGCTAAAAACCCTGTCGGCGGGGGGGACCGCGGAGCACTAAGCGGAGGGAAAAGATAAAAACGGAGAAAACTAAATCGCTGCGCAGGCAAGGAATCAAAGAACGGGAAACATAGGCCCGAATATGACCGCAAGCAAATCGCCAAATCAGGAGCTGGAAACGTTGGGAGCAAGAGAGAAGGGCCACTAAAGGGCGCGCGGGAAAATGGAAATCTGAGTGGAGGGACAGGAAGGGCCGCAGACAAAGAAGCCGTGCGCTGAAGGAAAGGGGGGACAAATAAAATGGTGAATGTAAATGACTGTCAACCGGCCCGACTACGAAGAGAATCTCGCAAGGGCAATCCAGATCCCGCAGTAATGGAGGGCAGAAAAAAGCAATAGCCGCGAAAATGCGAAGGGGCGGCTGGCGAAAAAGAGCCTCAGGAAGCGATGACTGATCTATAAGAGACGAAAAAAAAGGGTGGCTCTTTGGGACGGCATCAGCTTGAAATGAGAAGAAAAATTAAGAAGGATTAGCCCTTGACAGAGACCGAAAAAAAGCTTGGGCAATCTGGGGAAAGCTCAGCAGGAATCGCTCAGAGTTCAGAGGGACGCTAACGCCGGCACCTAATAGAGCAAAAGGGAGCTATCGTCCCAAGGACTTGACTGGTCGGCCATGATCTAGATAAAAACCACCGAGGGCGTGGGCCGAGACCACGCAGGTTCTCGAGGAGTGAGGGGGAAAAAAGTAGACAACAGAAAGAAACAAAAGGGGAAAAGGTCTAAAAGGTGCCGGAGAAAAAAGCAACTGGCCAGAGAAAGAAACCGGAACGCGGAATCAGAGAAGACCAGTTCAAGACAAAAGCGATAATCAACATACAATCAGAAAGAAAAAAAACGCCAGCGGGGGAGACCGGAGCAGGGGTAGGCTGCGGCAGGGAGGGGAATGCGAGGAGCTGAAGAAAGGGACAGGAAAATCGCGTCTAGGAGGGAACGAAAGTATGAAAAGCCAGTACTGAATCAAAGAAAAACACCAACAACGAAGGAAAAAGAGAGATTGTGGGTAAACGCAGGCCTGTTGAGGGGGGACATGACGAAGAACAGAATCGATGTCGGAAATCAGAGGGAAAGGAATCCTCGCACTGACGTAATCATGCGTCGAAAACAAAAAGAGGAGATAGGGCCGCGCAGATTGAGGAATGTAGAGGATCAAGAAGGAGGGATGGAAAAATGATGTGAACGCTTCTCGACGAAGAAGAACGGACATTTTGCCATTGTAGTGAGAGTTCACGCAACCGAAGTACGTGGGAGAGGAGAGTTCGTGAAGGTCCGGTGTCATAAGAGGGGGTGGGGAGAATAAGAGCGCAAAAGGAAAGAATAGAGGGGGGCGAAAACAAAAGACGAGGATGAAATGGATTCCCGAACACGAGAAGTCCTAGTTCGGTGCGGTAACGAAGGCTTCGTGCATTGAAGACGGGAAATAGGTGACTACTCCTACTACTAGAGGGACGATAGCGCACGGAAGTGAATGGCACCAGGGGGAAGGGGGGGGGTGTTTCAAGTATTGGGCAATAGCAGGAACGTGCAGGCAAGGGGCGACAGTTAGAAAACGGGCAAATAGCCTTCAACGCAGGAGGAGAAGAACGCAGCAAGAAGATCCGCCGGAAAGTCAGAAAAAAACGTACCTTCGTCGGTGGAGCTACGAGGCCGACTGGGCGCAAGCCAGAATCAGAAGGGATTAGTCTCATGAACGGGCGGAGGAAGGCTCTGACGTGTGAGGGAAAACACGGTAAGGGAGAAAAAAAGGAATAGAGCCCATAGTTAGCTCGAGGCACGGTCTGCAGAGGGGGGGTGAGGGAGTTTTTCCGCGGCAGATGGGGAAGAAAAGAGTAAGACAAAATCAGCTACGAGAAGAAGCTCACTTCTCCACAAAAACAAATGTGCAGAGGAGATGAATGGTGGGCGCATAGGGGGGGAACACTATCATTTCCGACGGGAGGAAAGATCAAAATGGAGCGAAGACGAAAGCGGATAAAAATCTGGGCCTGGCGAAAGGGGAATCCTTGCCAGCTCGGACTAAACCTTGCTATAGTGGGACTCGGCGCCGTAAAAAGGCGGAAGAAAGAAACCTTGAAACTAAGCCGACAGGGAGTAGTTTGACAAAAAGGGAAAAAAAGGTCCGGAAGAGCAACTCGAAAACGGCCAAGGTGCACCGGGTAAAAAGTTCTAACGAAGGGGTGTTCAATGATGTAGAAGAGGAGGGGGCCCCGACCAAAAAGTACTCCTGATTTGCAGCGACCGACTGGAAAGTAAGCGGCCGCAAAAAAAAACATAAAAAAAAGACCAAAATCCCATGTAGCCGTGAGGGAGCGGGCCAAGAAGATCGAGAAAACTCTGACGGTGCTATAAGGGGAAAAAGGTTAGAAAGGCAAAGGGAGAGACGATCGGGCTCGTCGGGGTAAAAGCGTAGTGCGAAGAACAAGGTGTAGAGACCCCGGTGGAAAACTAGGCTTTAGAGGGAACAA
>Ga0179593_1627828_pt1 | contig 14155 bp, 21 predicted proteins | sample CZODoug2_1_08_16_FD_185931 | JGI IMG/M metagenome (GOLD analysis project Ga0179593, IMG submission 185931) | Vadose zone soil fungal communities from Angelo Coast Range Reserve, California, USA - CZODoug2_1_08_16fungal (PacBio error correction) | ecosystem: Environmental > Terrestrial > Soil >...
AGAGTCGGGAAAAGAGAAAAGCAAAAAACGGGCGGCATTCCGCGCCGCAGACGCCCGTCAGCGCTAAAGTGCTCAAGGGCTCGAAAGAAGGATCTTCAGGAAAAAAAAAACAAGAAAGAGAATAGGGGAAAGGGGCCGGTCATTTACGGCGGCCTAGCCTGTCGTGTCGCGAGCTAAAAACAGGAACGGAAAAATCGATAAGAAAGCTCAGCGGGGGGGAGGGCCACCGAAGATCGGACAGCTCCGGTCCAGCAAAAACATCCCCAACTTCTAAAAAAAGACTGAAAGACGGAAGGAAGGGTGAGAAATATCCGTTTCCGCCCTCGATCGCCCTTAGCAGATCCTTCAAACCGCGGGAGAAAAGAGGCGGGGAACGATGAAGCCAACTCCGGAGGCTAATCTTTGGGCAGAAAACTCGGAATCGTGTCCGGGCAAAGGCACTCAGACCTCACTCTCTGGAAGAGAATCCATTAAAAACAGGGAAAGGGGAAACACGGACGGAAAAGAAAAAGTTCCAGCTCAGGTCCATCTATCAGACACTGAAAGGAAAAAATTTCCATAGGAGGACATCCAAAACGCCGATCCGGGCCCACGCTCTACCTGGTCAGTCTAAAAGCTACTATACTGGTGACCAGGGAAGAAAAATCTGATAAAGGAAATTCAGGAAAACGAATCGGGAACCATGTCGCAGGGTCTGGGGAAAAAAATCGAAAAAAAAAGGGAAAAGATGAGAGGCAGCATCGACGACCACGCTAAAGATGCCACAGAGAGGAGAAACCGAAAAAGCAGGAGAAGTCGAAGTTTCCTAATCCGAAGAATATCGGGGGAGGCAGAAGGACTTCACAAGAAAAGCTTCAAATATCAAAGGACAACGGCAGCTGCCAAAAAGCCAGAATTCATAAAAAAGGTCACGGGCGAATATATTCTTTGCCCAGGGAGCAACCAGAAAAAAGGGCTCTGCTAAAAATCCCAAGCACTCGTAATTCTGGCACAAGGCCGGCTAGAGAAAGAAGTCGAACGGTAAAAAAGGAGTGAAAGGGAGTAAACCCTCCCTCTAATACTCGGAAAAGGGAAAAGAGCCGTGGAAGCAAGCCTGTTTTCCGCATCAGCTGCAACGGGCCTCGATAACATGACGGAAGGAGAGGCCTGCAAAAAGAAACGAGACCAAAACTACCATATGAATCCCTTCTAATCGATAGGGGGATAAGAGGAGAGCAGAACAATGTCCTCTAATGATAGTAACACGTGGAGAAGATGACCACAAAAGCAGGAATTCTTCGAAGAGGGGGGGGAAGAAAATCGAGGCACCTTGGGAGGGGAAACTCTGGGGGAGAGGGCGGCATAAAGGCATTGACTCGACATCTAACTACTCGCCCGAGAGGGGCGAGGGGAAGGTTACGGAGAAGAGAAGACCAACGCTCCGAACCATCGAGTCGAAAGTATTAAAGAATCGATTTTGTTGCATTGCTCAGTTCTGTGCTTCGCGGATCGCCTGAAAGAATGCAGAGACGAAGTAGAAAGCACGGCGATCTTCGCGGGGGAGAAACCAGGGGAAATGCCCCCTTCACAGAAGAGCCGCTGTTTGAGCGTGCGTGGCGAAAGGGGGATAAACCACATGAAAGAGGGGGGAGGGACGAGGATGGGATGTCTAAAATTACTTTTTGACTGGGAAAAAGCTATAAAGGGGGGAAAAGACCGCACTCGGACAGAGTCGTGAGCATTGAGATCTCAAGTCTTCGCTATAGAGGGGGCGAAAAAAAAAAGCCGGCTAAAAGGGGCCAGTATCATCAAAAATTTCAGTAAGAAAAAAAAAGAGACCGCTGTAGCGCGGAGTCGTCCAGTCTGCGCGGAGGTGAAAGCAGGGGAGGAAAAGAAAAACTGCGCGTACTTATGCGAGAAAAAGGAGCGGAAGGGGAGTGCAGGGTATCTCGCCCAGAGCATTGTATTAACTGAGAAAAGGCATCTAAGCTCTCTGAAAATTCTTGATGAAATCGGAAGGAAGGGGGCGGGAAGGGGGGGGGGAAGGGGGGGTCATTAGGGCTCTTTAACCCGAACTAGAGCCTAGAGATAGATGGGAAAGTGGGGTAGGGAGAAGGAATGCGAGTATATTCTTACGAGAAGAAAGGGGGGCAGAAGCTGAGGAAAGATTGCGAGTGGAGTCTTGCCGGCATCACGTATTGAAAGCGAATGGTGGGGAAATCGAGAAGAAAAAAAGGCGGGCAAGGGATCTAGCGGATTGTTTGGAAGAGGAAACCGGGGGAGAGTGAATTGGGGGTAAGGATATTCGTTGCGTAATGACCAGGGCGGAACGCGTGGGAGGGACGGGGAACGGGGGGGGAGGAATGCTCTGGAGGGGAGGAGGTAGAAGTAGGGGACCTTAGCGGGGGTTGCGGGCTTTTTGGATTATAACCAGAACGTCGATGACAAGCCAGAAGAGGGCGAGTGGGGGGCTCCGCAATAGGAGGTCAGAAGGGGCCTCGGCTCTATCTATACTAGAGGGTCTGTAGAACAGAGGAGGACATATGAATGTTAGTGCGGCCAGCGCGCACAGGGACGCAGATCATTCCGCGGGCGATGCACGGATCTGGGGAAGGGGGAAGATCTGGAAACCCGACGAAGAAAAACGACTCCGGCGGTTCCAAGGGATGGATGAGAGTGCTTGGAGGGAGAGAAGTTTAAAAGGATGCTGTCCAAGCCTTTTCCGAGCGGTTGGTTCAATTGGATCTCGCACACGGGGGGGTTGAAGCTTAAGGAAAGAGGAAGGACACGCCAAGAAAGCCGGAAATGAAAGCAACTTAAAAGGGGTCTTCTAAGACTGGGGGGGATCTCCCTCAAAAAGGAGGGGAGGGGAAAAAAGAAGAAGAGGCAAGGTGAAGGCGAGACACCGGGAGCATCGCCGCGACGTGCTTCATGCCTAGGGGGAAGGGGAAGGCAGCCGACAGTAGGAGGGACTGCAAAAGTCTCAACAACAAAAAAGGAGAAGATAAGAATATGATGTGCTCATTACCTCTAAAAAAAAGAAAAACGCGAAAGAGGCATAAAAAAAAAGAAGTCATATAGTCTCTAAGACCGGTCTACTTCAATTCTCAGTCGCTTCAAGAAGAGGGGAGGAGGGGAAACAGGTTAAGTTGAATTTCATTACTCGAAAAAAAAAGATGGAGGGAGGGAAAAAAGAGAAAGAATCCCTTTTGCTCATCGCTCCTTAAGAAAAAAAGGGAGAAAGAACGTCTTGGAAAATTAGAGGCTCCAAGGCATCCCCAGAGAAGCAGAGGAAATGACTGGAAAAAGGCCGGGGAGGGAGGAAATCCGGGAAAAGACGATCTCCACCAGATCACCCCACCCTTCCCCATCAAGGCTCGCATCGAGGGCAGGAGGAAAGGGGGGAAACATCCGACTCGGCTAATTGGTTCGCCACCTCGCAACTGTATCTCGAGCCCAGCCGAAGGGCGGGAGAGGAGAAAGGAACGAAAAAAACGCTCGGGAGGGGAAAAAAGGCCATAAGGTGACCGGTTAGGGAAGCCGGCAACCCCCGCTCCAAGATCCTCACAGGCCTAAAAGGTTCGCCAGAGAAAGAGCCTGAAGGGCTCCAAAAAAAAAGCTAAAAGTTCATGAAAATATAATTCGGGTGTACCCACGGGGAATGCGGACAAAGGGGAGGAAAAGGGGATCCAGGAAGACAAAATCCTCTAGCGCAGACCTTCCCTACAGAAAGAGTCCAATGATCGGAACGAAAAAGAAAATAGGGAGGGAGAAGAGAAAGCCCCAACACTGGCAAGCAACGAGGCAACAAGGCGCGACCAAGGAAAGCGTCGAGGGCCGGGTATTTCCTCTAAAAACATAGTAGCTCTTAGTCCCTCTATCCGTCGGCGTCACGACGCGCTATACGGCGCAAAAGGGGTCAGAAGAAAGAGGAATGGTCAGAAATCTTTTGGACTGGAGAGAGAAGAAAAATGCTGGGAGAAAAGAAAAAAAGGGACGCGGCCCAGGGCCCGGGCGATCCTTCGACGAAAAAGAGGGCGTTAGGGAAAGGGAAGTATTTAAAAGAAAAAACCGATACTAGAGGAAAACACGGGCCCGTCTGCGAAAAGACTGTTTAAGCGCAGCGCAAACGTGGGAAGAGAAGACGAGGATCCCAGGAAGGAGATCGCAAGGAGTCCATGAAGATACCTGGGAGGGACATTCAAGAATCAGCAGATGCACAGTCCCAACTCGAAGGATGTCTAAAAAGTGCGTCCAACAGACAGGGGGGGGGGAGAGTAAGCTTCTACTGAAAGAGGGGAGCAAGGGGGGAAAGGCGTTCCAATCCTAAGGGGAACTCCGACAGCGCGACCGCGGCCGTCTCTAACTTCGAGGGATAAAGCCATAAAGTAAGGAGGGGCCAAGAAAACCTGCTCGATGAGATTCAAAAAAGGTGAGAAAAAGAAGGGAAGGGAAGCAGGAAGCGAGGTGGCAAAACGTACTTCATGGCTTTGCCACTCTACGGGAAAAGGAAAGTAGCAGAACGATGTCGGGGGGAACTGATGCAAACGGGAAATAAAACGCTTTATCGTAACGTCAGAAGAGAAGGATCAAGGGGAGGACTGAAGGGGGGGAAAAAAAACGGGCGCCGTGGCTGCTCTTCTTCCGTTAACTTTTACCTTCGCGGACAGTGATATGAAGGATCGTAAGCCCGTCGAGAAGAATAGAGACGCAGGGCCATTGAACATTGAAAAAAAGCCAAGAAAAGGGGAACACGAGGCGGCGGCACTTTTTCGCATCTTTCCAAAGCGGGGGAACGACCCAGGAGAGTCTAGTTGAACGAACCTACGAATTCTACTCAACCTGCAGGAGGATAGGAATGTGAAGAAGAAGGGGGGGATGCTTGATTCTCGCCCCAGAGACATTTTGTCCGTCGGCAAAGGGGGAGCCTCAGGGGGCGGCTAATGAAGTGATGACAAGGAACTGCCAATGGTCTTTGGTCTTCAGGAGGGGAAACCGAAAAGATAGAAAGCCGATAGAGAGAAAAAATGGCGGATCGAGGACATGAGACGTCGCGCCTGAGGCGAGAATTGCGGCAGAGACTGAGGACGCTGATGGAAGGGGAAATGAGAGGGGAACGGGGAGCGAGCATGTTGGGGCGTCCGCGATCTTTCGAAAAAACGGATGGGAAAGTTATCCAGATGGTAAAAAGGGAGATAGTCCCGTTGTTAAGGATAGTCTCGTTGGGGGGGAGAAAAAACCAGGTCAGCGAAAGGACGGGGAAAAGTGCATCGAGGGGGAGGACGGGGAGGCCTCTGAAAGGATTTTTGGTTAAGGAGGGCCGTAAAGGGAAAGAAGAATCATGGTCGGTGAATGGGATCTCCGTAAAGCCTCGTTAGGGTAGGAGCACTCCCAGGAAAAAGGGTATCGTTCTCCGCGCCAAATCTGCATAGGCCAAGAAACCCGGCTAAGGGAAGTCCTGGGGAAGCTCTGTCCGGGCGATCGGGGGGAGGGCGGCACAGGGAGAGTAAGGGAAAAAGGCGCCCGGAGGGGGGGCGTTGTGTTCTTAACGTCGAAGGAGACGGGGGAAAGAGGGGTTCTGAAGGAGAGGACAGCCACGTGGATGAGCTCTTTAGCATGATCGCGAAAACAGGCTTCACAGGGGGACCGGAGGGAAACGTCTGACGAGCATGGCGAGGACGATACGCGGCTGGTGGCGCGTGTGGAAGAAAAAAACACCTGGAAAGAAGGACGCGTCATTCACGGGGAGAATGCCGCGCCGCCTGCAAAAGGGGAGATTTCCAATTCGCCTCTCGGGCTGATAGCAGACGGGGAGTAGGGGAGGAAGGGGTATCGAGGAACGAAAACAAGGGCAAGGACCCGGATGGACGCCTCGCGAAAGGAAAAGGAAAGAAAAGTTCCAAAACGGCAAGCCGAGAATCAAATCGCCACCAGCCGAGAGACAAAAGACCGAAACTTAAAGAAGGGGAACCGGAGGGGGGGGCGCGAGCGGAAACTGGGGCTTGGGAGTCTATCCTTCAGTAAGCTCATAGAATAAAAAAAAAAAGATCAACGATTGGCCCGAATAGGACAAGTCTCCTTACTAGGCCAAAACAGACAACTCCGAAGGAGAAATCAAAGAGGAAGGGTAGGCTGAGACCTTGGGGAACCGGAGAGAAGGACCCAAGGGAGAACGCATAGCCCTCGCCTATCCGGCGGAGGCAGTCGCTGGGAAGCAACATAAAAGGGAGATCGGGGGGGAACCAAATCTACAACTCGGATATCTGCCGAAGAACTACTTGGAAAGGAAGCACCTGGAAAAACAAGAGAATTACGTCATCTACTGACTGTAAAACAATCGAAAAAACCAGAGAAGGGTCAAAGCACGCCCTCCGATCCTCCTATTGACATAGAGAAGATCCTCCACTAGAAGAAAAAATAAAAAAACCGGGAAGACCATCCTTACGGACCCCCTGTACTAGAGACAAAATAGTCCACGAGGAAAAAAAAGAAAGGAAAGAACAAGACCTCTCCGGCAACTCTTACGGAACAAAATGATAACGCCACCGGGCACGAAGGAGGAAAACACTCAAAGGGGAGGAGTAAAAGGGGAGCCCTAAGAAAAGCCTAAAAGCGTCTGAAGACGGCTATCCGGAAGACATCGATTATATTTCAGCTAGTCCTGACGTGCACGACGGCGAATATCCTGGAAAAAAGCCCTCGGGAAATGCTCCATCCTTTTAAAATCCCGGTCAAAAAAATTCGGGGGACACGGGAGGGGCGGCCGCCGGTAATAAAATGTGCTCTGGGCGATAAGCCCAGAAATCATAACCAAATTAAAGGGCAAGAGGAAAAGGTCAACGCTCTAAAAAGAAGGAAACAACATGGGCGTCCGAATCCTACCTTATGGAAAAGGCAGCCTCGAACAGAGAATAGAGGAAAGACGGGAAAAGAAGAGCAACGAAGGGAACGGCAAAGCTTTTGGACAAAAACCGCAAGGGGTGAAATCGATACCCTGACGACGTCTAGCCCTGAAAAAGAAGGGGGACCAATGCCCACAAAACGATCTCAGACGACGAGGGGATTCGGTTCAATAGAACTAAATGCAAAAATCGAATGGGAGGGAAGAAGATCCGCGCCACGAACGGCTAGGGAACCTTCGCCGAAAGGGAACAAGAGGAACGGAAGGGACGGAATCTTTAATAACGCACGGGCAGAGAGAAGAAAACGAACACTCCGGCTCTACGGCCGAGCTTCGAAAGAATGTAACAGACGAGAAACAGACACAGCAGAGACCGCTGATATCTGCTCTCAAAAAAAAAAAAAGATGGAGAAGGGGGAGAAAGAAGGGATGGCTGGGCTTCGATGAGCCGTCTTACTTCATGGCTTTCGCAAGTGGAAGAGTTCGGAGGGAGGGGGAACTGGGATAAGACTTCGCAAACAGAAGGGAACGGGAAGTCGGAAGCTTTCCGGGAGAACCACATGTCGGCGAAGGACGCACTCCAGGGAGCCCGTGGCTAAACGGATCTTAGGGAGGGGGGCCGGTCAAAAAAGATAGGATGCCGAACTAGTAAAAAAGCGGAGCATTTATAGAGCAGTGAAAAGGGAAAAAGGATGGAAGCCTAGAACGTCGGCGTCGATGCCCCACGTTTCTCTTAAAGGCGGCAAAAGGGGGCCGCGGGTCTCCCAGAGACAGCGTTAAAAGTGTCTGACATCATGACTGCTGAAAGTCAGACAGGAGACGGGCCAGGGGAGATGGGGGGGGGAGTGGGGATCTTCAGAGACATTTTGGATCCCGTAGCGAAAGGTCGCGATTGCAAAAAAAGGGAGGAAAGCAACGCCAATGGATTTGTCCCTGAAAAAATGCAGGAAGGATGAAAAGGAGGAGAGACCCGATAAGACGGAATGTCTTCCGGATCAATAGTCGACGCGCGCAACGGCGGAGGAGTGCGGGACGCCGGGAGGGGGAGGGAAGCCGAGTGCGAGGGGGAGGGATGGCTCTAATTTCCGGTTGGGAGTAAAATAGGAAAGGGGTGTGCGAGATGTTGCCGTCGTGATAGGGCGCCGTTGTCGATATTCAGGCGTAATGGAAAGAGGGAAAGGGAATGACCAAAGGAAGTTCCGGAAGAGGGGGGCGGAGGGACATCGGGTCTTAAAGGGGGGCCGGCAAAAATGGTTGGGAGGGAGGTGGGAAGTAGAGAAGGGAGATGACGACCGCCGCAGACCGGAGGTTTTTTAGGGGGAAGGATCTCCGGCCAAGCGAAGGGAGTGCAACGGGCCAAGATCCGAGGGGCGCGGGGGAAAGGTGGGGGGGAGGGCAGACAAAATCCTCCGATAGCCAGGGTCAGATGGCGAAGAATGATATCGCCGGGACTATGAAAATACTCACGAAGGAAAAGAACAGGCTAGAGCGCAGAACGCTTGGGGCTTTTGGGGAAAAAAAACCTTGGAGAAAAGGCCTTTGCCTACGGGGTTCTGAAGGAAGAAGATCAACCTTGGAATTTTGCGTCCTTGAGAATCAAGAGGGGGACGGCGCCGCAAAAGGGCAGGGAGACTTGAAACTTCTGCGAAGCTGGGGGAAATGGGAGCTTCTGAATAGGAGCCTTGCAGGAACCGGGACAGCGCCGCGAGGGGGAAACTGCTTCATTCCGGGGCGGAATGCCGCGGACGACTGAGGACCTGTCTAAAAAAAGGGCACAACATACAGGGGGAAAAGAGAAAAGAGGATCAAAGGTGAAGAAACAGGACCTCTACACGTCGCAGGAAAAAGGAATCTCATGAGGACGGGAATGGGGCTCAAGGCTCGACGTGAAGCTCCATCGTCTTCAAAGCCCGCCCCGGGGGGGCGCAAGAAGGGGTAAGTGAAGATCATAAGGAGCTAGGGGGAAGCGGAAGTTTCTCGAGCCATGCTCAAGGAAATGAGACGATCTCGAGACCCAAAAAATTCAAGGAACCGGATCGGACACTGCGCAAAAGAACCCGCCACAATCCCAATCGAACGCCGACGATCGATGGACTGGAAAGGGGGGGGAGAAAAGAACGTGGCCGCAAGAAAGGAAAGACAATAATCCAAATACGCTTCTCCAAAGAGCAAACGGATAAAAAGACCCTAACATCCCAAAAATCTTGGGCGCAAACGCGCATCGTATTCGAGCCAGGGGGAAGTGAGGGGGACTTCTTTGAGAAACAGAAGGTGCTGGACTTTCCGGGGGGGAAAAACTACCACAAGCGCCAAAAACCCCGAGCCAGAGAGCAAAGAAAAAGGAAAAAATACTCAAGAACCAGCGCCCACCCGAATACAGAAGAGAAAAGGGTCCTGCAGAAGAGGGGGGTCAGACTGAGTAAACCACGGGACTATCGACAAAGGCGCCTCTGGATCCAAGGGCAAATCAGCAACCGGGAAAAAACGCAAAAGAAGAAAAAAGGCAAATACGTGACCGGAAGAAACACTCAGGAGAAAGAGGCGGATCCAAGGGGAAAGCGCCCGCCATCGCGCCGCAGGCGCGCAGCTCCGAATGCCCTCATTAAAAAGCCGGGAAAGACTAATAATCTGCACTCCAAAGAGACACAAAAATAAATTAGAGAAAGAAGGGGGGTGAAACAAAGTAAAGGAAGATAAAATGCATGGTGAACTGGAGCAGGGGGAAAAAAAGGGGGGCGAGAAGCAAACACTTCAAAGTCACAACTAAGAGGAAAAGGACAGGCGGGGGTGAGAAGACACGGATGGCAATTCATCATCATCACACCGCTCCAGAATACGCAACGTGAAAAAAAAGAACCCTCAAAAGAAACGGGTTAAGCCACCGCGCAACGTGAAGCTATACCATGCCGTGACGTGAGGAGGTCCATGAAGCTCCGCCGGAACAGGACCGCGACTTAGATTTCGGATACAAAATATCCCGCTCGCTGCAAATCCTCGAGGAGAAAAGGTAAAGGGAAAAAAGGAAAAGAAAGGGAAGGCGGTAACACCTTAGCCCGACGTTTTGTCTGAAGACCGTTGCGAAACGCGAGTGAAAAAAACTCCCGTGGAAAAGAGGTGAGCAACTCGGACCTCCTGAAGGATAACGGAGAGAAGTAAGAAGAAGCAAGAAGACCAAAACTGCGCCGACACCATCGATATAACTCACAACAAAAAGAGGGGAGGGAGAGGGGGGGGAGGTCAGGGGAAGGGGGATGAGAGGCCTACTTTCATGGTTAGAAAAGAGAGAGTAGGGGAGGGGCGGAGAGCTGTCGGAGTAGGAATTGCTTATTGCCGCCGGGCGCCATAGAACCTTAAAAGAAAATGAAGCTAACATCGGTATCTCAAACATGGTAGTGCAGGGGGGGAATCTAAGAAGGGGGCGAGGGAAGTTACTTACTTGGGATCTTCTATGACATGTTAACGATCTGATAGGGGATAAGGAAAGAAAGGAAAACTAGGAGGAGCTACGGAGAAGATAGTTAGGATGTACCAGGAAAACGTGGGGAGGGGTACCCGTTGCACTTCGGCGTCAACAGATTTCCAGGCTCGGGGGGAGAAGGGGGGTAAGGCTTCCAAGAGAGGTTATGCATGAGGTTGAAGCGTTCAACAGGGAACGCCAAGGGGAGAAGCTGCAAGACAGGAAATTGCCGCTGAAGTTGAGTTATGGGGAGGGAGACCCAGAGTCCATTTCGGGGAGAGCGGGGACGAAACTTAGGAAGTGATTACAGAATTAGGGGATTCCTTGACAGGGGATGGCAGGCGTGACTCAAGACGTCTAGAGCGATAGAGGACTGTACTCTCGGATGAGGACATAGAGAGGAGACTGTCAGAACGAGGGGAAGCTGGTCAGGTGCAAAGAATGGGAGTAGAGAACGTATGGGGGAGGGGAGGGGGGGGAGAGGGGGGGGGGCGTGGAAAGGCCGCTGCGGGATTTTACGAGTCTCGCGGATTTTTGAGAGGAGACCGAAGTCCGGGGGAGGACACGTAATGAGGGCTCGGGGAGGTAGGAGGAGGGTTCCTGATAGGTTGAAGACGAGGACAATCGGAGAGGGAGCGGAGAAGGGACCGAGTCGGGGTTGGGGCCCTGCGCTTGTTAAGTAGAACGTCGAGAAAAGGGGGGGGAATTTGCGGGGAAAACCAGGGAAGTCGAGTGATGTCTTCGAACTAGGTTGGCAAGGGGAGCCCAAGAAGAGTCGGATGTTAGGAGGCAGCGCGCCATCCGCCGATATGCAAGCGTGCGATAGACGAATATGAAGCAAACCCCAGGAGAAGAGGAAGAAGGAAGTTTCAAGGTCGACCTGAGAAAGAGTTCGTCGAGGGAAAAAAGGGGCTCCTTGTAAGAAAAAAGCAAGGGGAGAAGGGGGGGTCAGGGGAAAGGAGGAGAGATCGAGAAAGGGGATTTGCGCGACTTTATCATGGGAACAACGCAAAGCGGAAAGGAAAAAGGTACTCGAGAGGAGGGGATACGGGCTCTGCTAGGAGGTTTCGGCATCAATACGAGAAAAGGGCACGGGAGCAGAAGGCTGACGAAAGGGGACGAGTGCGCGGATGCCAAGACGGCAATGCGTGTAAAATATTTCCTTCTCAGGCGATACTGCTGAGCTACCAAAAACAATTAGGAGAGAGGGGGAGAACTAGCACAAGGAATCCGACTCTCCCGTCTGAAGGAAGGACCCGAGGAAAAAATGAAAGAGCTTCAAGAAACCACGCCGAAAGCCGCCTCCTCCATCCGAGTCGCCGAACGATGGGGGTAGTCATTAAGGGGAGACTTTGTCGAGATAAAGGGGAAACAAAAAGTGATGCTCGATCATCCTGCAAAAAGAAAAACGGATGGAAAAAAGAGAGGGGAAACGGCGCACAAGCCAACAGCCCCAGCGCTTCCGCCGGGGAAGTCGAAAGACACAAATTTAGAAGACTTAAAGGGACTCTATCGGGGAACGGAGAAGGAAATAAGGAGCGCCATCAAAGAGCCCTAATCGCGGATGGAGCTTCCGCCCTACAAAACCGACCTACAGAAGGGGGCGCCACCTCGAAACGAATCTGGATCTATCGCCTGGAAACTAAAAAAGAAAAAACTCTTCTTGAAAACGAAGGAGGGCAGTCGTCATCGAACTTTTCTAAAGCCCAAAACCCCCGGGGTAAAAAGGAGAAACAAGTCAGACCCTTCCGCCGATGCCATATCTCCCATCCTCCTTCCCCGAGAAGAAAAACTGGGAAACTATCCTACCAATGGAAGAAGAGAAAATCCAGGGTCCAAACAATCCTCGAGCATGAAGACGCGACCAGAAAAGTGGAAAAGGGCATACGTGATGCCCAAAGGCATAATCGGACTCAACACTCGCACACCATCCAGCGGAGGCTGTAACGAAGGCGCCCAAGAAAGGCTCGGGCGAGAAGGCCAGAGGACAGAAAACAAAGAATCTAATATGTAAAGACGGAAGATCAACAAAAAATATCAGGGCAGCGCCAACGCGGCCATAAATGCTTGTCCATAAAATGATCAAGCGGGGAAAGATTCTGGAAAGGCCTTAATGAAAAAAGGGAGAGAAAGAGAAAGGCAATTCATCTTAAGGGGGAGGAGATAGGGGAGGCAGAAGGATGAGCTTCACATACACCCGCGAACCAGCACAAACGAAAAAGCGACCGATCTTTTTGAAAACGGGGGCGAGAAAAAACAGAACGACGTTTCTAGCCAAGTCCTGGGCAGGCCACTGGAGGCGACCGCCGAGCGCCTAAACGAGGGAGGGCCACGCGCGAGGCAGAAGAGGAAGAGAGAAAGGGAAGGAAGCGAAGCGCCGGCGCGTCCCTAGCCTAACATGTGGGGGGAAGAAAGGAAAGTCTGAAGGGAAAAAAATGGAGGAAGGGCACGCGGGAAGTGAACTCAGACCTCAAAAAAGGCCCTCTAAAAGGAGGGGGAGGCTAAAAATGAAGGAAGGGGAGGCCTACATCTAATCCATTAAATGCGCCTGAAAAATAGATATACACAACAAAAGGGTATCGAGGGGAAAGAAGAGAAAGGGGCGGCGCTAGGCGCCGACTGGGCTCGGAAAGCCTGCGGGGGGAGCGCTGTCTATTAATGAAGTGCGGATTCCTGAATGAGAAGAGCCGCGTGTTGACGAGGAAGTAAAAAAAAGAAAATAGTGCTCCCAAAAATTTCGGAGAGGGGAGACGGGGCGGCGGAAGTCTCCGGTGTACGGGGGGGTTGCCGAGAGGAGGAGGGAATCCGAAACTCGGCAGAAAGGGAGGCATTGTATCACTCGTCTGCTTCGATGACGTGGAACAGGAATTTTGACAGACGAGGCATAAAGAAAAGGGGGAAACTCGAGAAAAAGAGCAAAAGGTCCTAGGGCTCTTTATTGAGGTCCAAAGAGCTGCGAAGGACTGGAAAAATGAAGGGAAGCCCATGCTTGAAGAAGGATAGCTCTCCGCCCTGGCCGCTTAGGGGGGGATTGAAAAGAAGGGATTTAAAAAAAGGGGTGGAGAAAAAGGAAATATAGAGGACGTCGGGCCTTAAAGGTAGTTGAGGACAGCAATTCTGAAAGCAGAATTTCTTTTGGCGAGGAAATGCAGGAGATTGAGCTGTCGAAACTCCGGAAGAAGAAACCGATGTCTCGAGGCAGGATATAATAGGCGAGATCTTCTTCTGAAGGGGGTGAAAAAAAGGGAGGGGCCGAGTGCTAGGAAACAAAATCTAAAGGAAGCAAGGCCAAGTTGCGTCTATCATTTGTTCTTCCCGAGGGGAAGGGTCTTAAAGAAGGAGGGGGACCGGAGGAAGAGGGCGCCGTTGTCTTATTAAGGGGCCACCTTAATATCGTCGCTTTTGGGCGAAAGGAAAGTCGCGGACGTGGGGCGTCCGGGGATTAACGAAGGGGGGAGAATGTCATAGGAAGTTCGTCTCAAAGAGCTTTTTTGGACCGGAAAGGTCGTGACGAAAAAGGGAGATTGGGGAAGGGGTAAGGGATCTCCGTCTCTTTATGTTCGTCGAACTGTCCCCCGAATATTGGGAGAGAAAAAAAAAAGATTTCCAGCTCTCCAAAAGATAGACGCTGAGGGGACTAAGCGTATCTGGGGAATGGAGATGCTCCTTGCGATCTATTTGAGCCCCGCGGGCGAACGACCCGAAGGGGAAAAACGATTCTTGAGAGGTGGGGGGAGGTTGGGGAGGACTAAGTCCGTCTCCGGGTCCGATCAGGAGGTTATGAAGGAAAAAGAGACAGCACGGTGATGTTGCGCAGG
>Ga0179593_1276031_pt1 | contig 14154 bp, 22 predicted proteins | sample CZODoug2_1_08_16_FD_185931 | JGI IMG/M metagenome (GOLD analysis project Ga0179593, IMG submission 185931) | Vadose zone soil fungal communities from Angelo Coast Range Reserve, California, USA - CZODoug2_1_08_16fungal (PacBio error correction) | ecosystem: Environmental > Terrestrial > Soil >...
ACCCTAAAGCAGCTGTGGGCAGGGAACAACACCCGAAGGATGTGGCCGAAGGCGTAATTCAAAACTTAAAAAAAAAACCAAAATTGTCGTCCGATTAAGGGTTTGGTGAAAAAAGTTCAGTACTCGATGTTCGGAAAGTTTGAAGTGGGAGGGACATTCATTCAAATTATCGAGTCAAGTTACGGGAGGGGACTAGGGCAGGAGGTTATTGTAAAGAGGAGAATATGCTTGGACTTGTCTGTCTTTGATTGAATGATTCTGGGAAGGGGCAAAATTGTACCCTCAAGCCAGGGGCGGATAAGCGAACAAAGTCGGGCGGGTGTGGCCAGAACTCGCTTAAGAAGTCAGAGAAAACCGACCTTGGGGACAGCAACGGGGTGACAGTAACCCGAAAGTGAAAGGGGCGCCTGAAAACTTGGAACAAGTACGACCAAGAGATGGGGGGGGCATAGGTGGCTGTTTAAAACCGCCCATCAAGTTAGCGGTAGACAAAGGTTTAACGAGGAGTCCGGGGTTCTCGCTCAACAACCAAACTTGTGCTGGTATTATAATCTGCGAGCGTCGGAAGACTATGAATATAGTGGGCGCGAGGGGCGAAAAACGGGAAACGAGATTGAGAGGGAGGTATTCGGCTGGCTTGAACCACCTGGGCCGAGAACTTAAGCAAAGGGAGGAGTATCCCAGAAGGCATGGCCACAGGAAACAAGCGATCAATGGAAAAAAAAAAACTTACCTTCGGTTACAAGAAGCAGAAATGAAAAAATCCGAAATAATGATCTGCAGAGGCGCTCTCTTTGTGACTAAAAACAAAGGAAAAGACCATTTTTGAGGGAAAGGGTTCCAAGTTCGACATACCACGAGTGGGAAAATTATTTCTGGGGTTGGTGGGAGAGCGGTGGAATACGAAGTGTACAAACTGGAACACGCTTGAATGCAGCTCCTAATTTCTCATAAGCACGGGGAAGAGCCGAAAATAATGACCACTGAGTTGCGAGCTTTGTAAGAGATTGGGGAAAACACGTACATACAAGGAAAACTCCACGTAGTTGGACTTCCCAATTGCTCCTATCATCTGGTAAAATTGAGAAAGAAGTGCGCTGGTGGGAGCCAGGGATGGCGCGCTTCAGAAGGACCACATCATGACTCTGAGAATGAAGGTTGACCGGGAGGGGAGGTCGTAGCATCATTTTGGGGGGTATAAGTCCGGAGCTGGGAGAAGAGCCACGGGCAGTGGACAACGAGAGGAGGTGATTAGAACCTTTATAATGTATAACAGGGGGGATAAAACGAAAAAAAATAGACATGGCGATGAATCACATGTTGTGGCTGTAGAGAGTCGGTTGAAGAAAGCCCCTTGAAAACGGAACAGTGGAGAACGAGGGTGGAGTGCAGTAATTCCGTGTCAATGGACCAGACATAGGTAATGCAGGGAAATAGTATGCAATGGGGAAGCGAAATAGGTTGCTTGCTAGAATGTCGTTGTTTAAGAAGGAAAGAAGATGAAAGGGCAAAGTGGTCTTCGATCGTTGGGGGGAAAAAATACGAGAAGGACGTTGCAAAAAGGGGGGGAAAAAGGCCACTCTGAAACACAATACAACTTTACATTGAGAAAAGGTCAGGGGGGTGGGAACCATAAGTGAGGGTCTCAATGAGGTGTCGCGTTCGGGGGGGGGGGTCGGGAGGTCATCGAAGAATGAGAGCTGTTGTGGGGGGGGGGGGGGGGGGGGGGGTGTGTGGTGGTGGTTTGGGGGGGTGGTTTTTGGTTGTGTGTGAGGGGGGGGTTGGCGGACTCGGTGAAGGGGTTAAATTGGGGGGGGGGGAAAACGGGAAACGATGGCCACTCTGGGGCAGGAGAGACAAACAAAACCAAAACAGGCTGATCCCAAAAACCATGCGAGATCTTAGAATTTTATGCCGACACCCAGTGGAGTAACTGGCAGCTAAGAGTGAGTCGTGCGTCGATGTGGGTGACACTCGGTACCAGATCTAAGTAAACCCCCCCTGGCGAGGTGAGGGGACGTGATAAAGCACATGCAGGCAGCCCTTGGACCGCGAAAAAGGACCGGGGCAAAACCTCAACCCCGAACAGCGGCTAAACATCTCGCTGGCCTGACTCAGCTATCGAGACTTGATAACCGCGGGCGCATATCTTCTAAGGTGGGACCGCCGTCCTGCACCTCCCTGTCTCTCGAAGGTCCCTGCGGGCGTGTACGAGCAGGCGTGCGCTCTGCCGCTCAACCAGGGGCCAGGAAAAGTGGGACGGAAAAGGGCGAGTCTGGTCAAAGGAGGATAAGTGAAGCAGGTTTCAGCAAGACTGCCCTAAGAAATGCTGACATCTCGGACTACAGCGCAGGGTGTAATTGGGTGACTAGCCAGAAGAGACGAAATTCGCTACTGAGGCTGGGGTCGGATTCTCCAGGAGAGTGTGCTATTAGCGAACAGACTTACACCACCTGTCGGGAGGGATGATCGCCTTCTATCACTCGTCTGACTAACAAGGTCTTAGCAGCCACCTCCCGGCGTCGTCCTCCCCGCTCTCGTGGCCGCTCCTCTTCGCAGGCAATCTGAGGCTTCCTCTCTGTGGGGGCCGATGCTATGGGCATGGGGGAGGGCAATCACGCAGTTCAAAACAAAAGTGTGCCGAGTTGTGTGCAGTAAACTAAGTCGGAAAAGAAAAAAACACCGAGGTGGCATGGGAGATCAGGCACTAATAAGAGGGGTTGGGTGCGGGGTGACAACCGGGGCTAGAATTCTCAAGGTTGCATTTGGTGCTCGAAATCTAATCTCGGGGGGAGGTTGTCACGCCTTGAAGCCCCGCAGCTCAAACAAAAAACGGACAGGGTAGGGGGGGAAAAAAAGGGGGGGCAGGCGTCTAAACGCTGTTGTAGAAACCCGACAGCTCCGCGGGCCAGGCTGCCTGAAAGAGCAAGAAAAGAACACGAGCGTGATCGTGGGAAAAGAAATATCGGAAGCAAGGGATTGTGGAATAAAAAAATTTTGGAGATACGTTCATCAGGGCCAGCTCTGGGGACAAAGCGAGCAGAAGGGCTGGGCAGCGGAGGCATTGGGCCACGAGGAGAAGAAAACGTGGCCTAAAACGCAAGCCAGTGGGGGTTCCCAATCGGGGACCGGAGTTCAAACAGCGAGCCAAAAAACTCAAGACCCCTGCCGGTCAAACGTAAGAATCAGAGAGAATCGTCGCACAGAAGTTAGAAAATGGCGAGCGCCTTGTGTCGAACCGCGGAGGAAATGGACCTCAAGCCTAAAAGGAGAAATGTTGGGCCAGACCGACTACCTGTATCTCTCTTGGCAGGGGGCGCCAGCATATGGGAACTTCCTCATTGGGAGAGGGAAAGGGCCGGGAAAAATCAGAAAAAAAACGGTGACGAAAGGGAGGGAAATTGTTTATGGTGACTGAACAAGCAAGGATTGGGTTCTGTGAGCACCGGAATGAAGAGAGGGGGAAGCAATTAAAGGGAGAGGTACTGGAGCGTTAACCCACAGAAGGACGTTCACTGAGGAAAAAAAAAAAAGGAAAAAAAAGCCGGGAAAAATGTCAAAAGGCTGTCACCAGAGAGGGCTTCGGGGCGATCAGGGCAACCAGCAAAGAAAGATATCCCGCAGGCTTCGAAACGTTCATCACAAAAGACAGAAAAAAGGGACGAGCGACATGATTCATAAGGAGAAATGTCGGAAAAACCGTAAAAGAGAGGTGACTACCTCAGGGGGGGGGGGGGGTGTAAAAAGGGCTGAGAGACTCGCAACTTGGTGTGGAAGGGAAACGAATCAAATCATAAGTTCCAGGGAAAGTTCCGAAAACGATGATGACTCCAACAACGAGAATCCGCGGCTGGGCGGATAACGGGGAAAGAGGGGTTGGGAAGAGCGGACTTAAAGGGAAGGGCGACAACACAAAGGCCGGGGGGGGGGGGGACTCGGGTGCACCAACCAGGACAATCAGCGAGAGTCCGTCAGAAAGAAGGGAAGTGAAGGTCAGCTCGAATAGCTGGGGGGGAAGGTATGTCTTTGCTGCTGGGCTGAAAGAATATTATCCCTCGGCCATGCGGTAATCACCCTGGTGGTGAAGAAATCGCCGAAAGAAGAGAACCTAACTATGGAAAAACTGGAAAGTAACAGCCCGGCGCGTGGAGTAAGCGAGACGCGAGGTTTCGAGTCGGAAAAGCCGAGGGGGGCGGTTAACACAAAGAAAAGTAACGAGCTGTTGCTTGACCCCGTTCCAAGGGGGGCTCCTCTCAACAAAAATATGGGGAGAAGGAGAGAACGTCATCCGCGAGAACTCATAATGCGAGGGCGGAAAAAACACTGAAGGATTGGCAAATGACAGAGAGAGAGGGCGTAAGCGCATATGCAGGCAAAAAGGCCAAAGAAGATCGCGCAGGTCGGATCGAACACTTACCGAGTATCAATTCTCGAAACGCAAGGCCGACAAGGAAGGCCGCGCGCGGGCCGTACACCAGCAGAGCAGAGGCAAAAACCGACGAAATGTGGGCCGTCGGGTGGAAGAGTGGGACAGCGTTGGGCGTGTTGGAGGAATGGCTAAAGAAGTGAACAAACTTTCTCTGGAAAAACGCCAATGGCGCACCAGATAGAACGAAACTGGGGCTCGGGGCTAAGGAGAAAATTGACCCGAAGTTGTCGAGGGCAAGAAAGGAAGGGGGATCCGATCCAAAAGAAACAGATAAAGAAGAAAAGTAACCAATAAAGTGCTGGGGAACGCCGTTTAATGTAGCCCAAGTCGTCTAGCGCTTTTGAGGAAACTGGCACGTAGAAACGTAAGTTCGGCGGCGGTGAGAAAAAAACTAAGAGAAAGCCGTTGAGGAAAGAGGGGCTAGGTTGTTTAGGGGGTGGGTCTGAAAAGCAGTGCGCGAACGGCAGTGTAAACTAGAGAGTGAAAGAAAGTTTGGGGGGAAGAAAACAAACTAAAAAAAAAGAAGACGAATGGAGAAAAAAGTGGGATCAAGAAGAACGAGAGCAGATAAAAAGGATGGTGCTTGTAGAGTCTTTTCAGTCAAAACAAGGGAAGGGAAAAATAAGATAACTGGTGGTCACCATAATCTAGTAAAAAAGTACACATTGGTTGGCAGAGAAAAGGAAAAAGTCTTTGCAAAGGAAAGGGGGCTGGACTCTAAAAAAGGGGGGTAGCAATCCAGGGTGCGGACGAGTAAGGTTGAGAGTAATCCAAAGTTCCGAATGGGTTAAAACACAGCGGGGGAAACAGGGATCACGTTCAAAAAAAAGACCCTGATAAAAGTAGGTTGCAACTTGTTCGAAGGCGCTCAATGACCTTGGATTCGGCAACTAGAAAAAGCTAGAGGGGGGGAAAAGGGGGGACGATGGGTAAAGAAGACAAAACACAAAAAGGAGATAGAAAAGCTCTTAAACGAAAGAACTTCTCAGTTTGGAAGAAGGTCACTTTTGGACGTGGGCGAGAATGAAGCTCACCACAAATGAAACATACTACGAAAAGAGGAAAGGCGGACGCTGAGGGAATTTCCCTCCGAACTTCACGTCCCAAAACTCGCGCCACGAGAATACACCCCTAAGGTCATGCTCGCTAAACACAAAGGAAAGGAAATCTATCAAATCAATTTAGACTTTTTCTGGATTCAAAAACATTGTGGGGTAAAAAAAAACTTGACGGGAACGATGGGCGAGGGTCTGCCGCAAGGGTTGAGAAAACTGTCCCTGGGTCAAGGGGTTCAATTAAAAGAAGAGCTCCCGAAGGGCAGTCAGCGGGTCTCGGGTGGAACGGGGCAAAAAACAACAACGGGGCTTTCTCCTGGGGTCTCAAGTAGGATCAGTATGGGAAGTTGCAGGACGTAGCGAAAAGCTTCAATCGCGTGAATGGCCTGCAAAAAAAAATTCCGGACAGGAGGACATCTCTACACACAAAACTTAAAGTGGGGGGCGAGACCTAAAAAAAGGCTCCGGCTTAACAGGAGCTCTAACCTGAAAAAGTCATTGGGCTAAGCAGAGCCGATAATCAAGGGAGTACTGGGGGAATGAATTGCAAGAAAGGAACGTCTAGGTCCTGAGATAAAGGGGAACTTACTTGTACTTATTCCTTGAAAATAGGCTTTTTGATAAGGGAAGCAGGGACGAGCGGGAGGGAAAAAGGAGCAAAACAGCAGGTTAGAGGGGTTAGAGGGAAAAGGACTTACGTGCACAGAAAGGTCCGGGCACCTCATCCTCGTGCGAGGGAAGGAGCCATTTGGGGAAAAACAACTTAGGTCAGACCGAAATCCCAAATTTGAAAACTTCACAGGACCTCCTCAAAATAGTCGGGAAGGCAAAATCTTGTGAGAAAAGGGGAGAGAGTCCTGGGGGGGGGTCTTTAAACGGCCCCCTCTCGAAACCGTCCGTCACGATGTCGGACGCGGTAGCTGATAAAGAGGGAGTGTTCCCTACGAAAAAGGGGGGATAGATGGGGGGTGCATTGGGAGAAGATTAGCGGGTAAAGTAAGCAAAGGGGGGAGTTCGAGGAAAAAGTGGGTAGTCCATCCTATCAAGCTCGCAATGGGGGAGACCAGACGGGCTAATACGGAAGGGGGGGGCCGGATGGTACGATCATCACATAGTTGGAAGGTTGAGGCAAAACGGAGGTCGTCATACGGGTGAGCACAGCGAAAGCTGTACTGGAGGGCTGGTGGTAAAAAGAAACGCAAAACGGGCGGACGGGGGAACAGGAGGGAGAACCTAAGATAAAGGGTTGAAAACGTCAATGCTGTCCTAAATAGGGGGTCTGTTCGGAAAGGACTGGAAAAACTAGGAAGAGGGTCCCAAAAAAAGTTAGGTAGGACCCATGCCTGATATCTTCTCCAGGGAGCATTCAAAACAAGGACGAGGGAGCGTAGGGAGGACATCAAACATAGAGTAAAAGGACAAAACCACTGACCGGATTTGCAAGGGTTATAAAGAAAGTGGGAAAACGGCTACTGAAAACAGAAAGAGGCCAGACCAAAGGGTGTGTTGTCGGGCTACGGGGACGACACAGCCTAGGGAATTTTTGGCCGTCCGCCCACAACGCCCCCAGGGAGTCTCGAGAAAAACAAAGTATGTGTAGAGGGATCAGAAGACTCGGTGTGGGGGGAGCCCGTATAGGACTGAGACGAAACTTTACACACCATGGGGTCGTATGCGAGGTGGGGGGTCGACGGGGTTTCAAACAACTTGCTGAGAAATTCCTCATAGGAAGAACTTGACGGTAGAAACGAAAGGAAAAAAAAAAAAGAAAAAAAAAAAAAAAATATACTGGGGTGAATGGAAAAGACTAAATATTGTGGGGAATTGGCTTTGGGTCGCTGGAAGGAGGCAGGGACTCAAGGCCCGAAGTGCAAGAAAAAAGACCAGGGGGAGGAGGTGGTAAGGGTGCCAGTCGTCATCCGTGGACCTCTAACCGACCTAGGGGGAAAGCCGGTAAAACATAACCCAGGCAGGCGGGCTGCGAACCTAACCAGCTGTTTGCGTGAGTAAAAAAGAGGGGGGTGTTAACAACAGCGCTAACACCTGAAGAGCAGGGAGAGGGTTGAGAAAAGGACGGAGGACCCGGGTTGGGCTGACTTTTCCCCCACTTCAAACAACAAAAGAGGGAAAGAAAAAAAGTTTAGATAAGGATAGGCTCAGATATGACAATCTCAAAATATAATGCTAGGACCTTGGATATGGGAGTTCTCATGGAGGGGCAAATGAAACCCGGATCCACTTAGGAAATTGTTTACACGGGGGGTGCAGACAAGACCCAAAGGCTGATAGGAAGGCCACCACTTAACAGTTTCCTTTCCCTCTGAATAATATTCCTAAAAACAGTGCGGGGAAGGATGCGCTTCGGAAGACAAAAAAGAAGGAAGGTTCGATGGCTACTCTCGCTGAAGGCCGGCTTTGCCTAGGAAACCAAGGTTTTATGGAGTGCGGAATCAAGGCCGGGTGGGGGGGAAAAATGTTACGGAAAAGAGAACCAGAATTGAGGACCGCTAAGTACTGGCTCGAACCCACTGTAACCAATGAGAATGACCCATATTGGGTGGGAAGTTTTTCCAAAGAGATTAAAGCAGGGGGAAGACAGAAGCGATGCAGAACCTTAGGGAAAGAGGGGGGGGGGGGGGACTCAAGAAATACTAAAAATGTCCGAGTAAGGCTTTATATCGGGGAAGAGCTTTCAGGAATATGTGCAAAAGAAGATTTTCGGAAGAGAGAAGATAAAAGGAAGCTAGCGACGCGAAAAAAAGGAATTAAAGGGTGGTAGATTCACAAGGGAAAAAGGGTGGGAGCTTATAAACTATATATGAGTTGGCGGACGCGCAAAACTGTAAAATGAGAAAAGGAAAAAAAAAGGTAGAAGCAACCGTGGGGACGCAACCACAAGGACTGAGCGCGAGGAATGGAAAGAAGATCTGGGACATTCAAAAAGAAGGGGAGAAAAGGCTGTATAAGGAAGTGGAAGGGGGCGAAGCAATTAAGCCTTCGAACGATCGGGAAAAAGGTGGGGGAAAAGTCACGGGGATTGCATTATAGGGTCTTTCTGCGCTGGAGTTGTTGAGCCGAAAAAGGTGAGAGCGGGCGCAGGGCGGGGGAAGAATCCTAAGGGCGAACAAAATTTGGGAAAGTAGAAGCTAAGCAATAACTATCGTTGGAGAGGGGGTTGCAAAAGGGTGTTCCGGGTGGTGCGAATCGACACGAAAAAGTGACCTTGACGGGAAAGAAAGGGAAAAAGAGAGGAAATGGGATAAAAAAGGAGGGGTCAAGATCACAAAAAAGAGGAAGAAAAGTCTAAACTCTCGTACATCAAGGAATCGAGGAAGATTGGCAGAATCAGAATGTTCGGGAGGATGCCGGCCAAAAAAACCACCTAAAAAGGGGGGGTCAATCACAGAATTAAGCGATAAAAGGCACCGCTCCAGTGGTTGTTGCTTGGAAAAGGTCGTGAGTCCTCAAAGAAGACGCCGCCACGCCGCGGACACTGAGGGAATCTGCACTCAACACCTCAAGTCAAGACCTAAGGGGCAAAAAAAGACTCAATAGAGGGGAGAAGGAAAAAAAAATGTGGTGGACTGTCAGGAGAAATTCTGCTGGGGCAAAAATCAGGACCACCTGTCTGGGGGTTGGCCGGAGCGACTCTCAACAAACTTTGCGTGCAGCGGCGACAGAAGCTAACTGTGTGTTTCCGTCAAAAAGGGGGCGGAGAGGTAAAAGGTCTGTTCTCTTCATAAAGGGGTGCGGGGTCGTTGGAGAAAAGAAGGAATCTCTACGTTGGCAAAGGGACGGGCTCAAGGAAACATCTCCGGAGAAATCCCCCAACTGAGCCACGATTGGCATAGCCGCCGCTCAAAAAAAAAAGTCGCTGAATGCAGAAAAAGTTATCTAACGCGCGAGTGATCGGGGGGGGGGGAAGGAAGTGAACTGAAAACGAGAAGGCAAGGGACTTGAAGAAACAGAAAAAGAGGGATCTTTTAAACATCCCTCAGGTTTGGGGAAAAAAGGTTACTCTTTATCCCAAGAAAAGGGGGAGAAGTGGCCGCTTTCAATCTCGGGAGAAAAAGACCGGCACTCAAGGGGTAGAGAATTTCGGCCCCGGCTTAAGATTTCCGGTGGGGAAACGCGGGATGTTCCCAAAAACGAAAAAGTTTTGTCCACCACTGACGGACGAGGGAAAAGACGAAAAAACCTAACAAAATCGGTAGGCAAGAAACGAACTGCAGAAGAAAATTCGGCACTGACCCGTAGCGCTTTTGTTCGGGATTACCAAGACGCTGCAAAAAAAAAAGATAGACGAGAAGGAACAGAGATGGGGGCCCTCCAACCTAGACGATAAAGGGAGTTGGGCATGTGAGGAAAAGGAAAGGGAACAAATAAGAAGAAAAGCACAGTGTTGCCCAAGTGTTAAACTGTGCGGGGGGCAAGCCGAGCCGAACCGAACGGACCTGGGGAGAAAAAAGCTTGCCATAAGGGCGACTGACGTGATGCCTATGAATAACTGTCTACGCAAGGGTTGGGAGTGAGAGGAGTACGGAAATGAAATCTGGAGAAGGGGATAACAGATGTAAAGTCTGAAAAAGAAAGGTACGATGGGCGCTGGTTAATTGTGAACAGCTGCGACTTCGAAACCCTAGAGCCGCTGAAAGCCAAAGAGAAGAGGGAGAGAGGACGGGGAAAAAGGAAGTGAGGTTATCTTCTTACTAAGCGAGATATTTCGACAAAAACCACCAGCAAAACGCGGTAGGGAGAACAAAGGGCTGTCAGGACACCTTGAGGCGGAAAAAGAAGACAGAGAAAGCATGAAAAGGAAAGTCACCATAAGGAAGGTTCTGTACATGGGGGAATCGAGATTTGAAGGAATGTAAAAAGCATCTAACGTGGGGTTAAAAGCGAAAAAAAGAACAAAAAGGAAAAGGAAAAGGGTTGGGGTCGTCGGGAAAAGTACGCTCCGGAAAAATATGAAGGGCCCGTTCTAAAAACACAAAGGGATCAAGCGGGGGGATCTGAAGAGAAAACAAGGGGAGGGGAGGAAGAAAGAATCCAAAAGATTTGGGGGCGGGAACTTTCCCCCAAAAGGTACGAATGAGCTTAACTTCCCTAGCGACAAAGGGGGGGTTAGGCAACATCTAGGGTTGTGAGGGGGGCAGGAAGGAAAGGGGGAACAACCACCGGCACCTTAGAAAAGAAAAGGGGGACTGAAGGGGGCTTAATAAAAATGAGGGGTCATGTCGCTGCATAGCGGGGGAAAGAAAATCTTGCTTGCGGGGGAATGCGGAAGGGGGTCAAGAAGAAAGAAAGCAATGCTAAGGAGAACAGGAGTCTGGGGGAAAAAAGAATCAGAAAAAAAGCCACCGAACTATGGGGGCAGCATTATATCGCCCGTCGCGTGATAATCCGACCAAACTTGGGCAAAAATGAAAGGGGGGTTACAGGGGGAGGGGGTTTAACCAAAGAAGAAAAAGCGCAAACTAGAATTCTGATGACGGGGAAATTCCGGTTCTCCGCTCACCAGAAAACTATTTTCTTGTTAGTCAACGAGAAGGAGAAAAAGAAAAAAAGTCCGCGAGAGAAGCAGCGAGGGCGGCTAGAAGTTCGTTCGGCAGGGTTGAACAATTGATACGGAAATCTAGCGGGGAAAGGAAAGACAGGGCAAAACTGAACAAACATGCCCAAGCGAAATAGGATAAGGTCGTAGGAGAAAAGTGACACTTTGAAAAGATGTCCTCTAAAGAACGTTCTTGGCAGAATACTCGGAAGCGAACGACCAAAAAAAAAGGGAGAGCGCCGCGGGGGAAGGGAAGACGCTGGGAGGAACGCGTCGTAACCCGTTTGATGAGTTTTCATGAAATGAAGACGGCCAAGTGAAGGGGGGGGGAGGGGGGGACGGGAAAAGGCGCCCGGAATGATAACGAAAGAGGGGAGAGTAAGCACGCCAGACTGAAAAGGACCCAGCCTGAGTTGCGAAATTTGGAAAAAAAAACAGAGGATGAGAGGAAGTATGAAGCCGTGGGACAGAAGAAGAACGTAAGAGTCCAGGGTGGCTGTGAAGGGAAAATCCTATAGCATGTCTCTTCAAGAAGTGGAGGTGTCTCGGGAAGGAAGACCAGGGGGGAAGAGCAGAGTTAAAAAGCGGGTCGAGAAGCGTGAGAGGGGAACAGAACGGTGGAAAAAGGGGAAAAAAAAAGACTATGAAAATTCAAAAAAGGGGGGGTTCGCGCCGGCTGTACAAGAGCACTTCCGTAAACGAAGAAGGGGAAGGGGAAACAAAAAAAAGCAAAACTGTGCAGAGGAAAAAAAGAACTTAAGGGCAAATGTGGGGGGGGGAGAACGGAACACCCAGTAACGCGCTGAATCAAAAGGAGGGTGGGAAAAGGAAGAAAAATCAGGGTCATAAAGGCAATACAGTGAAAAGGAAAGGGGGGGGGCCGGATTATGGGAAAGAGGGGAAAAAAGAATAATCGGATACTGAAGCGGTCCACACGGGAAATCGCAAGAAATCACTGAGAGGGGAAAAGCCGCCGATAGGTCGGCTCTGCAGGGAGGGGGATCCGAATAATGTGAGGCTGGGAGGCGCAGTCTACTTATCCGAATTCGATGGAGAAAAAAAAGGTTGGGAAACGTGCACAGAAGGGAGAAGAAAAACAAACAATTCGGGGGTAGGGGGCAACTAGGTGTGATTGGAAAGTGACGCCAACGTGAAAGGAATTCTTCAACACAAGAAAGGAGTGGAAAAGGGGGGGGCTAGATATGGGGGGGGGAACAATTCCACAAAACAACAACTTATTTTGGGGAAAAAAGAGGGGGACGAAAAATCTCGTAGCAAATTTTCCAATAGAGGATGGGAGGTTTTGTCCGGGGAGGAACGGTGGATTATCATCACCAAACGAAATTTGGAGACAACTATCAAGATGGAGTGCTTGACTAGGGGAACGGCCCATTGGGTGCTTCTCGGATGACCCGACGAAAACCGACCGAAGAGAACCAAAAGGAGACAGACAACTTGGGCTGTAAGATAAGGCTCAAAACTCATAAATCACTACCGAAGGGGGATACAGGTTGCTAGAGTTTTGGGGCAGGGAAGAAGGGGGGATACGAAAAGGAAAGAGCAGAAAAACAAAGGAGAAAATGCCCGTTGGCAAAAAAAGAGACTACAAAAAGAAAACTTGCGTTCCTAGAGCTCTCTGTGGGTTCGTACAACCGTTTCTGGGAAACTTTGGGAAAAGAAGGAGAGAAACAAAGGAAGTGGTTTCGCGGTCGGAAACTCAATCTCGAAGGGGGAAAGGAAGGAGGTACGCAAAGGAGAGGACAAACCAACGTCAAAAGGGGGGGGGGGGGCTAGCGCAGGGCGCCCCCTTAGTCCTTCTACAAGGCTTTCAATACAAAGAAAAAAAGTGCTCGTGAAATACTGAAGGGACGCGACATAAAAAAGAAAAGAACTAGCGGGGAGAGGGGAAAAAATTCACAGCAGGGGCGTACCAAAGCCTCGAATTTGGTGAAGCAGATGGAAGGAGGGAAGAAAAGCGTCGTGAGAATCGTGTCAAGAGGAGGGAAACGAACTCGAAAGGGCCAGGGGAAAAAAAAACCAGGTCGGTGGAAAAAGTCGGCCCCTGGCTCAACCCTTCTGTAAAGGGGAACCGGGACACACTCGGAGAGGTAAGTACGGGGTGGGAAACATACTAGAAACGGAAGGGACCGCGAGGAAACCCACAAGAAAGACCACAGCGGGTAGCAAACGCGAAACGAACCGAGAAAGGAGATCGTCAAAAAGGCGGGAAAAAAAAGCGACAGGTGGGTCGGACTCCAGAAGCCGAGGAGAAGAAAACACCACAAGCCCCCGCGGACACCGCGAGGTCCGGCATATAATTAAGACGGGAAAAATAAGAAATGGGAAAGAAAAAGACTGTCAAAGGCTATCGCTGTGGGTCATGGGGTTGAGGACAGGAGCAGAGGGTCCTTAATAGCCATAGATGAATACCCCAAAAGTGGGTTTGAACGGTGGAAAGGAAGAAACCGAAGACGGGTTTCGGGAAAGAGAGAAGAGAGGATCGAGGGAAGATCCTCTAGGTACTTGCTTACCAATTTTTTGAGGGGAAGATCACCGTAATGTAGTTAAAAACTGGACATCGGCAGATTCTCAACATCGTCGGAGCGGTGACGATGAGTAAGGTGGGGTAACAAAAAGCACTGACCCGAGCTGCTACTTGCGAACCAGAAGGGAGGGAAGGCCGACTGTAAAGAACCAAAGGGAAGGGGGGTATATCTGTTCACTTAATGGAAAAACAAGATTAACGGTTAGACGGTAGGACTGGGTATGACGCGAGATATCAGGAGGGTAAAGAACAGAAGGGGGGGTGAGGTATACAGTATTCGTTCTGCTGAACCTTCAGAATCCAACCACAATACCAAAAAGACTATGGAGGAACTGGGAAAAAGGGGGCACCACCTAAAGAGGAAAAGGCAGGAAAAGAAAGAACTACTCACGGGGGGGAGAAGGGTGGGAAGGGAACTCACAACTCATTCGAAATTGTTTGTGACTGGGCAAGAACAAAACTAAGGCCGCAAAGTGTGGGGGGGTTCCGCAGCGGGGGGGGGTACATAACCTTACCCGCTTGACCGGTGGCCCGTTCATCACCACAACGATCAGAGAGTGGCGGGAGAGAG
>Ga0179593_1416515_pt1 | contig 14154 bp, 22 predicted proteins | sample CZODoug2_1_08_16_FD_185931 | JGI IMG/M metagenome (GOLD analysis project Ga0179593, IMG submission 185931) | Vadose zone soil fungal communities from Angelo Coast Range Reserve, California, USA - CZODoug2_1_08_16fungal (PacBio error correction) | ecosystem: Environmental > Terrestrial > Soil >...
GGCGCGGCTGGACGGAACAACTATGTTATTAAGCAAGGTGGGAAGCGCAGTGGATACGGAAAATGGTAATGGGAGGACAACTGACTCTCCCAACGCGGCTCCAAGTGTAAAGGGGGGAGTCCCTCCTTAGGGTTAGGGAAAGGAGAAAGTAAATGAAAATGTCCAACGCTTCCCCTCTCCAAACCGACATTGGGGTGAAGTTGCAAAGAGGGGGGACAGGGTTTCTTCAGGCGAATCCTCAGGGGGGCGTCAGCGCAACGTGGGGGAGGAGTCAACCATCAAATCGAAAAAAAAAAAGGTTCAGCACTATGCGGGTAAAATACTCTTCTAGAAGGGGGAGTGATTGAGACAATCCGGGAAAACACCAAAAAGACCATAGAAGAAAGGAAAGCACATACAAAAGAAACGGAGGAGCGCCCAAATGGCAGTTTGTGATCAAACCCACCAGGTTATACATTTTATGTCCCACGCGAGACGCAGGGGGGGGAAGGCGGAGGGGGGAACGGAGCGGGAAAAAGGCGAAAGTTAAGCCGCGTGGGGGTGGTTGTGGTGGTTTTCTCTGGGGCGGGGGGGGGGTGGGGGGGGGGGGGGGGGGGGGGGGGGGGGTGCGGGCCGGGGGGGGGGGGGGGGGGGGGGGGTCGGGGGGGGGGGGGTGGGGGAGGGGAGGGGGGGGGGGGGGTTGGGGGGGGGGGGGGGGGAAGGGGGGGGGGGGGGGGGGGGGGGGGGGAGGGGGTGGGGGTGGTGGGGGGGGGCGGGGGGTAGGGGGGGGGGGGGGGGGGGGGGGGGGGGGGGGGTGGGGGGGGGGGGTGGAACGGCGGGGGGGGGGAGGGTGGGGGTTGGTGGGGGGGGGGGGGGGGGGTGGGGGGGGGGGGGAGGGGGGTGGCAGGGCGGGGGTGGGGGGGGGTGTGGGGGGGGGGGGTCGGGGGGGGGGGGGGGGGGGGGGGGGGGTGGGGGGGGGGGGGGTGACGGGAGGGGGGGTGGGGTGGTGGGACGGGGGGGGGGGGGGGGGGGCGGAGGGGGGGGAGGGGGGGGCGGTGGGGGGGGGGGGGGGGGGGGGGGGGGGGGCAGGGGGGCAAGCGGGGTGTCGTCCTGCGTCCTGGGCCCTCGCAGGGTGGTGTCTGTCGAATTGGGGGCGAACAGGGGGGACCGAGACAGGCGAGCCAACAAAAAAAAAAATTACACTGCTGGGGCGCACGTAAATTAAATTTGTAAACGGTTCAGTGCGTCAGAATGGGGGGAATTGAGTCACTCTGTGAAGTGTCAGAGACCTTGCGGGGTCGGAAAAATTTTTAGATCCCAAGGGGTGTCAGGTGCTTATTGTATACTTCTTTTGCCGGCCAAAGGGTGAAATTTGGAAAGTGCCAGGCGTGGGAGGGAAGAGGGGGCGAAAGTCACCGGCCTGGGGCGGGTAACCACGGGTGGCTCCGGGCACGCACACGAGACAAGCACAACGTCAGGGATCCTTCAGGTAAACGGGGAGACCGTGAAATAACGTTCCGTACGCAGTGAGAAAAAGGGAACATCTCTTAAGAAACATCACATGCTATTGGGAAAGAGTCAGGGGAGCCGGTAGATCGGGGCTTAGAAGGATGAAGAGAACAGTATTCCAGATAGGGGGAAAAGGGGAAATGGGCTCGGTGGTGGGATACTAGTGCGTCGGTCGGGAAGACGCAAGCCAGGTAATTGGCCGACATAGAAGTACTTTACCTAGGCATGCACAATTTGCCTAGAGGGTCGAAAGAGGAGGGGGAGAGGGACTGGGAAGTCAGGCGCTAAGAAATTGGGGAGCGTAAAACGAAGAACCTGGCTCGAAGGAGAGAGAGGGAGCGTCAACCGATATTCGCTATAAGGACGGGGTACACCGAGCGCTCAAACTATTCTCTAAACAAAAAAAGTATGGACAGAGACCTAATCTTTGGGGGGAAAGGGGGGGTGCGGCAAAAAAGGGGGAAGGATAAGCCAAAGGGTCGGGTTGATACAGAGTTTCAGTCTCTCCTCGGACGAATCCAAGCATCGTCTTTACGACATAGGATGGAGCGCTGCCTTTCATTCAATGGCTCAGGACTAAAGGAAAGAACGCAAAGGTGAATGTCCTAGACTCCGAAGGCGGGTCCTGCCGAATGGGAATATGCTAGGCAAAAAAAATCACATAGGGTGAAATTTAGAAGCCAAAAGAGAACAGTGAAACCCCCGGCGGGGAATACGAAGGCTCGACAAAGAAAGTACGAAATTACCTGTTCGAGAAACGGCGCGAAGCAAAAACGGCTTATCGGACGAACGCGGGGCAGGACGTGCTGAATGAAAAAAAGGAAAGGGGGTCCACCTGTAGCACGGGTAAAAAGAAAAATAAAAAGAAATCGAGGGGGGAGCGGGCTGAGGTACACGGAAAAAAGGGGTGAGTCTGACAAAAGAAAAACAGGAGGGGGAAGGCAGAAAAAAAAGATTCCACCAGCCTTCCGAACACAATGTCCGCAAGAAGAAGAAGCCAGCCTCTTTATACTAAAAGGGTTGAAGATACAATCCCCACCAATTTTGTCATCGTGGGGAGGTACGGCGTTTCGTAACCTTTAAAGACGGAACCCGGCCCTTCGACAGACTAGCCACGAGTTGGAAAATCTGTTGCGTTGCCTGGGTCACGGCAAAACGGGGAAGTTTTGGGTTTTGAGAGGGATGGGATACGGGCAGGCTCACGAAAACCGCACTACAGTCAATCTTTAAAGTAAGACGGTGAAGCCGGTGGATAGGCGCAGAAATTTAGGAAAAGAGAACATGAGGGGGGTTTGTCAGGGAAAGGGAGGGCGGAATCTGGAGGACGTAACGAGCCCTTGTGGAAACACGGTCCGCGAAAATTACAACAACGGAGAAGGCGGGGCGAAAGAACTGGATCAATCGTCCGGTTTGGCAGAAACAACACGCCCGATGTGGGGAGGAGCTCAAGGGGGGTTAAGTGGGATGGCTAGTCATTCGGGAAGCGTGTGTCCATTTGGGGGGAAACGGATGGATGGGAAAATCTCTGCAGAGGTGAAAAGGCAGGAACGTTTCTATGCGGCGGCGAGCCAAACCCCCGCAAGAGAAGTGGGATTAGTCTCGAGGGTGGGGCTAGAGTTGCTGGGGAAGACAATCCTTTCAACTGTGCTGACTGCCATTTGAGACGACGCTAGAAAATGTTGTTATTACAAAAAGAAATGAAGGGGGGAAAAAAAAAACAAGGGGCTTGGCGATGGGGAAGAACGTAATGTATCCGTACTGGGATGTGGAGCTCAACCAAGATATGAAACAAGGTGAATGGACAGTTGGCGGCAGTTGGAAGAAGAGAAGTGCAAACTTTTGCATGAGCAAAGACGGCAGGCGACAGCTGGTCAAAAAAAGTCTTGAGGGGAAAGGAAAATCCGCTAAAAGAAGAAACGTCAAATGACTTCAACTCGTGAAGCCAGGAAAAAAGGGGACCAGCAAGTCACCCCTCCCCCTGCAAAGCATCGGACTAAAGAGGAAAAGAATTCTGAAGAAAACTTACCGGAGGAGATGTCTGGCGCTATAGGGAGTTGGGTCCTTGCTTTTTCGTCTAATGAGAGGGTGGAGGGGGCCGGAAACGCTATGAGGGGAGCGAAGGTGCGGCCCGAAACTGCCAAGAATTTTGCAGCAAACAGTGGGCGAAAAAACGGTTTTGGTCCATTGATTCTCTCGAGGAAAGGAGGAATGGAAGACAAGGTTGCATTAAAGAGGCAGAGAAATCAGAAATGCTGAAGGCATGCTGAAAAAGCTTCCGATTGGGAAAAAGTGTCGCTGGGGGTTCTCTCATGTCTTGGAGTGGAAGGAAGTAAGGGAGGGGGTAAAGTTGAGCGGGTCACAAGGGAGAAACAATCACTTTAATGAAAAGGTGAGGGTGGGGAGAAAGTTTCGCTGTTTGACGCATCCATTGCGAGACAAGTAAAAGGAATCTTGAACTTGGACGGTCGAAAGAATGAAGGGGTGGAAGAGGGGGGTAGAGTTCACTAATTTAAAGACCCCCAAACAAAAGGGGGGGTATGGGAAAGGGAAAGTAAATTACGGGGACTCTCTGAATTAAAGCCTTTCGACTCAAGGTGGAAAAAGGAAGGGTAAGGCTCTCTATAATTGGGGAGTTATTGTGCACCGGTTTTTGCCGAACGGTCAAAGGGGGCATTCGGGGTAAGTGAGGTTCTTTAAGTTGCAGTCGCAAAGGGTCCGGGGATGACCGGGAGATCACATCAACCCCGCGCGCACACAAGACCGGAGAAGTGCCCCGCAATTTTTGTTTGAAGAAGGGGGAACAATGGAGGGGTCGCCTGGTGTGGAAGAAAAAATTTCTTAGGGACTCCATACACGTAATACGAGAAGAGGGAAAACTTCCGTGCAACTGGGATGGGGAAAAAATTTGTAGATGGATCAACTCGAGAACGGGGGGAATTCCGGGAAGGGAATTAAATAGAGAGACAAACACAAATAAACGCGATCGTTGCCAGCCAGCCTATGAACCGCGGGGAGACTCCGGGTTGGTGTGCGGCCGCGAGGAGGGGGGGGGACGCGTGGTCTGGGTGTCTCGAGGCACCCGGGGAAAAGGGGAGACCGTAGTGGGGGAGCGGAGTCTTCCATTAAAGCTTGTGGGGGGATTCAATCAATTTTCAAAAAAGGCCTGAAGCTTTACGGCAATTGTGGGGTGTAGAGGATTCCAACTAGACGAAAGCAGTTTAAACTGCTCCCAGGGGCGGGGAGCTGGGGTGAGGTAACATAAATCACTAAGCCCAGGGCCATTCTGTCCAAGTCCATCTCCTGTGGGGGGGAATGTGCATTAGGTTATAAAACATGTTCAGGCAGAATCGGGGAAAAACGTTCATCCTTCCTTTGCGGTCTGGGGACACGCAAAAGGAGGTAAAAAAGCGCGAGCACTGGTAATCATGAGGGGGGCTGGGAGGGGGGGGGAAGAACGCCGAGAGTATAACTTGGGGTTGCCCCAGAAGGTCATTAAAGCCATACGCGCAGAGTAAAAGGAGAATCCAATACCGTTCTGCGCGCACGCGACCGGGGGGGGAGCACCACCAACCAATCTTATAGGGTGTCGGGAGCCCAGCGACCTTTAGGATTGGCTGAGAAGTGGGCAAAGGGGCTCTTAAGCGGAAAAGAGGGATTAAGGAGGGCCCCAATTCAATCTTTAGAGTGGGGGCGTGAAAAAGGGTTAGAGATCATCCCACGGCAGAATCCTTTCTGTACGTTCAAGCCTGTTATAGGTTGGGGGGATCCTGGTGGAGGGGAAAGAGACTTTCCGTCTAACCAAAGAAAAACCATCCAACCTTCACTTCTGGGGAAAGAAAAATCCTCGGTTTCTCTTCAAAAAATGGAAAAATTCAGTGCTGTACGAGGCTTTCAGGGGGGAGAGAAAAGCAAAACTATGGGGGTAGAGGCAGCCACAGCGTTTCGCATCTTCCGTGATAGGGAAATTGTGAAGGTCTCTGTGCTTGAAGGGGGGGTCTTGGGGGGTCGTTTCACGCCTTCCAGCTGGGGGTCTGTGGGGGTCTACCTTTGAAGCATGGAAACCGCATCAGAGCAGACTTCCTGTGAGAAGGCAGTTGGTAAACCGCGCCGGGGAAATGGGACGTAATTCCGAGACTAACGCTCTTAGCCACATGCAGCACGAGTATGGCAACTGCCGAGAACGTAAAACAATGGATTTGGCGGCTTGAGAGAGGCCGGCAAACCAGAAATGGTGTCCAGCTCTCGGATGGAGAAATTAGAGTGCTGCAATGTACAAATCAAGGCAGTTTAAAAAAAACAGCCGTGTCGGGAAGAGGGAAAAAAAGTCACCGGGAAGCGGATGGTTGAATGGAAGACGGGGAAAGCATCGCCCGTCCTTTTCGAAGACGTAAGGGGCGAATGATCATGCTTACGTAAAGGGAGGAGGAGTGATCGCGACCGAAAAAAAAAGCCCTAGGCAAAAGAGGAACTTTGGGCGATGACAAAGAGGGGCGAGAGCAAACAACAAAAAACGGAGGAGGGAGGAGAAGGGGAGAGCTTAGCGAGGGCGTGCTTGGAAAAAGTGGATGCCCGTTGCCTGGTTGTGGAGCAGGGGGGGGCGAAGTTGAACATCGCGGAGGTCCAGTGAAGGACAAAGGGAAACTGACCGTAAAAATACACGGGAAAGGAGGCACGGTGCCACATGCCGACGGGAAGAAAAAGACGCCAAGGGTGACATCGGAACAAAGAACTGGCGCCAAGGCCGGGATTGGGGAGCATGCGCCGAGATGGAATATTTAGAACAGCTGAGAGAAGCAAGCTAGCTATGACCAACGGGGATCGCAAGAAACACCCAACCCTGAGGCCAAAACTAAAGCATGAAGCGGGACAAGCGGGACGGAGAAGAGGCAAGTCTGCGGAAAGGCGTTCAAAAGTGATGGGGGGGCATGACTTTTCCAACGTCTGGTGGGGAAAAGAGGACCAAAGAAGTCTGGAAGGGGATGGTGACTATCAAGGTCCAGGATTCCCCGGTTTCGATAAACCCCTGGCCATGACGTCGCGAGACGTACCTCGAACAACACCGGCAAAGAAAAAGACTTCAACCGAAGCCAAAACAGCTTCGGGCTCCAGAATTGGCGACTATCAAAATTATCAAGGGAACGCGGGGAGAGCGTTGCTTTAAGATCAGAAACGTAAAACTGCGTTTAACCCCTGAAACAGAGGAAACCCTCTGATGGAGTGGCCATGCACTTGGGGCGGGGGGCGTATTTGTTGGAGAGAAAGGTTCTCAGAACCGACGCAAAGCCGACTCCAAGGGGGGAGTGAATTAGGACCGAGGTCCCGCAAGGGGGATGAAAGGCACCTTCTTCAAGAGACAGGGAAATGGGTGGTTGGGTCGAAATATCTGGTGAACTCTGGTGACCTTGGCAAAGAGCCCTTTGTTAAAAAAGATCCGCAAAAACTTTCAAGTCACTGGCCTAAGAGCAGCAGGGTGCGACCAACTTTCTCCCGGGCCTGGGGGGTGTTTAGTCACCACAGACAATGGCTCGTCAATCTCCGGTGGAGGTTGGGTTTTCACATTGTTCGAGTGAAAACTGGGTGAAGATGGGGGGGAGGCGGATGGCTTTTTTCCACATACGTTAAAAAGTGAAACTAGAGGTCTCTTTTTCGGAGCGCCGCAGTTGCTTCTTCTCACAAGACATCTCTCCGTTGACTGGAAGACGATGAGAGAGTTTACGGCCATTGGGGTTTTAAGCCCTCCGGGAACGGTCAGTGAGTTGGGGAATCAAGGTGAGCGCGTGGGTCGGTCTTCCCTTTGGAAGGTAGACACTCTGCAATTACCACCCCCAAACGGGCGGAATGTTTAAGATTCTGAAATGGGGTGCCTTAGAAAGCGGTTTTCCCGTTTGGCGAAAAGTGGGTGGAAATCTCGTGTTGGTTACGCAGGACCGGCTGATCGGACAAGGTGCGTTCGTCAAGTTTGTCGACGCCGGGGGTTTTGCCGGGGAGAGGGGGGTTTGAAAGAGTTTCAACTGTGACCGGGTCGAGACTGGAAAGTCTTTAAGGCACAAGGAGGGCAATGAGTCAAACGCCTCGCATTACAAGGCTGCTGTCGCCCTCCGATGAAGGGTTGTCAGATCGAGCCAGATCAAGTGAAAGAAATACTCCGTCTCGAGATCTGGTCACAGAAAAAGAGGAAAGAACGCGTGGGGCTATCGGGTGCTTTCCTGATTGATGTCCTTAAGGGGGGGGGGACTCGGGGGATGTCAAGGGTCTTAACTCCTATCCTATGTCCGAAGGGAAGTTAGAAAGAGCGTCACAAAAATGGTTCATCAAGGCGGAACGGAAAGGTTGGCAATTAGCGATAGTAATGAGGGAGGCGGGGAGATTTCAGAACTTTATGCGACCAGCCGTCGAAATCGACTTGTCAGGCAGCACTCGGGCTGGTCTAGGCCAAGGGACAGGTGGGACGGGGCACACGGTCTCATGAATTATTTCGTGATGTAGTCTTTGAGGGGGGGATGACAGGAGCCTGTCGTCCCATAATGTGGAAGCACTACAAAGCGAGGGGCGGCAAACAACAGTAGAACGAAACTGGCACAGAATGCACCACGGGTGTCGGGGGGAGGGGAAAAGGGTTTGAGTGTTGAAACTCGAAAAGGCAAGACGAGCATTGACGGGGAATTTGACGGGGGGAGAGGCGAAGCAAGTTAAAACGAATGGGAGGGGCCAATGGAAAGCGCTCTCAAAAAACAACAAAGGAGAAGGGGTACCGATAGGCAATGCGGGAAAACTCGGGGGAGGGGAAATGGAGAACGGCATTTAGGCCGCATAGATTTGCCGCAGCGTCAAGTCGGACGGGTATTTTAACGCACCGTTTACTCCATCTACCGTTGCATAGGGGAAGGGAGGGTTACTTGACTTTTAAGCTCACGGGGAAGGTCTTCCGTTTATGAGTACAACAGGCCATACCACACTCTCTCAAAATTCTTAACGTTACAAAGGTCTTCATGATTTTTCAAACATTCCCAATTCTATGGTCGGGCTTGGTGAAAAAGGGAAACCCTTGCTGAAATCGGTCCCGAAGTGGCGGCGATCTAAACTCTCGTTACAAAACGGGGAATTCGCTTTGCTGGCATTGTTCCTGAGGATGGGAAGAAAGTAAAAGAAAAAAGGCAGAGGCCGTTTTCTGACTAGAGTCCCCACGACGCTTCCATCAACGCTCCAGAGGGAAATCCAAAGAAAATGAAAGTGGAGTGCGGAAAACTGTGGTCTGCTCGCATCAGCGGATTCCTATTGTCGGAAAGGTGGTCTGGGGGATCAGATCTCCCACTGAGGAAACTGGGGTAGGGAGAAAAAGTCTTAGGGCGAGGATTGAGCCCTCCCCCCCGGTGGATTACCACCATTGCAGAGGCTGCCGCTTTATCGGCAAAGTGTGTTGGGGGAAAGCTGGGGATTCCACGGCTAAAGCAAAGCGGGCAAGATAACACGTCTACCTCAGGGGAGAGGGGTTGCGGACTCAAAGAGGAACAGGAAAAACGTGCCGGCAAAAGAAACAAGACGATTTGGGTTTGAAGGTCCAAAGGATTGGATGGGATACAGGCGACGCTACACCGGAGTCCCAATGTTGCGGTCTAAACGCCAACGAACGGAAAAAAAAAAGAAGCCGAGAAGGGAAGCAATAGCAGGGGGGGACAAAGCTCCTAGGGAACTGGTAATGCAGTCCAGAGGATTAAACTAAGAAAGAGGGCACAGACGAAGGGAGCAAAATAACGGCGGCGAGGGAACCATATTGAATTTGTTGGTGATAAAACCAAACAGGACGGAGGTAAATTTCGGGGGACCACGAAGAAGGTGGCAGTTTCGAGTAAAGTGGAAAAAGGGGGGATGGGAAAGTAGAATTCTCAGATTCCGCAGTTCATCGGAGATTGAGGGGGGCAGGTGGGGAGAAAAAGCACAACGGGGGAATTTGCCCCCCCCCGGGGGATATTCCAGATGGCAGTTAATTCCATTGAGGAGCCCGAGAACCTCCTAGTAAAAAAGAAGGGCCCATTAAAGGTCATGCAGGCAACGACTTTGTCGAGTTGGAATTTTGAGTCAGGAGAAGGGGGTCAAGGACCTCTTAGGTTCAAGGGGGAAAACGCTATCGAACAGGGTTTGGGAAGAGGGATCCAATGCGAGGGCAAAGGCTGATGGATTAATTGGGCCGGCCTTTGTGATTGCGGCGGTCGGGCGCGGGGGCGAAGACTTAAGGAGGTTTTCGAAAAAGTTGAAAGCTGAACGCACCAAAGGCGACACGATTCCTGTGCTCCTTGAAGATGGGGGAAAACCGGCCAAGGGGGGGGGAACATAATGGGTCCATTCTCATGCGATCACAAATCGTGGGGGGTGGCTGAAATCAGTAACACTCGATTTCAGTCAGAGAAAGGGGGGAGACAATTGTTTGACGGGAAGATTCTCTATCCTTTCGTCAAAAAAGGAGGGATTTACCTTTGTCTCGGAGGTCTGTATCATATCTGTGCGCACAAGGGGGAAAAAAAAGCCGAATTTGGGAGGGAAATGACAATTCGTTCGGTGGATGAAGAGTCGTCGTATCTAATCGAAATTAAAAAAAGTGAGGAAGAAAAAGGAGCAGGCCTTGTCTGCGATAATTTAACTTGAGGACGAAATACAAGTCGGAGAATAAAAAAACTACGGAACGATAGGGTCGATAAGGACTTTCGCAACGAGAGTCAAATTATAGATCATGACAAAAACAAAACTGATATGATGTAACAGAAGAGCTCCTTAGAGATTTGAGTGTCCCAAGTGATACCATAATGGCAGTCGTTTTGTAAAGCGGAGGTTGCTCTCGCCTAAGGACGAGTCAGTCTGTCTTCCAAGCAAAAAGGAAGGAAGAGAAAGTAAAAGTGCATGCGCCCACACCTTCACTAACGAAGAAAAAGGAATTCACAATGAAAACCGAACAGTCGGGAAGGTCCAGGGAAAAAAACTGAGACGGGAGTGCCTTCTCAGCAAGCTTATATGTAACAAAGAAAAAGGGCGAATTGAAATAAAAGCTAAGAGCGGGCGGGGACAAGAAAAACTTAATATGAGCATGATAAAAAGGCGCGGCCGGGAAAAATCGAGGAAACGTGTGGCTATTAGCTCTCGCTGAAAATGGAGAAACTTCGTGTAACACCGTGTTCTCCAGGTTCCAAAAAATCGTAATTCTCCCCTCTTCGTGCGCCTGGGCTGGGGTCTCCCAAAAGAAAAACAGTTTCTGCTGGACAATCCACCTGGGGAATTAGAACCGGTGTGCCCTACAAACGGGGTCCTCCGGACAGAAAGAAAAAAATAGTGACGCATCTGGAAAAAAGATCGCCAGAAATGTTGCCGAGAAGAAAAATTGTGGCGAAAGGGGGGGAGCGCCACGTGGGAAAGGGAACTAAATGTGACTAAAGTAAAAGAGTTCCAAAGCGGCATGGAGGGGGGAGAACCGAGTTGGGGGGCGTGTGTGGTGAGGGCAGCCTGTTTCCGGAAAGCTCAATATCCAATCACCATGAAGGAAAGGATGAAGATGCACCGCGGTGAGCGCAGAACGGGAAGGAAATCATCCCTGAATTAGGGTGTGCGCATCTGCGAGAGGGGTTAAAAAAAATGAACGAAGGACACGTGTTCAAACTTCTAGTTCCAGACCTAGGCTCAAGGATTTTCTACCCTCAGGGGAAGATCAAGGGGGGGGGGGGTTTGAAGACACAACACTGCAAACTGCTCGGTCGCGGGGTGGCAGCGTTGGGGGTCAGGGCAAAAGGTCCCGGGCCGAGTGGACTGTCGGGGTGCTGTCAGCTCGGGGCTGTGCCTGAAAGGGAAAAGGCAGGATCGCGGGCTTTTGAACAAAAAAATGAAGGGTGATGAGGCCGGGGGGGTAATATTTCTTTGCATACAAAAACTTTCATTTGAGGGGAGCAAGCGAAGGATAGGAAAAAGTGGTATAAAAGTACTTCCCAAAACAGGGGCAAGGTGCTCTGGAAGAAAGTTGCACTACCATCTTCGGGATCCGCAAAAACACTGCGGCGACTGTGAAACGGGGGCTGAAACAGCTGGAGGAGAGAAGGTGGCTATACGTGAAAAAATGTGCTTAAAACTGCAGTCGAGACATCGGGGATCTGAAAAAACGAGTTCAATGTTACCATCAGACCATAGAGTCGAAATACGGGAATTAAAAAAAAAAAATGGTTGTCCGAGCAGAACGGGTCAAGGGAGCAAGATCGTCACGTCCGAAGCTCTCTTAGATTCGACACCGTCTGAAACAGCGGTAAAATCGGGCCAGGGCGTTTCTGTTCGGAACGCGGGTGGAGTCTTCGGTTTCGCGGATGTCAGCTTAAAACGGGGAATTGCCAAGTCGGAGATGGGGGAGATAGAAAGAACAAACTTCAAAACGACTTGGCAACAGTAACGGTTTTTTCTTTGAAAAGTAAAGCGTAGGATGTGGGCTTGGATAATTATGCTGGAGGTCAACAGTCAAGCACAGGCGCAGAGGGGGAAGGCTAAACATCTTTTTACAACAGGGGGAAGGGCAGGGGGCGGCATTCTAAGGAGGGGGGTGCGCAGCAGGTTAGCAGTGGAGCAATGACCAGGGAACAATCCTTGACACACAAAACCGTCCTCCCCGTTGCCCAATCAAGTGGCTGGAGGGGTAGAAAAAACTTTTGTGCGTTGGATCCTGACCCTCCATTTCTAAACTTAACGTTCGTGGAAATTGCGTCGAAATAGGACAAGTGCTGAGAGTCCAAGTACATAAATGCTCTAAAACGAAAAGGGAGGGGAGAAGATGGAAATGACGTGGACATCGCGGATGAAAAAAAGTCACATGAACGCAGTGGGAAAAAAGGGCAAAAAACACGGTAAGCTCATCGAAAAGGAGGTTCAACCAGGACAGTTGGGTTGGAACAGGCCTCACCGGAATGTCTTAATATTTAGTTTACGATCGGTCATACCTTTCGCTTAAAGTAACAAACGTCAAGCCTCCCCGAAAGGGCAAACCTAGACGTTTGCAAAAGCAAAGGCAATGAGTTGGAAGCGCTGCCCTGGAATTAGCAGTTGGACAGGCACGTTCATGGGCGGACGCATAAGAATCCTATCAATCAGGAACGGGGGGAAGGGCAGACTTTCGAAAAATGGGGGTGTGCCTGAGAAAGGGACAAACGAAGAAAAAAAGGCAAGATAAGTTACCCTGCCTAATCGCGAAAGAAACCCTCTCTACGGCCAGCCCGCAGATTACCGGCGTATGAAAGAGAGGTTGGGGGGTCGCTAGCCTATCTTGCAAATTGCATGTGATAGGGATCGGAAAAAGAGGAGGGTCTCGTATGAAATTGCGCGGGAGTTTAATTCCATGAAACTCTTTGAATAGGACGCAAGGGCAAGCAATAAAATTTTGGGACAGGCAAAAATTTAAAAAGATCAAAAAGGCAATAACCCAACGCGGTACACGGGGAAAAACTCCAAACTTGTGTTGCGGAACATTGGGATTAAAAGGCACGTTCTGCCCATCTGAAAAAACGCCTGGGGGGTGGAAGGCAAGTCATTTGTAAGAGAAAAACAGGTAACGAATAGGCTAAAAGCGTCAAAATAACCTTGATGGGCCTCAAACGCCAACAGGAGGACCACCTGCGCACTGGTAAAGTCAACGGATTTTTTTCTAAGAAACAGCGAGGCCTGCGAGGGGAATGTCTCCCGCTGCAAAAAGACCAGAATCGGAAAGTTGTAACATACCAATAACCTGCTTCCGGCGAGGAGAAAAAGATAAGGTGAAGGAAAACACCCAACCCGAGGATGGATACATTTCTTGGGGGAAAAGCGAGCCCTTTAGTATGTCGCTAAAAGAATTTGAAAAAGGGCATAGGGAAAACGGGAAAAGAGAAAAATTCGCAGCCAACCCCAGCAGCTTGCTCTTTCAGTGCAAGGTGGAGAGGGGCGCTCTCAAGGCGGGGGAAGACGTGCTTTCAGAGGCATGTCTGCTTCGCGTGGCCGGGGAAGGCGAACAGGCGAAAAAACCAGAGCCCGCACGGACCAGGGAGGAAATCCCTGTCAGCTTAATCTAGTGGTAGAAGGGAACAGGGGGGGAAATTCATTGGAGGAAAGTGGACGCTGGCTATCTAAAAAAGTGTTGGTAGTGCCGCTTGGGTCGAGAGTCTCGAGAGATCCGTATGAGTTTTTAAGGGAGGTTGGTTCATCAGGTGCGACGGCACCTTCTGGGCATTGGGGGTCAAATTGGAAGGATGACTACGCAAGAGCAAAAGCACAAAACCTGTCGATGTTGTAAACGGCGGCCGGGGGAAAATAAACAGGCCGAGAAATGGAAACGAAAAGAAGCAGGGACAGAAACCTCGGTCCGCTTGCCGACGGAGGGGGGAAGAATGGGAAAAACGGAGTGCGGAGAGCTTCTTTCGTCCAAGAAGGAGCGGAAAAAAAGCTGGGGTTCATATGAAAGCGGGGCAACAAAAAATCAAGCATTGGCCGGAAGCGTTCGGTCAGTGGGGACGAATTCACCTAAACGGCGGAGGGGGAATCATGACTTGGAAAGGCAAACTCCTGGTAGAAGAAAATGGGATCAGGCTTTTCCGGGGCGAAGAAGGAATAAACGAGCAGCAAAACCGAAGCAATTGAGAATGAACTTTGGGGGGAACACGCCTAGCTACAAACGCG
>Ga0179593_1599894_pt1 | contig 14154 bp, 13 predicted proteins | sample CZODoug2_1_08_16_FD_185931 | JGI IMG/M metagenome (GOLD analysis project Ga0179593, IMG submission 185931) | Vadose zone soil fungal communities from Angelo Coast Range Reserve, California, USA - CZODoug2_1_08_16fungal (PacBio error correction) | ecosystem: Environmental > Terrestrial > Soil >...
GAAGGCGCGCAATTTTCTGCCCGGGACGTATTCTCTAACTCCGGGGCCGCCAACTGCGTAGAAAACAGGGGGTCGCCACCGGGGTCCCCAAATTGCGAGCTTCCGACGAAAAGGCGGTGAGAAGAAGAAGAAAAAACGCCGGCCACGGTCCTTCCGCGACAAAAGGTCCACACACCCAGTCAGGCAGAGAAGAAAGTCACCGAGGGGCCGGTAATACACGAATCTCCCTCCGATCACACAAGGAACCGCCTTGAGCGAAGGAAAAACTGAGAGAAAAAAAAAGAGACACTTCTGTCGCGTGAAAAACCTCTCTTGACCGCATTGAGCGGAACCCGCTACCCGAGGACTCCTTGAAAGAGGGGCTGCTCCAACGATGTCGGACGGGAGTCTGAGGATTTGAACATGTGAGGAAAAGAATTTTATAATTCCCAACAAGGAGGGGAGCTGGACGTCGCCATGGAGTGAAGGTGTGAATGGGGGAGGAAAGACTGAGAATTCGCAAAGTCCCACTCCCTCTCGCAAAATCACCGCTTCGCTAAAAAGCCCGTACGATAGAATGAAGAGGAGCCTCCTTGCGGAACGGGTTGGTAAACATGTTCTGAAAAACCCGGGGGGGAAGAGGGCTAAGCATCCAAGCGTTTGCCAGTTTCGTCAAGGAAAAGGGGGGGAAAAGGAGTAGCAAGAGACGAAATCAAAAAATTCTGACAGGACCAAAGCAAAGAGTTTCCAATCGTTAATACGCCGATGAGCTACAGAGCGAGGGACGGGAGAGTTGGGTCCAAACTTCACAATAAAAAAAGGGGAGAGATAAGAAAAAAAAGTCCTCACTCGGGGCCCGAGAGAGGCGGAAGACGACAGGAGGAGGAAACGACTCCGGGGAGCAGAGGAAGAGCCGCGACGCCGTCCTCGGAGTCAAAATCGAGGTGAATCTTATAACTAAAACGGGGACGAACCGGCATGGGTGAACGACGACGGACGTGAAGGAAAGTGGAATGCACACAAACTGAAAGGGGAATGACCTCGTAACGAGGACTGTCGTGCAAACCATGTCCAATTCAAAGCTGCAATGAGGGGCTCAGTCGGGGGTAGGCGAACTTGTCAGGGAAGAAGGCCGGTGGAAGACAACAGATCCTCCGGGCTCCTGGGGCCGCATCGAAAAAAGGACCGCTGAAGCCGCCCTTAACTCTGGAGGAAGCCAGTGACTACATACGACGCTCTAATAAAGGGAAAAAAGAGAGGTCTGGGAAAAAAAGAGGATACCGTCGAGAATCCGATAGCGTCCGAGGAGAAAAAAAAGGAAGTGGAGGAAGCAGATCCGCCTGTTCACGACCGTCGAATAGGACATGAAGGTAACGTAGCTACGAGGCGGTTGATCCTCAGTTCGGAGCAGGCACGGTCGCGAAGAAGGAGGACGAGTGCTGGAAGCGGGAAGGGGAGGTACAAACAAAATTGAGTAATCCGTGCGAGATGTAAAAAAAGGATTTAGTCAGCCACCGGCAAGAGGCTTTCAGAAATAGGGATGGAAAGTGAGGGGGAACCAAGGGCTAGACAGGTCGGCCATCACCGGCCGATGAAGAATCAGCCAGAAAGTAAAAATAGGGCTGTGGAAAAGAAAGGCGGGAGGAAACACGTGCTCCAGAGTCGTCGTGGGACAAAAAAAGGGATACACGAAACATCACACCTGAGGTTCCTGGGGCGAACCGGAGATTATGAGAACGAGTGAACGCAGAGGGGAAAAGGAACTTGGAATACTATCAAGGAGTGATAGAGTCTCGACCCGGCTGGAGTTGTAGATGGTTCGTAGCAGTGACGAGGAGAGGGGGGGGGGAAGGGGGCAGAGGCCCCGAGCATCGTGAGGGGGTAAAAATGGGTATTGACTAGAAAGGGAAAAAAACCGAGAAGCACGTTTCGGAACCGGGCACGCGGCGGCCAGGGTTCGGACGCGCGGCAAGAGGAAAAGAAGCCAGGAGAGACGGGAGACGAGGGGGCGTTGAAGCCAACCATACGTGCGGGAGCAGCTATTCATGGAATTGCTGACGGATCACCTAATCCACCTACCATCCGGCCTCGGATCAAACTTTTGCGGAACGACAAACGAAAGGAAAAGGATTTTCCGGGCCCGTCGGGATAATTCCATTCGGCAGCATCCTCAGGGGGAAAGGGCCGGCCGGTCGAATTCTCGGGGGGCAAGTGAAATCGGCATATAAAAGAGGCTGGTAAATCTGCGATTCAAAAAATGGAGGAGGAAGAGGGAAAATATGTTGGACAAAGAATCGCGTCACGCAAGGGGATGAGGTCGAACACGAAAGAGAATACTAGGAAGGGAGAAACTGACTGGTCAGAAGGACAGTATGAGGAGCGCTGGTCGAAAAAGTTGTGGGATGGGGCCGAAATTGAGGGAAAGCCGCCCGGGTTTAAAGTCTGCATCGTTAACTTGGAGGACTGGTCATCCGCGACGTTACAATTGAAAGTCCGAAAGATAAAAGTAGGGCGAACTTTAAACGCAGGAAGGCTAAGTGGTCGAGTTCCAAACCGGTTCGAAACGCACGGGTCGGTCTTAGAAGATCATCTAGGGGAAGGGCCGAGTCCGGCAGACGGGGGGCGAGGCGCCAGCTAGAAGGGACGGGAATCCCAGTTAAAAGTCGGCAAGCAAGATCGACGAGCGGCTTACCAGTGTGAGGGATCACCGGATGGGTTGAGGACAAAATCCTCCGTGGCCCCTCTTCTTGACCGAACTGTAAGATCGTCGTTGGGAAAACTGGGATTAAAAAAAAATCAAGGGATGCGACCTGGAAGAAGAAAGTTGAAGGTGAAATAAGAAGGAAAGGGGCCCACAACTAAATACGACACACAGGGGGGATCAGGCTAAAAAAGGGCAAAAGAGAAGGGGGAAGGGTCGCCAACAGCCGTCGAAAGATCAGTTGGAAAGAGAGACGGGAGTCAGGGAAGAGGGAGAGCTCGAGGGATGTGAAATGTACGACTCTATATCAAAGGACGCCCCTAACCAACAAGAGATTCCGAGACCAATCAAACGTGGTTATCTTTCGAACTCTCGGAGAAAATGCTGACATAATAATATTCATAAAAAGAAGCAGGGTGGCTACCAGCGACGAAAAAAGGACGGCGGAGTAGCGGTGCGCAGATCCTCGGAAAGAAGAAACATGGGCTGAATCACAACAAACCCCCCCCAAACCCCAAAAAAAACCCACCCACCAAACGCGCACACCCCCCCAGACCAACCCCCACCCCACCCCCCAAAAAAACAACCCCCGACCCCCCCCCCCCCAACCGATCACACACACCACCCCCCACCAGGAAACCAAAAACCCCCCCCCAACCCCCACCCCACCACCAAAAAAAAAACCAACTCTCCATAGGTGGAATTAGGGCACAGTAGGGGACATGAATGGCGGTTTCGAAAGTCAGAAAGTCGGGAGGAAACGAGTTTACTGTAACTAGTTTATGAGATAATTGCCGTTCTTGGCGGAGGGGAAGGGTTCGCACAGTAAATTGACGGGGAACCTTCGGGGGTCGCAGGCCGTGTACTTATTTGTCGAAAGGAAGGAGGGGGAGGACGTTGCAAAGGGGCGACCACGGGTATCCGAGTTCTCGTCCTGCATGAATCGACTCTGGGGCAGAAAAAAAGACTCGTAGAAATAGATAGAAGACACAACAAAAAGGACTGATTATTAAAAGAGAAGAGATGATTCGACTCCTTCAGACTATTCTCTGACGACTGGAACGCCGTGCACAGTGACTGAAAGGTTCAGATCCCCTAGTGCCTCTTTCCGGGGAAAAAGGAGGGGTCGCCATCAACGCTCTCAGCGCAAATCGAAAGGGACCTTTTCGAAAAGCAAAAAAAGACGGACTTGCCCGCCATAGGCCAGAACTGACTCATGAAAAAACGAGTTTCAGGTAGACAAAGGCTTGAGAGAAAAGAGAACAGCCCACTAGGCCAAGCTCATGGAAAAAGAAAAACCGTCTTCTTGACCGAAATTCTGGGGTGCAGACAAAACAGAAGCAAGGATCTGCGGAAACCGCTACACAAGCCAAGCTCGAGCTCTTTAAGAAGCGAAAACCGCTGGCAGGATCTTCAGGTAAAGAAGGTAAGAATCGAGTGGCGACAATCCCAACCTTACCGGATTCTGTTAAGGAAAGCATCGAAGGCCTGCAAGGTTCCTTCTGCAGAGTGTTCGAGCGCAGGAAAACTGAAAGAGAAAGAGACTAACCGCTTCAGGAGATCGGCGCCTAGAAAAAAAGGAAAGAAATGGGTAGTAAGGGGTTTGGGAATTCTATGCAAAATAACCGGGCAATAGGCCACATGTCCAAAGTCCCAATTGGGGGGGGCCTGTTCGTGAAATTTTGGGGAAAGGGGGAGGCTCAAAAAAAAGGACAATTCAAGGTCCTTGCACCCTCAAACCTATGAAAGGGGGGAAAAATGAATGTTCTAAACATGAGACGCGATCAGAAAGGTAGAGATATGGGGGCAACCGTGAGGCAAAAAAAGACACCCGGGGGAGAAGGAAGACACAGGGGGACGGGGGAAAGCAAAGCGCGTAAGGGACGGCAGAGGAATAAAGGAAGGGGGGGGAGAGGACAACACTCGAGGTACCACGTCACGGGTCCTCGGGGCAAAAGGTTGCCTTCACTAAACGAAAAAAAAAACGGAAAGCCGGCATGAAAGCCAGGCGAGGGGAGAATCGACTGGGGCAAGTGGGCAGGCGGTTCAAGAAATCACGGGAGGTACTCAAAAGCCTGTTCAGAGGGCGAAAAAAAGTAAGAGAACTGCATTACTGGACCAGTTCGGTTATGGAGAAAAAGGACTGGAGAAAAGAGGGCCCAAAACGGGGCGAAGAGCCGCCCTCAAGCTCAGAAAATCTAAATCGCAGCAAAACGTCGAGTTCATTTGAGTTTGTTCTAACAGAACGCGAATTCTTCGAACGTGGCCAAAGAGGAATCATGGGACCACTCGATAGGCTTCTAAAGAAAGGTCGGCGACGCAGAGGACTAGGAATCAATAATTAGAGGAGGGAAGACTATTCCTCTCCATGCATGTCGTTACAGGGGGAATTAAGAACTATATAAAATCCAGGCCTTCGATAGCAAAAATAGTGAGAGACTGAAAAAACAGGGACGAGTTGGTCGGCACGGCCACATGTGAAAAAACAGTCAAAATTAGTAGTAAATCGGATAATGGATTATTTCAAAGGACCGGGAAACTGAAACACGACTTCAGCTTCGAAACTTGTCACGCAGGGGGTTAAGGGGGAGGGAAACGTACCTTCAGGCGTAGTCTTTCTAAAGGAAGAAGACCAAGACGCTAAAGAAACAAAAGGGGAACGGCCGGGACGTGACATGTGAAGAAACGAGTTAGTTGGGACTACAACTGAAAGGACACTATGTTCATCGGAGACAAACGGAAGAGGAAACAGCCCTAGTACCGAAACCCTCGGAAAGACAACGAATAAAAAAACTGATCCATCGAAACACCACGGAGAGGAAAGAGATATAGGACCCTCTTTGATGGAGGGGCGATAAACGATTTTTTTCTCAGGCAAGGGACTAGTCTGACTTCAAGTTGAGAGAGAAAAGATGCAATTGAGGAATTCCGGCCTTTATTGTTACTAAAGACGAGACAGTGGCGGGGAGGTCAAAAAAGGGGGGAACTAAATTGGTTCTTGTACGATCTTCTTTAACATGCGGAAGACAGGCGGGTTGGCAGACGAAAATAAGAAGACAGTTCTGCCCGAGGGAGGGAGGATGGAGCGATCCCCAAGCAGGCTAAAGTCTCACGGAAGCAAGCGGTGGAACAGAAAAGGGTCACCTAACTACGAAATAGACACGATCAGGATGCCGGCTGAGGGCACAAAGGGTATGAAAGGGGACAGGGAGAGACATCACTGCCGTGGAACAGCAGGTGAGAGAATTAACTATTGCTTTAGCTTACTTTAGCAGGGGAAGAAAATCCTCGCCGATGTAGCGCGTAGTTGGTGCCACCTCCGTCGGCGTCCAGGGGATCGAAGCCAGTCGAAACACAACTGGAAGCCGAGGACCTATTCCCTAGTGGGACGGAAGTAGCGTACGAAGGGCATGGCCCCTTTGTGGGGGCACGATGTCCGACCAGACGTTAGACCTAAACGAAAGAAAATGTCCTTCGACGCGGGAACTTTGATAGGGGTCGCAAGGGGGAAAAGGACGGGACGAGACCCTTCTTTTAGGGGGATGGAAAAACGCAAGACTGAAGAGCTCACGCTCGAGGTAACGATGTCCACAAGCAGTGGAGGAAGCCGCCCCTTGTCGTCACAGAGAAGTGTTTGGCATTCGACAACGCGGAACCGGGCGGCGACCTGGAGGGGGGATACACACGCTTACAGTACCGGCCTCGAAAATCGAGAAGAGGAGAAGCGAACCGACCGGGTTAAGGGACACCTTTGGGAAGAAAAAACTGCGGTGCACCCAAATAGGGGACATCAGGGGGTCTTTATCGAGGGGGTAGGAAACCCAAAAGCTTTCGGAAGACGTGAACTTGGTAAAACCACCGACCCAAAGGCCCACCGAAACAAAAGCAATGGGGGGGGAGAATCCTCAGTTGTTGCACGATTAATGATCCGCAAAACCTCACAAAAAAGGGACGAAAAGTGAGGAAAAAAAAAAAAAAAAAGGATCAGAATATAAGCGGTAGAGGGGGCGGGAGTGGGCACTTAGGGGAAAAAGAGAAAGAGAAAAATTGACACCCGTTCACATAAAGATGAAGTGAAAGAAAAAACACCACAAAAGGGGACGGGGGGGTTCAGAACGTTGGGATGTATCGGTCAAAAAGAGGAGAAAGTGGGAAATACGATGAAGAAGAGCCCGTCATGAGTGCAGAGAAACATCGCGAAGAAAAGGAAAATGTAGAGGAGGTACATTCGGACAGCGAAACATAATTGCAACAAAACAGGTGGTGGTCCTCAAGGAAGAACCTGCAAAAGGGGGGAGGGAGCGAAGTGCGACCGATGCCTCCTCGGTGTAAGAAAGAGGGTCTGGAAGGGAAGAACAGAGGAAGTCCTTCGAAACGGAAAAAAAAATGCGCATGACTAGGGAGATGAAAGAGAGGGAGGGGAAGCAAATTTCGTGAAAAAACGGGGATTGCTGTGCTCTTGCGTCGCGGGGCAAGGTAAGAAAGCTGTGTCCGAAAAAGGCGTCGACTTAATCAGATCCCACAACAAAGGAGTAGAAAAATGAGATGAAACTAGGTCGGCTCGAGGATAGACTGAAGCCGGCCCACGAGAAACTGCTCAAAGAAAACTGTCCAAAGCCATAGACGACCCCGCGGGGCGCCATCGACCGCCGGAAAAGAAAACCCAGAAGGTGAAACTGCCCGTCCGTCTACGTCCAGCCCCTCATGGAGGGAAAAAGAGAGTCATGAGTTCCATCCCGCTATTTCAAGGGACCGGATCGCAAGCCCTCAATGCAGGAGAGCAAGCCTTGAAACCGTCCTTCCATGCGCGAAGACAAAAATTCTGAGGAGGATCCACCTGGGAGAGCGTCCTAATATCTTCTAACCGAAAGAAAAAAAGAGAGACTCGTTTCTGGTCGGGGCTCCGAAAAAGTACTATATCTCTAGGTGAGATCCTTTTCAAAAATGTTTATTAAAATGGGAAAACAGAGTAATACGTTCTTACCGGACTGTCTGTTTAAGGAAGGGGAATGTTCCGTGAGCTTTGGTCTTCTATTAGGAGAGAAGGAACAACGCTGAGAACCCGCGACCAGGCGAGGGCGGAGGAAAAATGAGCTGACGCTTGGCGTGGTTGGAAGTGAAGGGAGAAACCTGCGGGACCGCGGGACCGACCCAAGGGAAGGTAAACTTTACGTCTTCTTGGGCCATGCGGGAAGGAGCGGCCAGGTAAACTCCCGTAGGCCAGGAGCAACCTGGCAATACGGGTTGGAAATAAATCCGGGGAGACAGGAAAACCGAAGCTTAGCTTTTCCAAGTCTAAACAAGAAGGGGTCCTGCCCAGAACCGGGAAGAAGAAGAAAACGGTTCCGTGCAAAGGCACTGGAGGGGGAGAGCGTCACGAAAGGCAGGGACAGCGCGGGTACAAAAACAACTGACATGCTGTCGCCGAACCGTCCCTCGCCAATCATGCAAGGGGGGGGTAGCTACCTGGAAGAGTAATAACCAATGGGGGGAACGAACGGACGGGCGATCCTCGACTGCAAGGGCGGTGACAATCACCCTAAAAAGAAAGACCGGCCCCGGGAAGGGCGCCAACCACAGACACACCAGGAATCAACGTGCACTAGGGCTTCACGCCCTCCATGGGCGGGAGGCTAAAAGAAATCGACACAAAGGGGGGAAGGCAGAGCAAGGATCCCGCCTTTCCTTCATATAACCGGAGGCTACTCAAAGGACCTCGGGTATGAGCTTTGTTAAACAAAAAAAGCGCCGGAGCGCGAAGCGGCTGGGAAAAAGAGAAAACAAAGAGAAAAACAATACCGCACCACCGCAATTGCGGAGAAAAAAGGCCAGAAAAAGGGCAACGCATCGCTGAGGGAAAACTCGGCAAGTGCGACGTGCCGGTCCGTTACTGCTGAAGTATTAGGCCACGCCTTCGAAAATCGCCACGCAAGCTATCCGAATCATGATCAGAAGCTGTCGGCCAGCAAGACGGAAAAAGGTCCAGCAAAGCTCGAAGGGGAGGAGGCGGGGAACAGTGCCCTTATGAGGGGACTCACTCAGAAGCCCTGCACGAACCTGGCAAGGAGCAGGCTGGAAACCGCTTTCCGCAAGGAACTGGGAGATCCTTCCGAGAACCAGAGAGAAATACTAGCTGTGCAGTGAAGGGGTCGTACCCTTTAGAGTAGTAGGGGGAGGTGAGACCTACCCCCCTAAAGTTATACCGTAGGAATTTCACGAAATGGGACTAACCGATTAATAAGGAAAACCCACTCTTGCTAAAACATCAAACCTCCGGGGAGTCCGCAACAACAACCATTTTAAAAGTAGAGAAGTCTGACCGAGGGAATTGTCGGGGGGGGGGGGCACTAAGTTTATTAGCCTTTACTAGGTAACTGCCATTGAGCAGCCCAGAAGGGAAAACTGATGTCGGCCGTTGGTATGGTACTACAGACAAAAGTGTCGGCACACCATGACTCAGAAGGGGACCCGCTGAACGGGGGGTCTTGTATCTCACGGGAGTCTCGTCAAGCTGAAAGCAGAAAAGGGTCAAGAAACAGACCGTAAAAACGCGGGAAGTGGCAGCGAGTTCGTCGTGAGGGGACTCAGAAACAAGAGGGAAAAAAGCAGCTCCCGAAACGAAGCTCTGCCTGTACCTGACCTAAGAAAAAAGCGTAAGGATGGTCATCCACCGGTCTAGTAAGGCGAGCAGCAACTGCCGAGTAGTAGGAGAGGAGAAGAGCAGGTTCACTTGAACGAGATCTTCGTGACGAATCTTGGGAAGAGGGAAAGGAGGAGGAGACCTGTATCTTTCTAGAGGGGGTCCCACAGCCGCTCCTTCGCTCGGAAAGGAACGTGAGGAGGAAAGACGGACCGCAACTGCTGCCTGAAGGTTCGGGGAGAGGAGCCAATTGAGCTGAGGGAGTTTCACCGGGTGTGGCCGAAAAATGCCTGAAAAAGTTCTGACTATAACAGCCTGGAAATTGGAGCAAGAGTTGAGACAGGGGTTGTCTACTCTTGACATAAACGAGGAAACTTCAGGGTTAGGGAGTGGGCCGCCTCAACTGGAAAGTAAGGCATAACCTCGAGGTCAGACACCATCGGTAAATCAGAAGGGGAGGAACAATAAAGATATCGCTTTTGCAAAAACCGGCCGCGGGACCGCGGCGGGGAAAGGGGCTACCAGGAAGGGGGATAATGCCGTCTAGGCGCGGCGAACTGACCCGGAAAAAAAATCGGGAGGGGTGCGACAACTGAGTGCCCCTCAAGAGGTAAAGACGGGGTTTAATTATCGTTAAAAGTCATGGAAAAATTGAACCCAAAGCGGCCGATGTCTGGAAAAAGAGGGCGGAGGTCAGCTCAGCTACAGAAAAAAAAGAAAACGAACACAACCATAATCAGAAAGTGGGCCGATTCCCGGTTAGAAGAAATCCAGAGGACGAAGATGACCGTCTCGGGAATAAAAAACGATGGTTGGTCAGAGCGAGAAGAGGTGGGGGAAAGGGGGAAGGGAACTACAAATCAGGATCAAGGGGTCCCCCGGAAAGAAAAGAAATATGATAAGGGACAGAAAAAAATTGAAACTTTGGGAATGGGAAACGCTTCAAGATGAAGACGAGGTCAGAAGATCGCAAGTCATCGATTGGAGGAAAAATCAAAGACCAGGAGCGATCTGCTTAGAAGGTTTGAAGAATCGGACGAGTGCTGAGAGCAAAATGGCGAAAAGTGGCCAGCCGACCCTGCCGGCCCGTCACATCAAAAACGCCGGAGGCGGTGGATCCTCTGTGGAAGAAACTAAAGAGTGGGGAAGGCATTATAAAAACCGTAGAACGTGCCCCGGCGGGGGGGTTTGCGCGGAACAACACTGTCTGAGAAAGAGGGGTGTGGACAAAAAAGGCAATGTCGGAAAAAAAAAAACGGGTTCGAACGCAGGTGGAGATTGGGCCGGAGCGGCAAGTATCGAGCAGAGAAAAGGGGCCGACAAAAAAGAGCCGCGTCATACTTCAACAACAAACAAAATGAATTCGAAGAGGGAGAGGGGGTAGACACAGAGATAAAAACTTGAACGCCAACGGCAAACGAGGGGGATAAGGGGAAAATGGGGAAAAACAATGCCAGCTTCCCTGCGGTCGCCATCAACCTCGGGGAAGGAGAAACCCGCAAGAAGGCGACCGTTCGAAACGGGCAAAGCACAAAATCAAGACTCTTGACCCAAAGGGGAGGTATAAAAGAAGCCCTCAAGAAAAAGGGACTGGGGAGGTCCTTACAAAGCCGAGACTCTCAAGTAAGACAAATAAAGGGGAAAAGATCTATCAAGCGATTCTATAGGCTTTAGTGCTCTGCTAAAAAAAAAACCGAGCAACTAAGATTGGGGGGAACGGGGCTGTCGATGTCTCCAGCTGGCGAGGCGATCTTCTGCCCGGTCTAAGTGAAAGAGGGGGGAAGTATCCCATGTCTGAACGGCGTCAAGACTGGGAGAGGAACCGGGAGGGGAAGAGACAGGATACTTCGAGTCGTACATCACGCAACTCCAGAGGAAGAAGCTTCTCTAAAAACCCCGAGAACCAGCCTCGGTCGCGCGACCAAAAGGCAAAAAAGGACGGGGACGTCAAAACTTGGGTTGGGGGCGGCTAAGCTACCCGTGCATCAAAACACTCTTGAGAAGGAGGAAAACGGGGAGTGAGGTCTTCTGTTTTAAAGGTGAAAGGGAGAGCGGGGCAACGTTCAAATTGAACGTGAAAGCAAAAGACCAAGGCGGGTTTTCAAAATCCTCTAAACGCCGATCATACCCGCGGAAAAATAGAGGTGCGGGATGAAGTTGGGAACTGGCAACCGGTTATCCGACTCACAAGTCCGGGCGAAGCTCGTCGGGCGCGCGGGGGGGAAAAGGGGAGGGGATAAGGGAAAAAGGAGCCTGGTTATCGAACCTCCCTCGGTCGCCCCCGCCGCAGCGGCAGGAAGGACAACGGTTAGAGACAGGGCTGTGATTACGACTGGGAGGGGAACAGAGGACGGACCTCTACATTCGCGTTCAAGCCAGAAAGGGGTTAGAGTACCTCGGAACCTTTACGACCAACCTGTCATAAAATGACGAGATGCATTGCAGAACCCGAAAGGGTTAGTGCGTAAAAAAACGGCATCATCGAAACAACGGCAGGGAATAGCAAGAAAAAGCAAGCCTTTAAAACCCGCGGGGCGAGAAATAACCGGAAGAAGGTCTGGTTGAAGGCTCAAGAAGTGAGCGGAAAACATCATAACCGAAGGCAGAAAGGAAAACGCCGCGGACGATCAGCAGAAGGTCAAAAAACGCCGAGTGGGACGTGACGAGGGAGAGGAAGAGGAAGCAGTTTGGGAAGAGACCGCGAAAGAAAAAAAAAAATACCCTGGGCCTCGCCGAGGGGGGGGTGGGGGGGGGGGTGGGGTGGTGGGGTGGGGGGGGGGGGGGGGGGGGGTGGAAGGGATTGCAATGAAATCGTTAGGGCCTGTCGGTAGGACCTGTCGTCCATCAAGAAGAAAAAATCCGAGGGCAGATCCGGGCAAGATGGCCCAGGCCAATCTGCTGGAGAGGCATCCAAAGACGAACCTGAGCGGAGTAAAAAAAAGAAAAAAATGCCGTCACCAAAGAGCAGTGCGAAACGATCGCCAAGCGTAAAAAAACCACTTTCAGCGTCCGCAGGGAGGTTGAAGAATTCTCGCTGAGGTCGTCACAACGCTGGAAGGGAAGACTGGTCGCTCGAAGGAGACCAACCTCTTCACTACTACTAAACGATAGAAAACCACCGACGGGGTCGATTCATAACAAGCGGGGGGAGTAGACTATATATAGAGAACCCGTGAGGTTGGATCACTGGTTCGGAGACTGGAAACTTGCGGACTTAGAGCGCCCCCGAGAGAAACGTGGGAGGGAATGGGGGTCCTCGGGTTTAACGACCTACGAGAGGTTCGGAAACATGTCAATCTCCATTGAACTGGGAACGCAGATCTCTAGGCGGAAACACTTGGCTGACGGCGGCCGGCCCATCCGCTCACAGGGGATGAGAGAAAGGAGGGAGGGTGTACCATAAAAAAGGCGTCCAAAAAAAAATGCCAAGAAATGAGGACCCCTTTTGATGGGGGGCAGTTCGAAAGGACAGGGGCAAAACCTCAAATAAGCACAAACAGATGTCTAGACGGCAAAAAAGCCCGGCCCGAGAGTACGGACCGTCATCAGAAAGGGAAAGGGAGGGGTTCCGTGAACCGCTCTGCGGAACTGGGCAAGTGAAGGGGCCGGCGTCTCGGCAAAAGGTATTTAAGCAAAGTATAGGGTTTCCCAGCGCGAAGGAGAGACATCCGGCGCCTTTAGAACCAAACACAGACGTGGAGAGAAGGGGATATGCCGTCCAGACGGGCTGTGCCGGCCCCGTGGCCGAGAGAAGGGGGGGAACCCAGTTCGAATAACGACTGGCATGTCCTGAAAGGAGGGGGAAAAAAGGGATGGGGGAGGCCCCTCGGGGACATTCCTCAGACTAAGGGCAGTCAGGGTTGCTTGAAACGCCGCACCTTGTCGAGCCCGAGGGGCGGAGGGCCACCATGCACTGGGAGCATCGCCTCAAGGATCAAAGCTTTTGCACATGAGGGGAAAAGAGGAAAAGCGAGAGCAGGATAGAAACCGGCTTAGAAAAAGAGATCCGTGGCACGGGAGGGAGCCGACGAACGAGAAGGGACCAGTGGGTTAGGAAATCACCGGGGTTCTGTTGCCACTCAGCTGTGCAAAGACTTGGAAGACGGGAGAAGGGGGGAGGAATGGAACATAATAAAGATACCCTGAGTGCTGCGTGGCCGGAAGTTGAAACTGGGACCATCTTACATCTACTCTTGGCCAAGCTCAAACATCGTTGGGATCGGAAGTGCACGGGTAGAAATCGAAAACATGAAAAGGCAGGCGTCAGGTGGAAGTCTGAACGGGCCCTGGTTTAAGTTATAGCGTCGAGAGGGAGGGCAAGGGTGCGACGCGCCGAAGATAAGTCAGTTGAAAACAACAGGGCAGAAAAAACAGACAAGACCTTTCAGAAGTGGCGAAGAAAGAGAATGGAATCAAATTCGAAAGAATAGGCGGCGCCGTCATCGACAGCGGGAAGCAGCAAAAGGGAAAGGCTAAGCAGGGGTCGCAGATCAAATTAACGAGAGGCCAGAAATGTCGCCAGAAGGGGGGGGGACAGTAGGAATCGTGCTAGGGGAACAGGCTTCCTGGCAATTGAAGGAGTGCTCCCGGTAAAAAAAAAAAAAAAAAACCAGGGCGAGCGGTAGTACGATGAGACAATCTTAGATTGACTGGGTCAGGCAAGGACGAAACCGGAAAGTGGCAATGGGGGGGCGCAGGCCGGATTGAGGGGGGATGGTGCGACCGCAGGGGGGGTGCGGGGGGGTGATGGGTGCGAATGTCGGAAAGCTACCAAGGGAAGGAGAGCAGGTAGGGGGAAGGGAGAGGATCCAGGGATCGGGTAAAAACCAACAGA
>Ga0179593_1714887_pt1 | contig 14154 bp, 9 predicted proteins | sample CZODoug2_1_08_16_FD_185931 | JGI IMG/M metagenome (GOLD analysis project Ga0179593, IMG submission 185931) | Vadose zone soil fungal communities from Angelo Coast Range Reserve, California, USA - CZODoug2_1_08_16fungal (PacBio error correction) | ecosystem: Environmental > Terrestrial > Soil >...
GGTGGGGGGGCCGAAAAAGATGATTTCAAATTTGGTCAAACGGAAAATTGTACCCGCCATAAGCTCGGAATCCTTAATGGGGCGGGTGAAGTCGATGGGGAAGGGTAGTGGGAGGCGGATTATCAGAAAACTGCAAGAATGGGCAAAGTGACGCGTATAGTACGTAGATCAGGTGGGTGGTGGACCAGAGCCCCAGGGGGAAAGTCAAAGTTAGATAAACGGCTTTGAAAATCAACTGGGCAGAAACTCGGAAGGGAGTCAAAAGAGACGAGGATATCAGCGGTGGATGGCACAAAGGGCTTGAGGCTCACGCGAGGGAAGAAACTCGCAAATGGGACACAAAATTCAGGCAGACTAGAACGCCTAAATCAAGGACAGACGGAGAATAGGAACTAAGGGCAAGTAGCCTAGTCTTGGCGGTGGACCTCGATTCAACGGCAAATCAAAAGCCCTCTGGATGCGAGGGGAGATCGAATGTGGTGGTGGCGTGCCGGATTGGGGACGCGGAGACTAAAGACGAGTCAGTTTCGGTCCCACCAAAAATAGGGTCCTTACGGTAGCAACGGGAGGTGAACAGTCACAAAAACAAAAGGGAAGGGTCAGCCCCTAAAGGAGGTCGGGGAGAGGGCGAAAAATTAGAGGGGGGGGGGGTGGGGGGGGGGGAGCACCGGTACGAAGATACGGTCTGCATGAAAAGGCTAAGGAAGTTAACTCGCAGGTGGTCGCGACACGGAAAAGGAATCGGGGTCACAATGTGACATACCACCCATCATAACACGGTGCTGGGGAAGAGCAAGAAGGGCGACGGAGGTACGGAGCGAGTAGGCCGTTGACGTCTGCCTATATGGGCGTTGGAGGATGACCCGGGTTTAAAGGAAATACAAGAACCTGCTGGGAAACAAGGGTTGCGCGGAGCCGTTGGGGGCGAGGACAGAGGGTTATTGGCGGCAAGCTGAAAGAGGTGACGCAATCAGACAGGTTTCACAGTAAAAAAACGACAGCAGAGGTAAAAATCCCCGTCAGAGTGGGAGTTAGGTGATCGACTTGGAGCCGGCCCCCGTGTTGAAAATTTTGATCCGCAAATGGGTGGGAGAGGAGGCCTCCGCGTGAGAGGGGGTGGAATGAGCCGTTATAAAAAAGGGAGGTACACGTAACTAAAAGCCTAGCCTGGGGGCACGGGGGTCAGCATGGGGGCGGAAACCTGGCCGAGCAGGGGGGGGGACCTGCAAATATTGCAAAGGGGCAACAAAAGGAATAATAGCAAAAAAAGAGGGGGGGTAGGTGGGATGTGAAAGGGGTGGGGGGGGGGGGGGGGGGGGCGGGGTCCTGGGGGGGGGGGGGAAAGGGAGGAGTCAGGGGGGGGGGGGGGGGGGGGGGGGGGGGGGGGGGGGGGGGGGGGGGGGGGGGGGGGGGGGGGGGGGGGGGGGGGGATGGGGGGGGGGGGGGTTGGGGGGGGGAGTATCTCGTTGGTGGGGGCTGGATGTCAAGGGAGTGGGAACGAGGGAAGTACGTGGGGGGAGTGTAGAACATGCTCAGCTGAATAGACTCATACCGCGTCTGTACATTACGACAGGATGGACTGGGGAGGAACGATGGGTGAAAGAAAATTCGAAAATGTGCACAGGATGTTATATGCCAAAAGGCTATTAAGGAACGCACGGAAACAGAGGGACAGAAGGTAACGGGTAAAGAAATCAATATTATGACAAACCTCCCCGCCTAGAGCGGTAGTTCCAAACAAATCGGAAAGGGAATGCGGAACGAAATGCTGTGTCGAGAGTGAAAAAAAAAGAGACCACACTAGAAAAAGACGAGAAATAATTGAAAAAAAAAAAAAAGTAACAAAGGAAAAGGGCGAAAAAAAGGGGGCCAAAAACAAAGTTACCGTCTGCAAAACGACGAGTACGGGCAAACTGTGGAATGAAAAGAAACTGCCGGGGGGACTGGACGGAGGAAAATCCGGGTGTCGTGAGATCAAATAAATTAGACACAAAATTTAAAACCCGCAAAAAGGAAAAACATGTTCGTTGGAGTGAAAAGAAAGAGAAAAACCCGCGGTAAAACAGGGGATGAGGTAATCAATTGAAGGACACGGGAAGAAGCCATGCAAACAGGGGCGGAAAACGTTGAAACCGCGTAATGGTTAAGCAGGTCAATAAGGTTTCTAGCAAAGAACGGCTGCAGGAAAAATAGCCAAGAGGAGTGACCGACATGAAAGCGGGCTCAGCGTGAAAGGGTCCGAAGGAGTCGATAATGGAGGAGATCTACATGGGAGTAACGGTCATAAAAAAAAAAATCATGAAAAAAGGAGTAACTCCGGTGGGCAGAATCGAGGACCGCCACATCGTCCAAACAGATTCGCACAAAAGAGACTTCGGTGAAAAACAACAGAAAAAGGAAAAGGTTATGGGTGACCGAAAAGGGGGACCTACGTATCTGACAAACAGAGGGGCAGGCCCGAACTCGTACGAATAAGAAAAAACAAAGCAACAACAACACTCTACCAGTAACACATCAGAAGCGGCGGAAAAAAAAAGAGCTCCAAGGAGTGGACGAACAAAGAAAGGCTGGTTCTCGGATAAGGGCAAGCCGAAGGAGAAGAAGAACTAGATAGGGGGAGTAAATGAAAAAGAGATTAATGTACAACGAGGTACACTCTATAACCTTGCCCAAGGAGGACTGCAAGAGGAGATAGCGTATGGCGGGAAAGGGGGAGAGGGTGAATCGTGCCGGGGACAGTTGGAAAATGAAAACACAAATGGCTGACTAAAACGGTTGCCCGGCTCGATGAAAGCAGAGAAAGGGGGGGTGAGACGGCTACAGAAAAAAAGCATAAAAAAAAAGGAAAGCGTACCACAATTTGGGAACAAGTTATGTGGGTGAGCATGCCGACGAAAGAAACCGGCCAGAAGGAAACGGTGAAAAAGGGTAAAAATTAAAAGAACACATGGGAGATAGGGCGCAAGCTCTAGATGAACAACACGAGTGCCACCGGGAGTGAGCTGAAGAGGGAATCTCTGGCAGGGTGGGGGGGGAGGCTAAGCGAAAAAAAAAAGAACACATGGCGAAAAAGGAGGAAAATGATATCTGTTAACTCCAAGAAACCCAAGCCGCCCAAGGGGAGGTTTCCTGAGAAAGAGTTGAACTTGAAAGGGGTTATCGGAGCCGCGCCTCTGGAGCAGTCTCACTTTGTGCCCGGACTGCAAAAAGCGATGAAAGATGGAATCGAAAGGTCAAAAAAAGAAACTATAGGAATAGCCAATCACAAAACACGGGCTTTTTGTTAACGAGAAGGAACCGCCCCGGGGAGCGATGAAAAAGGGCCCCGCGAGGGAGCGGCAACTCAACAGGCCACTCCCTCGCCAAACCGCACAGACCACGAATCGAAAGGAAAGTCGAGCAGTGCTAACACAGAGGCGCCACTGGGGCAGATAATTGCGCTACTGGGAGCCACAAAAGGAGGTGTATCGGGGCGCTTGAAGGGAAAACGTCAAGAAAAACCAGAGGGTCAAATAAAGATGGATGCGGTGTTCGTTGCCAAGCGCTCGCGGCGGACCTTTGTTTAAGTTTTGGCAGTGCTGTCCAAGATTAAGGAGGGCCAAAAAAGTTAAAGTCCAAGTTGACGGCGAACGTGCTCGGAGGAAAAAGTGCTACGAAGGAGAAAGAGGCGCAAGAACGGGTCAGGGAGGACCGGAATGCAGTAAAACCCTGTAATGTTATACGCATGAGGATTAAGGGTGCTAGTTTGACAAATAACAGATGAGAACCGGCAATGAAAAAAAAGATCACTACTTCGAAAAGGAGCGGAAAACTGAGAGGAAATTCTATGGAAGGAAAGAAACGTAGGTGTGTTGCATAAACTGTGCCGATAAACTTCCGGTCATCGAGTGGTGAAAAAGAGAAAGACGAAAGAAGATGAAAAAAAATTTAAGGGGGGAAATAAAACAACAGAGAAAGAACAGGAGAGAAGGGGGCAACGCAGAACAAGGAAGAGCAGGAGCAGGATCGTGGGGATCTGAATATCAAGGCGGTACTTTATCCGAAACCTCAGGAAAAACAGGAACCAACAGGAAAAGATGTTTTTTCGGTAGATGCCTTGTTATCCCAGTCAGTGCAAACGTGAGGTTCAAGAAAACGATACTCGGCTGACCGATGGCTCGGCTCCAGGACAAGATAACGAACAAGGATAAGAAAGCATGGGGAGGGGCGAATCAAGTTCGTAACTTGCCCCGGCGCAACTCAAATGAATAGTGGATGGAATCTACCGTGAAAGGGCCAGGAGTAAGCGGCAAAGGGATCTCGGCCCACACAAAAACGGGACACGTTCCAGGGGTCTAAATAAGGGAATAGGGGCAGGTGGGAAAAAATACTTAGATGCGATCCCGGGCACCCGGGAACCTTGAAGAAGAAGGGGGGAAAAAACAGGAGGCGACAAAAGTAAACGACCATCAACCTTAAAGGTACCCGCTGGATCTCGGGGAAGGTGCAGGAAAAAGAGAGGGGTGGGATAAAGAGCAGCACGAGTTCCGATCCCGAATCAGGGACTGATCCTAAAGTCGTAACGGTACGGTCTGTCCATCAACATGTCGGGAAGATCGGCAAATAGAAAATGGACGGCGCTACGAAATGTAGTGAGTACCAAGCCCTCGGCGCGGAAATGACCAGTGGCAATAGTTCCGGAAAAATGCCGTGCGAAATAGAGAGGGTGAATGCCCTTAAATCAGAAATAGTGCATCCCACAACCAGAGAAGCCCGATGAGGGGCAATAACGGGAAAAATTGGCGGGAGGCCCAGAATGCAGGAAAAAAAATTGAAACTAAGAATCGAAATGGCTTCAGCCGTGCGGACTTCCTCCCATACAACAACAGGACGGGGGAGCGGGGGAAAAGGTGGGAAAAAGATAAAAAATCAAAGCCGATGCAAGCGCGGGCAGGGATTAACAGGAAAGCAGAAAAGAATCGAACCGAAAGACGATCTAACTAAACCAAGGAAACATTCTGCTAAAAAAGGCTCCTTGACGGTGCGTGGGGTTACGGAGTATCAAAAATGCGCCATCGGACAAAGGGTGCGAGCATAGACCTTTAAGCCCGCCAAAGAGAGAAAAAGAGAGAACTTCAAAAGGGGATTGGGCAGAAAAACGTAAAATGAACGCGCTCCCGTTCTGCTTAATGACGGCGACTCAAGGGGGTGGTGGGGAAAAGAGACTGTCGACAACATACGGACTTACGGGGGCACCGCGGGACAAACGAAGAAGATCCACTGCTATGGAGTCCAGTGCCGTGGTCCATTTGGAAGGCGCGAGCTGCCCGGGGGCTCAGCACCGGGGTGGTGCTCTACAGCTAGTCAGCAAGGGTATAAAAGGGCGGGGACAAACGGTAAAGACCTAGCGCAAAATGCACACAGGATCGCCGGGGCCAAAGGGGATGGGGACAAAATTCAAGCCACATAAAAAACTGGGTACACAGCGCCCCAGAGGCATTTTGGTTCCCGAGATTGGTTAGGAGGATTGCGAAAGGGCGCTGTCGCAAGCCAGGAGGGAAGAAAGAGTTGAAAAGAGTTAACAACGTTCCCTTATAAAGAACGCGGCAACTCAAAAATCAGGAAAAGGCGAACGGAAAACCGCGAAAAAAAGTAGGGGAAGGAAAAGAATCGCAGCAAATATCGGTTGGGGGAATAAGGGCCGCCAAAGGACACTTAATCCACAAGCCCGAAACTCATCAAAGAGCAAACCCGGACCGCTGCAACTCAAGGTAAAGAGAAGGAGAAAGTCACAAAGGGTCCTGGCATCTCTACATCGTCACGATGTCCCGCCAGCAGGGTCACCGCAAAGGGTGACGGCAGGAACCACCCCACGGAAGGACATAATCTGAGAGAGAAACCGAGAAAAAGGATGAAAACATCACTCCCCGACCCGATCGACGCGATACTCGAAGCGCCATCACGGATGGAAAAATGACAGGTCTAGAAAAAAGATAAAGCAAAGTCGTGGCGAGGTGAAAAAAAACGTTACAACTGTGCAAGCGTGGCAAAAATCAATTTACACGGCGGCTCAAACTCGCTAATTAATACGAGCAGGGCGCAGCAGAAAGGCCTCATGAGAGGGCGGCCTGATAGAATATCTACTTACTAGGAGGCTCATAGGACAGCACATAGGACATAACCCCCCGAGAACATCCAACAGAGACACGCGAGCCGAAAAGCAACCAGCCAAAAAGAAAGGGCCAATCAAATGACAGCTCCTAAGGAACAGCCCGAGAAGCATCCGGAAAAAGCCACGTATCGTCCGGCTCCCGGGCAAAGAAGTAAACAAGTATCAGAAGGCGGGTCTAACGGTACGTAAGAACCACCAAGGCGTGAAAGCTGCAGAAGAGTGGGAACTTCGCCGCGTGAAAACGCTAACCTGAAACACGCCGCAACTCGCAAACGACCTCAGGACAAAGTAAACCCCCAGCTTTGCAGGGCAGAGGGATCACAAAAAGGGACGCCAAACAGTCTAACGCCCCACCACGAACTACGGCGAGGTTGAATAGGCTCAGACAAAACGCGAACCGACGAGAAAATAACCACCACCACGATCAGAAGGAAGAAAAAAAGACAAGACAGAAGGAAAACCGGAAAGAAAAAGAGTTGGGGGACTACACAAACGACCGAAAGCGTATCTCTAGAAAAAAACACACCAAGGTGGGGAAGGAAACCGAATACATATCTTGGTTCCAGGCGGACCGACAAAGGGAAAAAAGTAAAAAAAGTAAAAGCGAACTACAACGGACAACGGACAGTGTGCGAGAGTAGCTGTTTTGCCTGGGGGCGCTTATTTCGGGCTGTCGGGGGGGATAGCGGTCAAGCCGGACCTAAAGCGAGCAAAAGTCGAAGGATCGGGTGTGTATCACGGGTTAGTACTTCCCTGTCGGCACTTTGAGGGGTATTCTTGTGGTACCTGAACTTGCGAGGTGACCTGTAGTGAGGTTGGAAAAATCGCGTTAGACTCGAAAAAAAGCGGGAGGAGGAAGATAAAAAAAAAAGAAACGGGGTTCAGGGATGCTGTGCGGAACGCTGCTTAAGGGGTTGCGGCAGAGCTTGCGCGAAAAAGGGGAAAACACGCACTGATAGATCAGGCGTTGGAGTTCGGACGCCGAAAAGTGGAGGGAAGTTGGTGAAGAGGGGGGGGGATTCCGGATGTGGAAAAAGAAAAGCGGCGCATCATGGTCTAGCTGGGGGGGTTAAAAAGAACCGCAACTTTGCTATGATTAAAATGAGATGATAAGAAGGTACGCGAGGACGACAACGGGTATAATGGGACGCATAGGCCGGAGGACGAGTTAGAAGCCCCGTGAAAAACCTTTAATGCGGGGGGGGGGGCCCTTATCGGGCGGCACGAAAACCGGGGATGTGGCCTCTGGCCAAAGGGGGGACCGTGATTGGCGCGAGCGGGTGCGATCAAAAAGTCGCGAGGATCGGGGGAAGGGGACGGGGGGGGATAAGGAAAACATAGTACCGCGGGACTAGTCGAACTTATACGTCAAAAAGTGTTGAGTGGTCGCCGCCTTCGTATTATATGGGCGGGAGTGGCCAGAAGAAAAGGGGGGGAGAGATGTGGGTGCGACCACCACTCTAGACGACTGCGGCCTGGTACGAAGGGGGAACGTGAAAGTCGGACACTACAAAGGGGACCGAGCCGTCAGGTTAACCTCACGCACTTGTACGGTGATAACCTGCGCAGACCGGGGTGGGGGTGCGTGATCGATCAACGGGAGTTGGACAGCTGGGACGTCTATGTAGTCAGGAGTCCAAAAAGGGGGAAGTTTCAAAAATCGATGCGTCTCGGGGAAAGAAGTGAGATCGATTAGGCTTATCACAGGCGCGGACGACGTGGGGGACGAAGGGGATGAAAAACCGCCGTGGAAAAAAATTTCGCATAATCTGATCTAGGAGGGAACACACCCACGAGCCTCGGCAGAAGACATCAGTGGAAAATGGAAAAACCGTCCCTTATACTGGTCACGGCTATCCGGGGCTACTGCTTTATTCCCAAGAAAGGGGAGTACAACACGGTTGTTGAAAGAAACAATCGAGGGGAGACAGAAAGAGAGCTTAGAAAATACACGGAAACTGGCAATTTAATTGGCGAAACGGACGGGGGGATCCCAGAAATAAAAAGGCGACTGCCCCCTGGTCAAGGGGATGTGGGTCCGACAATGTGATCATTAAACGCGTGGCTGGGGCGCGATTAAGTACCTGGTGAACGATTCGGGCAACTAGAAAGTTGCAATAGCCCGGTGGGGGCCGGTAACTTTGAATTACGCAACGCAGCTGGAGGGGGGAAAGAAAAAAACAAAAAAAACAAGAAAAACAACCCGACGTATGTGGCTTCATCGGTAAAGCGAACGACATCGTTTGTCGCCCAATGGCAAGCGATTGAAAAAGGAGGTTTTTTGTGGGGTTAGCGGAGCCATCCCCGGAAAGTCCCGGGGCGTGGAGGGGACCGTCCTCGGGGACTTGAAAGGGTTGGAGGAGGAGGGATGTACCCGTTCAAAGGGACCGGTGACCCCAAACCATCCGGGGAGGGGTGGAGGGGGTAGTCATGCCGCCCTTCCATCTCCGGACGTTTTTTGCAACGTAATGCCCAGTAACGGCTATTTCGTGCCTAAGGCAACTTCAGTAGGCAAGGTGGGTAAACGTGAGAGGTCCATAGGGCCTACAGTTGGGTGCACGGCCAATGTTAGATTGAACAAAGTATTTCCAGCCTCATGAATCTCGGAGCAAATGAGGCTGGAACACACATGACGGCCTGTACCTTGGGACGGTTCAAACTTCATACTCCGTAGAAAGAGGTTCGAAGGAAGCGGCTTACCCCCCTGGCAGAGGACGGTCCCAGAGGACCGGGAAGTGGGGGTAAAATAAGTATGTGGCGGGGGCGGGTGAAGTCTCACATGAAGTAAAATCGTCGGTAGTAGCACCGCCAGATAATGTGTCCCTCACGGGCGCAAGGGGATCAGTAGGAAATGAGCCCGCGCTATGGGCAAAGGCTGGACAAACCACATGGAAACGAGAAAAAAGGACCCCGGGGAAAAGGCGGAACCAGGAAAGACAATGGCATTTCACGGTAAAAGTGCCCACTTCAGAGTGCGGCTCGAAGGGTGTTCGAAAATACGCGAAGGTGCTGGAAAAAGGGGGGGCCGGGAGAAGATCCAACGGGCGTTACGATCGTGAGTGAAACTGTAATACAGCCCGAAATGACGAAAATACACAGTTCTATGGGCCGTGGGACGGGACGGAAGCGATGGAAACGGACCATCAAGAAGTAAGCCGGGAGCAAAAACGCCACCTGCGGTCAGCAGCGACGCTTGGGACCAAAGTGCTCCCGAAGGGGGAACCGGAATTAAGCCAGGCACATGCAAGGACGACTTACCGACGCCCCGCGCGGGACGCACCGGAAAAGAGGCTCCTCAGGCGGAAATGCCGGCAGGACAAGTGAGGGAGAATTCCGAACTGTCCCGGGCTACGAAAGCATCGGTCACGTTACAGAACAACCTAAGCCACCCCCAAACAATGCTTCAGGCAAAGGTTAAAGGGGAACCGCGCAAAAAAAAAGAAAAAAACAAACGGCTGGTCAATTTTGAGGCCGTCCAACGAATCGACCGAAGGGGAAACACATAAAAGAAGAGGTCCGCCGGATGTCTCATGATAGCCGAAACCCGAAAAGTCGACAGGAAATCCCGACAACCTGAGAAAGGATCGAGTATACACTCATACAGCCGCAAGAAAGATAACACAGGACAATGGGGGGTGGAAATCTTTCAGCCAGGAGATAGCGTGGGAGGGCGTCCTGACAACACACAGTGCAGAAGCTTCGAGCTGCCATCAACTCAATGAAATGGGCAAAGTAGCCGGGGCCAATGTACAGGGAGTAGGGTCCTAGCCCTCATCCGGGGAAAAAAAACCGGAGGCGGATTCAAGGGGGAAAAGATCTGAGGAGAGGGAGAGACCAGTTCAAAAGACGCTTGCAAAGGGGGGACGAACGTGTGGGGGGGTGGAAAGCGGGGGGGGGCGTTGGTTCAAAGCGGGGGGGGGGCATGAACTCGTATGTGGCTCACCTGTCGGGGGGGGGGTGCGGGGTAGGAGGGTGCGGGGTGCTGACAAAAAATAAAGAAATGGAAAAAAGAAGGGTCTTAGGGTAAGTCGTTCAAAGAACCCTGTGGCAACCGAATAACCTGAGGGCTGCCGGATCAAAAAAGGTACAAACCAAAGCATTCCAAAGTTAAAAATCACCGCCTGAGAACCCTAGGGAGAAAAAGCCCCGGGTAAGCCTGGGGCTGGCCCTTCGAAGGGGCTCCCGTGGGGATGGGAGGCTTCGGAGATCCCCAAGGGGGATGGTGAGTACTCGAGAGGAATGTCGATAGGAGGGAGGATCAGACTCAGCTACGGGGTATGCGATGGAGTAATTAAAGCGAGGGCGCGCAGGACCAGGTCACTAAGACGGTGGACATATCACCCCAGGAAAAAACAAGGATCCAAATGCAGGAAGGAAAAAGAAAGGGGAAAAGAGGACCAATTGGGGAGGGTTACTAACGTGATTTCTAGGGAAACGCACGAAGCAGTGGGGGTGGTACCTTTGCGTGGTAAACGTATGACAGGGATGAAATAGGTCGCGACGCAGGAAGGGGAAAACGTAAGAAACTAGGATCTCCTCGTCTTTTCGGGGTAGGTAGGAGAAACTCCATAAAAAAGCGCATTGATACACCGATATCCCATAGGGGAGCGTTTACGACAAGGAGAAAACCGTGGGGCGACAGGGGCTTGATGACCCAGGATGCTCAGCTTAATGTCATAGGTCACTCTCCGCAAAGGGACTACAAACAAGAAACAAATCAAAGGTATAGAGAAAAGAACACCAAAACATCGCGAACCAGACAAATAAATAGGAAATGGGGGTCCATGAAAGGCAAATAACCCAACAAACGCAACACGCCAAAGACAAGACTGCAATGGAAGGGACAAAGGTACGGATAAGCGCGGGGTTGCGGGAGGGGGGGAGCAGGTACATTATCTTTGTACACGAAGACAACACGCAAAGAAATAAAAAAATAGAAGCACAACACAAGGGATGTGCGTCTAGGAGTGTAGTCCCCCCCGCTAATCGGGACGCATAGTTTAATGAGGACTTGGGGGGCGGAGACGACGACAAAAAAAAGAAGACCCATGTTGCTGTTGCACAGAGGCGGAGACGCAAAACATGCTATGAAAAAATATCTGGGACGGCTGGGATCAAGCCGCAAAATCCCATGCTCTTCTATCAACTACTTAGCCAGGCCGGAAGTAAATCGCTCGGGGGAAGACGGAGGCGCCACAAAAAATCTCACTGGATCGTCAGACTTAAAGTGGGGGGGGGGGGAAGTAGGGGGGGTTGTTAAGGAAACGAAGGCAGAAAATTACAAAAGACGAGATTCGGGTGTAGCCAGTTGGCCAAAACCGGGGGGGCGTGGCCGGGGCAGGAAAATATCCAAAGTGCATTGCCAGGAGCGCGGAAAAAAACCAAGAAGAAAACTGAAGGGGGAGGTTTGTTCGGTCTTCCACGAAGAAGGTTCAAGGAAAAGAGAAAAAACATGTAGCGGGCATACACTACGTGTAAATCAGTCAAGGAGCTAACGCCACACGCTAGACAGGGGCCCCGACTCCAATTACCCTTCAACACCCAAACCCTGAAGAGATCAAATGTCCGCAAGATGGGGAAACACACAAGGAATGCACCCCACACGTTCTGAACCATTTTGACACTGCGGTGCATAGGTGGACCGAGTGCGGTGACGGGCAGTGCGAACATGAAAGGTAAGGCTAACAACCGGCTTGCATGGCGGTAGAGCTCAACCGTGAAGAATAATACAGGAACAGATAAACTAAACCAGAAGGGGACTGGGCCCACTGAAAAACACTGAGTATTAAATTTGTTAATTTTAAGCTCGACACTTCCGGGGGTCTTCCACTGTTTTACAGTTTTAGACCTCTAATGTAGTTTGTAGAGGAATGGTTCTCGTACCAAAATACGTGTGGTGCGTTCGAGGTTGGTGGTTGGCAGCGTACGGGAGGGGAAAGAAAAGAGGAAAAAGCAATTTCGCCAAAGGTCCGTCCGGGCGTCGGGAAAGGACAAGCGAGCGGGTACACGTGCTCCCTAGAAAAATGGGGTGTCGATTGGGTGACTATGTGCGAAAATCTCCAACAGGGTGCCTCGGGAGGTGTGGGGGAACGGTTAGAATCGGGTTGCTTTAGGGGCATCCGGGCCAAGGGGACGCTGCTGGGGGCATAGATAGGAGCCGCGGTCTCGAAAGGTTGGGGAACGAGTCGAAAGATCCAAAAAATCGCGAGCGTGATGGAAAGAGGCAATCTGCAAAAGACCTCAATTGCGGAAAAAGGGAGGGTTAATTTGCAAACCTGTAAATAGGCGCTAGTGAGGCGGAAGAGAATGAACGCATCCGAGGGCACTTCTTTGGAAGAATGTTGGACAGGGGGGAAGGGGGTAACATAGAGGAGAAAAAGATGTAAAATAGGGGAAAGACATCGTGCTCGATATGCATAACATATACAAGCGGTCGTGGCGGAGGACAGCTCGGAAATGCAGCCTCTGGGGAGTGGTGAGGCAGAAGAAGAATAGAATAAGTCTGAAATGGGCGGCAGGGCGGGGCGTACAGATCTCTCACAAAAACTAATTAATGTAGGGATGTTTCGTGGGAAAAACACTCGTAACACATAGGGACAAGTATCATGAGCACCCTGACCTAAAGAACTGCGTTGGAGCGGGAGAAAGGGAGGAACCCGTGGCCAAACCGAAAAGAGAACTGGCAACGTAGGGAGGGCGAAAAACTCGGGTCCCACTGCACTAGCAATATGGGACAAAGTTGGGTCGAGACAAAAAGGAACACTTTCGGTAAACACGAGTCCTCAAAACAAGATGAAATCGTCCGCAGGGATATTCAAGTTAAGAGAAAAGACAATTGACATATAAGGTGTGTTTAAATTACAAATTTGGGGAACCGTGGGAATTAGCAGATCACGACCAACATAAGAACAAAAAAGTGGCAACGAGTCACACGCGTAAAGGGGGAGTGGGGAAAGGCCGATGGTACGAAGAGGAGTCAAAGGACGAAAGAACAATAAGTGGGGGAAATGAGTGGGCAAAAGGGTCAGCTAGCGCTGTGGTGTCGGGGACGATACGGCCTTGCAGAATCTAAAACCGGCGTGAAAGGGGCGGTCTCGACCAAGAAGAAAGTACGTCACGACAGTGGGGGGATGTGGGACTGAATAAAAGACTACAAAGGGCGAAAAAACAGCTAACGCTAGAACATAGAGGCAAAAAGTCTGGAGGGGGAATCCACGGTGACGTAAAAAAAAGCTAAAGGCGCTGCCCTGAAGGCAATCCCGACCGGCGCAACATATAAAGTGTGGGAGCGTGGGAACAAAAAGTCAACAGGGAAGGGGGATAGTTACAGCAGTTCGGCAGTACAATAACCAATGAAAAAGGTCCATCAAAATGTACGAACCAAAGGAAAATGACAGCGATAAGTGGTGAAAAATTAAGAAGAGCGTCCAGCTACTAACAAAAACGGCAGAGAGACGAGAGAGAAGGAGCAACGCAACTACCCTCAACGGAAGTGGAACTGCAGAGTTTCGGGGATCGTACGCTAAAAAAAAAAAAACATTTAGAAGGGGGGGGGGATGGTACTAAAAAGAAAGCCACCAAAGTCGAATAGTTGGGGGCAGGGAAGGGAGGCAGGGACACATGAAGGGCGACTGGGAGCTCGAACGCGTGGGGGGGGGGAGTAAAAAAATCAAAAAACTGTGTAAAACGGTGTGGGGAGGAGAAGAACAGAAGTGGGGGGGAAAGAGGACTGATGGGTCAAAACTGAATAACCAGAACGGATTTTCACTTTCAAGGGAGTGGGGAGGGCCGACTATGCAACAATCAGCACTAGACCAAAGCGTGGAGGCACCCACCAACGCGCATAGTTACAACAGCTAGAGGGGCTGGCGGAACCAATAGTCGAAGGGAGAAAGATGGGTCGAAGTAGAGGCAGCGGGGAGGCTACGCAAGGTGTCTTGGACATTACGCAAAGACGGGGGGGACCCCCAACTAAAAAAACGGCACGGGGGCGGGACCTTTTT
>Ga0179593_1332780_pt1 | contig 14153 bp, 11 predicted proteins | sample CZODoug2_1_08_16_FD_185931 | JGI IMG/M metagenome (GOLD analysis project Ga0179593, IMG submission 185931) | Vadose zone soil fungal communities from Angelo Coast Range Reserve, California, USA - CZODoug2_1_08_16fungal (PacBio error correction) | ecosystem: Environmental > Terrestrial > Soil >...
TAAAGCAATGCTCAGACTTCGCTGGGGGAACAAACTCCTGTGAGCCAGGAGAAGGACTCGGGGGAGGGGATTCCGTCATCCCGGCTGAGAAAAAGGCAAAATAAACCGCCACTAAGAGCCTGCATTAACTTGGGGGACGGAGGGGGAAAAAATCGGAGGGGAAGAAGAAACACAAATCGCTGCGCGAATGGATAAGGGCAAAGGACCATGTAAAGTCGCCCCGGGGGCCTCGCGTAAAAAAGACTCAAAAAATGGCTCCAAGAAACCAGCTGGATCAATTACCAGACGCCTCAAAATCCAAGAAAAGGCCGCCGAACTGTGGAATCGAAAATCCATCGGCCTGACTAGGAAAAAACTCTCTCCCAAGTTCGGTCGGCGACAGGAAGGAGGGAAAGTAACAAAATCCTGTACTAAGTTATGCAGAACGCAACGAGTGCAAAAAGGGGGTGGCAGCGGGGAAGGAGAAAAAAGGGTTGGGCAACCGTATTAACAACAGGGAAGGGGTAGAAGACCGAGTATCGCGCGCCATCCGTTCATTCCCGAAAACTTCAAAAAGTCCGAAATTGTGGGGTAGTGACGAGAAAGGAGGGATCCGCGCTGGCGCGTGCGTGGGGCAGGGTCGTCAAAATCCTATGGTCTAACATAGCCGGAGGGCGCCATTAAAGTCAAGGGTTTACATCGAGCCAGAAGCTCGATACATTTCGCAAAGAAAGAAGGAACCTTGGCTACCAGCAATTCAAAATACCGGTGTTCCGTTAATACTTAGGTTGTTCGGGGGATGAAGGTAGAAAACCACACGGGCGCGCCTGGGGGGGTCGAGTTAAGCATAGAAGTATAAGACGAGGAAGGAGGAGGCTCTACGCATAACCACAGGTCTGGTGAGCAACATAAGCCCGGTAAAGTAACTTTAAGCCACAGGTAGAGAAGGGATTTCAGCTGTGGAGCGCGGGGGGAATTCGAACGATGAGGGGATGAAGAACTCAGAAAAACGGTCACATCAGTACGGGGGGAAGAGGAATCAGGGGATTTCAACACGTCATTGGCGGGGGCTACAAGGGTATTTGCCCTGTTGCACTTTAAAATAAGGGCAACATGCGCGGCTCGCAGGTAGGCAGAGGCATCAAAGTTGGAAACTTAGAGTAATTTAAGGGTGTGACACACTTTAAGGGGTGCCACTGGGAACTGCTCGAAAGAAAACACCCAAAAATTTATTACGTATTCAGGGGCTAAGTTGAGCGCGGCGGAAAAGGCACCAAACGTTTTCTAAATGAGGAACTTGGCAGAGAGATATTACGAATATCCCAATAGGCAAAGGAAGTTAGCACAGAGCCACAGACTGAACGAAACCGGGTCATATAGGACAGTCATTCGGGGGGCTGAAAGGAGAGCTGGCGGACAAGGTCAGCCGCGACCCAGCACGGCACAGGCAGAAGTATGAAAAACCGTACATGGAGGGGGGGGTCATTTCTCCAAAAAAAAGGAGGGGTTATTCATATCGGTGGGAAAGCACTTGGAAGGGGGGGTCTCCTTGCGACATGGGAAAGAACGGTCGCTGAAAGAGGAAAATTATGGAAGTCAGCAGCTGATGAGAAAACGACCTCGTAGGGAAGAAGGGGAACATCTGTGAGACTTAATTCATGTCTGTGGAGAAGTTCACGGCGAGACTACGCTTGGGGGGGGGAGAAGGACTTAGGGAATGAGGGAGGCACTCACGTAGAAGAAAAGGGTTCCTGTTACAAAGATCGCCTTTACTGGAAAAAGACCGGGGGACCACGGAATGAAATGAGGATGTTGGGGCATTACCTAAAATGCACGATCAAATGTAAAAGGGGTCAACAAAGACTTCCTGAAATGGGTGGAATCACGGCGACCAAAACGCGCGGTGCGCCTTGAACTCAACAACGGTAAAAAGAACATCGAAACGGGGACGAAAAGGAAGGGGAGGGGGCGAAACATATCTTCGACCAGGAAATCCTGGATTGAACGAGTGGGGAACGGGGAATCAAAAAAAAGTCTTCGTTAGGGCCATGGTAACGATGAAAATGGCACAGAGTAAGGTTAGGCCGGTGAGGGGGGAGGAGGTGGCAGGAACGAAGGAGCAATGGGTTGAAGTCAGGGGGGAGAGCAGAGGCCGATATCACTGCGTCACCAGGAGTGGGAAATAAGACCGAGGAAGAGTCTTGTGGGCCGGGGGATGATGATCCTCCGAAACGAAGTCCTGGCGGGAACAAAAAAGGATGACGGGGGAATGGGGCACTGGCCTTATGAGCATGGATTCGATAGATAAAAGAGAGGTGCTCCCCGACCTATCGCCGGCAGGGTGGGGAGCAAGAGTGTTGGAACGACGACCAAACCCCAAGCCTCAAGAAGCATAGCATGGCGAGCCCAGGGGAACGGAATAAAGCTGGACTGCATCAGGCGGGGACGCAAAATCAATTCCGCTAAACACCGGTTGTATTGACCGGTGGAAGCAAGGAAGAGGAACCCGGTGGCGAACGGTACGTTGAGGTCGCGCGTCAAGGTTGTGTACAGGATCAAAGAGGCAGCCAATGACCTTTGGTTAGGAAGGGAGAAGAGTTTGAACCCAAGAGAAGTCACAGTTGAGAGGGGATTGCGGATGGATTCGTTTGGTCAGGGGGAACGGTTGCAGGGGTCCTGGCCAAAGAGCTGATCATTTGATTAAAAGTTATCTCGGTGCGAGAAGGGGGACAATCGGGGAGGCGACAACTTACGTACCTGGAAGAGGGGGATTGCCGTCTTTCGCGCAGCGAGCGTTTTTGGAATACGCTCAGCCGATGTTGTGGCGTGAGAATAATGGCCCGCTCAGCCGAGGAGGGAAAGGGAGTAATGGGAGGTCGCTTAGCCTTGGAAGAAGAAAGAGTTGAGCAGGCTCAGGGTAAAGGGGGGGGGCAACCCATGATCATGGCGATGCAGAAGATCTAAACCCAACGGTGAAGGAAGGAGAGGATGCAGACTATCAGGTGAAAAAAAAAGAAAAGGAAGGGGGGGATGCAGGGAAGCAAAAGGCAGGCAGACAGGCGAAGAAACCATGTACGAGGACCGCCATACTATCGGGATCGGCATGAACTTGTGAGAGGGGGGAAAGACAAAAATAGCTCTGTCGAGTATAACAACAAATTCTACTCTTCGCGAAGGGGTATAGTCGAAAAGGGCTGGCCGGTGTCGAAGCCGATAGACCTTCGCGTCCCGCCCATATCTAGGGGCAAGAGCTCAAGGAGGGAACAGAAGCCACCGTTTCGACCAAAAGAAACCGAACGCAATGAATCTAACTGTGCTACAAGGCACCTCAAAATACCGAGTGCAAACTCTTCGAAGAAATAAAACAAAGGTAATGAGACCTGCCTGAGAAAGTGAACACAAGACCGGAAGAGGGAGTTAAAGCCACTCACTTCGGAAAAGGAAGAAAAAGTTTTTAACATCCGGGAGGGACAAAGTTGTGCCAACCGGATTAACCACCGTTATCCTCCGCTTACCTTGAATTATCGGCGGAAGGAAAGACAAATGACCGTCCAGAATTCTTGGCAAAAGGCGTTTTTTACCCGTCGGAAAGTTCTAGGCTGGGAGCGGTGCTGTTTGGGCTCGTCGTCAACATCCTCTGGCGTACCTAAAGCCGGCATGGGGGTAGCAACTCGAGAGTAAAATCAACAGCACGGGCAATGCCAGGGGCCCCGGAAAAAGAAAAGTCACGACCTTTTGTTCCGAGCCAAAGGAGGAATTCAAGAAAGCCAACAACCACGAAAAAAAACGTGGCTAGCCACGAAATGGAAAAAGAGAGAATAGCGGCTTGATGAAAAAAAAAAAAGGGCGCGACCACCTGCTTCTGTTTCGTCCCGCCACATAAGGAGCCCGGTCTGAACGGCCCCGCCATTTTCTCGAAGTAAAAGAGGGGGTGAAGGGGGGTTAAGGGAGGGACGGGGAAACTACACGCCGATGGGTTGATTCCGGAAATCATAGGAGGGAAGTAAAAAATTAGCATTTGAGAACTGGTAAAGGTAAGTGCAGGTTGGACGTACCGGGGGGTTGTCCCGGGAGGGTTGCACGTTCAAATGGCCAACAGCTCGCGGGGAGAGGTGGAGGGATCCAATTTCAGGGGGGGGGAAAAAAAAGGGTCAACACCCTGTGGGTTTGGACCACTGGGGGGAAAGGAAGTTAGAGAAGAACCAACAAATATTACGTAAGGACCCGAAGTCTAAGTTAACGTTCGCGCTGGAACACAAAACTTTTCGAAGTGACGTAAGGAACGAATCGGGGGACGTTCCGGGGAGAAAAGGCTAGAAAAAAGTCGAGCATGAGTGAGCACCCTCACTGAAACCTAGGACAAAAGGTCAAAGCGAACTGTGGGACCTCGCTTGCTGATCGCGGGAGATCGGACAACGGGCAAGCGGCCTGAGGACCCGCCCTTCAACTTCGCAGGATGACCACAGAAGGGACGGTGCCAGCTTCTCTCAAAAAAAAAAAACTATGTTAGAAGAAATGGAAAATAACGTCCCGAGGGGGGAAGTCCTTGCGCAGGGTGGCCTTGTCGCGCCGCCGGAAACGGGGGCGAACCGCTGAAACTGGAGGGATGACAGGTCGCGGTGAACGGTTCCGCTAAAGGAGCTGTTGCGATTTGGAAACCGCTTAAAGGAGAGAAGAGGGTGGATATTCGAAGTATAGCGACCAGACGATATCCTATCTAACAAGGGTTGACAAAAGGCGAGCCCTTTCAAAAAAGGCACCACTGAATTGTAGGGTTGCAGGGGGGATTCGAAGGCACGGGCCCCATTGAGTGGTCAAACCCGACAGTCTGTTGATAGCGAGAGGAGGCTCGGTGGGCTCCGATTTGAACGTGAACAAAACTTCACCTTATAACCAAGGGAATAAAGAAGAAGCAAGGAGGACCGGGAACATGATCATTCGACCAGGAACCAAATGGCCCGAGTTTGGCAAATTCTGACATCAGCGATGAAGGGTCGACCTATGAACCATTTCCCAGCGGAGAGAGTTATCATACATGGAAGGAGTAAAGGGAGGATGGAGGAAAAGAAAAGAAAAATTGTTGGTTTATGCGTCAACGAGCAGACATGTTCATAGAGGGAAGGGCAAAGAGTGCGGGCTCGCCACCGCGATCAGGCTTGGTTTCATTGGGGAGGGGAAGTACATCCGAAAGAGGAGGTAATGGGACAAAACGGTTAAGTTTGAAGGTAGCATACTGTACGGAACTTCTGGCGCCAAATGGGGGCTCACAATTTTGAAAGGGCGCTAGTGCTCCACTTACCTCTGCTTCGGAACGGCTTTTATGGTCTAGAAAGATGATTGGGCGAATGAAGAAGCGGCCAGGAAGCATATTGGCTAGGGCAAGGGTAAAAAAGACTTACATCTAGGGGAAGGAAAAAAAGGGGCTCAAGAAAGGGGCCGAGATTATAAGTCCCGGGGGGTAATACGGGTTTGAACCTTGGAAGCACATCCAGTAGCCTTTCCGTCCGGTCAGCAATTCGGAATTTCGGCGTTCCCCGCCTGTCTCATGTTTTTTCATTCCATAAAAATAAGGGGGGGGGGGGCGAGCATAAACTCCTTCAGGCTCGATTTGACGTCGACACATTTCGCTGGGGGAAATTGAAGAGCTGGATTCGTTGGTGAGAAACAGGGGGCGAGGTATGAAAGGCCTTGATCAATCGACAGAGGCCGCAACCGAGGGGAGGGACGAGATGGGAGAAAAAAGGGTACCTGGAGACTGGCTGTTCGATACATTTCGCGCAAGGGGGGAGTTTGGGTCAACGAGCTCATCGATTTGGGGTGGCTGAAATCAAGAATGAAAGGCTCGCGATTCCGTGATGATCGGAAAGGTCGCTTAAATTTGGGGGCAAGAAAGGGGGGGGAAAGGTCTCCTGGTTGCGGAAACACATATACGAGAAGTTCTATTAAAAACAACAACAGAGATAAGGTGCATGCAATAACTAGAGGGGGGGGGTCTCTCAATTGGAAAGAAGGGGATGAAGGAAAAAAAAAGACAAACCGGCCAGACAGCGTACCAGGCTCAGATACGCTAAGAAGGAGAAGAAGGATGAAAATGGGGAACTATGGTCCGCCACAAGAGGAAGACGTAGAAACAACGCTCGTGCGCGAAAGGGATCGAAAAAGCCAAGTTATCCAGTCGGTTAGACCGAAGATAACCTACAACCTCAAGACTAAAGGTGCTCGGCAAACATGACATAAAGCTTTCAAAAATCGGCAAAACATCCCCGTTTAGGACCACAAACGTATCCATCGACGGCTGACAAACAGCTATTTTAAGGAGAAGAAGAAAAGAGTAGGAATGACTGAGGCCAGGATCAAAGCGACGAACACAAAAGTCATTTCAGCATGCGCGCCTGAAAAAAAATCGGAATGGAACGCCTAACCGGGAGCAGGAAGAAAAACACCGGTTTCATCCTGGTGTAACTGTTTCCAAAAAAAAAACCGGGCTTAAGATGTCGGCCGTTAGGGCCGCCGCCCTCCAGGAGTGCCCGAAAGTTCTTTCCAGGTATCGGGGGTTACCAACCTCGCCTGCTAACTGGCAACGGGGGGCGGGGTGGGGGGCGTCGTCGTCAATCCGAGGGCAGGAAAAAACGGAAAGCCGCAGGTGGAGGGACAGGGGAGCACAGGTCAGAATCGATAGCCCATGGGCTCACTTCCCATTCCAAAAAAGTGAGAAAACATCATGAAAAACAAAGGGTCCTCCGTTTGTTGAAAAACGTAGAGGAAAATCAACACGACCCAATCAGTGAGAGGAAGTAGGGGGGGAGGTAGCCACGAAAGAGTTACGGCAGTAATAGAGGCCTTCTTCCGCGAAAGATCGAATAAACCCAAAAAAAAACTTGATCAGTACTACGCCCCAAAGTACTCCCCCGGCCAGCCATGGGGTCGTCATCAGCGACTGAAAGCTGTAAAGAGAGGTTCCTATGGGGGAACAAGCAAGAGGGGGTTGGGTTCAACGAGGGGGGAAAAGCGGGAAAGACATAATGAGTGTCCGGGATCATGGAGTGGGGACCACTTCATTGCGGTATTCGGGACAAGTCTAGTTGGATAGGGGGGGAACGGTGGGGTTGCGGGACAAAGGGGCGCACCGGCGGCCGCGGGGAAGCGGGCGGGGAAAAGAAAAGTGACAGGGGGTTTGAACCCTTAATGGATGACCTTCTTGGGGGGAACCATTAACAAATAGGAAGGGTACTTAGAAAGGGGACTCGAGCGGAAAAAGGAACAAATTTCGAGTGAGCCGATCGTCGGGGACTCAAGAAAAGGAGGGAAAATCCCAAAACTGGGGTACCTATGACAAACTCCAAGGGGGGGGCTGGGGAGAAACATAAAAGAGCCGGGAAGTCGTGCTGTCGGCTGAAAGCCTTCACAGGGATCTCGGAAACGAACTGTCCGCTTCAAGAAAAAACAGAACGGCACCCTTCAAGGGAACCACTCATTTAATAGAGCGATCTCAAAACAAGTGAAGAGAGATGGAAATACAAGATGGACGGGGTTCGTGCGCAGGGAGGTCGGACACCGCGGAAAAAAGATTTCGGTCCGACGAGCCGCTGGGAAGAGAGCAAGGAAAAATAAGGAGTAGAGGTTGAAAAAGTTGGCCGCGGGGTCAGTCTGTGGGGGCCTCGCTTTCTGGGGGATATTCGTAGTGGAGCATCTCTAAAAGGAAGATCCCTCAGGCAAGACTATAAAAGTTTGGGGGAACCGCGCGCCCGTTAACTTTTAGCTAAAACGATACTTAAGGGGGGGTGAAGGTTCTAGAACTTTGCCTCATAAAAGTGGTGTCAAAACAAACTTCTGTGAAGCGGGGAAGCCGAACACGCGAGCCGCGCGGCAGGAACCGTTTGAACGTGAAAACAACCGGGAAGGAAATACCTATACAAAAAATCACGCATGAAGTGTAACTGGAATCCCGTAATACACAGGGGAAAAGGATTGCCCGCGTTTGTCGGCCTTAAAACAAAGAGAGGGAGATGGGGGGGGAAGCGTCCAGGGTGAACCATCTTGAAAGGGAGGGCCCTAGGGGAGTACCGTGCAAGGCTTTGGGAAGCAATGTGGGGGGATTCGACTGGAGAGGAGCAGACGGCCGAGATCTCGGAGTTATTAAGTTCTTTTTCCAAGGGGAGACGAAGGCTGGGGGCTTTGATACTACCGAAACACGATGAACAAACGGATAGGTTGAAGGCTGGTCCAAGACGGGGCCATGCTGGGGGAACAAAGTGGGCTGATTATTGAATTCGCTCGCTGAGAACAATGACTCTTAAATTCGTTTAGCGGGCGGTTATTACTTGGGGAAAGACGATCCAAACAAGAAAAGCCCCCTCGCAAAATAGATTGGATAGGACCAACGAGCAAGGAAAGAATGTGGGGGAATCAAAGGGAGGCTTCGCAGGGAGAGGGATCCAGTTTGGAAGAAAGGGGGGGAAGCCATCCATGGTGAGACGGGCCCTTTCTCACTCCATGGGCGTTCCCTACAGCTTAGGGGGGAGAGGAGGCGCCAGGAACTGTTTGGTTAGAGAGCTGGAGAAAGAAGGGGAAAAAACTCAAGAAAGGATTTGAGGCGGAGATTGAAAACAGTCTCTTGGAACTGGCGTCGGATGGTGGATGAGTTTTTGCCAGGGTGCGAAGTATGGGTAAAGCTGGGGAGGGCGGTGCTTGCCGGCAAAGAGAGGGCGTTGAATCGAATGGGTAATCGGCGGCGAACGCCTGTATGCAGCCATTTCGCGCAGCGAACTGTTTGAAAGAGCTCAGCTTGGGGGGGAAAGAAGTCGTCTTCATGCCCAGTAGGAGTTCTGTCTCTGTATCCTGGCTAGACTTGGCGGGAAAGGACAAAGAACATTTACCAAAGGGAGTCGGCGGGATCGAGGCATCCGATGAATAAGAGAGGCACACCAAAACTAAGGGGGGAAAGGGGCAAGTAACTAAGGGGAGGTTGTCACACGACCGGAGAAAAAACCTGCTCACACTTGCTCTGGAAAAGAAACGAAAGAAGACCAGTCTATCATGAAATACGATCGGCGAGCACGGAATGGAAAAAAAAGTTTACCCACTCGGGGGAAAGACAAACAAAATCGCGAATCTACAACAACAACTCGCTGGCGCTAGGAGGCAATAAATAGAACAGGGGAGGGCGGTCGCCAAGATACCGGTACGACCCGAAAAAACTCCGTTGCTCGGAAACCACTTCAAAGTGGGTCAAGCAGGGGAAAAAAGACCCTCGGGAAAAATGGGTCTGGAAACAAACTAAGACGCCTTAAAGGATTGGAATCGACGCCTCATCGAGGAACTTATGCACTAAAGGAGGAAGAAGACTCGAAACCAAAGTCGGGCAAGGTAAGGTCCGCGGAAAAAAAAGAAGGTACGCGGTGGAGGGAAAAAAACTGCGCCCGGCCGAAACCGGGGGTAAAAAAAGCCGTTTCGCAAGGAAAACTTAATTACCAAAAGGGATTAGGGGGGCCGGTGATTGGCGGCGCCGACTCAGGAGTCAAGACTGGAAAGGGTCCTGATTTGTTACCCGGGCCCGAGTCAGGAGGAGATGGCGGCGGCGGGTTTTGCTCGTTAGTAAAACCTCTGAAAGAAGAGGAAGAAACGCCGTCAGGTTGAAAAGAGAGGCGAGAAGGACAGAAAGAGCGTATAAGGGCAGAAGGTCAAAAAAGGATGGCTACAGCTGAAAAACCAAAACCTTAACAGTTGTTGAAGAGTGGGTTGCTTAAAAAAGGTGAAGTAAATAATACAACTCAACGAAGGGTTGAGAACACGAAGATAGATCTCTGATTAGGGCTGGAATATCTCAACAAAGGGTTCGTCCGTCCGAACACAGGGGGGAACCCTTCCATCATTGTCGCAGGGGAGCGACTGCAATCTTGTAATGGGACTCGGGGCGTCTCTCTCCAGGGTTTTTTATGAAGAGCGCCAACGCGGGCAATCGCAAGTTGCTGGATAAGGTTGATAGGGTGCGCGAACGTGAAGGAGGGGGTTCGTACCGTCGGGGAAGTTCCTTTATGTTGGGTGACTGGGGAAAGGGCAACGGACTGAAAATTTGGGAATCTTCGAAACGGGGGGGAAATGAAGGGCCAAGGGTAAATTGAAGGGACCCAAGGAAGGAAAAGAAACCCAGAACAAAGATTAAAGGATTCGTGAATCAAGGTTCACAGTGCGCGATGTAAATGGTCGAAAAAATCTCGACGACCAGAGGTCTGTCCGAAGAAAGGAAGAATAAATCCCCATAGCAAGGAAGCGGTGAGCAACGCGGACAGGGAACCTGCTCAGAAGCAGAAAGGGGTCCTTCTGCTGTCGAAGGGCGCCTTCAGGTTCTCAGAAGGAACTGGTCAAGACGCAGGAAAAAGGCGCAAGGATTACCACCAATACAGGGACAGGAGGGGCTCTCTCAAACAAAGAGGGGCAAAGGGGAAGGACAGCCGGAAGGGTCATCAGGGCGCAGGGGGAAGGCGGGTCGCTTGGAGGCGTTCGGGACCTCGACTCTGAATGTAACCACCTAGAGGAAGTTCGTTACCTGAAGAAGCAGTTCAACTTTGGGGAAAAATTCATTCAGAGGATCAAGGGAAGGCGGATTGAGCCTCAGGAAGATCGGACCGAAAAAAGGTTGGTTCCATTTTCCAAAAAACGTAAAAAGGGGTAGACTTCCGAGGGAGTAATATTTGGTCAGGGGAGGCTGGCACGGGGCCTCAGGAAAGTGGGGGAAAAAACGAAGTCCTGAAATTTAGGAAAAAAAACACCGGCCAACCGAACGTGGCGCCGATGGGGAAATGACAAACCTTTCACTGATAAAGAAAAGGGTGTTGATAAAGACAATGAAGGGAGTTGAAGCGCACATGATCGAGAGAGGGAGGGGCCGCGTGGGGGTCGGAGAGAAAAAAAGGAGCGCTTATGTCCATTGGGGGGGTTGTAAAAAGTTCCCAGCGAATTGAGAAAAGGGGGCTGGCCGGGGAGTACGGGCTATGGGGTTGGGCGAGATAAAGAGGGGGGGTTTATGAATGTAAAAGAAAAGATCGTCTGCGTCAACTCTTAAAGAGACAAAGTCGTCTAATGCGGAGATGCCATCAGAAAAAAACTGCGCAGAACAAACGTCTGACGGGAAAAGGGCTTACCCCGGGGAAAGGGCCGTCGTAGCTGAAGGATTATTTGTGCGGAGAGGGGGCTCCCTGACTTCCTGCAAGACTTCGAAAAGTGGTAATGGGGTTCAGAAGGGGGGAAATACCAAACAAAAGAAGCATCATGGCGATTCACCTTCCAGAAACCGGAAAAGAAGATTCCTTAGAAGACGGCTACCTAAAACGAGAGGTAAGCCCGGTGGTAAACGGGTGAAACTTTTGGGGGGAAGAAAGATTGACCACCGGGTTTGCTGCTAGGAACGTTCAAGGGTGAGTTCGGCGGAAAGCCGGAGGAAAGGAATTTGTGTCAGAGCGAAGGCAGGCGGCCAATGATGGGGGTTTTGGTAGAGACAATGCTTGAGAAGGTGGTGGCAAAAACCTCAGTCTCGATGGGGGAACGTCAAAGGGGTCTTTCTCTGGGGGAAAGGGAGGGGGTGGAGTCGTTGGGTCGCCGGGAGAAAGGGGGAAGGCCGACTTGATAGGGGGTCTGACCTAGGCAATTTTCGGGAGGGACGCGAAGAATTTTAGGGGGGGCGTACCCGGGACAAGATGGCTTTGGAAGAATCTATGAGAGGAGAGGGGAAGGGTGTGTTTTGTTCAGAGAAGGAGTTTGGGGGGGGGTGGGCCAAAGACGTCAAAGTCATGACCTAAAAAAATCGGAGGGCGGTCTCGTACCTGGTCTTGTTGGGGGACTTACTTCCATCAACATGGGAGGACTCCTGAAAAAAGAGGGAAACCATGCCGAGAGATCTGAAAAGAAAAAGAGCTCGAAAAAAAACAAAGAAACAAAGGGAGGAGGGAGAGGGAATCGAACTGCAGAGATCAGACGCCATGGTTGGCAACTACACCGGGGAAGGAAAAACCTTCACTCAAGAAACTTGCGAAGGGCAGTCAGCCAATGCGAAATCGCAGGACACATCAAGCGAAGGAATCGGGTGGTCTATCCAACATGGGAAGGGGGCGAATGGGGCCTCAAAAGGGGGGACTAGTAATGAACAACACAAATCTCGCTTCTCGAAATGGATAAGAAAAAGTACATTCTCAATTTCAGGTCAAAAGCCCCTATTCCGTAAAAAACGCCCGAGCTCACGTTGAGAAAAGAAACTTCTCCAGCTCATAAAAAACGAAGACCCTCGAAACCGGTTAAAGAAAAAAAAGAAAAGAGAGCCTCCGCAAACCAGGGGGATGGTTGAATCGACCTGATCAAAGAGAATGACTCATCTCCCAAAAAAAACAGGGAAGGGAGCCATGGCAATTCGAGCATGAAACAAACGTCTTTCTTCCAAAAAGCAACGTGACGGGACTACCGATGTAAGAATTTATTCTTGAAAGGGCAAAGGGGAAAACCTTCTTATCCTAGCGGCCCTTGGGGAGGAGAGTCTCAATCCCAGGGGGGGAGGCGTGAAGAGGGTAAGGAAAACTTTTTTTACCCTTGCCTCGGGAGGCTATCTTCCCTGGCCACACCCCGCTTTCTTCTTGGGGGGGAAAAAACTCGTAAACATCCTAAAAAAGAAAAAAGACGGACTCTCTATCCTGTGTAGAGTCAGGGAAGGACCTCAGGGAAAGGCAATAACTAGGGGGGATAATCCGGCAGAAAAGGGAAATGTCCCCTGTGGTTCCTACACGTCAACCGGGAACAAGTGGGGGGGGATAGTCCGGAATTCGGAAGGAGGGGAGGAAAATCAGACAACGAACAAAAATACTGAGGGGTAGAAGACACGAAAGAGTTGACGAAATAAGATCTTCTCAGGGGGAAAGCGAGAAAGAGCGCATAAAAAGGAGGCTGAGGAGTCCTCGGGCAAACATGAGAAGGTAAATCCTGAACTTAAAACAAAAGGGGGTCCGCAATCCGCTCTTCAACTGTCAAGAGTGCGGCTGGCCTCATCGGCTTGATGGGGGGAGCAGGGGAAAAAACTTCTGCAAGAAAGAAGAGGAAAGGGTAGAATGATCATGTGACTCTTCAAACCACTTCATTGGAGTTTATACGGAAAGAAGTCCGGGACGGGTTGTTGCCCTGGAATAGTCTCAACTAGGTCAGACTCGGGGGCCTCAAAGGGAATAAAATTTAGAAGGAGGGGGGTGGAAAAAGTAAATGGGGAAGCCCGTGCCTTATTACGAAACCAGAGTGATGTACTACTTCGTGGGAAGTGTCACTGGTTGAGAGTAAAGTTCTGAGACTCGACGATTCCGTCGAGGGGGGAAGCCGCACATCATTAAGAATCCAAAATTGAGGGAGCACCATCCACATATTACAATGAAAGGCAAGGCACCGGTCAAAGCTAATTGAAAGGGAGGAGTCTTTCGGCTGATCGCGAAAAAAGATCGGGAGACCTGAACTTTCAGAGGGCGGAAGTGCGACAAGGATGACCAAGGAACAGGAAGATGCCATAGAGAGAAAAAAGGGGAGGAGAAAAGAGATGTGAAGAAATCGGTAAGGTTTCAGAAGGGCGCAGGGTGAAGGGTCGAGACCGAGGAAAGAAAAAAAAATCAGAGACAGAGGAATGCGATCAAGAAACCCCGAAGTGGTGGGAGGAAGGAGGGGGAGTTGAACTTTTCCTCGGCATGTTCAGGGGAGGGGGAAAGGTGCTCACTGATAATGATAGAGAGGTATATTCGTAATGGGAAAAGAAGAAAGACCTAAAAAAAAATTTGTTCTAGTTCCCGCGCGAACGGAAAGTACACGGAGGAAGGAATAGGGCAGGGGGGACTGCAGAGAACGGGTCCGCAAGTAGTGGGTTTCAAACAACGGATTGATTCCCTCCTCTAATAAAAACAGACCGCGCGTTGGATCAACTTGTAAAAAACTTGAAAGGAAGAACCAGAAAGGGTCTATCGAAAATTATGAAAAGGCATGAAGGACTAAAAGGAAATCATATTGAAAGTTGGCGAGTCGAATGAAAAAAAACTCAAAAGAAATTAAGACGAAAAGACCAATTTGAAGAGGGAAAGAGAGTAAACTACAATTGTGAGGAAAAAGATATGTTAAAAGGTGGGTTATTACTAGTGACTCAGCAACAAGGGGGGGGCTAT
>Ga0179593_1414994_pt1 | contig 14153 bp, 14 predicted proteins | sample CZODoug2_1_08_16_FD_185931 | JGI IMG/M metagenome (GOLD analysis project Ga0179593, IMG submission 185931) | Vadose zone soil fungal communities from Angelo Coast Range Reserve, California, USA - CZODoug2_1_08_16fungal (PacBio error correction) | ecosystem: Environmental > Terrestrial > Soil >...
ACGGCGCGTCACGAGGCAATGCATACGGAAGAAGCTCACACCAGCCCCTGGGACGTCGGAGGTAGCAAATCATGAACCGCGAATGGCGCAAGTAGAAATTAGGGAAAAGGGAAACTGAAAAAACTCCAGGGAAACTAGCCGCTGAGAAGGCCGCCCTCGAAAAAACGTGTGGCAAAAGAAAGGTTAGGCAAGAAGGTCCTAATGGCACCTCCTATCTGCTTGCCCAACGAATAAAACAGTGACGGGGGCGAAGGCAAAGTGGGGCTGAGCTACGGCGAGTCGACTAAAAGAGCAAAGCCACGACGCGGATAAACAAAGTAACAAGAAATGGAACGCCTAGAAGTAAAGGGGCGACTTCCTTCCGGCGTGTCATTCGAGTAATGAGAGGACGTGAGCTCTGAAGCCATTGAATTGCAAAATGACGTCACCGCACCGAAGGGAACTTAGAGCAGGGCAGGAAGAGCCAACGCTGGAGGTACTCCAAAGGTGCAATTGGAGATTTCACATTGAAGGATAAAAAAGTGGGTATAGGACGAGAAGAAAACCTCAGTTCGCACGAGTCAAGGCAAGAAGCCACCAAGGATTCAGCCCATTGAAGAGAGAAAAATGAAAATAGCAAAGAAAAGGGACCAGAACGGTCACCTAGGAAAGGTAGAACGCGCCACCGAAAATGGAGAGGAAACGAAAGATTTTGTATCTTTCCCCCAAACCGAGGGGCGGGCCACGGGTGAACCCAAATCACGGAAGGAACGGGGACCCGGGTATCTGAAACGGGAAAACGGAAGGCAATCAAAGCGTGGCAAGATGACGTCACTCTTGTGAGGGACTAGAGGAGGGCAGCCGAAGGTTAGTGCCTAGGTAGGGGGGATGAAAACGGTAACTTATCACTTTAGAAGAGCGGAGAAAAGGAAGGAGGCACTTCGCGACACCACCAGCGGAGATAAACCAATGCCAAGACCTCGATTAATAAAGTGAAGGACCATCAGGCAAGAAAGAAAAAAAAATCAAGACTCACAAAAAAAACATATGAACAATAACCCTAATTGGGGGAAGAAAGTCGAAGTGGGGAAAATTTTACAGGTCCCAAGGCGTGAACCGCGAACCGGACGCGGGACGCCTCGAGACTCAAAAACGTGTCCCGATCCCTCACAATTAACGGGGAAAAAGCCATTGCCGGGGGAAGGGGACCTCCAGCGCCAGCAGTCTCGTAGGAAAAATTATGAAGGCAAATGAATTGGGACCAAAGGGAGGGAAGGGCAGCCTGGGATAGGAGGGAAGGACTTTTAAACAACTGGGGGGAGACGCAGTCCTTATTAAAGAACAGGCGCTAGGTGTCATGGAGAAAGATAGGATGATGCCGCAGGGGCTAACTTAAAAAAGAGACGATACCCGGAAAAAAGACTGGGTGACAGGAGGATAGGGGGGATCAAGGGATAATTCTCGTGAGGTCGAAAAGGTCCAGGGAAGCCTGCCGAGGAAGGGGTAAATTCGCTCTGGTTGAAATGAATGATGGAAGGCGGCCGCGAAAGGAAACTCCGTGCGCGAACGCCGCCGAAGAACAGGTCCTACTGGTAAAGATAGGAAACTGGTTATAAAAAACAGTGACCGAAACGCCATATCGATCCCGGAAGGTGATTTGTTGCGAAGGAAACGAAAACGTCGAAAAAAAGGGGGTGGGTGGGGGGGGACGTCGGACAGGGGGGGACGAAGCAAGAGCTAACGTACGGCGGCAAGGCGAACGAGTGAAAAAGGCTAGCCGCCACAAGAAAAGTAAAACAAATCACTAAGGAGAAGCCAGGAAGCCGGCCAGGACGTGGGACCAAAAAGGGAGGGGGTTTTCAACAGATTCTTGCAAAAAGGGGGGGCAAGAACAGCCACCGTGAAGGGAAAAGACAATCACGGCGTTTTCACAGGGAAAGGGTAGTCATTAGAAAGGTAGTCAAAGAGAGACCAGGGACCCTAGAACATTAAAGAACTCAAACGAAGCAGCCTCAAGGGAGGAGTGTGCCGAGCCGGCAGAGAGACGAAGGAAAGCGAAGCACAGACGAAGATTCTCCATCGGCGGACAGAAAAAAGGGTATAATGATGAAAAGCGTAAGGAAAACGGGCGAGACCTCGAAAGAAACATCTAGAGGGAAAGGACACGGGACGCCTCGTTAAGAGGTAGGAAACGGCGACAGAGGCGGGATCGGCTATTCAAAAACAGGAGAGAGGAACTGACTATCAGTCTATAATCGACGGTGACCGACGTACCGCAAGCCATGGTGCGGGAAAGCGAAGCACCGCCACGGTCCTAAGTGAGCAAAGTGGATCGTCGGAAAAGAGAGAGCCCAAGGAGGGAGGCAGATCCTACGACCCAACGTGACCCGCGTTACAAAGTGGGGCGCAGGAAGCCGGTTTATTAAACAGACAGAAAAAAAAAACCAGGACCGCACGTGGAAACACCTGGGAAAGAGGGAAGAGTTGCTCTGGGACACTCTCTAAAAAAGAAAGATTGTGTTCCTCGAGACCCAGCGAACTTAACATCGGGGGGGAGACCGCCGAATGTCCGTCAGGTGAACGACAAGGACGAAATGGAAGGCGCCATAAAAAGGCGTGACGACTCCCCTGTGGGGAAAAGCGGGTGGTCGGAGACGGCAGGAAGCATGTGTGCTATACTCGCGGGAGCTACACAAGGAAAATCGGGCAAGAGGAAACCGCGGCGAGGGGGGAGGAAGGACTGGCTATTTCTATAAAAAGTGGGCAGGGCGGACAACGTCGGAAAAATACGAAGAGGGAGGATATTCAAAACGTAGATGGCCGGACGAGACCAGACAAGGTCAACGTCAACGCGTAAAAAAAGGGCCGAAAGAGGGGGAACACATTCGCACGGCTCCTGTAATGTTAGGAAAAGCGAGGGAATTGGGAACGCAATAAGAGATAAAAAACGAGGGGAAAGAAAAAAACCGAGATGGCATCTGTCGAGGAGACGCTTTCTCTTTAAGTAATAGCGCGCGTCCCGGCTCAGTAAAACACACTCTTCAAGGCAAAAGGGCACGGAAGAGACGAAAGGGCTCAGGGAAACCTTTCTTCTACGGAAAGCCAGCTCAATGAACTAACTGACCTGGGCGTCCGACGAACTGAAGCTTCGACGGAATCCAAGCACACGTTGGGAGGTTGCCAAAAGAGGGGGCAAGGTCTACAAAACCAAGCACAAGCGTCACTTGGCCGGACGTGCGAGAGAAGCAACGTTGGGGGGGGAAATGATAGGGCAGTCGGGAAATGTATCTAGGAAGAGGGCTTGCGAAACGGGGTGCATAAGAGAATACGGGCGACGTCGGCGGCGAAGGGGTTCTGTGAATTCCAGGAATAAAAAAAAACAAGGACGGAAAATATAGGAAGAAAGAAAAGATAGACCGTCATTAAGAGAGGAAAACCCATTCGAAAGCCCGGGGCGGCTAAAAGAAAGTAAAGAAAAACAAATCGGGGGTAGAAGTGCACGCGGGCCTCCCGTTAAAGGAAAACGGAAGGAGGGGAAAATGGAAAACCCCTAAGCGCGCATTTCATGGGGAAGGACAGGGTAACGGATGGACGCTCGACGTCCAGAAACATCACAGAAGAACCCATAAAAAGAGGGAGACTGTCGGGCTCTTGGGGTGTTCGGTGGGTGGAGAGGGGACGGCGCCTGCGGCGCGGTGGACGTTAGATCGAGCATGACACAGGTCGAAAAGGAAAAGATATTTGGACTAAGGACCTGAAAGCAATAAGTCTCCGAACGTCAGATGAAAGACTATATGAGAAACTTGAAAAGAGTGGTCACACGTGCAATGGACTAACCTTGTCATAGGGAGGTCAAAATCTCTACCAAGGGTGAAAAAGGAAACTGGCCCGATTAAATGGCCCTGCCGGGGAGAAGCAAGGAGGTACTTGGCGACAAAGTGTCAAACTAGGAAGGTCGAGGACGGCAGCAAAAAACGAGGCGTCTCTTGCCAGATACGGGAAGTACCAGAATAATTCTTATCAATGGCAAAACGGGTAAGGGATCTTGGGGGGCACGGGGGGGTGTAGGGAGATCTTGGGGTTCGGAGGGGAGAATACAAGCGTGGATTAAGGAGAGATGGGAAAATCCCTCGAGGGGTAGGGTGGGTCTTCAAAAGGAACGGAGAGAGGACTTACGTGAGAAGGGGGAAGACTAAGTGGACCTAAACAGAGGTCAAAACAAGGAGCGCGGAACGCCGAAGATCAATCGGGTCCAAGGTATGCAGTGAACCTGATCGGGGAAAAAGATACAGGGATAGGAAGGCAAAGTATTGTTACCTCTTCGTTGATGGTAGAACCGTAAAAGCGGGAAAGGAGACCTGAAAGCATATCAAAACTGATCGCCACAACTGTCGATTCAACCGACATTCTGCCGGAAGTGGGGAGGAGCGGAGAACCTGGATTCGGGGGAAAAAAAATGGAAAAAGGGCAGTCTTTTGGGAAAGGTGAGAAGGAGACATCGCGAGAATTGTGTGCAGGGGTTTAAGCTCTGATCCGTGCGAAAAACGAAGAGAAAAAAAACAACGCTAAAAAAAGTTGAGAAGAAAGCAATGGGAAAGGCCAAAAATAAAAGCTGAGGCGATGGACGGTGTGAGAAGGAAAAAAGTCATTGGGGCTCTTCAGCCGAGAGTACAAAGCATTTAGAGGGTTAGTCAAGGGCAAAAGAAGACCATGAAACTCAGTCCGAAAGAAAACGTTAAGAATCAGACCAAGAGATGCGAAGACCGGATACTCTTTTGTTTGGTGTGTCGCGCACGTACGCCTCTGGTCATGGACTGTTCCTCACTACAGGGACGGGGCAGTCGCGCAGAAACCAAATGAAAGAGCGAAAAGAGGGAAAATCCAAGACAGAGAGGAAAGGAAGAAGGCACGGCTTGAATTAACGCCATGGAATTGGGCAACACGTGTTCTATTTCTACGGGTTCATCGAACATCAAGAGTAGTGAAAGAAAAACAGACCTTGACAGAGGACACTGCCTCTTAACATAATTGGGACCAGACAGTATAAGGAAAAACAGAGGAGGGGTGAAAGTCACAAGAACCGAGCACGAAAGAGAAATTAGGGGAAGCGTCGACAGAACTCAAACGAAAAAGAGGAGTCTTGAAAAAGAGAGGCGAGTGCACTCAAAAGAGGGCGGACTGTCTGATGCTACCCCCCTCTGGGGAAGGGCTGGCCTCGGGCAAAAAAAAACTTGAATGTTACACTAAAGTGAAGTTGCGGAAAAAGGTCTTGGGAACTAACGCATGGTGATCTCCTATGAAAGTGCGCCCGGCAGAAAAAGGGTCCAGAAGGGAAACCTTCCCCCGTTGCTTGCCCGGGAAGATCTAATAGACCGCTCGACCGAAATCGCGGTTCAAAAAAAGGTAAACTGGTAGTTGACAGACGGGCGTCGGAAGGAAACATATAACTACCAAAAGGAACGATGTCGTGAACACACAACCCAGGGAATTCTCCGAGGAATGACACACATAAAAACAGTTAGAAGGGAAAGTTTCGGCGGATTGGAGGAAGTGGAGAGATCTGAAAGGAATTGGCTCATACCTTAGAGGACACAGAAACTGCCTGGAATCGGTGAAAGAAAATGAGGGAAAAAAAAAAGTAACAGAGAAGCAACGCTGGAAACGCCGTTCAACATTGACGATGCCAATCAACGGGTGGGTAAAAAGCGGACTGGAAGACTGGGCAAGGAAACAACGGACCAAGCAGAGACCAGAAAACTGGCCCAAGAAGAAGATGTGAAAGATTACCCTATAACAGCAAAAGGGAAACAGAAGTCCATGGGGCCCGAGGAAGGTTCTCCGGCAACGTTCAAGCAGCAATTTGAATCACAGTCTGAAAAAATGGTGGGAGAAGAAAAGGGTCAGAACGCTGGAAATGGCGAAACAAGCACGCTGAGAGGATTTACAGGGGCGGAATTGCTCCGATATGAGGCAGGGCATCGAGGCCAAGAACAACAATAGAAACGTGAAAACCGCAGTTTAAAAGTCACAAGGACCATCAACGTGGCCCAAGAGCGGCCCCGGAGACGATCAAGGTTAAGAGGCGCCCCAAGGGGGGAACCTTCGCGAACAAATGACCAAAAAAGAGTCGGTCAAACCAAGACTCTCAACTACGAACGAAGCGTAAAACACTAGAAATCATCCGCCCGAAGAATCGTCCGGACCACCAATCGGGGAAAATCCAAGAAGTTGCATTGCCATAATTATTAGGAAGTACGTGCAACGAGCGATCTTACAAACTAAAGACGTAAGCGAAAAAAGACATCGACGTCAACTTCCGGGGTGCGCAGAATGTCACCAAGTACCTCGCTGGCCAAGGAAAGCCGCCCGCATCAAGGGGGGAAGAAGAGACCTTAGGCAATCATGGGAGAAACGAAAAATACAAGAATCGTACATGGCACTGTGGAAAAAAGAAGACGTAGAAGTATCTAGCCAGCGTCAAGCCGTTTGCTCAACGGCGGGAAGGGAACGCACAGTATCAAAGCCGGCGTACGACCGGGTGTCATAAGACAGAGGGAGAGGAAAATGCAAACTACGTCGCGGAAGACCGCGAGCTCCACAAACCAAAAAGAAACATGCTCACGCGATCGAAACAACGTGATGCGAGATCTGTGGTAAGTAGAAGAGCGTTGGACCACCTGCCTCTCATGAAAGCGCAGGAAGGTGAAAGGGCCGTAAAAATCTTCGAAAGAAAAAAAACGTGCCGAGACACGAGGCAGCGGCCCCAGAGCTGGAGACAGCCCTCGTAATACTGTTGATCATGAAGCAAAGACCGACCGTACGCAGAAACAAAAAGCAAAATCGACGTAAATAATGGGACCAGGGAAGAACACGACCCGCGCCGAATAGACCGTATCCGTAGACAGAAACAGGGTCAGCAATGCGTGCACTGGGCATCGAAAAAAGAGCGAAAAACAAGCAGTAAGAATTTCAACAAGAAGACGACAGAAAGATAAATCAGGAAAATAAATTCAAGGAAGCTGGGATGAGCGGAAGAAAAAGTGGGCCCGGAACCCTCAAGTGCAAACACTGAGGACGCATAGAGACAAAATATGAGGTTGCACATCTGTCAACGACCATATGATCATTGATGGCCGTCAGAGAAAAAGACCTCAAAGCATTTATAACGGAAAGGAAAACTCAAGCGGCAGGCTAGATTTGACGAGATGGGGATGGCTGGAGGAAGGAAGCTCTCCTGGAGTTAAACCTAACATAAAGCGCGACGAAAACATACAAGTCATAGAGAAACCCATCAAACGTGATAAGAGTAAAAAAGTAACAGTCTCGGTAAGTAGGTTCGGTCAACGCAGAAGAACCCAAAAACGTAAAGAATGACCCAAAAAAAAAATTCGCGCAACGCTTTAGCGGAGGAGGACTATTGAAGCGGAGGCAAATCACGCCCAATCGACGAGATATCAAATGCTCTTCAGTAGAAACGGTCCCGCCAAGGCCAGGTATCACCTTCGAGCACCGCCGAAAAGAAACTGTGCGTTTCTCAAAATATGGGGAGCAAAAACAGCGTAAGAACCAAGGAGTCTCAGCGTATACGTGACCAATGGACCACCAAAGGCCATGACGAAAACTGGGGAGCCAGATAAAAAAAAGTCCAGCCAAATGCAATGCCTCTCCTTGGAGGTACACGGGACGAGACTAACGAGGGAATGAGCTTGGCCGAGTAAATATCGAGAAAAAAAAACAACGGAGAGAAAAGAGAGTTAAAGGCTCACGGAAAAAAAGATTTTAGAAAAAAGGTCATCTCAAATTGGCAACCCGATAAGGGCTGGGACATAAAAACACTGAGTGCTCTGGGAACAATTGGCACCTCTTTTGGAAGAAAAAGGGGGGCACTAGACAAAAAGCAAGACCGCAAGTACACACGTTCAGCGCTCGAAAACTCCCAGACGTTGGAAAAAGAACAGCGGCGGCTTAAATCACGACAGCAGAGGGGAGAGAAATTGTTGGGGGCTGTGACCTCGAAACGCCCGAACAGAGAAGGGGTCAGCATAGATGGAAGAGACTTAGGCAGAAAGCTTCAGATACGCAGTCCGCGTCGTGCCGACGCACATCGGCTGTCCACCGGAGGCAACTCCGGGACGCTTCACCGGAAGGGTTATAAAGGTGGTAAGTTAAAAAGCCTCGAAATACCGAGACCTGGAAAACTATGGACATCATATCAAAACGACGGGTGAGGGGAACGATGTCGAGTGGCGATTCGAAAGGTACACATCGAGGCACATCGTAAAGTCAGCGGAGGAACAGCACCATCGGGCAAGGGACAGTCCCGTTTAGACTCCATCAAAGTGATCAGGCATGCGGGTCCCCGGTAGACGATGATGGAACAGACATGACTACCAATTAAAGGGGGTAAGCGGTCACGCTTAATGCCTGCCTGCTGGGGGAGGGTCACAGACAGCACCGTGGCAAGGAGGTTTGCAGGAGAAAAAAAATGTTCCAAAAGAACCCAATCATCTTGGCCCCCGCTTCCTCCGGCAGAAGGCCATAGCATCGAGTGGGTGATGCGCGAGCCCTAGGTAGGAAGCTAAGAAAAAGTCGAAAAATTGGAGGAAACTGGAGATAGGGAGGCGTCAGGGGACGGGAACGTCGGCGGGAGAAGTTCGTTAGTAAACGGGCCTAAAATACCACAAGTCGAGAAACTGGCGCGTGGCCAAAGAGGAAGAAAAAAGGGCTTAAGGATGGTAAAAACGAGACGCAGGCTTAGAGGACCAGGACGGGGGGCCCCAGAGGAAACAACCTTAGAGTTCACGAAGGACGGCAGAAGACGACAGCCAGTCACCCAAAGGCGCACGTCGGTCAGGAAGCGATTAGAAAGGGGGAAATCGTCGAAAAAAGAATGAAAGCGAATCGACGGAGAAGGCCCGATCCGTTATCATTTCCGGCTCAACAAGGGGCGGGGAAGTCAGAGATACGTAGAAGGGAGTGGAAGTATCTTCCAGGAAGAGGAGAAGAAGTCCGGCTGGAATGAAGACTGGTCACTGGTCTCCTAGACGTCCGCCTACAAAAAAAAAATATACAACAAGAAAAACTTGCACATCTGTCCCAACTGCAGTTACAACGTGCTATGAGGTTACACGTATAAGATCCCTTCATGTCTCGTGAAAAGTGGGACCGTGCCCAGCCATGGGGAACTGAGTTGGAAAGGCAAAAAAAAAAGATGGACTTGAAAAAAAACGGAAAAGAGAAGTTTGACTTCGGAAAGAAAAAGGAGCTCGGAGTTCTGGTGAGAGCGAGAACGTACTTCTCTAAAGCCTTCGGGGAAAACTTGGGTGGATAAAAAAGGGTGGTAAGAAAAAAAAAAGAGGTCAAATTATTGCATTCTCTGGAGGGAGGCGAAAATCAAGTACAGGACGAAAAAAGATGGGTACCGACTCATGACGATGGGTAAGTGGGTCGCGGGAAAAGGGCTCAAGCAGCCCGGCTTCGAAAAGAGGGACGTGATCAAGGGAGGAATCTAAAAAAAAGAATATGTACTGACGAAAACATTCGGTCGCGTGCCGTAGGAGAAAATTGACCGTGAAGCCCAGCACGCTTTGATGGAAACTGCCGGAAAAGAAGTTCAACGCAAGAACGTTATCGTAAAATCCGGGGAAGGCCCGTAGTTTCTTAGGCAGGCTTTGTTCTAAAAAAGGGGAGAGGAGTGCTTTAGAGAAAGAATCCCCACGGACCACGAGGTAGATAGAAAGCAACGGTGGGAGGAAAGCGAGCCGAACTTCGCCCCCATGTGGCAAATGTCCTAAAAAATTTTAAGGGAAGGGGAGAAAAGAGAATGGGAAGCATTGGATGGAAAGGGGGCCTCCGAGCCGTGGGGATTCAAAAAAGCGGAAAACTGGAGAGGAAGAAAAAAGACCAAACTGGAACCGCAAGGGTAAACAGAGAGCTGTCCAATCGATTGGAAAGGGGGGAGAGTAGGACTCACTTCGGGGCGAGGGCAGGAAAGGCGGCAGAAAAAGGTGACGATCATTGAAGACCGATGTAGCAAAAAGTCCTACGAAGTCCTCGAAGAAACTCTCCCAGGGAAAAACAAAACTGGGACGTCGACAGGAGTACTTCTTTGTGTGAAAAAAAACCCGCGTTCAGTTGCAGTGGCTAATGCGAACGGCAGTAAAGACAAACCAAGGGGGAAAGCAAAAAAAGTGTCGAGAAGACCAAAAGGAAAAGGGACAATGTCGGCCAACTCGGGAAGGAGAACATCCAATTGAATGGTGTCACGTGTCGGAACAAGTCGAAAAAAAAAATCAAGTTTTCTTACAGGAATACCTTTGGGGGGAAGTAAGTCATGAGAGTACTAAGAGGTGGAAGACGAAGGTACCGACTCCGGCAAAGGATGGGAGAGAAAAAGAACCTCCCTAGACTGATGCTAGACTCTCTCACAAAAAAAACAAAAAAACTTAGAAAAAAGAGAGAGCGACTAAAGGGGAAGAATGTCGGGAAAAAGTGAAATAAAAGAAACAAAGAGCCGGCGAAGTCATCTCTTGTCAGGGAAACGAATTACGAGGAGAATGACGTTATCTGCCAAAGGGGGCTTCTTGGAAGAACTCAACTTGAATGGACAAAAGAAGGCCGGGCGCCAATACCACCGGGAAAAAACAAATGCCTTGGCTTTAACTTCACCAGTGAACATCCCTGGCCGATCTGAGTGGGGGGAGAAACTGATCGACCGGAATGGGAAAAAAAAGGTCCAAAGGGCCGTGGGAGTCTGAGAAGCAGGTCGTAAAGCAAAAGAGCAAAACAACGAAACGCTCGTGAACACACAACCCGAAGTTCCTCAGATCACCACCTAAGTATAAATCTTGCAAGAACCAAAGGCAGGGGAATGAGGGGGATTAATGAGCAACGACGTAAAACCGTCCGGGGGGAATTCTTTAGCGAAAACAAATCCCGGCGGCGAGACCACGCTCGGGAAGACGGTGCCATCGCAAAAAAAAAAAAAGAAGCAACTCGCGTTCACAAATGGACAGGAGCAAAGGGGTGAGCGGGCCGAAGAAAAGGGCAACGTTAACCGCAAAGGGGCAGAGAGCCAAGTACTGCCCAAGAAACACAAACTGTCTCTTCGATAAAGCCCAGCAAAAAAATGAAAGAAAAGGGGAACAGGGACAGTGTCTGAGACTACATACAGTCAGCTAGGTGGGAAATCGACAGGGAGTACCCATAAGGGGGGAGGTGAAGAGAAAAGTGCAGACAGACGTCTTCCACGGGGGAGTAACACTTAAAATAAAGGGAAAAGTTTACGTAAGGAAGGCAAGAGTAAAGCAGGCATCAAAGCGTGGACAAGCGCAAAAGCGAATCGCGCGGAGGAGAAGGAAAAGGGGTTGCCAGCAGTCCCAGCAGGGGGTCCGATTGCCCCCTAGACCCGAACGGGAAAGAGTAAGAAGAGAAAGGAAGGAAAAAAAGAGAAGGAACACTTCTAGGACAAAACAGCAGAAAGGGATCAGGGGGAAATGCAAAAGAAGATAGAAGTGATCGTCGCAATCAAAGCCTAAGACATAATCCAACCTCAAGGATCCCGACCAAACAATCAGGGAAAAAGACAAGAAGGGTGCATGAGACAAAAGGGAGCTATTACGTGAAAGCGCGGTAAGGCCCCAAGAGCGCGAGCAGCATCAATCAAGACGTCAAAGGAAGGGAGCCTCGAAGCGCAAGGTCGCGCGAAGTCCAAAATCCCTGGGGCAGGCCGAGGCCAGTCAAGGCGCCTGCAGGGCTAACAATTGAATCAAAGAAAAGAGGCGTCCTTACGGTGTTTACACGAGCAATGACAAGGTCAGAACAATTCGCAAAGAAATTAAAGAAGGCGGCGAGCGACCAGCAGGGGGAAAAAAAAATGGGGAAGAGAGACCTGTCAGGGGAAGAAAAAAGATTACCTTTGACAAACGACTAAGAGCGGAACGCCTGAAAGACAAAAACCGCCAACCCAAACGAAAAACCAGATCAGGCCCGTGATTCCGATCTCGGACGTCAGAGTCCATGGTAAGAAACTGAGCCCTGAAAGACGCACGGTGAGTGACGGGCTCGGAGGATGGACGGGACTGCGGGACCATACGAGTTGTGCTAACAGCAGCGGAAAAAGGAGATTCTAAAGGTAACATCAGAAGGATCCGGGAAATGCAGAAGGAGAGCTCAAACACAGAAAGAGAAGGAGCGTGATTTTAGGCCAGGTAAGTAAAACTAACAAGGAAAAGGGACTTAAAAAAAAAAAGAAAACCACAAACACCATTATAAAGTCAGGAAGGTTCCTCTACGAGGCGCAGCCAGTACAATTTCAAAAAACTAATGTACGAACAAAAGAAACGTGGGAAAAGAAGTTCTGGATGCTGCAACTGAGGGGGTCTGGGCCAGGGACAACCGGAACATGGAAAGGTTAAGGAAGAAAACAGCTCACGGCGGTGACCCACAAGCAAGGTATCTGAGAAGGAAAGAAAAAACTAGACTAGAGGAGGAACAGAAGAAATGAAATTAAATGGGCGTAAAAACGCAGAGCACCGGCTCTGTCCCTCTGTGTCTGGGAAGATCTTACGAAACAGGAGGACGTAGCTGCGAACCTAAAGCCGAAAGACAGAGCGGAAAAGAAAAAACCCCATCGAGGAATTGGGGGACAGCGCAACGGTCTAGGAATCGATCAACGAAGCAACCGCACAAAAAAAAAAAAAAACCCGTTAGCGTGGAAATCCAAAAAAGGGACGCAAGCGTACGGGGAAGCTGGACGAGGACGGAGACGAGGACGAACTCTCTGGGAAGCTGAAAACGGACAGCATGCAGGGTCCAGAAAAAATCGGAGAAGATGCTCGGGCTAAACGAAGGGAAAGGAAAAAATGTATCGAAATCGGCATGAAGCCCGCAATTCCATGTAAAGATACGCCAACGAAGGAACAGAAGCTAAACACTCGGGGCAAAAGTGAGGCCATGCTTCACGGGCAAGGGGAACCGCGGTGCCAGAACTGTGGCAAGCGCAACCGTTGATCCAGCCCTACTCAAGGGAAGACCCCGGGCCGAAGACACCTTGACGGGCCTACGAGAAAAGGAAGGCTGGAAAACAAAACTCCAAACAAAAACACGTAGGAAAAAAGAGGGAACTAAAGCACCGAAGGACACCTCGTTGTAAGTCGAACAGGGGAAGAGAAAGGTGGCTCCCTTTTCGTAATGGTAGGGCTGGGAATCACAGCTGAAAAGTTGGCAAAAAGGGAGGTGTCACCGGGAAAGAACAAGGAAAAAACCGCCGCATGTGGGCGTACAAAAAAAAGAAAAGTCAAAGAGGGGGGCGCACGATTCAGATGAAACGCGGAGGCGGACGCCTATTTCTATACAATGGTTCCTTTGCGGGAACGGGAGAACCGGCCAAAAAAGTAGTAAGAGTCGATTGGCCGACTAGACCGAAAAGATTAAAAAAGCCAGGTAAGAGCGCCCACAAGACGAGTAGTCAAAAAGGGGAGCTGCTCCTTCCACGAGAAGCGCTGAGCTATCGAGACCACTAGAGAGGGAAAAATGACAGGCAAATCATTCTCGAAAAACCGAGATGACGAAGAGGTGAAATTCGGAGGAACTCAGGTTCGCGGGAAGTGACAAAGGGACTGTCGGACCGCGGAGGAAGGCGCGGCAAACCAACCAAGCGAAGGAAAAGAAAAACCGAGAACTAAAAACTCTCTTCATTAGCACTCAGTCTAGAGAAGCTTACAGAAAGCTCAGGACTACAAAAAATAATGAAGAAGCTGAGCTGCGCGGGCCAGAAGACAAGAAAAGAAGGGATGTGGACAACTATACCCCGGTGACGGCAGCGAAACAAAAAAAACAGAGTTTCCCACTGAGTACTGTGAATCTCCGGGATAGAAAATCGAGTGTGGTGGGAATTGGAAGCAGGAGTGGACCGCCTCTCTCTTAACCTACTTGAAAACTTACAAAAACGTGGGTCGTCGGAACGATAAGTCGACTCAGGCGAAGTTCGGTCTGAAAACATCCCAGTACGTGGAAGTCGACTGGCAGAGCAAAGGACTAAAAGAAAAAGGGGGTACCCCCCGTAGAAAATCCGCAGGATCAGGCCAGGCGGCGGCCGAGCCAGCAGAGCCGGAGGTTAGGGAGGACGCCGTGAAAAAACAAAAGGATGTGCGAGGGGGGGGGGGGGGGAGGGA
>Ga0179593_1327174_pt1 | contig 14151 bp, 13 predicted proteins | sample CZODoug2_1_08_16_FD_185931 | JGI IMG/M metagenome (GOLD analysis project Ga0179593, IMG submission 185931) | Vadose zone soil fungal communities from Angelo Coast Range Reserve, California, USA - CZODoug2_1_08_16fungal (PacBio error correction) | ecosystem: Environmental > Terrestrial > Soil >...
TGCTGAGAACCCGGAAACAGTGGATCCTAAATGTTGGAGGGGGGGGACGTAGCAGAAGAAATCAAGGGGGGGGGGACAAGTGAGGTTTTTAATTGGAGATTGAAAATAAAGTCGTCGCGCACCATCACGTGAGCTCGTTGACAAAAACAAAGACACTAAAGAAAAAATTTTGATCGCGCAAACACCATCGCACGAGGAAATTAAAATCTTAGGTTTGAATCGAAAACTACCGAACGCATTTTACCCGGGGCTGTCGAGTAACAGGAGCATCCTCACGAGGAAGCGAAGGAAAGGAGAGGTGCAATGTCTTATCTGGGGGAGCGCGGACATAAGTTTAGTAGGAAGAGGACGAGCACAAATGCAATGGAGAAGAGGAAAAGGAGGGACACACAAACCAAAGGGCGTGATAGGGAAAAACATGGGGGAAAAAGCCCCGTTGCGGGAGGCAAGCAATGCTCGCAGCAAACGAGAAAAAAAGGGGGGGGCAGGGAGGCATCGCCGAAGTTGCGCTGAAAAAGGGAACTCGCACGAGTGAGTTGGGGCTGGGGAAAAACCTGAACGAATCGTTTGGAGAAAACTATCAGACCTGATACCCAGTCCAGAATCATCAAGAAAAACGATTTCGTCACTTTTAGAATATGATAAGAGGGGAAGGAAGAAAATTGAGAGGGGGAGGGGGCCGCGGGCGCGAAATCTACTGTTGCTTTCATAAGTGCGGGCGGGTTTTTGCAGTATTAATGTTGTGGCTCCGAGAAGTCTTGGTGAAAATGGGGTTGGGGGGAGGCCCTACAAAAAAGAAAGGTAGCGCAGCGACAAATAAGCAGTTATCGACCTGAAAAGAGTCTCGAGAAAGAGGTTCTAAAAGATTCTACCTCGCGCCCGAGTCACGGGAGCTTCTGGAGGTTGGACAGAAAACTGAAGGAAAGTCCGCAGAGCGGGGGAGGGGGGGGGGCGGACTAGGAGACGGGGAAACGTTTCGCAGGATATCGCAAGTGAAAAAAAAAAACTGCGAAATAGAATTTCACGGACGGCCAGGGGGATCAGGGCGCTAAAAAAATCTACCCTCATACCTCACGGGGGGCCAAAGAGAGGGGTCATTACATGACAACGCGAGGACTACGGGGAAAATGGTACGGGAGACCGAAAGGAAACTATGAGGAGCCAAAAAGGGACCTAAAAAAAAAGAAGGGAGAAACTGAAGGACGGAAGCAACAGAAATAACGAAAAAAGCGGGTTTTACTGGTCAGCGAGCAAAGGGAACGGCGACTGCTACACATGAAGTATTGAGTACAAAATAGAAGCAAGGGTGAGGAAAACAGGAACTTTAAAGACGACAAGAGGGGAATTTGGGGAACCTCTGATTGGGCCTGATGGGTAAGGGGAATGGGGGGATCACCTAATTACCGGTTTTGGTTTGGTCAGAAAACAGGAAGAAGAAAAAACTCATTGATGAAGAAAAGGGGGCGGAAAGGGACTCAAAAAGATGCTTGCCAGGAAATGGGGGGACGGGGGGTGGGGGGGGCTGCTGCTCCAAGCAAAATAGAAATGTCGCGAAACCAAAGACGAAGTCATCTATCCAAAGCGCAAGAGAAAAAAGGGAGCGGCGAAGCGAACATCTTCTCAAATGAAGGGTAAAGACTAACCCGCATCCTCGGGGGTTCCAACAAAACAACAAGGGAAGGAGAGAGATTAGGGTTTCGGAGGATGAATCGTGTCGGCCACATTCCTGCAGAGAAAAACTACTCGCGGGGCTGTTTTCCTATGAAGCGCGGTACTCAGCTGGAAAAAAGAACAAAACGGAGGGACTGGGCAAGAGAGGCGTAGGCACCGCCCCGTTCTTGCGATACGTCTTTTACGGCAAGATCGTGATGAACAAAAAAAAAAAACATTCGTTTTGATCCATGACAGGGGAAAGCAAGCGGCGATAATCACGCGCGCGTCGGTCAAGCGCAAGAACCTGGGGTTGGTACCGCTCTTCTGGACAGGGGGGAGTCCGGCGGTAACGGCGGGAACTCCCGCGGTTCAACTTTGTCAAACGAAACGCGTCGGAAACCGAGAAATGACGGTACCGAAGAGGAAAACGTGATGTGCAGAGGGCGTGATTTCGGACAAGAAGAGGGTCTTTGAAAAATTAAAGCGAGAAAGAATCGGGCGCTGTTGTACCAGTTGGGTTGGGGGGAAACGACACTAAAGAGGGGCCACATACGTCGGGGAGGGGGCGCTGTGAGTTCATGAGAGGAAAGGAACGGAAAATCTCAATGGGGGGTGTCAAAATCCGGATAATCTGTCACCCAGGCGAGGAAAGCTAACGGTCAGCCAGTTCAAGACAGATCTCTCAAAAACCACAAGGCATCACCGCTCGGGAAAGAGGGGAAGACACGACTCATCCGCGCAGTCGCGACGAGCTTCATGTGAAAAAAAGTCAGGCGCTGCGAAATCCAGAGCTTGGAACTGGGTCTTTCAATAAAAGAAGTATCTGAAACCAAAAAATCGTCAGACATCGCGACAACGCGGCAATTGAAAAAAATTTCCCCGGAAAGTGAGCAAGCAGTAAGTCGCTTACGAAGCGCCTCCTTCAGAAGGCGCACAAAATGCTGGATGCAGGGGAACTGTTATAGCGGGCGAAAGGGGGGAGAAATTCCAGCCGTTTTCGACAGCCCAAATCAAGCGAGCGTTCTTTAATACGATAAATGAGGGCAATGATAATTCGAGGGTTTTGAAAAAGAGAGTGTCCTTGGAAGGGGAATAAGACAAAGAAAGGAGGGACGCCAGTGCGCAAAGCCCAACAGGTGTAAAGTCATTTGCGCTGGAATGATAAAAAAAAAAAGGGAGACTGAGCAACTCTTTACTAAGAACAAGAACGGAGGTCCGCGTATCTCCTTAATCAAAGAAATCTCATCTCAGGTCAGTAGGGAGAGGGGGGGAAAATCGTGAGGTGCGCACCTGGAAAGCGCAGGGAATTGCCGGCGGAGTGTTCATCAGAAAAAATAACTCAGTGCCCGAGGTTGAAGGACAAAGCGGTGGGTCAAATCAAGGGTGGGGGGGGACTTGTCTTTAATCAGGAGGTTGAACCGCGAGGCTGCGAAAGAGGAAATTGAAAAAATTTGGGAGCAATCCGGGAAAAGGGAGCTATCACATAACCAAGCTTTGTACTAACGAAAGAGTGCGGCCGAAAAACGCAGGAGTCAAAGGTACAACTTCCGAGGGGGATCAACCGAAAAAAAATTTCGCAAATACCAACACAACACGATGGGAGAAGAGAAACGGGCAGAATTCCGGGGAAAATACGGCGATTTTGCTACGAGGAGCGTTACGGACCAGGGCGAACGGCTTGGAGCGGGTGATTGCAAAGGGTGGGCGATAACCGACAAGCAGATTGGCGCGCCAGCCTCGCCGGAATAGGGTACCAAAGACATGCGAAGACAATCTTTGCTTCAATAGGACTGAAACGAAGGATTCATCGTGGGATGTGGATCGAAAAACTAACCACCTTTTTTCCCGAGGGGGAGGGACCGCCGAAAAAAAACAGCCCGCATTGAGACCGAAACAGACTAAGCTTCGTTAAAAGAAGACTTAATAAAGATCAGTTCGTGACCGAGAGGAGAGGTCGGGGCAATTAAAAGGCGAAAGCAAGAATCACACACCATGTGGCGTTAAACGAACAATGGAAAAACCGGAGTCAGGACACAGGAGAAGGGGAAACTGGAGGGCGCAAAAACGGAGAATAGGCCCGGGGACAGGTAACGACTATCAAAGCGATTCTTGGTGAAAACGAAAAGGGGATCAGATCATAGGGATAGAACCAGTTAACCCATGGGTACTAAAAAACGAATGGCTTTGCAGAGAAAAAAGAGGAAAACCCGCACGATTGGTGTGGGTTATTCGACAGTCGAGGGGGGCGTTCGGCTGGGGTGACCGGATGGACTGAAAGGGACGAGTGTTGGGTCACACGAATCTCGGGGAAAGAATGACCGGGACGAAAAAACATCTCAGAGACTTGGTCGAATCTGCTGCAAATCCTTATAGTCGACGGGACCGGGATTGAGGCGTGTCAACCGGGCTCAAAATAGAGGCCGAGAGGTGTGCAATACGGTGGGTTTGGGACGGCGCTCTGGGGGAAGAACGCATGGGGCGGATCGTAATCATGCAGAAACGGGTTGGAAAAAAAAGCTCAAAGAGAGCAAAAAGGGTTGCAAGGATTCCTATCAAAGGGCGAGAAGCGAACGGGAGAACCACGGCAAGATATGGTTCGGATCATACGTTGTAAGCAAGATTAAGCAGAAAAGACTTAAACCGGGGAACTCAATCGCGGAATTCAACGAGGCCTAAAAACACATGGGTCCGGCATTCTGAAGGATTAAGACTGATCTTTAGGGGGCAGGAGAGCCGAGGAGGGGCGTACAAAGCGTTGCTCCAAAGTTGAAACAACTGGAGGGAAGAGAAAAAATCAGAAACGGAAAGGAGGCACAAACATCAAACGGGAAATGCGTCTAAAAAGAAACAGTACCTCAGACGCGACGATTCGAAGGGCTAAAAAAACGAGGGTCAAAGTTTAGCACTAAATAGAAGGGGATCAATAAAGGAAATAACTAAACTTCCCATGAATGAGTTCATCTTCATCGCGGAAGGGGTCAAAAACTCGACAAGACGCTAAACGAAACGAAAAGATCGGCGCATGAACTGCAAAGACAAAGAGTTCACTAAACCCGCTCTAAACAACAACAAGGGGGGAGAGTGAAAAAAAGGAAAGTGGCGGGTGAGGCGTAGATCGGGGGACGCGCAGCTGTAAGGCGCGATTCTGAAATTTTCGATTTTGGGGTTCCTCGGAAAATTAGGGTGTTCGCAAATCGCAACCTCTGGAGCAGCACGCAAACTGGACCAAATCGCGTCCGTCACGCCCCTTGGGGAAATAATAACTTCGGGGCTGAGGAAAACGTGGCAACAAAACGGAACGATTGTTCTAACCATCCGAACGGCGTCAGCCATCACGCATCGGCAGAAAAGGACAGGATGTTTTGTCAGATAGGAGGGGCGGCGCTATCGAGGGCTTTAACAAGATGGGTCAAGGGGTTCGGCCAACGAAAGGCCAAAGTCCGAGAAAGCAAGACGACCAGGCTCTCGTTAGTCGGCTCAAGGGGAAGGGGGAAAAAAAAAAGTGAGAAAGTGGTCGTAGGAGTGATTTTCGCACAGACGAAGTCAGGTTCTGTCGAGTAAGGTAGACGTAACATCGCGCGGGTCCAAATGGGAGCTAATCTTGGGGCGCAACAGTTCGGTGCCCGCGGTAGCGCCATGAAAGAGGAACGTCCTCATCTAGCATTTTTGGAAAAAACTGTAAAAGGTCAGAAAATAGGGGAAAAAATTAGCGATGTCATGCAGCTTCGCATAGAATCGCGTGACCGTTCCGTGCAAGCGAGGGAGGGAAAAAAAAAAAGCCAACCGGAAAAAGTAGGCATCCGGGGGTGGACCACAAACGATCTACCGATAATGTCCGGAATGAAACGAAGGAGTGGCGACTGCTCGATCGTTGGGGAGGGTCCAAAAGTTCTTCATCAAGAGCAGGGAAAACAAAACATCCGGGGGCGAAAACCAAAGTGGACAAGCGTTTCGAACACTTGCTCAACGCAAAACATCGGGACCGTGCGTCGTAAGTCTAAAACCAAATTCGCAGGGCCAAAAATGCTTACGGAAGGGCTATCAGGAGAATGCGAATATTGATCCGGTTTCGCCAAGACCAAAAGCAAGGCGGGGGGAGGGATCAGACGAGGGGGGGTCCGGGACGTTCGCTTCAGAGGGGGTGGGGGCAAGAGAAGTCAAAAGGTTGGGTGAAAAAGTGAATACGAAAAAAACAGGCGTCGGCTTACCAGTCAGAAATGGTACCGACAAAAAGATGGGAAATTGGCCTCGAGGAAGGATGATCTAACCATTATCGCAGGGAGCAGGCTGGGAAACGAAGGATGGAAAAGTAAGCAGAAAGGGAAGGAGAGAATATCAGAAAGTCGGAAGTCTCTGCAATCGTGAGAAGAAGGCACTCATAGACAGCAAAATCGGGGGAAGTGGGGGGAACGGTATTTGCATGAGAGCTCAAGAAGAGGTGGAAGATGGAAGTGTCTCGTGGGAGGTGGCTTTTGTACGATGAACCGGGAGAGGGGGAGAGGGGAAACAGAGAAATTTGGTACAGAAAATTCGCGGCAATAACGCGAAACGCGGGGCGAGCAAGTAACGCCGCAGGCGTTGCAACGCGGGCGGGGGGGGGAAACGATTTAGTTGAGACAGAAGATCATCAAAAAAAAAAAAAAGCGATGGAAAAAAGAGAGAGGGAACGTGCTTAAGAATTCAAGGAAACTAAATGATAACCGAAGAACGGGGTTACTGACCAAGGAACTTTATGAAGGGACGATGGGCTACAGAGCGATTTAGCAAAGCAGGGGAACCGTGGACATAGAGGGGGGGAAGCAAAGCAACACCGAGAAGACTCTTGAGAGGACACCCTCGAAATTCGGGAAAGAGGAGTGTGGGGAAAAAATAACTCCGGAAGGGTTCAAAGCTGTGGGAGGTCGGAAGTTCGCATCAAACAAAAAAAGATGGGCAGGACGACGAGAAGCTGATCGAGTCTAAATCAGGAAAGCGATATACATCAAGAGGCCTATAATCGAAGACAAGGAGCAAAGAAAAAATCTGGCGATTATGGAGCAGAGCATGAAAGGAAACACCGGGGGAAAGGTCCAAACGAAAAAGCCGGGACGGCCGTAGAGTGTAATTCACGGACAAAGGATAGCGTCGCACAGAAGTGGCCAATCGCCGGGACGTTTTAATCGAGGAGAAAAGAACGCGACGCGCTGGGGGGTTAACTGCAAGTCGAATAAAATGACGACTAGGGGCAGAAACTTAAAATGGACGCCGACGAATTTCGGCAAGGGACAGGGGGAGGGCACTTTGCGGTCACGAGGGGGGGGAGTTGAGGAAAGGCGGGAGCGTGGGCAGGTTCAATTGATTTGGGGGAGGAGATGGACTGGGACGAGTGGTGGTTGCAAAGACTTCTCTTGGATGAAAGAACACAAGGTGAAAGCGGATAAAGCGACAATTCCTATCGGAAGTAAGACATTCAGCGACTGCACGGGGGTTGGGGAGTCGGGGGAAACCGTAGAGTCGAACCGAGGCCCAAGCGTTTGATAGTAGTGACGGATTTTTTGGGGGAGACGCCGAACGGGAACAGTCACAAAAAGAGCGAGCGCGAAGGAAATCTACGAACGAGGCGGGAACTGAATTCCTCCATGAACTGCAGAAAGAGGGTGGAAGGGAACCACATTCGAGAAGCAACGACCGAAGGCGCAAGGGAGATTTGGGGGTCTCGCTGGGAACACGCATGCTACGAAAGATTAGAGAACTTCAAGGGTCAGGGACGAACAATCAAGAAAAGTGAAAAGTCGGGAAAAAAAAAAACAAAAACCAAACCACGGCCTAACAGGATGGATCGTTTATGAGGGAGAGAGAAGATGACGGCGTCGGTTCGACAAAGTGTGAAAATCGGGAGTAAAGGAAACACGTATAAACGCGAGAGAAGGCGGAACAAAAAAAACAGGAACTTTTGCGGCGGAAAGGCGGTGTTCAGGGGACAGAATTGCGTTCAGGACTGGGGGATGGGCAAAAGGCCAAAAGGGGTGTTGGGCAGAAACTATCTGCCGAAGACAAAAGTTGGAGAAAAAAAAAGGGGGGGGGGGAGGGCGGACGCGGGTGGGCTGCTCGTGAATGGGATGCATGCTCTTCAAGGGACGCGAAAAAAACTCTGGGAGCGGGGGGAAATAACACAGCAGATCACAGGAACAGCTTCTTCGAAAATTTACTCAGAAACAAGAAGCGAGACCAACAACACGGAAAGGAGGGATGAAAAGAGAGATAGGGGGGGGGACGGCGGAGCAGCTGTGTCCGACGGCGGGGGGAAAAAGCTCGTCGTTGTTTTCTCTAGAAAGTCGTTGTTTTGGCGACGAGGGAAGAAGGAAAAAGAAGGGGACAAACCGCCTCCTTTGGTCTTGATGAAATAAGTCGAGTTCTTTAGGGAATATCGATGAACAAAACGGCTTGGGGAAAATCCATGACGCGCAAGAGACAGTAGAAAGCGTGCTCGCAAAAGGGTCACCTGATGGTGGTGTGTCAGCCTGGACGACCGGGTGAAAGCTTCAAAATTAACGCATGGGGAAACTTTGTCCCAACGGTCCCTCCGCCTTAGGAGAGAGCTAACCGATTCACTCTATCGGGGGAAAGGGAAGGCTCAGAAAATGAACGTTGAACTGCGTAGGGGCGGATTTTTCGGAACTACAGAGGAAGGGGTGTAAAGCTGTCGAAATCCTCGTGTGTCCAAAGGAAATGATCGACAATAAGGTGCGCACAAGTTCGTCACTCGCTTTGCAAAGAAGCTGAAATCCGGCAAATCTCGAGGGATGGGTTTTTTACAAATGCATGGACGGATCTTGGAAACAGTGAGAAAGGCGAGGCGGCGCGGGCAGTGAAAACTTTTCCCAGTTCAAAAAGGCGGGGCGCTGTCCAACAGACGAAAACGGGTCCGAGGAGAATCCGGTAGGGGGGCTAAACGCGCAGTAGCGAGAGCTTGACATGAGAAACAAGAATTCCGAAAGGAAGGAGATCACGGATACGTTGGGGTCCCCCTGGGTTGGCAATCACGGGAGGGACCGAAAAACCACGAACAGACCAGTAAGGAGAAAAAAACACGCGGAAATCAAAAGGTCAACGACGCTTTCAACGCAACAAAGACGGGTACCGACAAGTGCATCGCTTACGAATCCAACAGAGGGGAAGGAAAGCGGCGCCCAATTCTTCTTAAAAAAAAAAAAAGAAACTGGGGAGAGAAATTCGAAGAAAACACGATTAGTGCAAGTTTCCCAAAAAGGAAAACTCTGCTTCGTGAAGAGGAAAGAGGCATACTCTTAGAAAGGGGTAGGACGGGAAGAGTTCCTTTGACGAATAACGCGGAGGAGGAGATTCCATGTCCGTACCGATCCCTAACATGGGGTGTGTTGTTCAGTGGAGGCGAAGTGAATCTTGCACTTGAGATGATCCGGGAGATCTGATATCGACTACTTGATGAAAGACGGAGACAGGTTAAATCGACATCGAATACTAGAGCAGCTTAACCGTCGGGGGTCGCCGTGTGAAGCACCTGATCAGGCAAAAAGCGGGATGGACGGCGGTGGGATCAAAAATCCGATGAAAGCATCAATGAGGGGCACGAAGGGGCGATAAAAGAGTGTCTTCAATGTTGTAATTTTGATTTGTGGGGGAATAAAAACTGGAAAAAATGAAAAGAAAAATCGGAATTGGGGTTCTAAATTCGCTGAAAAGGAACGCTCACGCTGGACGTAGAGGGGTCCGGACTCCGCTTCTGGGAAGGAACTTAGACGTGATCCCGCATTCTTCAAGGTTCAAGAAAAACTGAAACACCACAACAAAGAAGGAGCGGAGTAAAACGAGAGACTCAAAAAAGAAAAAAAGGCTAACAAAAAAGGTTGCGGATCAAGAGGACGGGCAAAGACTGGGAGCGTGATTGAACGAGGGGGAAAATTCCCAGTCGTACACGAAAATCACGCACGGGGGGTCAGACTCGGTTTAAAAACAAAGGAAGGACCCTAAAGTTGGCATTAACGCTCCCCAACTACGACTCATGATCGATTCAGATTGGGATCTAAAAGAAAGCCGGAAATTTCCAGACGTGAATGTCGCCTGAAGAGGTGCGAGCCAAGGAAAAAAGCCAACCTGAAGGTCATGTAGATCTAAATGGACCTGGGGTTCGCAGTAAGAATGGGGGAGGAAAGAGGCACGTCAGATGAAGGAACGCCGAGCAACTGAGGGGCAAAGTTCGGGATATGGAAAACGCAGAAGACGGCAGCAAAAAGGGGTTTCGTATACACGGCAAGGCAATCTGGAGCACAAACGACGGAGAATTGGGGTTATATCGTATCAAAATAACGAGGGGAGGATTGATTTGGGTCGGGAAAAGAAACGGCACGAAAGTCTTTTAGAATGGCGCACCCAGTCCCGGAACATGGGATAAAAAGAACATTGCAATTGAGAAAAGGATGAAACCAATTGAAGGAAAGGTGGTTTGAGGGACAAGCGGGCGCAGAATCCTCATTGGCAATTTCAATGGCCGGCGTTTGGGTGCTAAGGAAGTTTTTTTCGGGAGCCTCTCATACGTTGGAATACCATGTGTATGCCCATAAAACCGAACCTTGAGGGCGTTAAAAAACTCGAAAAGCGGGAGGGGAAGCGTTGCGCGGATAAAGGGTCGTGTAAATAACCAAAATACCAGAAAAAGACGGTTTAACTTAGGTTGCGCAGCGCGAAAAAGGGGAACGGGACGCAGATCTACGAAAAGCCATGCTCATAGAATGGACGAGGTCCGCCCGGATCTCTGATTTGACTCTGGGGATCATAGGAAAAGGGGACGGAACCGTGGTCTGAGAAAGAAACAAACAAAGGGGGGGAGCAAAAGAGTTGCAAAGGACATTTGGGACGCGCTCTGATAGGTCAGACAGCTTTAGAACGGAAAAACCTAAAAGATCGTGTCGAAATAACATGAAAGCCGACTACGAGAAGGGAAAGGTCGCGACAGGCTAATCTGTTGGCAAGTTGAAAACGATGGAGACAAATCGAAGCAAGTATCACGCCGAAAAAAGAAAAGCGAACAACCTCATGAAAGGTTGACGCCGACGACGCGCGAGGGTGATTCCGGAAGATGGGACGTTTCGGGGATCCAAAGGGGGACGGTTGGGTTCAAGACAACGATTGATACAGGGGAAGAAAGAAGGGAGGGAGCTGCTTGGCCAGAGCAGTGCTGCTCTCAGCGAGGGGGGGGGGCCGATGGGGGCGAAACACGAATAAGCAAAACGCGACACGCATAAAGCGCAGGGAAAAGCTTCGCGACACAGGACACGAAACAACAGGATCTCTCAAAAAACAAAGGAAAAGGAAGAGAATGCGGGTTTCGGGTAATGAAGTTTCGCGAAAGCTGGTCCTGCGCGATGACGAGTTACGAGGGGGGGTTAAAAATCGAGAGCGTCGTTGTTGGAACAGGGGGAAAAGGCAGCACGCATGGTCAAGGACCCGGTCCGGCCGCCCCGGTTCTTGATGAGAAAAATGGAGGATGTTCTGCGGACGGGGAGGAACAACAAAACGGAAAGCTGGGGGGACCCCTTCCGCGCAATCTCGTAGACAAAGCGAACGGGAACAGAAAAGTGTGTTTTGGAACCATGGAGGGGCGAGTCCGGCTGATAACATTGCTCGTGAAAGAAGAGCTGGGAATGGGGGAAAAGAATCCACCGTAGATTCAAAGGGAGAAATAGATACAGGTGAAAGGGAGGAGCCAATGAACGGGAGATTGTCGAGGGCGAGATTTGGACGACGAATAGGGGAAAAAGTCGGTTCCAAAGGAAGCGCGTAGACAGCTAGCGGTGGGTAAAAGTAATGGACATAGCTTTCGGGCACGTGTGGAGGACGGTCGTTAGCGCCATCGAAACAGTCCGGCAATCTCAAGGCAGGGGAGTGTTTTGGCGAGAGCCGGCGGAAAGTGTGGGACAAACATTCGCTGGACAATGGCGCGTAGGACGATCTCTGCGTGAAGGGAAGTTCAGCGCGCGCTGCAAAGTACAGCAGAAAAGAAGGGGCGCGAGAACAGGGGACAAATCAATCCTCCTAAGTACTAGACTGGTAAAGAGTGCAGATTTCTCGGCGCCAAAAAACCGCTCGTTGTAGGGTAAAGAACGGCGTGTCATCAAACGAGAGGGGCTGAGAAACCAACACTCTTCAACCTCGGGCGCACAGAAGCAAGGGAGGCAACTAGAGGTACCGAAAACGTAGTCAATCAACTCCAAAAAGAGTGACAAGTGGCAAGAGATACGATCTAAGAAAAAAAACAGGCCGAAATGAAAGGGGGAAAAGAGAAAAAAGTCCAGGGAACTGGAAGCCATGGAGAGAGTTTAAAACGATTCGCGGTGTCGCCGAAAAACGGCGTACTTTGAAGGGACGGATAAAGGGCGGAATTCAACTTCGCGGTGGGGGGGCGCAGTTAAGGGAAGAACAAGAACGGCGTCGAAAAGCAGCGTTTAACCGATCTACATTGGGGGAAAATTTAACACACGACTGGGGATCAAAAAGGAGCTTCAAGTGCTCTTAAAAAGAGGTCCAAGGCACAAAAAAAAGGTACGCGTAGCAGCAGAGAACATCTAATACTCGATAACTCGCCGTCGGGGGGGGAAAAGGGAGGGGCCTTCCAGGGGGTGGGCCCCAAAGGAAAGACAAGGGAAGCGGAGTTTATATGGACAAGAGGGAATCAAATCAGGATGCCCGAGGGGGGCTCGAAGAAGCAAGAGTTAGCTCGTGTTGTCTTTGTCTTGGAAAAAAGAAAGGAGGAGACTCTCTAAAGGATGATGGTCTGCATCAGAATTAAAAAGAAACGGAGGTTCGTCAAAAAAAAGAAAATCATTGCAACGGTCTAGGGGATCAAAGAGTCCGAGGCTCTACTAAAAAAAACAAAGAGGAGGAAAAAAATAGATGAAGAAAAAGGAGGAGGCGGGATCAACGACGTCGAATTTGCTAAAAGCGTACAATTACGTACCAAGAAAAAAAGGCGAAGGTACAAAAGCGAGAGATTGCCCGAGTTGCAATTGGAGAAAAAGTTCTTCAACGAAACGGTTCAAGTCTAAAAGAAAAAGACAACAAAGAGAAAGACGTGGGGGAGAACATCAACGCACTCCTCTGCACAAAAATGGCAGAGTGGGAAGAAGGAAAAACCACTCCAGGTATGGACCCGCGGGGGAGGGCGACCAGTCGCAAGAAGAAAAGGGGGAAACCACGGATGAGGGAGGGGGGTCTATGTCGAGAAGTAAAGGGCTAACAGGACATCAGTTCGTAAAACCGAGATCGAGACGCAAAACGGAATCAAAGGTGGGCAGAACCGAGCAAATGGGAAGGGTCACCAACATGTTGTGATGAGGGAAATAAAAGGGACCACGCCGTCAGAGTTCGTCGAAAAGAAAAGGAGCTCAGGAGGGATAAAGATTCATCAAAGCCCAGGGGGGAGTGTTATTACCGATAAGACGTCCACTTGAGGGGGATGGGGCTAAAAGGGAAAGAAGAGGGTAAAAGACTCTCGAATGGCTCCGTTCCCTAATAAGCCATGGGGGGGGAGACTACGAAATTAGGTAGAGTCAAGAAAGGCACTTGCGGTCCGAATTTGAAAGGTTGCAACGTAATCGGGAGTAAGTTCAATTAAGGGGAGGGGGGGGGGAAGTGGACGATTGTTGTTTTCAGGCCAAACAGGACTGCGTTTATGAAGGGCCATTCGATGCAAAAAAAGAGCAGGCGAACATTTTGATTCGGAGACATCAAAACGGTATCCAAAAAAAAGAGGATTCCGACAGGATATCAGACTCGCGAAAGCCGGTGTAGGAAGGAATTGTGTTCTCTCGCCTGGTTCCAAGCAGAGAGGAGATCAGACCAATAAGATGGGGGGAACAATTCCGCCCGAATATCGGAAGTTGGAATGAGGAAGGAATTTGGGGGAAGGGCAAGACATGCGATACACCAGAGAACATACAGGGGGGAGAAATATATTTTCACAGAATCAACAATACCATTTGAAGCAGCGAGCGAGACAGATTTGCAGGGGGGGAAAACAGGAACAGATCCGGGGGGGGGGGTCGGTTCCCATCGCCACAAATTTCTAAAAGTGGAGACGGGAGGAGCCCGGCCTAAACGCGAACGCGGGACGTTATTGCAACCGACAAGGGAGGAGGGAATATTTGGGAACAAAGTTTAAAACAGCGATGGAGTCAAAGCCATATCAACTACGGGAAGAGAAAAGAAAAGAGTCAAGATTGGTCTGCGCTACGACGCGGACGAGGGGGGAATGAAGTGCGAAAGAGGGAGGAAGGATGGGGAACAAAAAAAGGGAGAGGGTGTGTGAAGCAAAGAAGACGAAGAACCTAAAAGTTATTAAAAAAAGGGGCAGGAACGGCTTCCCAGTGAAGAAAGTCAATATATCGCGGCGAGGGAGCAAAACAACGACGCTTCGAAAAAAAAGGCGAAAAAGGAGGCAGCCATAGGAACAGCGCGCGACAAGATGAGACCTAAAAGAAGAGG
>Ga0179593_1415986_pt1 | contig 14151 bp, 12 predicted proteins | sample CZODoug2_1_08_16_FD_185931 | JGI IMG/M metagenome (GOLD analysis project Ga0179593, IMG submission 185931) | Vadose zone soil fungal communities from Angelo Coast Range Reserve, California, USA - CZODoug2_1_08_16fungal (PacBio error correction) | ecosystem: Environmental > Terrestrial > Soil >...
GTAAAAAACAAACAGAAAGGAAAAAAAACGGTAAGGACAGAACACCCCCGAAAGGCAAAATAGTATTGTTCGAGCGTTAAAACAGGAGAAGGTCATCTACACCGATAGCGAGAGGGGTTTGGTAAGAAAGAAAGGGACTTGGATAGCACCGAGATAAGGTGTTGACGGCCAAGTGCGGAGGAGGCGACGCCAAAGCAGATCGTGATCAGGCGGGTGTGAAACGGGGGAAGGGCAGGGTCTCTCCGGCTGTCAGTGTCGCGATCCCGAAGACCCCGGAGCTCTGGGGGCGATACGGAGAAGGTGGACACGAGACTGGAAAAAGGGAGAGCAACAACTCGAGTAAGAGGGGGAAGGAAAAGAGCGCTCGGGCAAAACCAACCGACCAATAATCGACAGACAAGAAAAAGATCGCGGAAAAAAGGGGGGGATCAGGAGGACGTCAAGTACGTGGCTGCAAAGAAGAGCCTTGCAAGCAAAAATAGTCTGGTCGGGGGGAACAAAGTGAGGAGACGGAGACAAACGATCGTTCAGAACGCAAACAAGTCATTTTAGCTTAAGTAACAATTCGGTAAGGGTGCCCTTGGTTGAAGGAAGCGGGAACGACAAGGAGACAAGGGAAAAGGGGTGAAAAGCGCTTGCATTCTGAAAGGGGATGTCAACAAAGGAAACTCGGGTCAAAACCGAGGGGGAGGGGGGTGGGGCCCAAACTAGGGATCGTCAAGAACCATGCTGGCCAAGAAGGGGCGTTCCGAGTGCAAGGATTGGAGAAGGAAAATAGCGAGTGAATGAATTCAAGAATCCGAACTAGGATCAGAAAAAGGTTCAATCCGGAATGAAGTGAAGGGGACGAACTAGACCCTCAGAAATCCGACACTATTAAACCAAAAAAACCCACTACAAACATGTGTGAAAAACAAAAAGGTAAGACTAGAAAAAAGGCAGCGGGCAGGGGAGGTGGGACTAACGAAAAATGGGGTCCGCCTAACCTTCTCCCCAAAAACTCCACAAAAAACTTTTATTGGGGCAACGAGGTGGAGCGTCGGGGGGAGTTTCGGGGGGTGTGGATGGTAACGTTCAAAGGTTAAAACGGGGATCCGGAATTTCAAGGGTCGGGATTCATTCATCCCTGGGACTAGCGAGGAAAGGAGATAGCCGAAGACAACATGCTTGGCGCGAGCCGTGATGGGAAAGGAAGGTCGACTGACAGGTCTAAGACCGAAGCGCGACTCTTGGACTGCTCGAAAAGGAAATCTCACTCTGTAAGCGAAGCCAGAAGAAGGGGGGGACGACAAAGGGATCACCGAAAATCAGTCCAAATAGTGGTCTCAAAACTACAAAGGAAAGCGGAGACGAGATGCCTGTGCCTCGTTAAACCTTGGAGAAAAGGGATTAATACTCGTGAAGAGGAGCCACAGGAAAAAAGGGGGCAAATTAAAGTCGCCGAATAGCCCTGCGGAATAAAAATGCCTCCTCAAAAAAAAAATCTCGAAGATCAGAAGAGTAGGGGGACGGTCGTCTTCGGGTAGATAGGGGAGAGGAGGGAAAATGATAAATGATGAAGAGTCAGCCGTTTGGAATTTTACAGAGAAGAAGATCTCCACAAGCCCTCTATCCGGGAGACTGTGTCGGGTTGGGACGGGAGAAGGGACCGCGGACTAAAAAGGGGAGGAGCGGGGTAAGTAATTGTAGGGACACGATGAGCCAGTTAGTTGTGGCGAAAGAGGAGATATGAAAAATACTCTGAGAGAAGCGAGCTAATGGGTTTAAAAAGGGGAAAAGCGGTCAAAAGGGAGCATTAAGAGAGGCAAACATCTGAGAGGCTGAAGCAAAAAAAAACATCTCCCTCCTGGAATTATCCTGCAGGGCGGACGCAGGAGGGGAGGCATCATATAAACTGGGTTAGAGGAAGAGAAAAATGGAGGAGAAGGGGTCTTTTGGGACCCGAAGATGAAGTGCTGCTTCTGAAGAAAGGCGGAAAAGATCCAGGAATCTTATAGCGAGTGAGAAAGAAGGGGAGAATTTAGGAGGTAAGCGATCGAAAAGAGAAAAAATAAGATATGGCGACACGGAGGGGAGGCTCGATGAGGGCGCCTGGGGGGTTATTAGGGGGAAGAATTGGGGAACATCACAGAGAAAAACACACAACCACATGAAGAGGAAAGGAAATGCTAGAGGAAATGGGACAGAGGGGAAAAAACTGGAAGAATAGGGAGTCTATACTGAAAAAAGGGAATAACGCCTTTCTCAACCTATCCATCACTCCGATCTATGCTGGTTGTCAGAAAGGGAGAGAAGGAAACATACGGAACAGCAGGAAAAAGGGGAGAGTTCGAGCGTAGGGAGACAGGGGGACATGCAGGAAGAAGGAAAAAACTCAGTGAAGTGGGTCCTAAAGAAAAGTACTTCGGTAGTCTTCCACTAAACGGGGAGAAGAAAAAAGATTTCTATGAAAAAAAGAAAAGCTCGGCACGAGCAGGTGGGCGAAAAGATCGCTTAAAAGGGGGAGGGAGGGAAAACGCGCGATGCGCGAATGATATTCAGTTCAACTCAAGGAGGAAACTTCTTGATAATTAAAGTGAAGGAGGGGCCGTGGAGAGCGGGGGGGAAGAGTCGTCACGAAGGAAGAATGGCTTTGAAAGAGTCAAAGAAAATAAAAATCATGTATAATCTCGAGAAAAACCCACAACCTTCTTGAGAAAAAGAGAGAAGAGAAGAATCTCTGATAAGGGGAAGGTAGAAGATGAATACATCATAGCAAACGCCATTAAAAGAGGGAGGCTAGCGCACCAAGCCGACACGGGGAAAGAATTTTCATCTAACATGGAAACCCAACACCCCAACCTAACATATAGGGAGGGGAGTGGAGCGAATATAGAAGAGGAAATATAGAGACGTCAAAACTAGCACAGTATAAGGCTAGAAAACACCCAAGCACCTAACCTCAGGGGGTTGAGGTAAGGGGGGCATATGAAAATCGAGGTAGAGAAAAAAAAAAACAAGGAGTAGGGGAAAGCTAAGGTACATCAGAAGAGGAGCAAAGCCAGAAAAGTCCGAAGGTGAGGCATGCAACCTTGCAGAATTCAGCTCTCAACCATCCCAATAAGGAAGGAAGTCTTTGTGTAGGATAAGGGGTAATAAAGAAAAAGACGAAGAGGAAAGGCTCGGGGGGGATGGGATCGGGAAAAGTCCTCGAGAGAGAGGAAATTGTCGCCGAAAAAGAGGGAATGATTCATCGAAGGGAAATCGGGAAAAAATGAGTCCTGTATCAGGATCGCATCCTCCTGGCTGACGGAGGGGAGCAAGGGAGTGACAAAACGAACCCCGCCCACAGAAGAGCCGATTCTTGCAAAAGAAAGTCTCTGGAAAGGGTTCATGGCGGAAGGAGAAAAAGACGGACGTAAGAGGGCGATACAAAGTCAATAAAGAGTCAAACAGACAAGAGCTTTCGAAGCAGAGGGGAGGAAGACAGAGAACCGGGGAGAAGGACGGTCACCCTACAACAGAAAACTGAAATCTCCCGGGGGGTTCAGATGGATTAGGCGAAGGAGGAGGTGACTGGGCACTTTGGAGCGAGGGCCGCACAGTGAAAAAAGGGGAGGGAGACCTCAGGGGCTCAAGCGAGTCAAAATTTCGAAAAATGGGAAGAATGCCTCTCTAGACCAGGAAAGCAGAGAAGCGAGAAGAATTTAAACGGGAGGGAAACGAACTTCGGCAAAGTGGAAGGAAAGGGTTTAAGACGAAAAGAGGGCCCGCAGACAGAGGGCAAGGTCGGGCCATCACCATCCTCTGGAGCCAGGGATCTATTGGGCCAGTGGGCTCGAATGAGGTCACCAGTGAAAAAGGCGCAAATTGCAAAAGAAGTTCTTGTAGGGAAGGTCGAGAGAAGGGGGAAATCCTTACAGATCTTCGAGAAAAAAGAGAAGAAAGGGGGTGGGGGGGGTGAAGAAGGGGGGAGATCGGAGGGCTGGAAATAGCTGCAAGGCCTGTTGAGGAAAATTGGAAAGATGGGAGGAAGAGCTCAGAGAGGGAGGTCGAGGAACCGAATTTAGAACGGGAGCAAGGGGAGTCGCTAAAGAAAGTCTTCTTTTGAAGTACTTCTAAAACAACACGAGGGACATGGGGAAGCGGAAGCCGAATGAAAGAGGAGAAGCATAGAAAGAGGGGGAAAGTGTGCGGAAGGGGGGAGGAGGTGCGGCCACTGAAAGAAAAATGGAAAGAAATCATCCATGGTCAGAGAGAAAAAAGAGAGGGGGGCGTAAAGACCAAGATAGAAAGGAAAGTAAGTAAGGAAAGGTAACGAGGTAAAAAAGAAGGCATTCCTTCTGACAGGAAACACAAAGGGGAACGCGAGCCACCAAAAAAAAAATAAACCAGGAAAAGATTACAATCTTACTCAATAAAAAATTTTTTTTTACTGTTTGGGGGGTAGGGTTCAGGGAAGGGTCAAAAAAAGGGGAGGAGCAACAATCCTGAAGACGGGTCCGTTCGGGGGGGAAAGTAGGAACGACGGGGGCAAATCGGGGGGAAAAGAGGTTTGAATTTCTGGGTGAAAATCGGGGAGAAAATGTCATAGGGGAAGGATGCTTAGGTCCGTCCGGAGAAAGGAAGGAGAGGGCCAAAGGGGGGAAGCCAGGAGAGGAAGGAATCGCATCCAGCGGACGCGTGGACTTTCATATGTCTCCCAAGAAGGGCAAGCAGGAGGCAAGGGGGGGGGGGGAGGAAAAACAATGGCGCTCGACGAGCAAAAGGTTGGGGGAAAAAAAGACTAGGAAAACGATATTAAACAGTGCCTAAAAGGCATAGATTCGGAAAAAAAAGAACTGGGTAATAGAAGTGGGACAAAGTTAGTATTGAACCGGGATCCTCTGTAGGAGAAACAGGCATATCAAAAAGTAACCGCACAGCATGGTAGAAGAATGACTCTAAAAACGAAGAAACGCGGATAGGGAAAGCGGACTTCTTAAAAGTGGCTGTATCCATTATTGCATAGCGGTGTGAAAAGAATTGGACCGACTTAGTGTAAAGGGAATATGGCTTGAAAAAGCAGGAAAGGGTTCATTGATCATTCACCCGTTTTCCGAAGATGAGACTGGGTCTTGAATGGAGTCTTTCGTACTAGGGGGAAGAATGCGCAAGGGAGAGAAAAACTGCAGAAGAAATAGGAGGATGGGGTTCTCTCTATCTATTCCACTATCTGATAGTAGAAAGAGCATGGTACGAGGATTGGTGGGAGGGATCGCGGAGGAACCAATGAAAGAAGGTCGGGAATTGAAAGAAGTCTGTTCACAAAGACAATATACATTGCAGCTGGAAACCGGGGCCATTCTTCCCTGAGGAAAGGTTTGAAAGACAAAGAACAGGGAGTGACTTCGGGAAGAGGCTACTGAGGAAGAGAAATGTGGAGGAGGGTCGGATCTGGGAGTGCTTGGATCTTTAATAAAAGGTGAACCGAAAAGAAGCGATCGGGGGAAAACAAGAAGGGAAAGAAAGAAATGGATTACAAGGAGGCAGAAACTTCGGAAAAAAAAAAAAGAACGGAGAGTAAGGAAAACAGGGAGGACAGGGACTTTCAAATTGTTGAACGCATAACTGCACCAGAGTTTGAAACATCCGTGCTTTCCAAAAAATGTCAAGGTAAAAGAAGAAACTGCGAGGCGTCTTCTTGTCAAAAAAGAAAATCTGGTGAGAAAAAGGAAAGAAGATGAAGGAAGGGAACTTTCCCTTCATTGAACTCCGACAAAAAACACTGAGGGGGGGGAAGAGAGGATGAAGAGGGAAATACTTGTGAATTCTCACGGAAGGTAGGAGTAATTTTTGGGAGAAAGGGATGAATGGGAAGAAGATAGGAGAGGTTGGTTCGGAGCACGGGGGGAAAATTTCCCCTTTAATGGACCAAGTGGAAAATGGATGGCTGTCGGGCTGTCCCACGAGGTACCGCGGTAAAAAAGGGAAGTATTCACTCATGAGAGACACTGAGAGTATAATTTCAGGCAAGAGTGAATGGATCAATAGATCATCGGGGAGAAGAAGGGGGGGAAATGAGTGAGATTGTCACCGGGGGGGGGGTGTGGAAGGAGCACCGGGGGGGCTAACTACGGAACGCAGAAATTTAGTCTCTACATAGATAAACACCTACTACCTAAGGGGGAGTGGTCTAACCTGCGATAAAAGCTGGGAAAGATGGATGTGGGGTCCAAGCGCATTTTAGTAGGGGGGGGTTTACTGACTATGTACAGGAGAGGGCTACAAAGGGATTTGAGGGAGAGAACTAACCCGAAAGGCCTGACGGACGAAGACTGTATAAGAAACTCGGATTCGGGTAGGCTTCCCCATTGAAAAGAGAGGGGAAAGGGAGTTCAGTTGAGGCGAAACGAAAGAGGGCAAAAGAAGAAAGAAGGAAAAGTAGAGAAAAGCCAGATCGTAGGACTAATTTTTCTTTCCTGATCGCAGGCGGAAAAGAGGCGGGCAAAGAAGAAGGAAGAAAGATGGAAAGGGAAAGGTGTCAGCCACGGAGGCAGAAGAGACACCCATTCACCTTCAGATCAAAAGGGGGTGAAGCATGGCGACACTGGCGGGACATTTTTTAACTGGGGGGAATGAAAAAAGGGGAACGCATAGGGAAGCAAGGTCAGAAATTTGGCCAGCGCCTTAGGGGGTTCGTCTATCTCTAAGGAGATTGGGTGCAAAGGAAAGAGACTGGGGTAAGAGGATTGGGTTGTGGTTGCCCAAAAAGATGGATAGAGTACCTATGTCGAAAAAAAACTCAGGAGGATGGCAAAGGATGTAATCAAGAAAGAACTAAATGCGATAGAGGGTCTTGAGACATCGGAAAAAAAACCGAATCATTCAAACTTGGGAAATCCGCAGAAGGCGAGGGTGAATCTAAGCATAAAAAAGTGAAAGGGGCGACAACCGGGAAAAAAAAATCCATCGAAAATAGGTCATATTGGAATCTTGAGTTCAACAAGTCAGCTTTCGGATTAGGGTATTCGCATTGTTTTCTCCTCACCTCGAAAAGACGTACCAAAAACGCCAGGTAGGGTAAAAAGGGGGAAGGAATGGTTATTTTCTGTTGTTTTTGCACTTAAATCGTTAAGGGCAAAAATGGCAGTCAATTGATGATATAAGTTAATCAAGATTGAAAGAAGGGAAGCTCACGGCAGGAAACGAGTCGTCAGAAGCAGACGTCTAAGGGTTGCCTATCCGCGGTGGCCAAGATACCAGTGGACGATCGCTGACTCCGACGAAGCGAAAAAAGATGATGCTCGACAGATGCATCTAAGGGGGCTTTTACGGAAATGGGAAGTTTAACAAGGACGCAACAACAGAAGGGGATTTTTCCTCTCCAGGCAAGGGAGCGGGGCAGGTAATAGAAGTCAAAGTGTGGAAGAGAAGGGTACTTGACAATCATCACAGCAGGAGTGAAGGCGTCGCCCGTAGTCAACTGCAGGGCCTCGGTCTGAGCAGAAGGAGAGCCGAAAGGGAGGTAGCGGAGGAGAGTCGAACTGGAGAAATGCCTATTCGGACTGAAAAGGTTGAAACAATGGGAACGATCTTAGATAGTCCACTTCCAGAGCACGGCGATCCTTTATAGATGATGGTGTGGGGGAACCCTGCCCTAGAAAGAAAGCGTCCGAGCTGGAAAGTCTAAGGGTTGTCAGCATTTCGTTGTCCCCGCAATGGGTGAGAAAAATCCTTGCTTGAACGGAGGATCTATTCTCGTATGGGGTAGCCTATATCGGGTCAAGTCGACGGCGTAGAAACATGAGTGGCTTGGGACTTCATCATGACGCAGCTCCCGCATTACTGAAGAGGCGGCATTGACGGAGGTCATCGACTGAAGTCGTCAAGAGATGGGAGGAAGGAATTGTAAAGGTATGACCGCCTCCCGAGTATTGCAGATTCACTACCTCTTGATCAGCCGACGGGGGGAGCGCCGGCTGGTCAATCTCTGCCATTGGGGAAGCGGGGAGGTGGCATCTGAAAAAGGGGTAAGAATGAACTAGGGGGATATGTGACTACAAGGAGGACTATTCAATAGACGCCGGGGTAGATTCTCATTAAACGAAAGCAATCCACTGATAACCCTCTCTGTGATGCGGAGATGGAAGCGCAGAGTCGGAGAACGGGAAGAATCCCTCATGGGGGGATCTAATAAGACCTACGATTTTTCCCAAACACGAGCCTGAAATGATTTGAAAAGTCTAATAATCGAAAAAAGTACTGCATCAGGAGGGGATCGGGGCTCTAATTTAATGACGCTGTGCGAAGATAAGACCGACGGGAGTGTCTTGATAAGAGGACGAGGAGAAACCGACGACGGGGGCTAAAAAACGACGCAGATGGTATCAAAACCCGTCAAATCTTTGCGAGGTCGGGGGGGGGAGGGGGGGGTGCTCGGACGGGCTGATGGGGTCTCGCATGATATATTAGTCGGAAAGACGGGAGAGCCGGGAGGGGGAGCATTTGCTGGGACATGACTGGCGTTTTCGATGGCGCTACGCAAAAATGGCCTGATTGAGGGAAAAAAGGATGCTTTCGATAAAGCTCGAGGAGAATGAGATCAAGAGAGAGGCAAAAAAAAAAAAACTTAGGAGGATGAAGAGAGATTGGCTCGATTAGGGGCCTCAGTAGTATCGATAGAAAAGCAAAAATTAAGGAAAGAGGGTGGGCGCGAGAGTCACCAATCTCTACCTTATACACATTAAAAGACCGAACCACATCTGCGCGGCTTTAAAACCGGAAGAAATAGCGAGCTCCTGGAAGTCCAAATCCTGCGACGGTAAGAGCACGATCTACGCGTACGCCACCGAAGCAGGGGGAAAGGGGCAGAGAAAGAGGAGTCGTAGAACATCGGGTCGGTCAGTAATAGAGAAGGCAGAAGGGAGCCACTAAGAGAGCGGGAAGTCTCGAATGAGGGCGGATGCACATTAAATCAAGTCGAAGCGAGAAACCGTAGCACCTCAGGAACCGGGGTCTTCTGACAATTTGAATCACGAAGCGATCGGGGGCTCGTGAGGAGGGGGAAGGATAGGGCGGGAGAGCAATGTCGCAAAAACAAATTTCGGGATTTCGGTCCCTCGAAAAAAGACTAGGAGGCAGGAGCGCAGACTGGCCGGGGGCTTGCACGTTCGGTGGGCGTCACAACCGCTCCAAAGACGGGAGAAGAATCTTGCCGCAAGCCGGCCCGTGGGCGACAAGGACGGGGTTCACCAGGGTAGTTGCTAGCGCCCAAAACGGGAACAGAATTAGCGGCAAAGCTCGCTAAGAACCTGGAAGGTTGCGCAACGCAGAGTTTCGTAAGAACTCCACAAGACTGACGGTGAGTCAGAACCTACAGTAGACGACAATGGCTGGGCTGAACGGGGTCGAGGGTTAACAAAGAGAGTGGGATAGTCCTGTACCGGCGTCTGGGGATTTGGGGCGCGTCAGTAAACCAGGCCACAGTCGTAGCCCGAAAGCGCCAAACGAATAATCAAAACGGTCGGGAGAGAACGACTCGCGATCCGTCCTAGAAAATCGTGCGCAGCAGGCATTTCGGGGTGGCAAATCGAGACAGCGTGTCCAGGGAAAATTAGACTACAGAGCGGCACTCTGAGCCGCGGCAAGTTGAAAAGGACCAGCAGAAAAAATAAAAATCGGATACACGGATAGGCGGCCCGCGCGAAAAGACCCATTCAAAGGCGAACAGGTTCATCAATGGACATTGGAATCAGTTCGAGACCGCAATAGCCGTAACCGGAACTTCTGCGAAGAGAATCAAAACCGAACCGAAAGGGGGGTTAGAAAGCGGCGAAATCGCGCATTGGCATCTCGAAAGTGGTCCAGGAAGGTATCCACGATATATTCATCGGTCCAGCGGAATGTCTAGAAAGGAAGCGGAACACGGAGCATGTCGGAGAACGGACCCCATACCTGCACGATGGGGGGGGCGGGGGGGTTCTTCAAGACTGCGCTACAAAAACACTTAGGGAAATGGCCTGGGAGTGGAAACATCACGGAGGATTCAATCTAGAGGCAAGACGCCTTTCGAGCAGAAAAACGGAGGGACAATGATGGGAAAAAGGAGGCGCCAAAGCTCAGAGTTGCGGCGTTCTCGCATAATTAGAGACAGCTGATGGGCCGAACGAGAAGGCACTGAGGACAAAACCTACAACCGTGCGCGATGCACAAGAAGAAGAAAAAGGACGCGGAAAGAAGTGTTACAAATGAACGGCTGGTTGTGGGACGTTTGTAAGGGTGGGCTAGTGAGGCGAAAGCGGCTAATCATCCTGAAGGAGACTTTTCTCCGGTTAAAGCCGTTGCCATCGAAAGATGTTGCGAGGGCCTGGGGGTTGAAAACGCATGAACTCGGGGGTCCGGCTGCAGTATAGGAACGTCGGAGAAGTAGCGGATTGCAAAGTTGAAAGGAGCTATGCGGATTGATTCGAGGGGCAAAGAACATTTGACGGGGAGATGCGGGGAAAAAAATTTTAAAACCCGCGCGCGATTCGCGCACTCATGTACCTCAGGAGTTGGCAAACAAAAACTCCGCTGACCGATCGGAAGAGACAACGAAGGAGGGCAGTTGCAAAGCGCAAAGGGAAAGGTTTCGGCCCTTAAGAAGATGTCTGCGAAACGCGTCCGGAAACAAGACAAAAAAAGTGTCGAATTAAAGAGAACGCCCTAATCGAGGGATATGGAAAAAAAATGAACGATGGGGGAGCCAAGTGCGCCAAAATTGAAAAAGGACTTCTGGGAAATTATCGTCCTGGCTGCCGCAGCTGTCCACTCCACCCTTCCTCGACTTTAAACTATGCAGCGGGGCGCTGGTACATGGATTGGAACGATTCTCCGGTTCTCTAACTTCAGAAAGACGAAGTGGGTTATGGACGAAGTTCAGGGGGTAAAAAAAGGGCGATAGTAGAGTGGGGGGGCGGCAGGTCTTGTCGGTATGATGCGAGATCACTGAATTTCGGAAGAAGGTACATCAGGGGAGCACATCAACAGATCACCTGGTGATCTTGCAACCGATCCGGGGTGCCTCCTGGATCAAACGGTTCACAACCTGACAGGTAGGGTAAACCACTCGCTCATAGGGATTTCGCAGGTCGTAACGGGCGGCGGGGACATTGCTCGGACCCATCGGTGGGGACCCGGAGTCAGAAAAACTTAATGGATGATTCAATATTAGTCAAGAACTCTTGAGTACAGACAACTGTAGATATGGAAGGGGGGGGAGCATTGAGGAGACTGATGGGGGGGCTAAAGCCGGGGCGGTGTGAAGCGAAAAAGCCAGCAGGATACTGTCCAAATTGGGAAACCATAACGTTCTAAGTTGAGCAGCGATCTCCGCAGAACTGTCGGAAAATTAAGAAATAAAGTCCGTGAGCAGGGGAAACGTCATTTCCCTGCAGGGATCATCGAAAAAACGGAGGGAACAAGAGAATGCAGGGAAAGGCGGGGCCGACGGGATTCGGTTTTTCTCGAGGTTCGGGAAGAAAGATCGCGCGCAGTGGGGTCTTCGGGACGCGTTACTGGAAAATGTTTAGGGGAAAACAGGTGCCTGGAAAATGTGGTCTCTTAAAAAACTCCAAAACCACAAAGACAAAAAAAACCCCCCAACGCGCGCGTGGAGTACAATGAAAGCTGCAAGTCAATGCTCCAACACCCGGAAGAGATAAGTGGGGGGAAAGGAAAGTCATCATATGCTGTTAGTGCAAGATGGGATGATTCGATAGGTGGGATGTGGACGAAGCAATAAACCGCAAAGGATGAGCACAAGTCGAAGAAAGATGACCGCTACGATTGGAAAAGGTCCGAACAGTACGCCGAAAAAAGTGCGGTGTCATCGAACTGGATGATGCGGGAGGTGGGGAAAAGGGCCTGAGGGGACAGGCTATGAAGGGTCATGGAAACATCAGGAAATAAAGAAAGAAAAGGTCTGGCTGGGGGAAGATTACTTCCCGGTACGAAAGACTGCGGATCGTGCTGAAACGCGCGGCAGCGTGAAACAGTCCGACCGGAAAGGACAGCCAAGCGTGAAGCGCCGAAAAAAAGGGGGAGTTGATCCAAACGGACGATGAGGTCAAGAGATCTGGAAGTTCTTGTAGTACACAGCCATGGCGCCCTCATAAAGTTCATCCTGCCAGAAACAAGATCGCGATGGAAAGGAGACGTCATGAAAAGACACGCGCATTGGTTTCCAATTGGGGAATAAGCGGGTATCCTCCAGGTATCGCCATGAAAAGGCTTGCAAAAGTTTCTGACGCATCCGACAGGGGGAATTGTCAAAAAAGTGAGGCGGGTCAGCTGATTGGTTTGAAAAGTTTGCGGACGAGAGGACCAGGGGTGCGTGGCTCGCCGAAAGACTGAAAAGATTGGAGAATCTCAGACGGGGGGAAAAACTCTGTTAGGGGCGCCTAAGGCACCGCCTCACCTAAAAAAAGTTGTCAGAACGGCATGAAGTCTACGACTGAAAAAAGCGACCAAAGAGGTTCCGTTCAACACAGCCACTCGAAGATGGGGTAAACGCGTTAATACTGTCGAAAAGGGTCACTTGTCCGGGGCTTCAGCAGAAATGTTTTTCGAACGCCCTCGCACCGGACCAACGTCAACAAAACCAAGGGGTGATGTAAACGCTTTGGGGGCTCAGTTTATTTTCAGGGTGTTTTTGGGGGGCGCGGGGGCGTCACTTGTTGGGTTGCGGGTAGCCGGCAGGGCAAGGACAGGTTCGGCAGTGATCAGCGGATACGGAACTTCCGGAATCACTCCGAATCAAACAAAAAGAAGGGGGACCAATCTCAGCATCATCGTCAGTTCAACTAAGCAGGCCTCCTCCGAAGGCAGCCTCTGGGCTGACCAGGAGGAAGATCTTACTCCATGTGGCCTGGCCGAATTTAAGGAAGGACGGAACCCCTTCATCGTGCATTGGTTGTCCGATAGGGTAAAGACCGGACAACTCTCTGCGTCCAAAAGTTCACATCTTTTTACATCCCTGAAGAATGTTGACATATCGGGACAACTGCAATTTGATTCAGGCGAGGAAGGGCTCCCTTCTGGGAAAACTTTCCCAGATCATATCGAGAAAGACGTTTAAGGGCGTCGGCGGCGCTCGACTTATCGAAAAGAAAAGGGAATGATGAACTTAAGTTTATTTTACAAGCACTTCCGAGCACACTGACCACTCAGCCGCGAGACCCGGAATCGATGACGGTGCTTTAATACCTGACCGCGGCTACTCGGGCCGCACGGAGCTAAATGTTTAGACAAAAGCTGGGCTCGTTCTTTGGGAAGTCCAGGTTGGAGCGCCGATAGGGACGGAAGAGCGAGGAGACGCGCGAGAGTGTCGACAAGTGAGGGGAGGCGCGTCGCGGAAGGCGGACATGCGGAGGGCTTCTCATGCGGAGACGAAAACCGCCGGACTGTACCTGCAGCGCATGGGAGGTCGGGCATCTCAAAGGAACCTGTTCGATGAAGATTCGAAATGGTCTTTGACGCCTCCATGCCCGGTGGGCTGCTGCAAGACCGCGGGGCGGCAGCCTAAACGGGTGACGCGGGATTGCAAACCTAGAGGGCAAGTCCAGCCATGACGGTATTCGCGCCGGAGGCGAGCAGACTGCGGCGCCGGGATGTGGAGCGGGTGTTGAATTGGAGAACCGACCGCAAGCCAAAGGGAGACGCGCTGATCCGGAAAACTGTCGAAATAAACACGGAATTTCTAAACCCCAATAAAATTCGGCGGAGGGGAAGAAAAAGAAAGCATTTCTGCGACGAGCTGTAAGCATAGGGGGGCAGGGTTCCCAATCCTCACGAATGCCTAGAAGCGCGTGTCAAAAATTAGAGCCACATACGTCATCCTTATGGCTCGGGGCCGAGCGTCGAAGGGGTGACATCTGTGCTGAGCCATCCTGAAGATGAAGAGGACGGTCGGCTCCTAGAATGGGGAGGACTCCTTTTCTAACCGAAAACAGATCAGGACGAACGGGGCACACTGTGACGAAAAAAAGGTCGCTTCGAGGTTCGCCGACGGTCGCGATTGGAGGACGCAGGAGATATTCGGCGGAAACACGAGCGAGGCAGCTGGCTACAGTTCGAGGTATGCGAAGGGTCGAGCTTGGTGCGAAGCGGCAAAACTAGGGGGAAGTAGAAATGGGGGGAGCATCAGCTCTT
>Ga0179593_1630737_pt1 | contig 14151 bp, 15 predicted proteins | sample CZODoug2_1_08_16_FD_185931 | JGI IMG/M metagenome (GOLD analysis project Ga0179593, IMG submission 185931) | Vadose zone soil fungal communities from Angelo Coast Range Reserve, California, USA - CZODoug2_1_08_16fungal (PacBio error correction) | ecosystem: Environmental > Terrestrial > Soil >...
AAGGACGAGGCCCTAGGCCCCAAGAGAGGGATACACGTGGACAGAAAGCCAGACGCTGGAGCTTGGGGCAGCGCACCAGGATTTGGCACGAGGACCAGAGGGAAGAAGCTAACTCAGCTTAATCGGAGACGGGTCTATCAACCGGCGCAGAAGGACCGCGCTCGGGGGCGGGCATGCAAGGGCGGAAGGGAATGGGGGTAGAAAGGAAGCAAAGACGACTGAGGTGTTCAGATGCGCTTCTTGATATACCCGGGGGTCCGAGAGATCAAAACCCGGGGGACGGGGGAGGGAGGGGGAGCGAAACAATGGGGGGAAGAAAATCATCGGGAAGAAGGCGCTGTCGGCGGCGGTTCTGGATTACATCGGCGACGGAAAGGGGGAAGGGGGAGGTGTGTGGGCCTTAGGGGGGTCGCCTGGGTCCGTGCCGCCTTGGAAAGCGCTCATGGCCGGCACCGAGAGAGGGAAAGCGCATCGTAAATAAACAATTAAGCAGGTTCGACCCAGAAGGTCGGGGCCGCGCGGACAACCGGCAGGAGGTGGACAAGAAAGAGGGAGGCTACTGGGAGGGGGAAGCGCGATAGGCCACCGTCATCGTACCTGAAGGATTCTTGTGCCGCCGCCGTGAGAAGGAACTGTGTCTTAAAGGAGAGCCGCAGAGAAAAAAAAAACGGGGTCGGTGACAAAGCAGAGGAACTAGGGCTGCCGCTAATCCGTCTGTATTCCATCGCCGTGAGAAAAAGGCACCTCCCACAAGGGGTCAAAAAAGCGATGGAGCGCAAAAAGAGAGCGCGTAAGAGACCTAAGACGAGCGGGCACCCAAAAATCAACCAGCAACGCGCTCGCGGCTATCGAAAAGGGGTGGTTGCCATAGTGGGAAGATAGAAGGGGGGCAGGAGGTGAGAGTAAGACATCGAAGGAAGAAAAACGATGGCCGAGGCGACTGAGAATTTCTACCAATCGAGTGTGCTGGCCCTCGACTGGGGCACATAGAAACTAGCAGGCAAGAAGGGGGAACCAACGATTGCCTTGATTCAGGGATCGCCGCGCCTGCTCACTCTCTAAATACCACCAGAGGACTGAATGGAAAGGTCAGCAGAAAGGTCTGGGGTGGAACCACCCAAGAGAAAGCGGAAAGTTGAGCGAAGGAAACGAAGCCGTCCGCTAGTCAGCAGGGAAGCAGGGGGCGAGACAGATCGAACGTTCCAGCGCTAAGGTTTTTCCCTGACACGAACTATGATGGTTTGCAGAGGGGGCGAGCTTTGGGCAAGGGTTCGATTTTGTGACATCGAGAACGGTGCGATATCCGTTCTCAAAGTTCAGAGCAACAGGATCACACGCAGGGGTAGATGGACAAATCGGGCCGCGCTGGCGTGGTCGGGGTCAACTCTCAAACACACTTATGAATCTGGATTGAAAGAAAAACAGGTCGACACTGGGGGGGGGGGAGGGGTAGGGAAAAAAGGAGGGGTGGGCTGTCTTGCGGAGCGACTGAACCTGATCCAACAATACGGAAGTGCACGACGCAAAAATGCCCACGAAAACAGAAAAAAAAAAATCATCATCACGGCGGAAGGCACACCCGTAGCCTCAATTCAAATAGAAAAAAGTTGTGGGACTTGCGTGACGGGAAGAGCCGAGCTCAGGGAGACCGAAAACAAGCGGCCATCTAATCCGTTTAATAAAGGAAACAGATTTAAAAACCACTCAACGGGTCGGGGGATGGGTCGAGCGTGAAGGCTACCTGGCGCGAAAGAACTTCAAGCAAAAGGGGTTCCCCATATTGAGAGGACCGCTGGTTATGGTCCGATAAAGAGCTAGAAGAGCGTGAGAAAAAGAATTGGGTAGAAAAGAACAATCGACTTTCGAAAGGGGGGCCATGAGGGGACAGCCCGGCCTAAAAAAGGCCGCGGCAAAAAGCGAAAATCTAATTAGGGTACACCACAAGCTTCGATCGAGGGCTAAAACGCGGTGCCGCGTGGTTTTATATCTGCTTGTCCATAGGCCTTCGGCATCAAGTGGGGGAAGATAATTCGGGGGACACGGGGTTTGAGTAAAAATCGGAATAAAAAAATTCTTTGAAATACGTAAGGGACTCTATAACTCAAAACGTCTGCGGGGTGAGGGAGAACGTCTATGGTTTCGGCGGGAAACGCGCCGCGAGAAACAAGGGTAACGCCGGGTAAGTTAGTGGAGCCGTCCAAAGAAAAAAGAGAAAGGAGGGGCAAAGATAAAGGGGAACTCAAAACCTAGCGGAAGAATACCGATATTGCATGCCACAGAAGAAGGGAGGGTTGCAATCTCGGGGTCACCTGAGCAAGCAACCAGGGATACCGAGCGGAGGAGAGGGAATGACCATTTCCGGTCAAGAGCCGCGTTGAGGCAATACTCTTCGAAACAAATCAGGCGACCTCAAAACTGAAACTCGAAAAAAAGAACAAGAGACAGAGAATTTCCAGCAGGCGAAGGAAGAAGCTGAAAAGAACGGCTTGTCGGGAAAGGGGCATCTGCGCGAAAGATCCCGAAGGCTGGAGAGACAAAGCGGTGCAGGCGCAACGGCATAGAGAAATGCATGGGGTAATAAGGGGGTGGCCCGCGCACGGGAACGCCAGGAGAGGAAGCGCAGGCGGATAGGCAGCTGGGGAAAGAAGGTCAAGTGGAGATATCCGCAGCGGTGGGGGAAGCAGGGTCGAACGGCAATTCCAAACGCATTGTGCTTCAAATTTCGTGCACCGCGGAAAAATCCGCCGAAGTTAATGCGGTCCGAGGAAAATCTGGAAAAGTGCTACACGAGAAGTACAAATGCATCCTACATCCAGGCAGGGGATCTCAGTTCTGCCGGAGGATGGAGAACAGTCTGCGAAAAAAAATCCTCGACAGCCAGATGGGTCGGCTTAAAAGAGAGTTGCGAAAACATACGGATCGGAATGGGGGGGGGTTAAATCAAGGTCTAAACCCCATCGGGAATTTGAAAAGCGCTACCATCCGAGCTCACTGCCTTCGACACATTAGGCATGTTAGGGGGTAAACTATTAACTACTCACAGAAGAAAAGGATACATGAATCGCAAGCCGGTCGGAGTGCCGTTGACTTGGACCTGGTCAAGCCCTTAACAGCCCAGAGAAAGAAGAAGGGGGGGGATGTTCAGAAAGAACGAGCGACGCCCTGCTTGGGGGGCAGGCAGCATAACTTTATTAATCTTCCGGAAAAAAAAAAAGTAATGAAGGAGAAAAAACCGTTGCATGGTGGGCGGACTGGCTCTCTTTGTGGAAGGAATGGAGTTAGGCGCCCATCGCCGAACGGGGGAGGCTGGGTCTCTCAGTCCAAGATCAAGGCGGCAAAACTAAAGCATCGACAGATCAAACCAAAACTTTTCAGAGGGACAAGAAAAAGGGACACCAGGAGGGGGAAAGGCAAACCCTTGGGGGAAGAAAATAAAAGGACCCACATGCAATCGGGGATCAATCTATAACCAGTGGAGACGGGGAGGAAGAAGGGGGCGGGGGACTGGGGGAGTGCATCCTGGGGTGTCTTGAATTAAAAAAAAAGGAACTTACCAGCTCAGTCTCACTCGGTCCGTACGGAACACTCAGAGATAAAGGTCTGGCGAGGGCAAAGAGGGAATGCAGGCAGGACTCTTGGGAAACATTATAAAACGAAAGGGAGAACGGCTTGTAAATCAAGGGGGTGATCTGCCGTGGGACCAAGACTGGGATGTGTCTCAAGCGCTGCTGAGGAGCACATATATCAAAGGGTAGGGAAGGTCGTGGAAAAGACCGAGGGGAAAAGGACAAGGTTGTGGCTCTGCTCACCTGCGACGAATAATCCCCGGAAGACAAGGCAACGTCAGGGGACAGGGTTTCCAGTGGAACAATAGAGAAACGCTTTGACCGCGGGCGCCCAGAAAAAGAGCCATAGAGAAAGAACAAAAGGACCATGGGAAGTTCTGACGCTGAGAAAATGGGCCTCGGACTGTGGGTCAATAAAACGGAATGAGGCGATACTTCAGTTTCAGGGCGAGTGACCTCGGTCATATACCCGCGTCATCGTCTCAACAACCGCACGTCGGAAAGGCGGATTCTGGAAGGCGTTGTGGGGCAAAGCACATCAAGGAAAAAATGATAGAGGCAAACATGGATAAATCCGAAATGGGCACGGCGTCGCAAGCCAGAACTGAGCCTTCTCATGCGATGAGAAGTGAAAGGGGGGAAGGGAGGCGCTGGATCTGAAAGGGGAAGAAGAATGGACGCCAAAAGGGGGAGGGGAAGCTGGGAGAAAGGTAGGAGAAAAAGGCTGGATTGCCGATCGAGTCTTATGTCTAACCAGGGAAGAAAGCTCGGTTTCGAGGGGGAGGGGGTCGGTCAGGGGTCCAAAAAGGGAAAAAGGAGACGGAGCCGCGCAGGAGGACGGCGTCAAGGAATGGGGTGTAAAAGACAGAAGAGAAACGGACGGCCAGGCCCTACAGAGCACATGAAATGATCTGCAAATGTCATCTTATCTTCCTGAACAGGAATAGAGAGGGAATCCCAAGAACGCACACTCCGCACAGAGAGATAAACAACAAACATGAGAAAAAGGGGGATCGCTCGGCTTCAGGGTGAGTTAGTGGAGTAAGACGCATAATTGTCATTTGAATGGTGTCCAAGAGAAGGCAAGAGCAGAGGAGGGGGGGAAAAACGTTTCCTTTTGGGTGGTCCGTTTAGATGTACAACAAACAAGAAGGAAAAACGAGCAGCCAAGCAGGCTCCGCCCAGGGCCAAAAATCCGGGAAAGAAAAAAGATACAACAGTCGGAAAAAATCACGAAGCCGAGCGCATAAAAGGGGACTACTTGGAAAAGGACCGATGCTGGACGGGGGGATGCAAAAAGGGGAAAAAAAGCAAGACCCTCACTGGGGGAAAATTAAAGGCCCCCTCTCAGGAAAAAGGGCCGCCGCGGGGGCGGGAAGAGTTCTGTGAGAACAAGGCCAGCCAGAGCAATGGCAGAGAAAGTATGGAAAGAGCTTTGCAAAAGAGACATGTCAGACAGCCAAGAATCCGACTTGGGACAGACGCGGTGGGAAGGCATTGAATGAAAAATGACGCACCCTACATCTAGAAGCCGAGGTCGGTGTTTCACATCTTTCAGTAAAAAAAGGGGGGCTCGCTACAAGAAAGGTTTGAAAAGGTGGGCATTCTCTGGCGGCGATCTTGGAGCCTGGAGGGGGGAGTGATTTGCGCCCGGCAGCAACCCGTCAGGTGGAAATCGTCAAACAGGGAGCAACTTGAAGGGCTTCCGAGGGGGGGCTTATTAAGGTCGGGGTATGGAGGTCAATAGAGCGCAAACGACAGGGGAAGGGGCGGAGAAAACATCAAAAATAAGGCGACTGGGTTTCGATCTGGAAGACAATCATGCTATTTACAAGCAAAAGAGGTAAAACTTCAAACAGGGACCACACAAGGCGAGGCATGTCGCCCTCCGCCCTTGGTGGGAGGGAACGTCTATGAGAATTTAACTCCTTTGCGAGAAGGCTTCCCCACACCGCGCAGAAAAAACAGTGCAAAAATTCCCTACTGCGAACCGGACCAACGGAGTGGTGGGGAGATACGGGGGGCATCTCTGGGAATAAGTAGGAGGAGTCCTGGCAAACCCAATGCAGAAGAATGCAAAACGCAGTGGCTAAAAGGACTGCATCAATGTTGGGGATGGGCAACCGAGGAGAAGACCGAGATATACTTTGCGGAAGTTAAACTCAGGCGTGAATGAAAACTCCTCAGCGAGAAATTACCAAAGGTCTGGCGGTGCAAAAAACGTCTCTCCTACATGGTTGGTGGGGATTGGGAAGTAACTTTAGGCCGAATATTCCGGAGCGTGGCTCTCGACTCTCAAAAAGTGGGCGGCACTGAGAAGAAGACCGATAACAAAAAAGACGAATTGGCCAACCATTCCAGGGTTTGGAACTTCCCTTCCGAGGGTAACTTGTAAAGCCGTTAACGAAAATCCCGGCTCTTATAAGTACCAAAAAAGGTGTCTTACTATCCAGAAAAAAACTTCTTGCTCTCCCTATTAAAGAGTCTAAGAAGGTCTTGTCTTCGCTCAATGCCAAAAAGCAAGCCCTAAAAGGAGGCTTATGGACAGAGGTCTTCTACTACTCAGTGATTGTTCCGGAGGGTGCACCGACGCGCGAATTCGAATAAAAAACGTAGACTTAAATTGAGGGCGGGGGCACGAACTGACTCAGTGCCGGGCCAAAAAAAAAAGAATTTTCCGCTGAGGAAAGCGCAACCTTGGCAACGAAGCATTTGAGCCTTGGGTTCGGACAATCGTAATGTGTGTCGCAAAAGCTCCGGAGCAACGCTTTTATGAACGCCGTATTGCCCAACGGTTTCGTGAAATTAATGACTGTCGGGACCGATGGGCCTGAAGTCAAACTTCTCGGCTGGATCTGTACCCTTAATCAAATCTAGCAAATTCTAGCTGGGCTCTGTTACTCCTTTGCCTATTTGGAGGGAATCTCCGTGCTTAGAGAGTGTTCGCTCGCAAAGCTTCTTGACGATCTCAGCTCTCTACAAAAGACAAGGAAAATTAACTAGGTGTGTTCCTTCCCGTTTTCTCCCGTAGTAAATTATCTGGCTCGTCGCCCTTCATGAGTACTAAAAGCTAATTACCATTCTGGGGAATCAGAGAAGAGAGGCTTGCTTGTCGGAACCTCCTGTTCATCCGGGTCGTGAAAAAAAAGAGGGTAATATCATGGGTTACTATAGCGCTTCTTAGTCTCAAGGGGGGAGGGTAAACTTGTTCGACCAGCGACAGGGGTTCACACAAAACACGCTGGCCGGGCTTAGAGTAAACATAAAGATGGCTCTTCTATGGGACTGTCGCCGGGGGGAGGCATCGGGCCTCATGCGACGGACGAGTGCATACAAAACCAGCGGCTCGGACCGGAAAAAGGGCTGAAGCGGAAAGAAAAACGCGTACGTAGAAGGGTTCCAGGATCGTGCTCTGAATCAGGCGAGAGTGTGTGGAGGATCGGTTGGGATGCCGGATCGGCTGTGGGTATAGGTCGGAAACAATCCGGCCATGGGGGGAGCCTGGGTTCAACCTAGTTGCAAGGGACGTCCTTGGTCGAGGCAGCGAGAAGCAACGGCTCTCTGAAAAGCTCAAAAAAGCTGCGAGGGACAGCGATGCAGAAAACGGAAAAAACCAAAGTGCCGAGTCTGGATGGGGGGAGAAAAAAATACGGAAGAAGAATATGTCGCAATTTCGACACTCGATCTGAAGCCCTCATCTCTCTGGGGCCTACCGAACCTAACCGTCTACGCGCATCTCAGCAAAAATCCTAAGTGGGGGGGTGGCAGCCCCGATTTCACGGACGTGAATGGGGTCTCCATCGCCCAAAGGGAAAACTTGCCGCAGAAATAATCTGAAAGCCGCTTGCCCTGAAGGGAACGAAGCAAACGTGTCGAAACAAATAAGTTCTAACCGCTAGGAACAAAACCATCCAAAAGGAGGGCAGAACTGTGGCCCCCAAACAGTGACTATAGTTCTTGCGTTCGCAAGAGAAAAGCTCCGCTCGAGAAACAATAAACCTTCCGAACGACCTTGTGGGGACGTCACCCTACAACAGATCGAGCGGGCCCTTGGACAGCGGGAGGAACTAAAAGCAAAGATAGGCAAGTCTAGAAAGCGGAAGGACCAAGGTGTGCCAGAACGCCGGGTGTGGGGGGAAGGGGAAGGGTGTGCTTCATGGGGCCATTTTAGGGGGGGACATCGAGCGTTTGCGAGCCGCCAACGGGTAAATAAAAAAAATCACAACCCGCCGGGGTATTCAGTGGGGGGAAGAGCACGAGTTTCAAGAGCGCCTGTATTGAGCATACAACAACAGAAAAGCAGGGGACACTCCCAGGGAAACGAAAACAGATTGGTTCCCGCGTCATGAAAAAAGGGGGCTGACGTGAGGGAGACCGGGAGACAGTTGTCCCCTAGGGGGGATGAACCACGTTGAGGAAGCAAATCAAGAAAAAAAGAAAATCAGTGGCTGTCAAAAAGCTGAGTTTCGGGCTGGTTACACCGCCTTCTAGAAGACTGCTTGCCGTCTCACTAAGGCTGCGCAGAAAAGACTGTGGTAGTGAAAAAAAAGGAAAACCGGAATTTCCACCCTAGCCGATCAAAGGGGGGGAAGGTTCGCTAGGGCTAGTACGAATTGGGCCTCAGGGGGAACCAGGAATGTCGAAAGCGCCGCTGGGTACGACTAAGGGAATGCATAAGTCATTGCAGAAAGCGAGGACATTCGATGTCAAATCGCTGTATCAGAATGGAAAGAAAGCCAGCGCTGAAAAAAAAAAGGGTTCGTTACAGAACGGGTGTCACACCACAGGCTTCTAACGAAGTGCGTGCGGTGATTGAAAGTAACCAAAAGGACGGGATTAGAACGAAGCGATCGCAGTTATAGGACCTGTTGACCTCGGCAGGGGATGGGATTGCCAGCGGACTCAGATATAACGTCCCGGGGGGGGAAACGGAACATAAAACAAGAAAAGGGAAAATCCGCGCAGCTCGGGGGAAGACTGTTTTCGTGGCAGAGGGACCGAAGACTGCCGGTGTCAACAGGTGAACATAAAGTCCACGGCGCCAAGTAAGAGGGGGGGGGGTATTCCAGCTATCGAGAATTGCCACCACGCAAGCAGAGAGGTGCTGGACGGCAAAGGGGAAGGGCAAGGCGGCAAAACCTGCGTGCTTAGATATTCGAAAAAAAATTCCTTTCAGAGCCGCAGGTGACGGGACAAGGGGATCGAAGCGTTCCGCAGTATTAAAAAAGGCCATAATTAAAAAGACCAGCCAAAAAGTCAGATGGGAAAGCGACTGGGGGAAAGGGACGACGACCTTAAATCGGGCTAACCAGGCATAAAAATAGGACCTGCGATCACCCTGCGAATAATTTCCAGTTTCCTCCTCAGATACTTGAATCGCTTCATACGGTCTTAAGGGTCTTTCAACCTGACTCCCCAGCCTGCAATAAACAGCGAGCTGGAGCCAGTACCCGAGTTATCTATGAAACTTTAAAAAGCAGCCGCAGAACGAAAAAGCGGAAGCCGCGCACGAGACTCACGCACCCAAGATTGGGAAATTATCTGGTCCGGGAACGGCCGGAACGAGGAAGAGCGGCAAGTCGAAAATTCAATCTATTAAAAAAGGCCGCCGCAAGTTCGTGGGAGCCGAAGGCAGCTCAAAAGAAGGTGCGACGGCGAACGCGGCAGGGACTCTGCAAGCCTCTAGACATTAACCACCTTCCAGTTGACTCATACCAGGTGCGCCGGTATAAAACATAGGGGGAGGATCACGCAGGGGTCGGAAAAAGCAGCTGCATCTTTTGTGCTGCGACCAGACTCAAAAAGACCGTTCGGGAGAAGAGCCGGTCAAGCCACGAAGGCGGAATCACACTTCAATCAAAATTAAGAGCTGGGTAAAGTAGACATGACGTCGGGGAGGGCATTGCTTGTCTTGGAGGGTAGACGAAAGTCTAGGGGCTAGGCGCTTCTGGAACGCGCCTCAAAGTAAGTTTTTCCCGTTCCAAAGCGCCGGGTTTCGCGGAGGAAAGCCGGGGGAAGCACCTGTTCAAGAACCACCCAAAAAGGGGCAGTTTCTCGGAAAGAAATTATGAGTCTTCGCATCAACGGCCCAAGGCGGAAAGGAGATCCGAAAGAGAAAGGGGCCGATCGCAAAATCTAAGGGAATCCAGTCCCAACAAAAACAGGTACGAAAGAAGGGGTTAACCGGTACAAGGAAATCTTCCTGAGAGAGATACGGTTGGAAGTCACTCCATTGAAGAAGATAGAAAGACCCGGATGCATTCTGAAAAATAGTGAAAAGATGCTCTTTCGGTCGTATTGCGAAAGTGGGAGGGGCGGGCTGCAATCTGTTTCTGAAGAAAAATGAACAGGCGGCGAACAATCGAAGTGAGAAAGATGTTTTGGGTAAGAAACAATCTCTTGCAACGTTCAAGTCAGCTGTCGAGGAGGCGTGCGGAAGGACAGCCGTGACGGCAGGGAAAACGAGTAAAAACATTAGGAAGTATCGCAATGAAGCTCGTGACGACATGGGGTCGCAGGGAGGGCAAGAGCTGGCGCTTGTGCGGTCTGCAAGACAAGGATCATTAAGGATTGACGGCAGAGCACAAAAGTAAGACGGGGTTCTCTGCCTTAAAAAGGGGAGAGACTCAAGGGAAAGCAACCCAGGAAAAGTTTAAGGAGCCAAAAGTTGGGGGTCCTATTTGACATTATGAGCGAGTTGCCGCGGACGAGTCATCAACAGTCGAACCGGCCACTTAAAACATTGACCAAAGGTTATTTCACTGATCCTTACGGGAGAAGTTGTGTCCAAATCAGGGGGGGGAAGAGTGGAATAGAACGCGAGGTTGGTACTGAATGGTGGGTCATGTCGAACATCGTCAAAAGTCGCGTCACAGAGGTTAGCGGGTGACTGGATATGGGAAATCAGAAGTCGTTAAGGGCGGCCGCCATGATGAAGAAGGCCTGAGCCAGCCAGTCTGAGACGGAAATCAGCGCAGACGGGGCGAACGAGTTCAAAAAGGGAAGTTAGGGAGAGGACGGGGGGAGAGAAGTGAGCAATGACACGCAAAGGGAGAGAGAGTGCAAAAAGGCCAAGGTAGAAAAAAACGGGACTCAAAAAGAGGGACCAGGCTTGGAAAGGAGGGTCTTCCTTTTGAGGGGACAATTATAAGGGAAGCCGCGCAGCTCTTAAAGTAGACGCAACTACTCAATGAGTCGAAACATCCAATCAGGGAAGAGTGGAATCGCGGGCATGAAGGCCATGCTAAGCTGATGACGACAATAAAGAAAAAGGGGAGAAAAAAAAACCAAAACAGGAGGAGATTAAAAGATAGAGAATGAGCGGGGCATTGGGAGGGAGGGGGTGAGGGGTCGGAGATAGCGCAGGGGGAGGGGGAGGGGGAATTACGCTAAATTTGGCGCAATAGACTTTGGGGGAAAAAAAAAAAGGGCAGGCTTTCTATGCAGGAAAAAGAAAAAGGGAAGGACGAGAAAAGCGCTTCGAAAAAAAAAAATATTACTGGGGGGGGGGAAGACCGAGAAAGGGAAGAAAAAAACCCACCTCCTATTTCTGCTACCAATACTCCTTAGGGAACATCCCTTTTTCTATAAAAGGGGGGCAAGCTGACCGAAGATGGTGGCCGTTGAAAAAGGGGGGATTATCACTGTTCCCCCCCACCAAACACCCCCCCCCTGAAAACTCCGAAAAGAACTTGGGATCTCGTATGAAAAGATGAGAAGGCGGTGAAATCGTTCTGGGCTGCGGAAAGAAGGACAGGTGGATCCATGAGCAATATCACAATCGGGGGGGTTCTAGGGGGCTTCAAAACAACTAAGTCAAAAAGCAGAAAATATCCGATAAAGCGGCTTTTAAACGATGGAAAGGACTGAAACCGGGATAAAGAAAGAAAACGAAAGGCGGAAAAAAAAACGATCGAATCTTTCCACCAAGTACAAGTCCGTAGCGCAGAATAGAACTAGGGGAAATGGGTTTGGATGCGGGAGTAGGACTCTCTCTGAGGATTTCAGGGATCAGCGGCAAAGACGCGTCCATAATTGGCACCCAGCCGAAACAGAAGATCCCTTTACTGGGGGGAATTGGGGGATTATTATTGGGCCTGCCTGCTTGGGAAAAAGGGACCGATCAAACGGAGCGTATTGTCGAGGAGCTGCCAGGGAAAATAATAAGGAGACGGTCTGATCTTAAAGAGCTATGGGAAAAGAAACTTGGACAGATACACCGAATTTTCAACTTCATTTCTATCCTCCTAAAGAGGTTGTGCAGAATGCAGGGGGAAAGGGTCCACTTGAAGTTGGCTAGGGAAAAACCGCAGGACGCCGTTACTTGGACGAAAAAACAGATAGAGTTTAGTAGAAAAAAGAGCGCCACAAGCGAGGAGAAGGAGGGGGATTGGGGAGAAGAGGGATTTTAAAAAAGAAAAAAAACCTATTGACAGCCAAGCCCCCCTTAAAGGGGAAACCGATCAAGAAAGCCCTCCTCTGGTGGGGCACCGAGGCGAACCCTAGATGAAAAAAGCAAAAAGTGAAGAAATTGACGATGCAAAATTCTCAAAAACGGACTAGGCGGCAGAGGAACGTTCCGCGAGGGGAGTTCCAGGGGGGGAACGTACAAGATTTGGGGAGATGTATGGACCTCCGTAGGGGCCTGGGAAAGATAGAGGAAAAAGACAGAGAGCGTCGGAGGAAGGGATGCTCAACTAAGCGGCCTTCTCCCAGACGCGAACATGCGCACAATTAAAAAGTGGGGGCGCATTACAGGCTGGGGCAAGGGATGCCTCCGGGGAAGAAAACCGGCTGATGAAATTTCGCCAAACGCTGAGGAGCAGGGAAAATCCCCCTGCTTCAGGCGAGGGGGGGGAGCGAGAGCGGGCGATAATCGTACAAATTGAAAGATAAATCAAGGATTAGGGGTCCAGGCAGCTGTCTGGGAGAAGCACAGAAGTTCGAGAGGGTCCGAGAGGGTCGGGCAACAGAAAGTTATCACTGGCCGAAGTGTCTAAGGGCGGGTCTGGGGTACGCCGATGGCGTCGGGGAGGGCCACAGATTTAACTGAAGAATCTTAAAACACCTTTTAAACGCCTAGGAATGGAGAGGAATTTGGGGGGGGGTCTCGGTATGGGAATCCATAAACGCCTCCGAAAAAATAAAAGGCCCGAGAGAATTCTTTTCGGCCGGAATTGCTCACAGAATTGCGGGAAGGGAACAAAAAGTCATGTGTTGCCGGGCAGGGAAGGGCCCAGCCTGCTGATAAAAAGGGGGGGAAAGGCGCCACGTTTCAAAGTGAGAGAATCCCAGAGGCTGCGTTGTGAGCCCTTTCAGAAGGCGGCCGCTTGCCGCAAAGCGGAGTCCAGGCTGTAAGGGGGGGGGAAAATGGAGGCGATAGTAGGAAGAGTAGAGTCCGGCGAGAGCAGCGATGGTTCAAGCCCTTTAAGCAGGAATCTTCGGGAAAAAACAGTCCATCTGAAGAGATGACTATGGTTCCATTCAAAAATGAAACGTACCGGGCCTTCCTATAGGGAAAGCCGCCCCGAGGGAAGCGCGGCGCTCGATAGGGGAGAAGAAAATCAAGCACAAGGGGCGGGAAGCGTCTACTTCCGTGCGGGCTGCGGGGAGGTTCGCCGCGTGCAAGGGGGAGGAGAAAGGACCCACTCGACATGGCAAGACTCGATGAGCGCAAGGCAAAAAAGGGGCAACGAGCAGCCCCCTCGGTTGCGCGCACCTCAAGAGGTTGGACAAGGGAAGGTGCTGCCCGTCGTTTAAAACGGAGTCGGCCCAATCAGTCATCGGAAAATCTGAAGGTTGTCGAGCTCTTCACGGCCCGTCCTTGTGAACCTCAGGCAGGAGGAGAAAACTAAACGCGAAAAAGCGACTGGTTGAGGATTCCAAAAAATCTCTGAAAAACTCTTTGCTTCTCGGGAGAGCTTCTATGGGGCAACCGTCAGGAGAATATTCCTATGGGAAAAAGGTTCCAGGAAGTCAGAAATGTCGACGAAGGGAGAGGCACGCTTCTGAAAAGGGCAGTAGCACCTAAAAGTAGAGCAGAGATATAAAAGGATCTAGAAGGGGGGGGAACTGTAAATAATTCATTCATCGCATCTGCTTTCAACTAGAAAAAGATATAAGGTCAATTTTCCCTTAATCTACTATACTTGCAGACCCCCAATAGAGTTACTCAGCAAGGAATAGGGAGAGCACACATATCCAAGAGAGGTAATGAGACAACACCCCTTTCCACTGTAAATTTTTATTCCTGCTGAAGCGAGCCGCTACGCTCTACACAAGGGAGGGAGAGGGCAGGGGAAAAATGCAGCAGAATTCTTGTTGGGTACAATCTAGATGAAAAGCCTTGAGCTCGACGTGCAAGGCACAATAGTCATAGAAGCGGGCGAGCCAAAAGAGAAAGAGAGGGGGGGGGAAGTCCGCCGGGGGGTGCAAGCGCCCGGATATTCCGTGAAAACAGGGGGGTCTATATTTTGGTTGACCCTCGATCTGAGGCAGAGGAAGGGAAGAACTGTGTCCGGCAAACAAGGGGCATAAAAAGACGTTATGAAATTAAAAAATCGGGGCTCTCTCGCGTTCAACTATA
>Ga0179593_1691872_pt1 | contig 14151 bp, 20 predicted proteins | sample CZODoug2_1_08_16_FD_185931 | JGI IMG/M metagenome (GOLD analysis project Ga0179593, IMG submission 185931) | Vadose zone soil fungal communities from Angelo Coast Range Reserve, California, USA - CZODoug2_1_08_16fungal (PacBio error correction) | ecosystem: Environmental > Terrestrial > Soil >...
AACAAAAGGGACATTATGGAAGAAGTGGCCTAGAGGAGAAGAAGGAAGGAGGAGGAATACAGGAGAAAAACTAAGAATCTTCGTGATCCAAAAAATCTCATGAAAAAAAGGGGGGGACCTGGGGTAAGGAAAGTCAAAGGGAAGCTTGACTCACCTTCCACGAGTAGACAAGGGGGTTTAGATCGGAGGTCGAGAAAAGGAAGTGGGGAAAAGGGCTTAAAACCCCACACCCATACGAAATGAAATTAATGACTGAAAGGTTTGGGGTGGAATAACTGAAAAGAAAAGGATATGGAGATAAAACAAACAAAAATAATCCTTGGGATTCGCGGGCTTTCCAAAGCACAGCACCGAGAGAAAAAAAGTGGACACGACGAGACAATAAAATCCACGCAATCTTGGATTTGGAGAGGAAAACCCGCTGGGGGTCGGGGAAGTGAGAACAACCCAGCAAAAAAAAAAGGTAAAGAACGAGCACGGCACTCGCAGGGGTCTATAGGTTATAAGGGGAGAGAAGGAAAAGGAAAAAAAGATACAGGGGTTTTCCTACTCTGGAGAGGTTTGAGTTGGGGTCGGGGAGTTTTACTGGGGACGGGAGGGGGGGGGGGGAGGGGAAGGGTATGGGGGAAAGGGGGACAGGGAACGCGCAGGGGACGTCCAAACGGACCAAGAAACGGGTTTGGGAGGAGGGTGGGAGGAACGAGGTCACTAGGGCTTGGCGTGCAGGGAGGGGACCACCGACGGACAGAAAAAAGGCACAGAAATTTAGGGGGGAAAGCTGGGGGGGGGAAGGCAGAAAAAAGGAATTATAAATGGAAAAGGACTAACCATAGGTTCGCGGCAGAAAGCGTCTCAAAAGGTGCGGGAATGGGAGCCGCAAAAGGGGGGTCAATCACTAACGAATTGTTGGGGAGAAGAATCAGACTCCTTAAGCGGGGAGGGGAAATCAGGGAAAGTACAAACGCTCTTATTCCTGAGGTTTGAGTCCTGGATTAGTGAGGGCAAAACAGGTGGGAGAAAAAAAAAAGTCCGAAGAGGTGTTGTCCTGTTAGAAAAAACAGCACCAGACCGCGGGAAGACAAGGAAAAAAAAGAGGAAAGGGGGGAAGTTCTGCTATAGGGTTATTAAAAGAAAAAGGAAAGGGAAGAAAGCAGTAGATCTGGGAAAGTCCATATCATCACTTGAGGAGTGGGAAGTCCTGGAGTGAAGGCGGCAGTAAGAACATCCACAAGGGGTGGGAGGAAAAAGGTACCAAGAGAGATCTCCAAAAACGACCTTCTTTTGGGGATCGCGAAGGTGGGAGGAAAAGACATTAGTATCGAAGGAGAAAAAAAGTCTTGGAAAAAAAGGAAGGGGGGGAAAATGAATTACGAAGGATGTCAAAAAAAAGCTGGCTAAGGAATCAGGGAGAAGCATAGAAAGAAAGAGAAAATTGGGGGGGGAGGAGAACTGGGAGGCTTCTCTACCGAAAACAACTACCTTACAGAAGGGAAAATCAGAGAAAAGGAGAGGTCTTTTGGGGGGGGGGGGGGGGGGTGGGGGGGGGGGGGGGGGGGGGGGGGGGGGGTGGGTGGGGGGGGGGGGGGGGGGGGGGGGGTGGGGGGGGGGGGGGTGGAGCCAAAACCCCTAACCGTACTGATCGGGAAGAAAAGGTGGGGGAGGAGGCCGGAGAAAAACTAAGGGGAGCACTACTTTGGCGAAAAGGGCCGTTTTACTCATAGAAAGATCAGGAGGGGGGGAAAACAAAGCAAAGGGAGGATCTAAAAGTCCCATATTCGGGTTCAGTGGAAAAATACATCTGGGGAGAAACGTCCGGGCTAGAAGGAAAAAGAAGGAGGGGTCGAAGGGCGTCGTTTTTACTTCCAAGAAAGGGGAAAGCAGGGGACATCGAAAATGGGGTGAAGGTGGGAAGGAAAGTTACATTTTCTAAGTTCAAAAAGGGAGAATTTCAGAAAAGGCAAAAAAGGCGTGCCAGGGGAAAAGCCGGAGAACCCAACATTTGACGGCAGGGGGGGGGGAGAAGGCCCGCGAGGTGAAACATCAGAAAAACCCGGGACCAAATGTCGGCCTTTCTGAGCCGTCTGGGGTCCGAAACCCAAAGGTGTACCCAAGGGAGTCGGGAAAAAAACACCAAGAGGCGGGAAACCTCGAAACCAGAAAGACCATTTCCCTACAATCTAGGAGAAGATAAACGGGAGGGGGGGGGTATCAAGGAGGGAAAGAAAAGTTCCCAGGTAAGTATGAAGACTTCAATATTTTTCCTTTACCGGGAATGTGCTGTTTGGGTTGAAGTTTTACAATCAGGGGGGGACCCCGGATTAAAAGCACAGAGTGAGGTATTTACTCGGAGTAAGCGAGACCTTGGGGGATTGAAACTGCGAGAAAAAAAGAAGTAGGGTATCAGGAAGCCGTACATATAACCATTTCCTGGTCAAACAAGCCCAAGAAAAGTCCGAGACTAAACAGTGAAAAACTCTCAAGTGGGGGAGGGAAAAAGGGTAGAATTAAGACCGCTCGAAAAGCTACTGGACTAAGGGTCGCTCTTTTAACGTTGGGGGGCAAAAGAACTCAGGGAATGTTTAACTTTATGGTAAGGCTCATAAGAAAGGAGGAGTCGGTATGCAGACGGAAACCTGGGCTTCTGTAAAAAAATCGCTTATTATAAAGGTACCCAAAAAGGAAAAGCTTGACTAGGAGGAAAAATCCACGATCTGAAAGAAAGGGAGGGTTGAATGAGATCTTCTTTAGTGTGGAAAGACCCTTTTGGAGGGAAATCTAAAAGGGGAATAGAAGGGGAAAGCAGAAGAAAGATACTAAAGAGGGTGGGGAAAATCTGCTCTTGATCAGCAAGAAGGAAATTTAAAACATTAGAGCTTAGCAGAGGACTGGGGGAGTAAATTTGCGTGTATCAATCGGTTAATCGAAAAAGTATCAAGAGGGGGACACCTATAAAAGAAAAAAAGCACCAAAGGAGATTGGTGTCATTAAGGAAGGTGGGGGGGAAAAAAGTTGGGAGGGAGGGGGAAGCAGTTCGAATTATATGAACATAAAAATTTTGTGAAAGGGGGAAAAGGGGAGTGGAGGCCCAAAGAGGGGCCTTTTTGAGAGGAATCTTCGAAAAAAAGCTGGTGTTGGAGAGTGATTCATCCCGTTGTGATCACCCAAAGCAAAAAAGCCGCAGGTGTAAAAAAAACGCCTAGGCAAAAATGTCTATCGGGGGGGCTAGACCATTCTGCAGAAAGGGGGATACTGAACGACATCAGAGGCGGTTGGAGTAAGTAAAGTTTAAAAAGCCGAAGTAGCGGGAAGGGAACGGACCAGGGTTAAAATTTAGGCACAGAAGAAAAAGTCCAAAATGATCCTCACAGTTGTTTGGGGAGGGGAGTTGACTGACGTGAGTTGGGGAGAGGGTCAACCCCCGACGCGTGGCTTTTGTTCGGAAAAAAAAACGTACTGGATTGCATCGTCACTTAAAAGAAAAGTGAACGAAGGGGCCCCAAACCTACAAATAAATACGGAAAACCGGGTCAGAGGGGGGGGGGAGGGGAGGCCGTCCAAAAAAAATTAAAAGGGTGCAGAAGTTGTGGACTTTCCTTCAAGGCCAGTTAAGAGTGGGAAGAAAAGCAGAGAGGAGAGAGAAGGAGATTATGGAGGAATGGAAGATGGAAAGGAGGGGGTAGAAAGCTGAAAGAAAAGCGCAAGGGGATCAACTCTAATGAGGGTTAGGGGAAAGACCGGAAGAGAGTAGTCGGATCCTTTTTCGCCGGGGAGATTTGTGGTAATGACTAGAGAACTAGAGGTGGAAGGAAAAGATAGGGTAACGGCCCCGAAAACCGTCACAGGAGTGGAGAAAGACTGTCCGAGGGGACTTGGATCACGTCCAAAGAAAACAGCAACTCCTCGCCGGGGGGCTTTCCATAAAAAGTTAGAAGTGGGAAGGTTCGAAGGGGGGCACGAAGAAGTTGCGAAGGGGGGGGGAGCGAATGAAACCTCCAGAGGGGGGAAATTCTCAAAGGAGATCCCTACCGGAAAACCCTCCCTTCACCTTCTCAGAAAAAAAAAAAAAACTGAGGGAAGGTCTCAAGGCGTGCTGGCAACAACTTCAGGTCTGGCTCAAAAATTGCTTAGGGCCCGCCGTCGGAAGGCAATTGGAAGGAGACAACAAGAGAAAAAAAAAAACAGGAAGGACAAAAATCCAGTCCACAGAGGAGTATTTGAAAAGTAAAAGAGACAATTGACCGATTGGGGAAGCAAAAGAAGTATACATCTTATAAGATGCATGCCGATCCGGGCTTCGGAAGGGGGGCTATAAAAGAGGAGAAAAGGGGGGCACGATTTTGTGGGCAGGTACCAAAATGAGGAGTGGAAAGTATCAAGTCAGCTGGGGGAAAAGAGCTCTCCTAAGGTGTGATACCATGGAAGAAAGGAATAAAAGGACTGAAGGAAAAGGGGTTGTATTTCTCAAAGGAAGCTCCAACACAACCCTCTCGGGGGGATGTCCGGCCTACTGTGAGCGGGAGGGTGCCGGGAAAAGGTTCTCTGGTGGGTTAGTTTTTCCAGGTGGAGGGATAAGTGAAAGCACAAAGAAATTGCGACGGTGAATCCGGGTTAGAGTAACAAAGAGGGGAGTCGGGGCCATGGTCACGAGAGGGGGGAAAGGGTAAAAATAATACCACAAGTACCACACCAAATTTTCTCTGTAAAGAATTTTAAGGTCGAACCAGAGAAAGGGGTCCCAGGGGAAAGACGCGCACATTCCCGTGCAGGACCAAAGGGACTGGGGGGGGCAAAAGAGAAAAAAAACAGCAAGAAGAGCAGACTCAACCATGGGTCTTAAATTTCAAGGTTCGCATTGCGAAGGGAAGTTCAGAGGGAACTAAGACGCCAGTCTTGCTGGGAATGGTCTTAGAAAAATCATAAGGAAAAAACTCAATGAGGGAGTTTAAAGGAAAGAGGTCAGGAAAAAGAAAACTTTTGATGTATGGACCTCAGAGAAGAACCATTTAGGTAGAAGGGGTGAAAGATCACCCTTAGTTACCGCCAAAAGTCGGGGAAACAAATTGACGCAGGGAGGGGGGTCCACAGCCGTTCACAAAGGGAGGGAATTTGGGGGGGGTTGTTTTCATTTAGAAGGGGAAAACCACAGACAGACACAGTAAGTCTCCGCAGAAGCATCTTGCTACTGAAGAAGGAACAGGGGGGGAGAGGGCTTGCCGAAAGAAAAAGAAATGAAATTACTTCCCTTGTTTCCTGGAAAACCAGGGGGGTTCGAAGAAAACTTGAAAGCCCGGGAGGAGGGTCGCCCGAGAGGAGGAACTGGAGGGAATTGGGGGACCACATCATGAAAGTGGAATGAGCTAAAAAACAAAAGGAAGAGATGAAAAGAGGGTGGCAAGAAAGACGTCCCGTTGGAAGGGGGAAAAAATGATGGGCCGAAAAAAAGGGTAGGAGTACTCAGGTGGTTTTTAAAAGGAAGAGGGTCTAAAAGTAGCTGCGCACAAATTCTCTCCAAAATTTCCAGGTAAGGTTCAACGAGCTTCCGTTAAGGGAAAAAAGGTGGGGTATCAAGGCCATATTATACACATTGGGGTCTTTTAGGCCCTAAGTGTAGGGGGAACCAAAAACAGGAAAAAAAAATCCTCTTTGACGCTTCCCAGTCCGGACTAATAAGAGGTTAAACTCGTGAGGGACGCTTAAAAGAAAGGGGGACTCTTATAGACGCTTGTTGGGGGACGCGCATTGGCAAAGAGGACAAAGGTAGTTTCAGGGGCCTGCTGAGGGAAATCCACTAGGGGGTATACTCGCCCAGGTAACTGGGGTGAAAGGGAGCACAAAAAAACCAAGGAACTTCACCGAAAACTTAATCTGCAGACCGGGCAAATCTGAACGTGGTACCGCAACCGTTAAACCGGTGGGGCAACGCGGAAGAGGGGGGTCGGAGTGGGGGGGGAAGTGCGGGGACTGGACCGCAAAGTCGGGGGGAGGGGGGCCAAGGGGGAAAAAAAAGCGCAGTAAGGGGGACGAGACTGTCAGGAAGGTTTTTTTGGATGAGTTGATAAACCAGATGGGAAAAGGGCCGGGACTGGTCAAAAAGGGGAACGGGGGGTGGGTTCTTAGATGCACGGGAGGGCAAGGGAGAACGGGAAGGGGTTGGGTCCAGAAGGAGAAAGAAAGGTAAAAAAAAACACCAGAAAGGCCGGGGCAAGACCGCCCCGGGTCCAAGAGGGAATCGCCTGAAGTACTAAAAAGAAAAAAGGAGGGGGTCAAAGTACAGGAAAGAGTACGACCGCGATGAACCCAGAACTGCAAGGAAAGGCAACGGAGATGGGTAAAGGACTTGAGGCGCATACTAGACCTGTTATCCGCCTCAAAAGTCCGGTGACTGGAACGGGGATAGATAAAGAGAAAAAAAATAGGACCAGGGAAGTGCATGGAGTCGAAGAAAAGTCGGGGCTTAAACAAGGACAAAGGAGCTCCGGGAAGTGTTCAGATCCAGCACTTCTGAAGGAGGGAGGGTAGTTGGGGGGGGGGGGGGGGGGGGGGGGGGGGGGGGGGGGTGGGGGGGGGGGGGGGGGGGGGGGGGGGGGGGGGGGGGGGGGGGGGGGGGGGGGGGGGGGGGGGGGGGGGGGGGGGAGGCGAGGGTGGGGGGGGGTGGGGGTTGGGGGGGGGTGGGGGGTGAAATGGGGGGTGCGCCACGGGGGGGTGGGGGGGGCTGGTTGGGGGGGGGTGGTTGGGGGGTGGTTGGGGTGGGTTTGGTGGGTGGTGGCGTGGGGTGGGTGTGTTTGGGGGTGTCTGACTGCCACGCTCTAAAAACTTTTTTGCGCCAGCCCGAGGGTGTCCAGAAGCCCACGAAACCTAGGGGGGGTCTCTTCAGTAACAAGGGTGGTGCAAAGAAACATTCAGTTTCAACAACAAAGGGGGCATATATCAATGGGAATGGGCGGAAAAAAAAAGGGGGGTCTTTGGGAAAACATCGGACACTAAAGCAGTTGAGAAAATATGAGAATGGGATTAAATAGGACAGTTTTCTTTCGTACAGAGGCTCTATGCGAAAGGAATCCAAAAGAAAAAGGATCTGGAAGGGGGAAATTCTAGCGCCCGTGGGAGAGGGAGGGTTTTTATGATGGGTCACCGATCTATGGGGGAAGGAAACCAGAATTTGGTGGTTGAAAAAAGTCTTCGCAACGGAGGTACCGCGGCAAGAGTGGGGCTGAAGAAGGGGGGGGGGACTTGGGCTGGAAAAAAAAGGAAAAGGGGAGGGGATCGCTCATGACCAATGGGTCACAAAGGGACATAGGGTTAAACAGTGAAAAAGAGTCAGGACATTCTTGGGGAGGGGGGAGATTCTAGATGAGGAAAATTTCAAAGTAACGCGTGAGGGGACAAGAAAGGTCCTTATATGGGGGGCCTGTCGGAAAACTTCGAGGGAGGGGATGATTTCGGAAGAGTTTGGGCTGTGGAGAAGGGAAAAAACTCACCAAACCTAGGTCTTTCTTACGGCTCCTTCAGAAAAGGTCTTCTCTAAAAAGACGGGGAGTCTGGGGTTGGGGCAGACCAAGACATCAGTCACTCAGAGAAAAATAAAACAAAAGGAACACACCAAAGAAGTTTCGGCCCTTCTGGGTCCAAACTTGGGCCTCAAAAAGACCTTGTAAGTCCGCAATAAAGAGGAAGGCCCCGCCCTGAAGGCAGCGTTCCCAGTCCCAGAAACGGAAAGGAGGGCCTGGGAGGGAAAAAATTATCGGTGTAACATTCAAGGGAAGCACTCGGGAGACGTTGAAAGGGGGAGGGGCTTTGCCAAGCTGGCTTGGCTGGGGCCCGAAGGAGAATACCACGGTTATTATGAGCCAATAGTTGCGCACGGGAAGGAGGATAGAAGACAAAACCAATATGTCGGGATGGGAAATGAAAAAAATGGGTCAGTCCAGGCGAAAAAAAGACTTCAAGGTTCAGAAATCTAAGGGTGCGGGGTCTTTGAAGGGGAGACCTAGACAGATATTCGGAAAATTAACACCAAAAGGGGGGGGGAGAGAAAAGGGAAGGAAGTTGGGTGGGTGGTAAACCTGCCAGGTTAGGAGTGGGAGAGGACTTTAGCAGTCCAAAAAGTAGTCTGAAAAAAAAACCAGGAAGGGGGTCATGGAGGGGAGCGAGGGGAAACATCAAAAGTAATCACACCGAGGATCTAAAACTGGGGAGAAAGAGGGGGGGGAAGGGCATGCGGTGGTCTATCCATTATATATGATAAAAGCATACAAGGAGAAGGAAAGAGACGTCCAAAAGGGGTAAAGCTCAAAAAATTAAAGGGGTTATAAGGGGGGGGGACAAAATGGTTCTGAAAGGGAGCTCATACTCCCAAGAGAAGTTTTTCATAGTATCATAATATTCTGAGGCAGAGAATAGACCCCCTCGAAATCAAAAAGAAAGGAGAAGTCTTTAGGAGATTCTGGAGGTCTAATTTTACTTATCTGGGGGGGACTCATTTTGGGAAAGTCGTCTCAATTCTCCCGTCGTCCTCGTGGGAAATGGATATGTGGACCTAGTACGTCACTGAAAGATTCAAACCCTCCATCTGTGAAGCTCAAAGTGGTTGCCTTGAATGGAAAGACTCAACTGGAAAAGAACCTGCCCTCACCGTAGGGTCTCAAAATTCATGCTAATCGCTTAAGAACAGGGGGTCTATCTTCAGGGGGGAAGTAGGTGTCAAAGGGAGGCCTAAAAAAAACACAAAAACCCACCAACAAAAGAACCCAACCCACCGAAAACAATCCCAAAAAAAAAGAGAAAAAAACCCCCCACAACCAGGAGGGGGGGGGTTTTTTCGGGAGGGGGGAGTTTTAAGTAAAAAAGGCTTTTGGGTAAATTGAGGGCCTTCTCAAAAGGAATTTTTTTTGGTTTCTTGGTTTGATTTTTGAGCGGACTCTGTGAGGGGAGGGACTTTCCGGGAGGGAGGTTCACCGAAAACCGTGAGGAGAGGAAACGGGTTGGAAACGACTTCTGTGAGATCTTTGTTGTCATGCCAGGAAAAACAAGGGACCCATTAAACTCCTCCATCGCGGAAAAATTGCAGAAGGCGGCAGGGAAGTGGATAACCAGAGTACTTCTCGCGAGGGGGTGGGACTTAAGCGGTCCAGTCAGTTATGATGAAGGGGGGGGAAGGGTCTAAACTTCAAATGACGGAGGAGTCAATAGGTTGGACAAGTCTCATACAACTTGGGGGAACTACGGGGCCGGTTAAGAGGTCGGGGTCTCCACCGGGTGATCCGCAAATAGAAGGAAAAAAGGCAGAGGGGGGAAGGAAGATCATGGGACATATCTCGTGGGACAATCAAAAAACAACTCCCCGCTAGATTTACAAAAAAGGCTGGGGGAAAAAAAGTGGAGGTGTCATTTTTGTCGCTAGCAGAAGGGGGATTCTAAACTGAGTGGACATCCGATCATAGGGGGGAGAAGAAGCAAAATAAGGACAGGGTTGGGAAAGGAAGGAATGACTTTTCGGGATCTCATCACAAAGACTTCAGGAGGAGGAGATCTAAATAGAAAAGTATGGGGGGGGGGCCTCAAGGCGGTGGAGAGGAAAGCTTTACACGATTTCATGAGGAGTTAACGTGGGGGGGGGGAGAGTGTCGGAGAGAAAGGAATCCACTACCTCCAGTGTCTGAATCTGGAAAACACGGGGAACTAGGAGGGGGGGAACCTTGGGGATTTTGACGGGTTGAAAAGGCTAGAAAGATGATGACCATCAAAAGAAGGTGGGGGCCAGAGGTTTGTATCTTCTGAATACCGGGGGGGCGACGGAAGGGGGCGGAAAAAAACCAGATTCTAACAAAGGGTCTGAGATCTGTAGGGGATCTACTTTCGGGGTCCTACGGGGAGAGGGGGGAAAAGTAAAGTAATCGTCGGTGGTATAGGCCGAAGGGCTAAGTAGCGTGTTTTCCAATTTGCTAAAATGAAAGAATAAGGAATTGGCCTAACCGGTCGTTGGGGGGGATTTGTTTGGGGTTATATGGTCGGTACCTCCTCCAACAAAATTGAGGGGAACATACTGGAGTTGAAGAGGATCGAACCCGAACAAAGAGGGTTGTAAAATTTCAAAGAAAAGCCTCCAGCAACATCAAAGACATAAAAAAAAGAGGACCGTTTAGAAAAAAAAATCAAAAAGACGTTCATCCGGGCTTCTGTTTCCAAGAATCCCCAAAAGGGAAAAGCGGCAGGCGTGGCCCCAAGGAAACAGCCTCCCAACAAAAGGGCATATCGTGTAGCAGGATAAGCATAAAGGTCTGCCTAATTGCAGAGGGTGAAGTTGAACGCTGGTGGGGACAGTGCCAAGCACCCGGGGTGAGCAGCTCAAACATGGGACGGAACAGAAAGAATGGGAGGAGGAACGCCAAGCGAGCTACGATTCCTCGGGGGTTGTAGCATGGGGGAATCGGAAAACACACAAAACCTCAGGAGGGTCGAAAAGGAATGGGCAAAAGTGGCAGGGTTTTGGTTCTGAGAGGGGGGAAAAGAGTATCGCATATCCGCTGCACCTGAAAAAAATTGGGATACTGGAAAGAGGCCTGACTCTTCCTGGGGTTTTCAAAAGGTTGGCGATAAATAGAAGGGCGAGCGGGAGAAAGGAGAGGTAGGAGGGGAAGAGAAGGGCCTTCCGAAGGTGCAATCGTAAAAGGGTTCCTTGCATAGTGTGGGGGAAAAAAGTCTCAATAAAAAAAGAGGAAACTAAGAGAAAGCTTTTGAGTTGGAAATAAGGGGAAAGGTGATGGGCAACCTGAGGAGGCACGACAAAACGGGGGTGGAAAAGCTCTACTTCGCCCTCCAACGAATTAGAGGAAAAGAGGGGGATTAAGGTAGAAACCAGAGAGTAAAGAGGGAAAATCAGAAGAATATTGGTAGGCCACCCTATAAAAAAAACAAAAAACCAGAGGGGGTTTCTGATACTGGGTACGGGGTTGGAGTGCCGTAATGTTTCAAGGTGCTAGTATCCACATTCTACAGAAGGGGGTCGTGAGGGCTGGACAGCCAAAGGGGATTGCAGGAAAAAGGCTGCCGGACCGCAATGGGGGGATTTGGACCCTTTTTTTCCTGAGCTGGAACACCCAAAGGTAAAGTGGGGCAAAAACAGAGGGGAGGAATGAAAGGGTGAAAAAAGGGGTAGGGTCCTGGCCCATGTGGAAGGGGGCATCCGAGGCTATCTGAAGGGTTGTGCTGGGTAAAGGAAGGTCGGGCTGGGGGAAAAAAAAAGTGCTTGAGGGTTCTAACTCTTCACACGGGGGGAAAACGGACGGCCAAGGCAGTGTGGACGAGGCAGAGGGCAGGGCACCGCAAAAAAAGGAAATGCCGTGCAACCCGGAGGGGAGGGAGGGAAAGCAAGGCAATCTTCTGAATTTCCAGGCCCCAAAAAGGAAGAAATCACGCCTGGTCGCAAAAAAACGGACCACCCCTCTTTAGAAATTGGCGAGGGACCGCCAAAGAGTTAAACAGTTGGGGGAAAGGTCGTTAAAAAGAAGAAGGTCCGGATAACGATATTTCCCCTTCTGGGGAGAAGACTGATTCGTTCACATCCAAGAGTGTCGCACCACGTGGACGCCTGGTTCAAAGAAGTCCCACATTAGCGCCGGCAGCCCGGCAACAGGAACATATAGAAGATCAGAGGAAGGGATTGCCTTCAATCACATCCACGTCAAAGAAAAAAAAAAAAAGCTCCGGCGAAAAAAGGGATTTCCATATGAAAAAAGGGAGGTGGGGAAACTTTCGGGGAAAACTCCTGGGGAAGGAGGCTCAAGGAGGAAAAGGGGACCAGGTTTCCATGATCCCTGCTCAGAAAGAGGAGACCTTCAGGGTTGAGGCTTCCATTGAGATCTTCAAAGGGGGAGGAGGGCGAAAAAAAAAAGGGGCTGGCACAAAAGAAAAGGGGGCTGACAAAGTCGGCGAAATCATCATTGAGGGAAGAACAAAGTCTCGGAAGGGCCACAACCAAGGGGGAAAAGGAATGAAAACAAGCGTTGAAGGAGCGCAGTTTGGGGGCCCGTGAGATATCTAAAGAAAAAAACTGGGGTTCTACTTTTTTGTATCGGAGGGGGGGGTATAGGACCGAGGTCTGGCAAAAAGGGAATCTTCCCCCCAAAATAGAAGGGACCAAGTGGAAGATCAAGGGAGGGCAAATGGTAACCAAAGGGAAAATCCGTCAGGCGTTAGCGCAGTAAAGAATCTGCCAGAGGAGACGCGTAGAAGCAAGCTTCTTGGAAAACCGAAGGGCCAAGTAAATTGACGACTGATTTGCACGTTGAAAGGCCGAACTTTTTGGAGAGACTTTGAGGGGGGGATTTCAAAAGGGGGGAGGTTCCGAAAGATGCAAATACTTTCCCGTCAGGAAGAAAGGGTCTCTCGAACGGCATGTTAAGTCACCTAAGAAAAATCAAAAAAAAGACGTAAAGAAAAAACATCCACAACCACGTGTGAAAGGGGGGTCGTAAATGACCTGAAGGAACCCCCCACCCAGAATATCAAGGGAAAACCTACCACGAAAAAAGGGCGTCTTTCCCCAGTCCAAAAGGCCACCAGCCATCGAAGCCAGAAACTTTCAAATAGGTTGGAGTCATGGGCAGGAGATAGCCTAAGCTTGGCCCAGGTTCCGGTGAAAAAGGGTTTGAGAAAATGAAAAAAAAGGAACTATCGGGGGTATGAAAAAAAAAAAAAAATTGGGGGAAAGGGTTTGAAAGTGCATTCATAGACATGAACAGTCGAAAGGGAGTTGGTCCGACAAGAAAAGACACGAACTAAAGATTAAGGAACTGAGAAGGGACCCACTCTTCCGAAAAACACTTCAAACGGAGTGACATCGGGGGGGGGGAGGGAAAAACGGAAGGACTACTTCTCCTAATCTCATCAGAGAAGTATAAGGATTACGAAAGGGTCTAGAAGGGGGAAGGGGCCGAACTGGTTTCTACCCTTTAACCATGTTGGAGAAGAAAAATTTGACGGGGACGCTGGTCGTCGACTGCGCCTCTCATTCCCCCCTTCATGGCGAAACAGCTAGAGGGAAAAAACCTAAACCGGACATCTCGGAAACTCAACAAAAAAAAAGGGAGTCCCAGAGAAGAGGCCCGCCCCGAAAAGTGGGGGTCCTCAAAAAAAACAAACAAAAAACCACCCCACAAGGGGGGGTCAAAGCTTCTCAGGCAGCGAGGGGGGTACACAGTCGAAAAAAGGAGTATAGGGGACCCAGGATGCTTCAAAAAGAGCCAAACAGGGTGGGGGGAGGAGCTGGAAAGGAGAATAAAGGGGAAGAAAAAACGCACCAAATACGAGGAAGAGAACTTGAAGAATTAGACGGACGCGGGCTCAAGGGGAAAACTGGGGAGGGCGGCTTGACTTTCGGAAGAATAGACGGAAGACTGAAAAGATGCCTGCAACGCAAGGGAGGGGGGGCTCAAAAAAGGGACTTACGATGGAAAAAAGGGGAAGCCACCACTAACAAAAGAAAAAAACGTCAACAAGGCACGAACTGTGGGCCGTCCTGGAATGAAAAACTGAAAGTTGAGGGGGGGGAGGATAGCAGGAGGAAGGGGGCGGCGGAAGTGCGGTGACTTGGGGAGGGGGTTTGTGAATGCGGGGTTCTTTGCACGCTGCAAGGGAGTCGTGGCATAAGACAGTGTCGGGGAGGTTGCGGTCCACAGTGCGTGAGTAGTTTTCCAGTGGAGGTGGGTGCCACGGGGTCAGCAAGGGTGTGGAGAAATTAGAAGAAGAAAAGGGAGAAATTTAAAAGACCTCAGAAGGCACCCAAAGGGCAAGGGAGGAGGTCGGCACCTTGGGAAAGGAGGGGGGAGACTCAAGGGTTGTGGTTCGGGCCGAGAGAGCCACAAAGAAAGATAGAGGATTCCGTCAGGCGAAAATGCGGCAGGGCATACGTCATTGCAAGGCTGTCGAAGTTGTTACCTGCCGAAGGGGGTTCAGGACTCACCAAGCTGGAAAAAAGGACGAAAAGTCAAACTGCAGAGGTGCATGGCGGAAGGAACATAGTTGCGGGGAAAAAGTCAAAATCCCGCGCAAAATGGGTCCATGGGGGGGTATCCCATGGGGGTCGCTATGTTGACGAGAAAAGAGGGTACATAACAGGTCGACGCAAAGGGAGGGGGGTCAAGGGTCCGCTTC